>Ga0070726_10004128_pt1 | contig 11804 bp, 5 predicted proteins | sample tdAd471_FD_67275 | JGI IMG/M metagenome (GOLD analysis project Ga0070726, IMG submission 67275) | Marine sediment microbial communities from the Atlantic coast under amendment with organic carbon and nitrate - tdAd47.1 | ecosystem: Environmental > Aquatic > Marine > Coastal > Sediment | place...
GGATATCTCCTCACCGATGCGCTGGATGTTCGCCTCGTCGAGGATGTTCCGGTCGACAAACTCGACCTGCGTGATGCCGTCTTCCTTGCGGACTCGCAGTCGTGACTCGCTCGATGCCATAGCAGCCGGTCTCCTTCTTCGCCCAGTTTAGCAGGGTTGGCCGGAGTTGTTGCCGGACAATGAAAAAGGCGGACCGTGTGGTCCGCCTTGGAGGTGATCAGGTGGCCGATCCGAGGATCAGTAGCTGAAGTTCGAGCGGAGTTGCTCGTTCAGGCCCGGGAAGGCCATTTCCTCTTCCTCGCCCTGCAGCAGGATGGTTGGCTTGATCAGGACGAGCAGGGTGAGTTCGGACTTGTCGGTCACGCGGTTGGTGAAGAAGCGGTTGATGAACGGGATCGAGGAGAGAACCGGCACGCCGACCTCCGACTCGGTTTCCGTCGTGATCCGCTGGCCGCCGAGCAGGATGGTGCCCTTGTCGGGGATGGTCACACCGGTCTGGACGCGGGTCACCTGCACGATGGGCTGCTGGATGTCGGTCTCGGAGGTCACGACGCCGCCGGTGCCGCCGGTACCACCGACCTGAGCACTGATCGGTACGCCGACGATGTCTTCGATGACGGCGGTCGTCGCTTCGACGGCGAGGGTGACGTAGCGGCGGTCGGCCGACACCACACCACGCAGCAGGAGCGTGAAGCCTTCGGACGCGGTCGAGAGCGTCGGGTCGAACGCGACCGACGAGGTACCGACGACCGGCTGGAGGTCGGAGATGAACGCACGCTGGGTGGTCACCGACACGTTGGCGGTGCGACCGTTCGTGAAGGTCAGGCGCGGGGCGGTGAGCACGACGCTGCGCCGGTCGGCCTGCGTCGCTTCCACGAGGAAGTCCACCTGGATGTCATCGAAGAACGTGCCGGCCACGCTGAGCGCGGGGCTCAGGGTCAGGATGTTCGAAGCGAACTCCGAACCGCTGAGGATGTTCGTCGCGAGCTGGTTGGAGTTGCCTTGCACCGGGACGATCGAGAAGCTGCCCTGAGGCACCGGACCGGTGACGAAGTTCGCTTCGGGTTCGAAGACCGGGCCGTCGGGTGTGTCGAAGAAGCCGGGGGCGGTGCCGGTGAAGATCGGGCGGCCGTCCGCCGAGATCGTCCCACCCGGGTTCGGCAGCGGCTGAACCGGGGCGCCGATATCAAGCCCGAAGGTCGCGTTGGCGTTGTCGTACTGCTGGTTGCGACCGTTGAAGTACACGTCGAAGTCGAAACCGATCTGCTCGAAGAAATCCTGGCTGACCGTGAGGAAACGGCACTCGCAGGAGATCTGGATGTTGCGGATCTCGCGGAGCTGGCGGAGCAGCGTGTTGATGTCGCGGTGGTTGCGGGCGGTGTTCGTGATGATCAGGTTGCCGTTCAGGTTCTGAACGATGCCCGTGTCGCCACCGTTGTCGCGCCAGCCGTCGAAGTCGACCGCGGTCTGGATGATCTCGAGCAGGTCGCGGAGGTTGTCGGCTTCCTGACCGCCGGGTCCGTCGCCGTCATCATCGGGGTTGTCGAAGATGCCGCCGCCGCCACCGCCGCCGCCGCCCTGACCGCCCTGGTCGAGCACGTCGTCGATGTCGAGGTCGGGCACGTTGGCGTAGTCCGGGATCTCGAAGACGAGGTCGCGAACGTCGTAGATGACGATGAAGGTGCGCCGACGGAGGTCGCGATCAGAAGCGATCACGACGATGCCGTCCTGGACGGCCCAGCCGGCGCGGTCGAAGTCGTCGGGGCTGATCTTCTCAAGCACGCGCTCGAGGATGACGCGGGCCGGCACCTCGTTGAGCTGCAGGTCGACCGGGGTGTCCCGATCGATACCGATGTCCGCGAGGGAGTCCCAGTCGACGTCGATGTTGAGGTTGGTGACGGTCGCGAGGAAGTTGAAGACGCTCTCGGCGGTGTCGTTGTTGAAACGGGCCGGGATGCGGCGGGTGTTGAGCGTGGCGAGCACGCGACGATCGACTTCGGTGTCGACGTATGCGTCGCGCATGCCGCGACGGAAGCTGATCTCGGGCCAATCATCGGGGTAGTCGAGGACGCCGCCGGGGATGATGGTTCCCTCGTACATCCGGAGCGATTCTTCGCTGAACGAGATGGCCCGTTCGCGCTCGATTTCGCGGTACTCGCGGTAGATGATGATGTCGCGGAGGACATCGCTCATCAGCAGCGCGGTGGGGTTGTTGGGATCGATGAAAAGGATTTCCTCAACGACCTCGAGGGCCTCTTCGTACTTCTTTTCGGCCTGCAGCGAACGCAGGCGGTCGAGGCTTTCCGAAACGCGCGCTGCGCGTTCTTCCTGAGTGCGGTCTTCGGCGGCCTGGCGATCGCGCTCGAGGTTCTCGGCCTGGGCGGCGATCTCGGCGAGGCGGATCTCTTCGCGGCGGGTCTCAAGACGCTGCTGGGCGTTCGAAATCTGGCCGAGGCGCTCCTGGTACTCGGCTTCGCCGAAGTAGCCGTTGTTGTAACCGGACTGCCAGCGGAGGCGTGCTTCGGCGATCGCGATGTTCGCGGCCTCGATGTCGCCTTGCGCGATCGCCGAGTTCGCGATCTCCAGAAGGTTGGTGACCTCGGTCTGGATCTGACCGCGGATGATGCGGCGGGTGGCCTCGACGTCGTCGAGGTCGCCCGGCTGGGCCGAGCCGATGAGCTGATTGGCTTCGCGGCTGCGTGACTCGATGCGGGCGAGCTCGTCGTCGTTGAGCGCACGCACGGTCGTCGTGCTGTTGAGGATCGCGGCGTAGGCGCGTGCGGCCTCGGCGTAGCGACCGGCTTCGAAGGCCGCGTCGGCCTGCGAGAGGGCCTGGAGAGCGGCGTTGCGCTGGGCCTGGCGGAGAAGGTCGTCGTCGCCGCCGTTGCCGTCCTGCGCGCTGCTCGCGAGAGCGGCGAACTCGGTCGCGGCCTTGGCGGTCGAGGCCGAGATCGCCCCGAGAGCGACTTCGTCGCTCGCGATCGGGCCGTTGTCGCGCTCGATGTCGGCGATCCGCATCCGCATGCGGTTCAGCGTGCGCTGCTCGGATTGACCGAGACGCAGGCCGAGTCGGTCGATTGCTTCGACACCGGCCTTCGCCGACGCGTAGTTACCGTTCTCAAGGTCCTGATACGCCTGCAGCAGGGTGCTGTCGACGGTCGAGGCGACCTCGTGGCGACGCATCGCGATCTGATCGAGCAGTTCGCTCGCCGGAGCGCGTTCGGTCATCGTCACATCACGCGAGCGGAGCACGGCGTTGGCCTGGCGCTCGGCTTCGCGGAGATTGTCGGTCTCGAAAGCGTGCCGAGCCTTCTGAAGGCTGATTTCGGCGCGGCTCATCGAGCGCATCATCGCGTCGACTTCGCCGAGGAGGATCAGCGCGTCGGACCGGACGTCCTGCGACTCGGTGTTGCGCCGGATGGACTCGAGCAGTTCGCGGGCTTCGATCACCCGTCCGGCTTCCTTGAGCGAGCGTGCCGTCGCGAGGGAGTCGCTGCCGATCGCCGCGTCGGAGGAACCGGCGCTCGATGCGAGCGCTGCGGGGGTCAGGGAAGCGGCGGTGAGCGTGGCGGTCAGAGCCGCCAGGGCACACGCGGATCGAAGGATCGTGGTTCGCATGCGAGTCTCCAAAGGATCGCTTTGTTTGGGGCGTTCGAGTCGCCTCGTACGCCCGTCGACTGGGTACAGAAGGTCAGGCTCCAGCATCCGATCTGAAGCCGCGGAGCCGGGCCCGCTATCGTCCTCCGGAAGCGGCTCGCGACTTTGTCTCGCGCACCGTTCGCTACTCGAAGAACGATTGGCGGAACATACCGGCCACCTTTTGGCGACGCAACCGCTCGGATGTTCCCCAAATTCTGACGAGACTTGCACTTTCGAACCCGTTTCGCCGCGGTTGCGCGCGCCGGCGCGGCCTCGGGCGCGACCCGGTAGGCTGGGTGCCGTGCGCGATGATGACCTCTTCGATCCCCCGACCGGCGAGCCGGCCGACCAGGCGTCACCGATCGGTGACAAATGCCGGTTCGTCTCCGTCGTGCCCGAGCGCGGCATCGATCGCGAGGGCGGCGCGACCGGGTCCTTTACTTACCGACTGCCAGCCGACCTCGAATCCCTGGAGGTCGGCGAACGTGTCCGGATCCCGCTCGGACGCGGGAATCGGCCCGTCAGCGGCGTTGTTGTGGCAGTCGGCGTCGATCCGCCGGAGGGGCTGAAGACCGTCAAGCCGGTCCTGGGGCGCGAGGGGACCGCTCTCAGCCCCACGCTGGTGCAGCTGGCCGTATGGCTTGGCAGGTACTACTGCTGCCCTCTGGGCATGGTCCTTGCGACCATGCTCCCGGCGGCTGTAAAGAAAGGCACGGGGCGGAAGCGTCAAGTCCTGCTGGAGGTCGCGCAGGTGCCCGGGGCGGACTCGGTCGCCGATCTGACGCCGACAGCGCGCGACGCCTGGCAGGCGATGGTTTCCCAATTCGGGGGTGACCCGGCTTCGTGGCCCCGGCTGACCAAGAAAAGTTTAACCGGCCTGCTGGGCCTGGGGTCGTCCGCGCCGCTTGGTCGATTGGTTCGTGCCGGGGTGCTTCGGGAGGTCGAGCGGACGATCGTGAAGGGTTCCGTCGAGGCTGATGTCGTTTCGGGTGGTCCGGACACCCTGCCCGAGTTGACCCCGGCCCAGACCGGCGCCATCGAGACGGTCGGTGCGGATCTCGGTCGATTCGGGGTTCATCTGATGCTCGGCGTGACAGGGAGCGGCAAGACGGAGGTGTACCTGCGTCTTCTGCGCCGTGTGCTGGATCGGGGCGAGTCCGGTCTGGTTCTGGTGCCTGAAATCAGCTTGACACCGCAGACCGCCGGACGGTTCGTGCGCCGTTTCGCGCGGGAGATCGACGCGACGGGCAACCCGGTCGCCGTCGCGGTGCTGCATTCAGGTCTTACACCGTCGCAACGCCACGCCGAATGGCGGCGTGTGGAGTCGGGCGAGGCGCGGATCGTCATCGGGGCGCGCTCGGCGATCTTCGCGCCTTTCGGGGAAGGTCAGAGTGCTGCGAAACTCGGCATCGTGATCGTCGATGAGGAGCACGACGGGTCGTACAAACAGGATCAGTTGCCGCGCTACCACGCCCGGGATGTGGCGCTCAAGCGTGCCCAACTCGCCGGCTGCCCGGTGCTGCTCGGATCGGCGACGCCTTCGCTGGAGTCCTGGCACAACGCGCGGAGCGGGCGGTACACGCTGATCGAGATGCCCGAGCGCGTCGGTGGGGGCGTGCTGCCGAAGGTCCGGGTCGTGGATCTCGCCGAGGAGCGTCGCAATCGAACCGTGGATGCGCACCGCCAGCACGCGATCGGCCCGACGCTGGAGCACCTGATCGCCGAGACGATCCGGCGTCCGATCGACGACGGCGGGCAGGTGCTTCTGCTGCTCAACCGTCGTGGGTTCGCCCACTACATCTGCTGCGCCGACCAGAAGTGCGGCTGGAAGCTCGAGTGCGACCAGTGCACGGCGACGATGGTGTTTCACAAGAACCGTTTGCCTCAGCAACGTTCGGGCGCGGGCGGGTACCTCAAGTGCCACCACTGCCTGAGCATGCAGGAACTTCCGGCACAGTGTCCGCGATGTACGAAGAAACTGATCCTGTTCGGTTCGGGTACGCAGCGTCTGGAAGAGGAGCTCGCGCAGAAGTTCGGCATCGCCGAGGGAGAAGCGGGGGGGCTGCTGCGACTCGATAGCGACACGATGCACAGCGCCAAGGACTACTTCAACGCGCTCGAGCGGTTTCGCACCGGTCAGGTGCGGATGCTGATCGGTACGCAGATGATCGCGAAAGGTTTGGACTTCCCCGGAGTGTCGCTGGTTGGCGTGATCAGCGCGGACACGGCGCTCGCCACGCCGGACTTCCGCGCTGGCGAGCGAGCGTTCCAGCTGGTTGCGCAGGTCGCTGGGCGGGCCGGCCGGGCGTCGTCGGGCGGTCGCGTGATCGTGCAGACGATGGAGCCGGAGCACCCGGCGATCCTCGCGGCGGCCCGGCACGACTACCGTGCGTTCGCGGATGCGGAACTGGAGTTCCGACGGGCGTTCGGGCTGCCCCCGGTCGGGCGGATGGCCCGGTTGATCTTTCGTGATCAGGATCCGGAGAAGGCCGGCAGGCGAGCGTGGGAAGTCTCGCGTGAGATTCAGGCGATCCGAGCTGACCCGGCGTCGGGGCTCGCGGAGCTGAACACCAAAGGCCCGATGGACGCCCCGATGGCGCGCGTCGCGGGGTTCTATCGCGTGGCGATCGAACTGCTCGCTCCCAGCGCGGGGCAGATCCAGCGTGTGCTGACGGCGCTGCGTTCGCGAGGGCTGGTCAAGAGCGATGCGAGCTGCGCGGTGGATGTGGATCCGATTTCGATGCTGTAAGCATCACCAATGAAAAAGCCCCGCGAGTGCGGGGCTCGACTGAACAATCGTGATCGCTCGGCTCAGCCGAGGTTCATGGTCATCAGGAACTCGGCGTTGGTCTTCGACTTGCTCAGGCGGTTCTTCATCAGTTCCATCGCCTCGACGACGTTCATATCGCTGAGCACCTTGCGCAGACGGTAGACAAGCTCGAGTTCCTTGGGGTCGAGCAGCAGTTCCTCGCGCCGGGTGCCGGAGGCGGCGACGTCGATCGCGGGGTAGATACGCTTCTCGACCAGCTTGCGATCGAGGTGCAGTTCGCTGTTACCCGTGCCCTTGAACTCTTCGAAGATGACCTCGTCGGCCTTGGAGCCGGTGTCGACCAGCGCGGTGCCGAGGATGGTCAGCGAGCCGCCGTTCTCGATGGCGCGGGCCGAGCCGAAGAACTTCTTCGGGCGGGTGAGAGCGCCGGAGTCGATGCCGCCGGACATGATCTTGCCGGTGTTGGGGCTCGCGGCGTTGTAGGCGCGGGCGAGGCGGGTGATCGAGTCGAGCAGGATGACCACGTGCTCGCCGAACTCGACATAGCGACGGGCCTTCTCCATGACCATCTCGGCGACCTGGACGTGGCGCGAGGAGTGCTCGTCGAAGGTCGAAGCCACCACCTCGACCGATTCATCGGTGTTGCGCTTGAAGTCGGTGACTTCCTCGGGGCGTTCGTCGATGAGCAGCACGATGATCTTCACGTCGGGGTAATTCGTGCTGATCGCCTTGGTCATCTTTTGCATGAGGACCGTCTTGCCGGTGCGCGGCGGGGCGACGATCAGGGCACGCTGGCCGCGACCGATCGGCGCGACGAGGTCTACCACGCGGGTCTCGAGGACGTTCGGCTCGGTCTCGAGCACGAACCGCTCCTCGGGGTGGAGCGGGGTCATGTCCTCGAAGATGGGAAGCTGACGAGCGACCTTCGGGTCTTTGCCGTTGACCGAATCGATGCGCACCAGAGCGAAGAAGCGCTCGCCGTCCTTCGGCGGACGGATGACGCCTTCGACCTCCATGCCCGGACGCAGCCCCATGCGTCGGATCTGGCTGGGGGACACGTAGATGTCCGACGGGCCGGCCATGTACGAGTCTTCCGGCGAGCGGAGGAATCCGAAGCCTTCGGGCGCGATGTAGAGCGTGCCTTCGCCGAACATGATCTGGTCCTGCTCGGCGCGACGACGCAGGATTTCCATCATGAGGTCGGTACGGGGCAGTTTGGTCGCTTCCTCGATGCCCTCTTCTTCGGCGAACTTGTGCAAATCCTCAACGGGCATCGCCTGCAGTCTGGACACATGCAGGGCGTTCTCGGCGGCCTCTTCGTAGCCGTCGCTCTTGGCGAGTTCTTCGAGGGCTCGGGCCTCGCGTTCGAGGTCGTCCTCGTTCGGGAGGACCGATGACGGGATGCCCGACGAGCCGCGGTTGTATTTGTGGCTGCCCTGCTGACCGGGGTGTCCGCCGCCTCCACCGCCGCCCTTCTTCTTCTTTTTGCGCCGGCGCCCACCGCCGCCCTGGGTCTGGTGTTGCTGGTTCTGCCCGCCGCCACCGCCGCCGGACTGGTTGTCGGAGCCTTGGCGGTTGCGGAGGTCATTGGACTGGCGTCCTGACCCCGATTGGTTGTCCTGCTTGTTGTCCGAACCCTTGCCCGAGCCGCCGTCGGGCTTCGATTCGGACTTCGCCTCCGGCTTCGGCTCGGGCTTTGTCCGAGCCTTCGGTTCGGTCTTCTTGGATTCGGCCTGCGTGTCGGCTGACTTCGACGAACTGCGCGTCTTCGACTTCGCAGAGTCCGGCACGGATTCGAGCAGCGACGCCGGCGCTTTCTTCTTGGTCGTTGTCTTGCGGGTCCGCTTCTTCGTCACGGTCTTCGATGCACTGTCGGCAGAATCGGCCATCGCGCGTTGTCCTCGTGTCGGGTGCCCGGGGCGCTGGAAGCAGCGCGGGCGTCGGAAATGGGGGAACGAAAGGGGGGACGTCGTGGGGCGTGGCTCGGAGCGCGTTGTCTCGCGGCCAGTCCCTTCATTGGCGTTGTGGAAACTGAGGCGGTACCCGAACGCAGGAACAGCGTGAGCGGGATCTTCAGTTCAAAGTGCGATGAGGCTCGGGACTCGCGAAATACCGCGAACGGTCCGGCGCGGTCAGTATCCGGCAGACCTCACGCCAGCAGTGTAGCAGAAATCTCGGCTATCCGGTCGGCAAGGTCGCTTTTTCCTGTTGGGTTGTCGACGACGAACCGACAGCGGGTTCTCTTCTCCTCAACCGACATCTGCGACGCCTCACGCGCCCGCAGGTCGGTTTCCGACCAGTCGCGATGCTTGCGAACCCGCTTGAGGCGGGTCTCGAACGGGGCGTCGACAAACACGACCGCATCACAGGCCCCGTCCTGGCCGGATTCGAACAGCAGCGGGGCATCCAGCACGACGCCGGGCGCACCCGCATCCCGGGCCCGCTGCCGAGCCTGTTCTCGGGTCAGCAGCACCATCGGGTGCAGCAGGCCTTCGAGGCGCTTCCGGTCGGCCTCGTCGGCAAACACGATGCTCGCGATCGCTTTGCGATCGAGGTTGCCATCATCGCCGAGCACTTTTTCACCCCACCAATCGACGAGCGTGTCGCGGACCGCGATCGTCGACAGGGCCCTACGGATCTCCGCATCGAAATCCACCACGAGCCAGCCGAGGTCGCCGAACAGACCGGCGACCTTCGACTTCCCCGAACCGATCCCGCCGACAATGCCGAGAACAACCGGCGCTGCGTTCAGTTGAGCGGGATCGGTCATCAGCGGATCTTAGCGGGATGCCGCGACCTCGAAGCGGTCGAGCATCATCACCTTGTCCCACGCCGCGATGAAGTCGTGGACCATCCGCTCGTGTCCGTCCTCGGCGGCGTAGACCTCGGCGAGGTTGCGCAGCGTGGAGTTGGAGCCGAACACCAGGTCGCAGCGTGTGGCGGTGTACTTCGTCTCGCCGGTCGCGCGGTCCTTGATGTAGAAGCCCATTTCCATCTTGTCGGCGGGCTCCCACATGTAGTCCATGTTGCACAGCGTCAGGAAGAAGTCGTTGCTGAGCACGCCCGGACGATCGGTGAACACTCCGTGTTTCGAGCGGTCGAAGTTCTGGTCGAGCACGCGGAGGCCGCCGACGAGCACGGTCCACTCGGGAGCGGAGAGCGTCAGCAGGTTGGCCCGATCGAGGAAGATGCGCTCCGGCGCGACGTCCATGCGGACCTTCATGTTTATGTAGTTGCGGAACCCGTCGGCGACAGGCTGCAGCCAGTCGAAGCTCTCGATATCGGTCTGGTCCTGCGTGCAGTCGGTTCTTCCCGGAGTGAACGGCACGGTTGCGTCCACGCCCGCATCCTTCGCGGCCTTTTCAACCGCGGCGCAGCCGCCAAGCACGATCAGGTCGGCCAATGAGACTTTCTTGTTGCCATTCTGGGCGTCGTTGAACTCGCTCTGGACCTTCCGCAGCGTGTCGAGCACCTTCGACAGTTCCTCCGGGCGGTTGACTGCCCAGTCCTTCTGCGGATCGAGCGCGACTCTGGCGCCGTTCGCGCCGCCGCGCTTGTCCGAGTCGCGGTAGGTCGAAGCCGAAGACCACGCCGCGGAGACCAGTTCGGAGACCGAGAGCCCCTTGCCGAGGATGGCCTTCTTCAGCGACGCGATGTCCTGGTCATCGATCAACTCGTGATCGACCGCGGGGATCGGGTCTTGCCAGATCAGGTCTTCCTGGGGGATTTCGGGGCCGAGGTAACGGGACTTGGGGCCCATGTCGCGGTGGGTGAGCTTGTACCACGCCCGCGCGAAGCAATCGGAGAAGTAGTCGAAATCTTCGAGGAACCGCTCGCAGATCCTGCGGTACTCCGGATCGACCTTGAGCGCGATGTCGGTGGTCAGCATCATCAGTTCGTTCTGCTGATCCGGCTCGTGCGCGTCGGGCGTCTTGGGTGCGTCCGCGTCCTTGGGCTTGTACTGGATGCCGCCGGCGGGGCTGCGCGTGAGCTCCCAGTCGTACTTGAAAAGGTTCTCGAGGTACGCGTTGTCCCATGCGATCGGGTTGGGCGTCCACGCCCCCTCGATGCCGCTGGTCATCGCGTACTTGGCGTAGCCGCTGCCCTCTTCGTTCTGCCAGCCCATGCCCTGCGCGCTCATCGGAGCGCCCTCGGGAGCCGGGCCGATCTTGTCAGCCGGCACCGCGCCATGGCTCTTGCCGAAGGCGTGACCGCCGGCGATCAGCGCAACCGTCTCTTCGTCGTTCATCGCCATACGCGCGAAGGTCTCTCTGATGTCGCCGATGGACGACTCCACATCGCCATCGCGGTTCGGCCCTTCCGGGTGGACGTAGATCAGGCCCTGGAAGCTAGCCGCCAGCGGCGCTGCAAGGTCGTAGTTCTCGTCGCCGGGTTCGCCCGTCCACCGCTTGGTTCGGGTGACCATCTCACCGGGGTGCGAGCCGGGCTGCACGGCGTGGCCGTCGCGCTCGCGAGCGAACTCGCCGACCGCCTTGCCGTCCCAGAACTCGTCGCCGAAGTACATGCCCCGATCCGGCTCCCACGTATCGATGCGCCCGCCGCCGAAGCCGAAGGTCTTGAGCCCCATCGCCTCCAGCGCAACGTTACCGGTGAGGATCATCAGATCCGCCCAGGAGAGCGAAGCGCCGTACTTCTTCTTGACCGGCCAGAGCAGGCGCCGGGACTTGTCGATGTTGCCGTTGTCGTCCCAAGAGTTGGTCGGGGCGAACCGCTGCAGACCGGTGCTCGCGCCGCCGCGACCGTCGGCGATGCGGTATGTGCCCGCGGCGTGCCAGGCCATGCGGACCATCTGCGGGCCGTAGTGGCCGTAGTCGGCGGGCCACCACGGCTGGGAGTCGGTGAGGACCTTGTGGATGTCGGCCTTGACCTGATTGAGGTCGAGCTTCTTGAACGCTTCGGCGTAGTCCACATCACGCAGGGGGTTGGCCATCGGCGGGTTCTGGTGGAGCAATTCGACCTGGAGGCGGTTGGGCCACCAGTCGGAAATCTGCGGGCCGGAGCCGTACGCGCCGCCGACGCGGCCGCCACGGAACGGGCACTTAGAGGCACTCGCGGACTTCTCAGCGGTGTTCTGGATCAAGGTCTGGTCCTTTCTGAGTATCAGCAAATCACTGGGTATTGAGGGGTGGGGCGCAGTTCCGACACCCCGGTGGAGGATAGCGCGGTCGCCGGGCTCGGGCCCTCGCGTGACCGACTTTCTGGCCCCCAAAGGTCGGGCGAGTCGCCGCGCCCAGAACACCGAGAACGGCTCCCGACGACGCCCGTCTCCGCGGTATACTGACTTGTCTGAACAACCGGTCGCGGGTGTAGTTCAGTGGTAGAACGTCAGCTTCCCAAGCTGAATGTCGCCGGTTCGACTCCGGTCACCCGCTTT
>Ga0070726_10004129_pt1 | contig 11801 bp, 12 predicted proteins | sample tdAd471_FD_67275 | JGI IMG/M metagenome (GOLD analysis project Ga0070726, IMG submission 67275) | Marine sediment microbial communities from the Atlantic coast under amendment with organic carbon and nitrate - tdAd47.1 | ecosystem: Environmental > Aquatic > Marine > Coastal > Sediment | place...
GCTATGGCCTTTGTCATGCGCAATCTACGCAAAGTGCAGGCCGGGCAGGGCGTCAACGCGCCGGGTGTGCCGGAGATACCCCCTTCCGTCTTCGAGGAACTGCTGGTCAATGCGCTGATGCACCGGGACTATCTGATCAGCGCGCCCATTCGTCTCTTTGTCTTTGACAACCGCATCGAAATCATCAGCCCCGGCCACCTGCCCAACAATCTGACTGTGCCCAAAATCCGCGCCGGCAACTCCAATATCCGCAACCCTATTCTGGTTTCCTACGTCGCCAAGGGGCTGCTGCCCTACCGGGGGCTGGGTTCGGGCATCAAACGGGCGCTGGGAGACTGGCCGGATATCGACTTCACCGACGACCGGGAAGGGAATCTTTTTGTCGCAACAGTCCATCGCAAAGAGCTAGCAGAGTGGACGAACGGTGAGAATAGTTCACCAAAAAGTTCACCGATTAGTTCACCAAAAACCGAAGAACAGATCATCGCATTGATGTCACAAAACCCAGCGATATCGACCGAAAAAATCGCTGAAAGCCTCGGCATTACAAAGCGAGCCGTTCTCAAGCAGATCCAAAAACTTAAAACCCAGGGACGACTCCGGCGTATCGGTCCTGCCAGAGGCGGCCACTGGGAGGTGCTCGGATGATCCTCTCCAACGACAAAGCCAACGCCAGCCTGCGCCTGGATGAAAAGAGCAATGTGGAGGAACCCCTCCTCGTCCAACTGGAAAGCCTGGGCTGGAAGGTCATCCGTCTGGCCCAAGCCCAGTCCCCCGCCGACAGCCACCGAACCAGTCTGGACCAGGTGGTGCTGCTGCCCAAGCTGGAAGCAGCCCTGCGCGACATCAACCCCTTTCTCAGCGACGATCAGGTGGCCGAGGTGGTGCGCCGCATCACTGCGCCCCCGGCGGCCAGCCTGATCGAGAACAATCAGCACGTTCTGCGTCTGCTGTTGGAAAATACCAGCGTGGCAGTCAACCACGCCACGGGCGAGAAAAGCCCCACCGTGCGCTACGTGGACTTCGCCCACCCGGAGAGGAACGATTTCACGGCCATCAGCCAGTTCAAAGTGCGTATCCCCGGCACAGAGCATCACATCCTGCCCGATATCGTCCTCTTTCTTAACGGCCTGCCCGTGGCGGTCATCGAGTGCAAATCCTCCCGTGTCAAAGACCCTATGGGCGAGGCCATCGATCAACTCCTGCGCTACAGCCAGCAGCGGGGCGTCAACGGCGAGGGCAATCCCGCGCTCTTTCACTACAACCAATTTCTGGTGGCTACCTGCCGCAGCGAGGCCCGTTTTGGCACTATCACCACCCACATCCCCAAGCACTGGTATCGTTGGAGCGATCCCTATCCCCTGACCCTGGACGACCTGCCCCACGGCAGCACAGCCCCCAACGATCAACAGCGGCTGGTGGCCGGGATGTGCCGCCATGCCAACCTCTTGGAGATGCTCCAATCCTTCACAATTTTCAGCATCAACGACAAGGGCAAAACCGTCAAAATTGTGGCCCGCTACCAGCAGTTTCGGGCGGTCAAGCTGACCATCCAGCGCCTGCTGACCGGCCAGAATGCCCGGGAGCGCAGCGGTATCATCTGGCATACCCAGGGGTCGGGCAAATCCCTGACAATGATGTTTATGGTGCGGGCCATGCGCCGCCTCATCGACTTCGCCGACTGGAAGGTTGTCTTTATCACCGACCGCACCCAGTTGGAGGAGCAGCTCAACGAGACCGGGGGCAGCATCGGCCAGACGGTCAAGGTGGCCGACAGCATCGCCCGGCTGAAAGAGTTGCTGGCCACCGACTCCCCGGACCTGGTGATGGCGATGATCCAGAAATTTCAGGAGCGGGAGCTGAGCGAAATCTTCCCCCGGCTGAATCCCAGCCCCCACGTCCTGATTCTGATCGACGAGGCCCACCGCTCCCAGTATAAATTGCTGGGGGCCAATCTGGAGCGGGCGCTGCCCAACGCGGCCCGGGTGGCCTACACCGGCACACCCATCGACAAGACCGAGCAGACCTTTGGCGATTACATCGACAAATATACTATGCGCCAGTCCATCGCCGACGGCACTACGCTGGAAATTGTCTACGAGGGGCGCACCCACAACGCCGAGATCAGCGACAGGCCGGGGTTGGACCAGCGCTTTGCCGATGTCTTCAGCGACTACGATCTGGGCGAGCGGCTGCAAATCCTGGGCTTTGGCTCCCGGGACGCCTACCTGGAAGCCCAGGAGACCATCCGCGCCAAAGCCGCGGATATGGTGGAGCACTATGTGGAGTTTGTCTTCCCCAACGGTTTCAAGGCCCAGGTGGTGGCAGTCTCACGGGAAGCAGCCGTGCGCTACAAGGCCGCGCTGGACGAAGCCCTGGCCGCCAAAGTCGCTGAGTTGGAGCGGCGCAATCCCCGCAGCCTGCCTGTGGACCGACTGCGCAGCCTGGAAACCGCTGTAGTGATTTCCGGCAGTCACAACGACCTGCCCCACATCAAAGCCTACACCGACAGCGGCTACCACAAGCGCAGCATCCAGCGTTTCAAGCTGCCCTTTGACGCTGTAGAAGGCCAGGGCGAGAGCCAGGTGGATGGTCGGGTGGGTATCCTTGTGGTCAACAATATGCTGCTCACGGGTTTTGATGCGCCGATTGAACAGGTGATGTATCTGGACAAGGTGGTCACCGATCACAATCTGCTCCAGGCGATTGCCCGGGTCAATCGAGTAGGCGACGAATTCAAAGAAAAGGGCTTTGTGGTGGACTACGTGGGCGTGGGCCATCATCTCAAGCGCGCCCTGGACGCCTACGCCGAGCGGGAACAGCAGGAGATCGTCGAGGCGTTGGGCAACGACCAGGCGGAGATCAACGACCTGGTGCAGGCCCATCGGGAAATCTGGGAGCTTTTGGGCCGCTATGGATTGACCGACTTCAGCGACCCCGACGCCTTCTTCGATCTCTTCTACGACGAAGAGATTCGCTTCGACTATATCCTGGCCTTTCAGCGGCTTACCCAGGCCATGAATCTGGTCTTCCCCCGCCAGGAGGCCCTGGACTATTGGCCCGACTATTTGAGCTTTGTCGAAGTCAATGGGCTGGCCCAGCGCCATCTCCACGACCAGCGGCTGAGTATGAAGGGAATCCCGGCCAAACTGCGCGCCATCGCCGATGAGTATCTGGTCTCCCGTGGAATCGCGCAAAAGGTCGCCCCCATCTCTATTATGGACGACGATTTCGAAAAAGGCGTGCAGCAGCGCCGGCGGGACAAGACCAAAGCGGCTGAGGTGGAGCACGCCATCCGCCACTACATCGACATCAACATCGACGAAGACCCGGAGCTTTTTACCTCCTTCGCCGAAATGTTGGCGCAGATTTTGCAGGAGTTTGCCGACAATTGGGAGATGATCTATCAGGAGTTGGAGAAGTTGCGCCAGAAGATCGTCGCCAAAGAAAAGGAACAGACCTACGGGCTGGACCGCAAGCGCCAGATGCCGATCTTTCGCATCTTCTGGGCCGAGCTGTGGGAAAGCCGGGAATTAATTGAGGACGAGATCGCCCAGAATGTAGACCTGACCCAGAACACCTTCAACCTCATCGAGCGGGAGGTGCGTTCGGCCGGTTTTTGGGATTCTATTCCTGCCCAGAACCGACTCAAAGCCGAATTGCAGGAACTCTTTCTTTCTGAGCAGTTCAACAACACCCCCCATATTTTCGCCAAACGTCATGCGCTGGTTTCCCGGCTGTTGGAATGGGCCCGGTCGAATCGGGAAACGATTGGCCGCTAACGGCACTCGAACTATGCAACTCGACTACCGCATTGTCTACACAGAACGCAAAACCATCGGCTTGACCGTCGAGCGTGACCGCTCGATTGTTGTGCGCGCGCCTGTCGGGGCATCCGAAGATGCGATCCGCCAGGCAGTTGAAGCCAACAAGTTGTGGATCTATCAGAAGCTTAACCACATCCAGAAGTATCCGGCCAGACCTGTGCGCAAGGAATTTGTGACCGGTGAGACGTTGCTCTATCTGGGGCGTTCCTATCGCCTGGAGATCACCGACGACGATGCGCCGGGGGTACGTTTTCACAATCGCTTTTACATCTCCCGGCAGCGGCAGACTGAGGCCGGGCGATTGTTACAAGAGTGGTATATGGAACGGGCAAGGGAGAAGCTGACCCCGCGCATTCGCCAGTTCGCTGAGTCAATGGGCGTGGCCTATCACCGGATTCTGGTCTCGGATTTGCGGGTGCGCTGGGCCTCCTGCACGCCGAAGAACAATCTCAATTTCAACTGGCGTATCATCAAAGCCCCCCAGTTTGTCATCGACTATCTGATCGTCCATGAACTGGCCCATCTGCGCGAGGCAAACCACACGCCAGAATTTTGGAACGTGATTGCTGTGCAAGTACCTCGCTATGTAGTTGCCAAAGAGTGGCTGCAGGAGAATGGGAGTATGCTGGAAGAGGAGTTGTAGAGGAAGGGTACGGACAGCCGTCGATCCCCAGGGCATCATTTTCACCAATAGAGAGAGCGGCTGGAATATTCCAGCCGCTCTCTCTATTCGCTCTTATAGAGGGGTTTTCCGCCTTCTTCCGCCGACGATCCCACTCCCCCACCGGGATTCTTCAGGAGTGTGGAACGATCTGGACTGCAACGATCCACCGTTCCGATGGTCCAGCAGACGGGGCGTTCCTGTGGGCCTATTTTGGCAAATAGCTGCGTAGCAGGTCGGCCTCGGCCTCGGCCAGGTCAGCGCCTTCGCTCAGGCGACGTAGGAATTCCGGCATGGCCAGCTCTTCGTAGAACTCCCAGCCGTCATGCACGCCGGAGAGTTGGGCCAGGGCACGCGCCCAGTTCCAGCGGCGCACGGTCAGCCCCAGCACGTCGATACAGTTGGCCCGGCTGGTGCCTGTGCCAGCCAGAAAGAGACCGTACATCAACTGCACATCCCGGTGTGCCCGGTGTACAATCGTCGAGTAGCTGGGGCGTACCCGGCGTACCCGCCGGCGCAGATTCACATTCTCCTGGCGCAGGCTCTCGGCCTGGGCGGCCACCCGTAGCAGGCGCGCTTCCAGTTGGACGATCTGGTGCTGATATTCTATGTTGGTCATCCCGTCATCGTGGGAGATCCCCAGCCCGCCGAACCACTTGGTCAGGGGTGTCTTGAGGCTATCGAGAGGTTGCGCCGTCATGGGTGTACCCTTCCAATGCGTCGAGGTAGCGCCGCAACATCTCCCGGCGCAGTTCGTGATTCTGTACCATTTCCAGCCGCTTCAGTTGATAGGCCCGGTCGGCCCGGTGGCGCTCCACCCCACCCCGGCTGTACTCGTACTCTCGCCGGTCATGCAGTAGCCAGGTCACAGCGGAGAGCAGCCCCCAGAAGATGAATATCCAGGGCCATTCTACGGCCAGCAGCCAGACCATACCGATACTCAACACCAGCCAGACAAGCAGCAGCGGAATCGAGCGGATGACCAGCCCCACCGCCCTGCTGCGGGGTGTGGACTTCTCGTCCGCGCCCGGCTGGGCGTGAAAGGCAGGCTCCACCAGCATGGGCGGACTCTTGACTACCTCCATCGGCATGGGCGGCGGCGGGGTTGGTTCATTGAACCAACGGGTGTTGGGGCCGGCCACCAACTCGCGCTGGCTGACCAGTGCAGCGTCATACTGGTTCTGTCGAGCCATCTCGCCTCCCCTGGCGTTTCTTGCACCTAGCTACACAGCGAAAATGTGCTACAATGTTGTGACCTGACCGTTTTGTTGCGGTTGCAGGCTACAAAGCAGACTGTTCCCAGTTGCTGAGAGCAAGTGTATCACGCCTCTTGTAGCCCGTCAAGCAACAGATTGGAGCTTTGCAGCCCTTGCGGACGAAAAGATAGCCTGCACGACCTGTATGCCATTCGGGGGCTGCAAACCCCCTTCATTCTGGAATTTTGTCTGGCCTTTTACGCCCTTTATAGCCTTTGCAGACATAAAAATGGTCTGCCCCATCTTCAAAGACGACAATACCCTATGGCACAACTCTATGACCCTGCAGAAGCCGCCCGTATGACCGGTCTCAGCGTTTCCAGTATTCGGGGCTACACCAACCGCTTTGGCCGCTACTTCAGCGACAACGCCACAGGTCGTCCCCGCAAGCTGACCATGGAGGACATCAAGCTCTGCGCCTTTGTCAACCAGTTCAGCAACAACGAGACCTATCAGGAAATTGAGCAGCGTCTGCGTTCCGGGGAATTGCGTGACTTCCACTTTCAGCCTGACATCAGCGAGACCCAAGCCGAGAGCCGTTCCGGTGAGAGCGAGCGGGATTTGTTGGTGCCTGCGGCGATGATTTCAGTTATCGAACATCAACTCATCGAGGCCCGTCTGCGGGAAGAACAGGTGCGCACGGAACTGACCGATGAGCGCAGCCACAACCGTTCTGAGACCCGACGCTTGCAGGATGAGCTGCAGAACTTGCAGCGGGAAGTGGGGCGGTTAGAGGGGCAGATAGAGGAGTTACGCAGACAGCAGGGCGACGAGAAGAAATCATTCTGGCAGCGTTTGTTTGGAGGTTAAGAAGCGGAAGAAGTCAGAAAAATCCCCACCCAACACACTTCGTGTAGTCAAAATTATCATTCATTGCTAACTGTGACTACACGAATAAAATCAACCCTTAATCGAACAATCCTGCATTCTTCCCTGTTTCCTTCAAACCCCGCTTGATTCCTCTATAATCTTCTGTGTTATACTCCAAGTGGAAAAATCGAGTAAGCAATTCCGGGAAATGTACAGGATGAGTGACTTACTTTCTATTGTACGCCGCCTCTACGCCGCTGATATCTACTATCTCACCCCCCGCTTGCTGGCAGGCATCTTCGATCTGGACGCACCCCAGGCCTATGCCCTGTTGGAACGGCTCACCCGCCAGGAGTTGGTCGTTCCAGTGGAAAAGGGCAAGTATCTGTTGGTGGGGCTGGAGCCCGAACGGGTATTGGGTAACCCCCTCTTCATTGCCACCCAGTTGGCCCACCCCTCCTACGTCTCCTACTGGTCGGCCCTCCACTACCACGGACTGACTGAGCAGGTTCCGCATACGGTTCTGGTGGCCACAACCCGCAAGAAACGTCCGCTTGCCTTTCAGGGGCATCACTTTCGCTATGTGACCATCAAACCGAGTAAATTCTTCGGCTACCGCCGTGAATCCGTCGGCGATCTGCCGGTGGTGATGGCAGATCCGGAAAAAGCCCTGATCGACTCGCTGGACCAGCCCCGCTACGCCGGCGGGATGTCCGAAGTGGCCCAGGCACTGGCTACCGCTGCACCCGACCTGGACATCCCCCTGCTCCTCGACTACGCGGCCCGCATGAATGACCAGAGCCTGGCTTCCCGTTTGGGCTATCTGCTTACGGCCCAGGGCATCGAAGCGGATGGCTTGCCGATCTCCGCTACACCGGTTCTCCTGGACCCCCACACCCCAGCCCAGGGCGACTATGACGCCCGCTGGCGGGTGCGTGTCAACCTGTCCCAATCGCAACTACACAGGGAAGGAATCGGCTGATGTTGACCCGCCAACAGATTCAGCGGCTGGCCCAGCGCCATGCCATCGGCCTGCACGCCCAGGAACGGGACTATCTGCAACACCTGATTCTCTCTCTCCTCTACAGCCGACCACAGAGCCTCGTCTTCAAAGGCGGTACCGCACTGCGTCTGGCCTATCGGGGCAACCGCTATTCGGAAGATTTGGACTTCAATGCGCCAGGAATGGATGCTGCCGGGGTTGAGAAGGAATGGGAAACTGTGGTCGCCGATCTGGCCGCCTATGGCATCGAAGCTGAGTTGCGCAATCCCTGGCAGGCTGATGTGGGCTACAGTGTGGACCTGAGCTATCGTGGACCCCTCTACGATGGCCGGGATCGCACCAAAGGCAAGGTTCGTCTGGATGCCAATCTACGCCCGGAGGTGGTGGATGTCCAGTCTGTCCTGGTCACCTCTGAATACGACGACATCCGCCCCTTTGTGATTTCGGTGATTTCACGGGAGCATCTGCTGGCCGAGAAGGTGCGAGCGTTGCTTGTGCGAGGCAAGGCTCGCGATCTCTACGACCTCTGGCTGCTGGTCAATCAGGGCGTAAACGCACCAGAGGGGCTGATTCAGACAAAACTGAACCTCTACGACCTTGTATGGTCAAAAGAGGCGTGGAGCGCTGGTGTAGCCCGTGTAGAGACGGAATGGGAGCGTGACCTGCGCCCGCTCATCCCCCAGTTCGTCGACTTCGCCACTGCGAAAGGACAGGTCGAGTCAGCATTGCCCTTCCCGCCAGAGTAAGTGGCTGGTTCAGATGTCGCCAAATCGCTGTTGAATCTCTCCGACGATCTCTGTCACAAAATCGCCGTAGCCCCACCCCAATCCGCCAGCCTCCCGTCCCAGTTCGATCAGCCGCCGGGCCAGGTCCCCCTCTGCGTAGCAATCCGGGTTGGCCAGCAACAGGTCCCGGAAATCTGCAAGCATCAGTTCCAGCCCCTCATAGAATGGCTCGTCAATATCGCCGTACTCGTTGGTAAATCGGTTTCCGGCCTCTACAAAGGTCAGCATCAGTTCCAGCGCACCCAGGATATCGCCGGTTTTCTGCCGATAGTCGGCAATGGGCCAGGCCGCCACCAGCATGTTGGGCGTCTGGGGCGTGCCCCAGGCATCGGTCGAAAAGAAGCTCTCCTCGATGCGCTGGCGGGCCTTCTCCCACAAGGCGGCATCCCGCTGGCCCGCAGCCCCAGCCAAACGCTGGCCGCACCAGGGACAGAAACGGAAAAAGACCCCCTTGTACTCTCTGCCGTGGGTCCATCCGAGGAGCAGGAGGCCCTCCAGATGCCGGATATTCTCTTGCCAGTCAGCGCAGGTGCAGCCCTGCGCCTCTTCCCGCTGCTTATCAGCCATCACGCCACTCTCCTCCGCCTGCCTTCTGGCATCGCCGGGGCGATTCCCCTGAAAAGACATTGCATCCGCCTCTATCTTTGTCAGCGTCGTCAGGTCTTGTCCAGAAGCACAAATTTAATCTCCGGTTCTTCCCCAGTGATAGATCGAAAGAACCGTTTGAGTAGAACCGCCGTGCTGGGATGCTGCAGCTGCCGGTAGTGGTACTCGGTCTCGACCCCGATGAGGGCCACTCCCTGCTGCAGGAGCAGCAGGGAACACGCGCACAGAATGGCGTAGACCGAAGACGAGAACTGGCCGTCCCCCTGGGTCAGCACCGCGCGCCAGAGTTCCCGCTCCCTTTCCGACGTGCCGTAGCGGGCCTGCATGCGCTGCTCGAGTTCGGCCTGGACCCGTTCGCTTTCCTTTGCCTGCCGTTGGAGCGCCTCTTCCCGGCGTGCGGCTTCCTCGGCCTCTTCCTGGGCGCGCTGGCTCTCCATCCGGGCGTGTTCGTCCCGTTCCGCCTGGGTCAGAAATCCATCGGGTTTTGCGTAATCCTCCTCGATGGCTGTGCGCAGCCAGCCCGCGGGATTCTTGACGCGTCCCTCTGCCACCAGGAATTCGACAAACTCGATCTTCTCCCGGATGGTCGCCTCGTCAAAGGTTTCCGCCAGCTTTCTGGCCACCCCACCCGAAACCCCCTGCTCCGCAAGAAGACCAGCAACAACAACAACATTTTGTTCCATCGCCGGAGTGTCATCGTTTCCCCCGTCAACGTCACTGTTGTTGTTTGTTGTATCACTGTTTGTTGTATTTCTGTTTGTTGTACTACTGTATGTTGTGGGGCTCATTTTTATACCTAGGGGTAGGCTCATTTCTTTACCTAGCCCTAGACTCATTTTTATACCTAGGGTAGGCTCATTTTTATACCTAGGGGGGGTATCATTTTGAGACCAGGGGCTATCGGCCATGTGCAGGCGGTAGTTGGTGGGCAGGTTTCCCTGCTCATCATTCTCCTGGCGCTCGGCGATGAGGATGTCCTTTTCCTGCAGGCTTTTGAGGGCGCGCAGAAGTGTGGCCCTGCTCAGCCCCGCGCCCCCATCGAGCCGGGTGCCGTCGTTTTTGGTAATTCCGTTCAGCATCTGGTTGAGGGAGATGTTGTCGCTCTCCCGCTTGAAGCCGAAGGTGCGCCGACAGATGTAGAGCAGCACTTTGAGTTCTCCGCCGGAGAGGATGGGCAGGAGTTCGTCAAAGAGCTGATCCGGGACCTGGGTATAGCTGGGAAAGTGGAAGCCGGAGAATCTCCAGTCGTCTTCGCGAATGGCATCATCGGACACGGTTCACCTCCCCATCCCTCGTCTTGTGGACAAGCGCCGCCAATACGCCGAGATTCAGACGATAGGTAAGCCGGGCCGGGATGCCGGCGCGCTGCTCTTCCAACACGCCCAAGCTGCGCAAACGCCGGCGCGCCGTCTCCTGGTTGCGCCGGGTAAGGCCCGTGGCTTCCAGGATTTCGTCTTGAGTTATGTAGATCCACGCTTCGGGGTTGTGCCCTTTGTCGTACCAGGAGAAAAAGTGGGAGACAAAGAGGCTCTCTTCGACCCCGCCCAGAATCCGGGCCAGGGTCGAATAATAGGCAACGGGGTTGCCCAGACGCGCGCGAACGGTCTCTTTTCCCAACATGGTCTGATGTCCTTTCGCTGGGATGGCGGGTGCATAGGCATAGCCCCATGCTGGCGCGGACGCGCTGCCGAAGGATGTCCTGATGCGACCTGTGGATTGACAATCAGACTCGTGGCGAGCGCATATCTGCTAGGCGCGTTTTCACACATAGCAGAAAAGGCTCTTGCATTGCGGGGAAAAGTGCGGTAGAATTGCGCGAGTTGAACGATGTGGCGTTTTTGGCGCGTTTGATACGCCTGACGCACTTACTTGTTGTGTAATGGATTCAGCGCAGATTATTGCAAATTCTCTAATTCTTCTACCGCATCTTCTGCAAGAGTCCTTCTACGAAACCCGCCTTTGGCAGAGGCGGGTTTCGTCTTTCTATGCAGTCTTCACTGAGTCTTGGAACGGTTTCGTTTTTCCTCCAAGATGGCCCTGGCTTGTTCTGTCAATGGAAATTCGTGGGCGTCCACGTAGGCCAACACATCATCGGCTGTGATTTTGTAGTGCTTGCCAGGGGGCATTGCGTAGGCATCCAGTTGTTTGGTGTAGATCAGCCGACGGATCGTGCTGGATGATACGCCCAAGAGTTGACTCACTTGATTGGGGCTGAAGTATTCGTAGTTAGCAATACGCTCCATCATGTGCTGCGGCTCCTTGGCAAACTATCACAACTGATAAGTCTGATAACTTTGAAGATTTTGACTATTTTGCCAATATACGACCACTTGCAGCAGATGTCAAATTGGTTTTGCGCCAATTCCGACAATAGCAATCAGCGTTCCCAAATAGAGAGCCACCACCGCCGGCACGCTTCCCTCTCGTCGGCGCACTCTTAGCCCCACAAACCAGAGCAACAGCAACAGCCCGCTCCACAGTACCGCCGGGGGCAGGAGCGCGGCCAGGGCGACGGCAATCTTGCCATCGGCTGCGCCCATCCCCTTCATCTGCCAGGCGAACCAGCAACCCACAAAGAGGGCAAAGGTAAAGAGCAGCCGATCCTCGCCCCCCTGCCAGAGCGCGGCAGGCCAGGCTAACACAAAAGCGGGCAGCGTCAGCCAGTTGGAGACGTGACGGCTGCGCCAGTCCTGCAGGGCACAGGGCAGCAGCCAGGCCAGGAGGCATAGGTGCAGTAGAAGGTCGGCCATCGCCTATTGTCTCCTTATCGCCGTTGGTTGAGCGGCGACGGTTACCAAATCGGGCAGCCAACCCTCAAAGTACGCACTGTATCCCTCCTCTGTGGCCTGCAAC
>Ga0070726_10004130_pt1 | contig 11800 bp, 9 predicted proteins | sample tdAd471_FD_67275 | JGI IMG/M metagenome (GOLD analysis project Ga0070726, IMG submission 67275) | Marine sediment microbial communities from the Atlantic coast under amendment with organic carbon and nitrate - tdAd47.1 | ecosystem: Environmental > Aquatic > Marine > Coastal > Sediment | place...
TAAATCTTCGCCAAATCAATAAACAGGCGATAATGGCCAGCTTCGGAGACCATAAATTTATGGTAAAACTCTTTTAGGTAATCATCATTGATATGTAAGGAGAGCAAACGGAAGCGCTCGCAACTTCGAGCTTCAATCAACGCACAAACCAATAATTTCTCCAACAATCGATCTTCGCGTGAACCTCCCTTTTTTTGAAACTTCAAGAGGGCATTAACATACTCATCCTTTCGCTGCTGACCGAGCTGTAGGTTTCTTTTTTCCAATTCTTTAATTACCATCCGAAAGTGCCCCCATTCTTCGGTGACGATGGGCGCTAATTCCCGGACCAATTCCGTTCTTTCGGGATATTGTTGAATAAGGGAGATACAAGAGGTAGTGGCCTTCTGTTCGCAATAGGCGTGGTCGGTCAAGATTTCTTGCAAATCCATCTCTGCCAAGTTAACCCACCTTGGGTCGGTAGGCAATTGCAAACCCAACATCCGCACGGTGTACAGTTCCTTTTCCTGAGCATCCATAAATTGGCTAATTACTTGTGAGCCGCAAAGGTATCAGAAATTCTCCAGGCAACTTAATTGATTGAGGAAAAAATCGAGTTGAAAGACCTCATATTCTTCAAAGCCACTGCTCCAAAAAACACGAATGGCATCCACTTCACTGTGCTTTAGTAGGCCCATTTGACTCCGATCGATGGGATAGTGTACTTGGTAGGTCAGTAGATCGGTGGTGAGGTCATAACTTCCTCGATCCATTTTGCCCGCTCTTAGGTTGATGAAATCACCGTTGAGCAACTTAATGGTGAGGTAGCTCCCTTTTTCAATAAAACCATAGGCTTCTCTGGCGTTAGGATAAGCAAAAGTAAATTGAAGGGCCAAGAAGCGATAACCGCCTAGCGAAGTGAAATGACCTTCACATCTCAGGTATTCCTTATCCTTGAGGAAGGGCCGAAGTCGATCATCGGTATGGGTGAAGAGCAGTTGTTTTTTGAGGTCTCTGCGCCATTGCCCACTTTTGTCATCTTTTCCTTCAAAGGCTAGCTCACAGGCGGGTGCAGGTGGATGTAGTAATAAGTCCTCTTCGTTGGCAATAGCCAGGGAATTATCGCTAATGGGGAGACTAAAGTTTAGCGCAGTACTAGTGGGTATTTGTGTGCTAGATAGGTTTTGGTTTTTCTTCTTTTTCTGATTGAGGTTAAAAGCCTCTACAAAGCCTCCTTTGGTGGTCAACTCTACTGCTCTGTGGGCTTCGTTTTGGGCCAGGAGCGCTTCCCGGGCTGTTTCCAATTCCATATTTTTTGCGGCTTTCAGCCGAACCTGTAAGTGCTTTATTTTTTGTGCGTCTGTTTGGACAGCCCGCTGAGCGATCAATAAGTCTTCGGCTATCTTCTCCTTAGCGATTTTAGCTTTTTCAGCTCGCTCTTGTGCAATGAGTACGGCATCTTTGGCCAATTGTGCACGTCGACTGGCTATATTGTACAAATCTTCTTGTGTTACGTCTATATCCCCATCTAGTGGCTCAATTTTGCCAGTGAAGACCGGATATTTCCTATCCAATTTCATTTGCGTAGCTGCCGTATGGCGTTCATTACTTCCCGCCGAATAATCAGAAAAATATTGCCAACTTCCATCGGGGTATACAATAATTTTCTCTCCCTTGTCATTGTTTCTTACCACCTGCGCTTCCAGGCTATTTGTCGGAAAGATTTGCCATAAAAGCAGGGAAATGACAGCTAAACGCATATTTATTTTAAATTGCATATTTTTGAAGCGATTTTGGATGTTTGAATTTGCTCTTATGTACGTGATTCAAATTTCCAGCGTGAGCAACACCGAAATAGTGGCTTAGTTTGCTATTAATACGAAAGTTTGAACGAAATGTTGCTTGGTAAAATACATAAACCCTTGCTAAATGTTTAAACACGCTTACTGGATAGGAATCGGAATATTAGCGCTGTTTTCGTGTTCGGAACAGAAAGAAACCAATGAAAATAACACAGCTCTCGCCCAAACGATTATTGTCCAATACCCGGAGACTTACCAAGATTCCACAGAAGTATCCTTCTATGGCGAAACCAAGGTGGTAGATCCCTTCCGTTGGTTGGAATATGAATATTCCCCTTCGGTCAACCATTGGGTGAAAAGCCAGCAATCGCTAAGTCGGAAATACTTCGATAGCTTACCAGAGAAGTGGCTGGTCGAGCAGCGCCTGAAGGACCTTTGGTCCTATGAACGCCGAGGACTGCCACAGAAAAAAGGAGCTTATTATTACCAGTTTGCCAATGAGGGCTTGGAAGAACAAGATGTACTCTACCGCAGCCAATCCATCGAAGGCCCCTTTGAAGAACTATTTAATCCGAATACCCTCTCCGAAGATGGGACGGTTTCCATTGATCAATACCACTTTCGCGAAGATGGCCAACTACTTGCCTTACAGTTATCCTCCTTTGGGTCAGAGTGGAAAACGATTCGAGTATTGGATTTGAGTACTGGTCGTTTATTACCAGACGTCATAAAAGAAGTGAAGTTCTCCGATGTGGCTTGGTATGCGGATGGTTTCTTTTATAGTCGTTTCCCCAGTGCTCAACACTATGATCGATCCATTAAAAATGGGTTTCATCAATTGTACTATCATCAGCTGGGAACTTCTCAGGACAATGATGAGGTCGTCTTTGCTGATCGTATTTTTGCGTACCGGAATGCCGATGCCATTACTAGTATTGATGAGCGCTTCTTGGTGCTGAATTTACGAGAATCTCCTAACAAGAATGCTGTTTATTTTCGAAGCCTTAGCGCCGGGACAGCCGAATTTATCCCGATCTATTCTTCTTTTGAGTATGACTTTGAATGGGTAGGAGGGTATGGTAATAAATTACTCTTTCGAACGACTCATGAGGCGGAACGAGGACGCCTGATTCAAGTGTCAACGAATAAACCGAGTGCGGAGTACTGGGAAGAAGTAATTCCTGAGCAAAAGGGAATATTGAGGGATGTCTATCTCTACGGGAATAAACTCGTGACGCATTACCTAGAAGAGGCTAGAAGTAAACTCTATGTCAACAGCCTATCCGGGAAATTGCTTTATCAAGTGGATCTTAAAGCCTTGGGTTTGGGAGCGGTAACCCGTATCAGCGGTAACCCAGAGAATAATGAAGCATTCTTGGGCTTTTCCAGTTTCAATTTTCCAGAACGAATTTATCGACTCAATCTCAATAATGGCGTATTAGAACCTTATTTCAGACCAAAAATTGATTTTGAGGCAGCTGACTACGAGGTACAGCAGGTGACTTATGAGAGTTATGATGGTGTACCGGTCTCGATGTTTATTATTCATCGGAAGGGCTTGCGATTAAGCGGAGATCATCCCACCTTATTGTTGGCCGTCGGCGGAATGGAAGGAGATGCAGTTCCTCGATTTAATATGACCGGATTACAGCTTATTCCCGCGATCTTAGAACACGATGGCGTTTGTGCTGTTGCTAACATTAGAGGGAATACCGAAAAAGGAGAAGCCTGGCATAAAGCAGGGCAATTACACAAGAAGCAAAACAGCTTTGATGATTTTCAGGCGGCGGCCGAGTATTTAATTGCCAATAAATATACTTCGGCTCAGAAATTGGCCGTATATGGAAGTGGAAATGGAGGCTTAGTCGTTGGAGCCAGCCTTACACAACGACCTGATTTATTTCGGGTAAGTGTGCCTGCTAGGGGCTTTTTTGATATGTTGCGCTATGATCGCTTTGCGGCGGCCTGGATGTGGGCACAAGAATACGGGGAGAGCCAGAAGCCAGAAGATTTTAGCTATTTATATGCTTATTCTCCCTTGCATAATGTGGCAAAAAACAGCTATCCGGCTACCCTCATTATGACGGCCGAGCACGATGATAGAGTGGTACCCGCTCATGCCTATAAATTTACGGCTGCATTGCAAGCTCTACAAGTGAAAACAGCGAGTTATCCGCCCATTTTAATACAGATAGAGGAAGGCGCTGGTCAGCAAGGAAAGGCCGTTTCGGCACGAATTGCTGAAGGAACAAAAATCTTGAACTTCATTCTATTTAACTTGGACGAATCAATTGTATATTAAGGATGATCTATTTGGTCAAAATCGGTTTCTTACCCATTAGGATTTGGGATATTCTCGATATTCTTATCGTAGGGTATCTCATGTACCTGATTTACCGATTATTGAGAGGTAGTATCGCCTTTAATATCTTTGTCGGTGTATTGATGTTGACCATGGTTGCCTGGTTGGTTAACCGGCTACAAATGGACTTGCTATCTACCGTGATGGAGAAATTTGTAGAGGTAGGTGTCATCATTATTGTGGTCATTTTTCAGCCAGAAATCCGTCGTTTCCTGCTCTTCTTAGGTAATACTACCTTGCGACAACGTTCCCATTTTTGGGAGCGGCTACTCAATCGAAACTTCGAAGCTACTCCGAAAAAGGAACAGGAAGTAATCACACTTAAGACCGTGATGCTCCGGCTCAGTCGTCAACGTATCGGTGCACTCATTGTACTCAGTAAAAATGCTAACCTAGAAGGCCTGATCAATTCTGGAGTGCGGCTTGATGCTCAAATTAGCGAGCCCTTAATTGAGAGCATCTTTAACAAAGAAAGCCCCTTACATGATGGGGCTTTAGTCATCTCTGCGGGTAAATTACAATGGGCTAGTTGTGTGCTACCCGTATCTGATAACCCTAGCTTACCCAAAAGTGTGGGTTTGCGGCATCGTGCGGCTGTGGGTATTACTGAACGTTCGAATGTAGCGGCTTTCGTCGTCTCTGAAGAAACCGGACGAATCTCTTTTTCTTTTGAAGGGAAACTGGATCGCAAATTATCAGAAGAAGGGATTGTCGAATTATTAAAAAGACATTATTTATAAGGAGCTATGAGAATAGAACGAATTGAAGAGTTCCTTTTAGAAGCTGATCAAAGGGCGAAAATCTCAGCCCTATTACTCACCTGTTTTCCCGGATTCCCCATCGATCGTATTTATTTTAAACAACCTCCTGGGTTCCGATACCTGGTTTGGGAAGGAGATGAATTGATTGCTCATATGGGCGTTGAATATCGTTTGGTAGGCCATGCGGGAGAAATGATCCCGATCTTCGGTATTATGGACCTTTGTGTATTGCCTGCTCACCAGCATCAACGATTAGCCTCCAAATTGTTAGTAGAATTGGGCGAATTAGGTAAAAAGAATGCCATTGATTTTTTACTTTTAGTCGCTAAAAACAAGGCACTATATGAGAACAATGGTTTCTTTGCGGGAAGCAATACTTGTCAGTGGCTTATGTTGGTAGATAATCGGGTATTAGGCATGGTAAAAAGGAAGTTACCAGAGCTGATGGTCAAACCACTGGGAAAGAAGGCATGGCCTGAGGGACTTATCGACTTTATGGGATCCTTGTTTTAATGCACAAAATATGCTCTAAGGCGTAGACTTCAGAAGTTCATATAGGTAATGTCCTGGAAAACTTCAGAAGTCTTAGCCAGGGCTCACCCGTTGCAAGTGTCTAGCTAGCCAGATAGAAAAGCTCGGCGTTCATCGAACTATTTGAGAATAAAATCTAATAAAACCAGAAAAATATTGAATATGCAAAATGTGATGGAATACATTCAGGCCAACAAGCCCCGTTTCCTGGATGAATTGCTAGAGATGTTGAGGATTCCTTCTATCAGTGCTGATCCAGCCTATGCTGGTGATGTGTTAAAAACAGCCCACCTAGTGGCGCAACATCTAGAAAAGGCAGGTGCTGATGAGGTGGAGGTGATGGCCACCGAAGGACATCCGATTGTATACGGAGAAAAAATGGTGAGCCCTGAGCTGCCTACTGTTTTAGTCTATGGCCATTACGATGTGCAACCGCCTGATCCCCTTGATCTGTGGGATTCTCCACCCTTCGAACCCGTCATCAAGAAAACAAAGGTGCATCCAGATGGGGCCATTTTCGCCCGCGGAGCCTGTGATGATAAAGGTCAATTCTTTATGCATGTAAAGGCTTTTGAAGCCATGCTTAGCCAAGATGCCTTGCCCTGTAATATTAAGTTCATGATCGAAGGGGAAGAAGAGGTAGGTTCTGATCATCTAGGTGATTTCTGCCGAGCTAATCAGTCCAAGTTAACTTGTGATGTAATCCTTATTTCTGACACCTCTATCATTTCGAATACGACGCCCTCTATTACGACCGGATTGAGAGGGCTGAGTTATGTAGAAGTTGAGGTGACGGGACCCAACCGGGATTTGCACTCCGGTGTATATGGTGGAGCCGTTGCCAACCCGATTAATACCTTGTGTGAGATGATTGCCTCCATGCAAGATGAGAATAATCATATTACCATCCCTGGTTTTTATGACGATGTAGAAGTAATTTCTACGGAGGAGCGAACAGAGATGAATAAGGCGCCATTTGACTTGGCAGAATACCAGGAAGATCTTGCGATTGGAAGCGTACAGGGGGAAGAAGGATACACGACTATGGAGCGTACATCCATCCGACCTACGCTCGACGTAAATGGTATTTGGGGAGGCTATACCGGTGAAGGCGCTAAGACGGTTCTACCTTCTAAGGCATTTGCCAAAATTAGTATGCGGTTGGTGCCGAACCAGGATTCAGCAACAATTGCCAAACTTTTTGATGCACATTTTAGAAGCATAGCCCCGCCTTCTGTCAAGGTGGACGTGCGGTTTCATCATGGTGGCGAACCCGTTGTTACACCCACCGACACACCAGAATATCGTGCAGCGCATCTAGCTATGCAGGAGACCTTCGGTAAAGCACCCATTCCTAAGCGGGAAGGAGGCAGTATACCGATTGTCGCTTTGTTTGAAGAAGTGCTGGGGGTGAAGTCTGTATTAATGGGTTTTGGGCTGGATTCGGATGCTCTTCATTCCCCTAATGAACACTATGGACTCTTCAACTTCTATAAAGGGATAGAAACCATTCCCTATTTTTATCACCACTATAAGCAGTTGAAAGAAAATGCATAATGCCTCTTAAAGAGGACCTTAAAAAAGAACAGTATGAAAAATATAATGGCGCTATTGATTTGTACCCTGGTTTCGATCAGCCTTTGGGGGCAAGGGAGTATCTATACCATGATGGATAAGCGGGTGGCAAAAGTGAAAGATAAGGTGATTGATTGGCGGAGGTATTTACACGAGAATCCTGAGTTGAGTAACCGAGAGGTTAAGACAGCTGCTTATGTTGAAAAGCATTTGCGAAGCTTGGGCTTGGAAGTGAAAACGGGTATTGCTCATACAGGAGTGGTGGCCATTTTGAAGGGCGGAAGAGAGGGCCCAGTGGTCGCTTTGAGAGCAGACATGGATGGCCTCCCAGTGATTGAACGAGCGCCCATTCCTTTTGCCTCGAAAGTGAAATCTACCTTCTTGGGCCAAGAAGTAGGCGTGATGCACGCTTGTGGTCATGATACACACGTCGCCATGTTGATGGGGGCAGCAGAAGTGCTGAGTAGCATGAAGGACCAATTGGCGGGCACGGTCGTCTTTATTTTCCAACCTGCGGAAGAAGGGCCGCCTCCTGGTGAAGAAGGTGGAGCTAAATTGATGGTAAAAGAAGGTGTACTGAAAAATAACAATGTGGATGTAATTTTCGGATTGCACATCAATTCCAAAACGGAAGTCGGACATGTCAATTACAAACCAGGGGGGACTTTGGCGGCTGTTAATCGATTGACCATCAAGGTGAAGGGGGTGCAAACGCATGGTTCTACGCCCTGGTCAGGGGTTGATCCGATAGCTGTTTCAGCGCAGATTATTCAAGGGCTACAACATATTATTAGTCGCCAAACGGAGTTAACTAAAGAAGCGGCCGTGATTACCATCGGGAAGATTAGTGGGGGTGTTCGTTCCAATATTATTCCAGAGGAAGTTGAAATGATTGGTACCATCCGGACTTTAGATACAGATATGCAGCAGATCATTCACGATAAAATCCGCCTAACAGCCACCAAAATCGCCGAGAGTGCTGGTGCTAGGGCGGAAGTAACGATTGAAGAGGGCTATCCTGTAACCTATAATGATCCAGCGCTAACGGCTAAGATGTTATCGACGATAGAATCAACTGCCGGTCGAGAAAATGTGCATTTGATTAATGCCAGAACAGGCGCGGAGGATTTTTCTTTTTTCGCCAAAGAAGTTCCGGGCTTGTTTCTGTTTCTTGGTGGAATGCCCAAGGGCTTAGATCCATCGAAGGCGGCACCTCACCACACACCAGATTTCTTTATCGATGATAGTGGCCTCGATTTAGGGGTAAAACTATTGTGTAATCTCACTATGGATTACATGATAAAAAATAGAAAATAATGTTCAAAAGGATTTTGTTAGGGATCGGTTTACTTGCATGGCTAACATCCTGTCAACAAGCTAATATCATGGACAAGAAAATTATTGATTGGCAAGGGCACCGAGGAGCAAGAGGACTCGTGCCGGAAAACACCATTCCCGCTTTTATCAAGGCTTTGGCGTATCCTGCCGTACGGACTTTGGAGTTGGACTTGGCCGTTTCTAAGGATAGCCAATTGGTCGTATCCCATGAGCCTTGGATGAATTCATTGATTTGCTCCAAACCTGATGGTACACCCGTATCCAAAGAAGAAGAGCGAAGCTTGGCCATCTATCAAATGGACTATGAAAGGGTGAAAAGCTATGATTGTGGAGCAAGAGGGAATGCCAATTTTCCAACACAACAAGCGATGGCTACTTATAAGCCAACGCTAAAGGAAATGGTAAACGAGGTGGAAGCTCATGTGAAAGCCCAGGGGCTACCAGCACCACATTACAATATAGAGATCAAAAGCGAACCCGAATGGGACAGTTTGCTTTGTCCCGCGCCACCAGCCTTTGCACGTATGGTGGTAGAAGAATTGCATGCTTTGGGGATCAGTGATCGAGCCAGTATCCAGTCTTTCGATATGCGCCCCTTGCGTGAGGTGCGTAGCCTGGATCACAAGATCCGTATTGCGCTATTGGTTTACTTGCCCAAGACTTTGGAAGAGTATGTTGAGGAATTAGGTTTTACACCTGAAATCTATAGCCCCAATTATCGATTACTCACGGAGAATGTGGTAGCCGAAGCTCATGATCGAGGCATGAGAGTGATTCCTTGGACCGTCAATGAAACGACTCTCATGGATTCGCTCTTGCAGATGGGCGTGGATGGGATCATTACTGATTATCCCGATCGTATTCCAGCAGTATATTAAGAGCTTGTTTGGAGGTAGGGTTTGGAAGCGAAAATATTCAGTTAAGGGTTCTCACAAAGCTCATTTTTGAGTGCATAGCATTGCTACCCCGATAGTTATCGGGGAAAAAATAGCTGTAGAGAGGTTCCTTAAATCAATATTTGCAGCCCGAATCACTACCTCTAAACATGCTCTAAGACAAAGGACGCACTCCGGTTTTGTCTTGGCGTCGATGGTGAGCCAGTGCAAAGTGAATTTGATGGTAATGGTATTTTCCATCAAAGCGATCATAAATATCCTTTAGCTTAAATGGTTTTTCCAGGTATTTCAAAGCTTGGATAATCGTTTGGATATCGGCAGGGGAGATAAAAGGATTGAGATCTATCGCCTCACCTGCTTCATACAATTGAGCGAGGTGACCATAGATGGTTCTAGCTGCTAGCTCCCGTTTGGTGGCGATTTGTTCTATGGTCAGCCCTTGCCGAAATAATTCTAAACTGAGCTTACTGCTTGATCCATCCTTAATGGAAGCGGAATTAGCCGCTACAAAATCGCGTATGGCCTGCATGAAGGCATCACCATACAGCTGAAGTTTCCTTTCACCCACACCCGATATTTGTTGCATATCCGCATCATTCATTGGGCGGCGGGCAGCCATCTCTTCCAGGGAAGCATCTGTGAAAATGATATAGGGCGGAACACCTCTTTGCTGTGCCAACTGCTTTCGAAGCTGCCGCAATACTTCAAACAAGTCATCCCGTACCCGTTCGCGTTTGGAGGCGGGTTTGGCTTTCGATTTGGCGGCTTCTTGGCGTGCCTTTACTGTGGTTTGCTGCACCAACTGGATCTTTTCCTTACCAAATAGAACCCGTTGACTAGCTGCGGTGAGTTTGACTACATTTTTTTGATCATAGGCAATCTCCAAGTAGCCCAAGTTGATGAGTTGAGACATATAGTGTTGCCAATCAAAGAAACTATACTCGCGACCTGCACCATAGGTCTTGATACTGTCATAGCCACCTTCAAAAATCTCCTTTCTACCCGAGCCCCTTAGTACATCAATCAATAAACGTAAGCCGACTTTCTCTCGTAGGCGATAGGCAGCCGATAGGGCCTTTTGGGCGATAATCGTACCATCGAAATAAGTCGGCGGATTCAAACAGTTATCACAATTTCCACACCGTTCATTGCTATCTTCTGAAAAATAGTTGAGTAATATTCGGCGGCGGCAAGCCAAGGATTCGGCATATTGTTGCATGCGATCCAACTTAGCCATTTGGATCTCTGTGTTTTCAGATTGATTCTTATCCAAGATATCACGCAGAATCATGATATCGCCATAACTATAGAATAGCAGTGTTTCTGCTTTGGTTCCATCACGCCCCGCTCTACCAATTTCCTGGTAGTAACTCTCCATGTTTTTGGGTAGATTATAGTGAATAATCCACCTTACATTTGACTTATCGATCCCCATCCCAAAAGCAATTGTTGCCGCAATAACCGGGACTTGATCGTTGATGAAATCTTCCTGAACCTTAGATCTTTCAGCTGCACTTAGCCCGGCATGGTAATAACCAGCCTTGATGCCTTTGGCATTGAGTTTGGCGGCAAGGTCTTCGGTACTTTTTCGGCTGAGGCAATAGATAATACCCGATTGCCCGGCCTTTCGCCGCACGAACTCCAAAATTTGCTCCAATCGTTTTTGTCCTGGCCGCACCTCCAAGCTAATATTAGGGCGGTCGAAAGAAGCAACAAAAACAGTGGGGGAAGGCAAATTGAGTTGGGTGACGATATCCTTGCGGGTCAGCTTATCTGCAGTTGCGGTAAGCGCAATGATGGGTACAGCAGGAAAATTCCTTTTAACGAATTTCAATTGGCTGTACTCCGGCCTAAAATCATGCCCCCAAGCCGAAATACAATGGGCCTCATCAATGGCAAACAGATTGACCTTGGCTTTTTTTAAGAGGGGTTGAAAAGAGGACGTAACCAGTTTTTCGGGAGATACATAGAGTAACTCCAATTCGTCATTGAAAAAGTCATTTTCTATCGACTGCTGTTCAGCAGGATTTAAACTACTGTTGAGAAAACTGGCACGTATACCATTGGCACGCAAACTTTCTACTTGATCTTTCATCAAGGAAATGAGCGGACTAACGACCACGCAAGTACCGGGCATCGTAACAGCAGGAAGTTGGTAGCAAATCGATTTACCGCCACCAGTGGGCATCAGCACGAGACTATCTTTGCCTTCATAGACAGCCTGGATAATTTCGGCCTGCATAGGCCGGAAGGTCTCATAACCGAAAAATTTCTTGAGCGCCGTTTGGGCAATATCTAAATTCATGTAATGATGGAGTATGCGATAAGCACGAATCGTGGATGATCCAAAATTAAGAAAAATTACTTCAACTACTACTGCCCGCAAAAATTGATGGTGGGATAAAAAAGTGAAAAGGGCTTCTTCTGAGAAAAAGCCCTTTTCAATGAATAGAACACTGAGATTGAGCGCTTAAATGCGCCTAATGTAAAAATATTACTGGAGTTTAGTCTTATCTTTTTAAAAATTGGGACTTTCTAGACCGAAAGCCCCTATGT
>Ga0070726_10004133_pt1 | contig 11798 bp, 8 predicted proteins | sample tdAd471_FD_67275 | JGI IMG/M metagenome (GOLD analysis project Ga0070726, IMG submission 67275) | Marine sediment microbial communities from the Atlantic coast under amendment with organic carbon and nitrate - tdAd47.1 | ecosystem: Environmental > Aquatic > Marine > Coastal > Sediment | place...
CGAATAAATCAGTTTCCAGGGTGCCTTCCCGGGCAACCATCTGATTGACGTTGCCGCGTAAGGTATTTATTTCACCGTTATGACTCATAAACCGGTTGGGTTGAGCTCGATCCCAGGACGGAAAAGTATTGGTGCTGAAGCGGGAATGCACCATAGCCAGGTGGGTTTCACAATTAGGATTGGTGAGGTCTTGATAGAATGGAAACAATTGCCCGGGTGTAAGCATGCCCTTGTACACAATTACTTTGGTGGAGAGGCTGCAGGCATAGAGTTGTTTAGCCTCCTCCAGTGATGAATCACCTCTTAATCGATGAGTAAAACGCTTGCGAATGATATACAGCACACGCTCAAACTCATCATTCTCCAGACCCTCGGCAGCAGCCACGAAAAGTTGCTCAATCTTGGGTTGGGCCATCCGCGCTGCGGGACCCACATCAGCCCCCTGGGGGTCGATGGGAACTTCTCGCCAACCAATTAAATTCTGGCCTTCCTCGTTGATAATCTTGTTAATAACCTGGCGACATATCTCTTGTTCTCCACTGTCCTGTGGCAGAAATATATTGCCTACTGCATAACGGCCTGGAGCGGGCAACTCTGTATTGAGTTCCTTGCTGGCTATTTTGCTGAAGAATGAATGGGGCAAAGCCATCAGGATACCCGCTCCATCACCGGTATTGGCTTCAAATCCACATCCGCCACGGTGATCCATGCGAGAATTCAAGTGGTAGGCATCCAGCATAATCTGGTGACTGGGCACGCCTTTAATGTTGGCAACAAAGCCAACGCCACATGAGTCTTTTTCTGTATCAGGATCGTACATTCCATGGCGCGCAGGGAAGCCGAAGTTGGGTCGGGAAAATCCGTTATTCTTCATATTTCCAGAATTCTCAAGGTAGTAGCCCAATGCTCAGTTGATCCTCACCATCGCCACCGGGTTTACAATTTCAATTACCCGTAAAGTGCCTTGAATTATTTTTCTTGTTACCGTTAGTCCCCCTCCAATCAAGGTCATGACCTCGCTGGTAATCTTCGCAAATGAGCGGATGGGGTATCCTGACGTGGCTCGGCGTTTCAACCTGTACCCTGTTGCCAGCTTCAATGAACTGCAGGCAAAGGGCCGGACACAATAACATCGGCAGAATATATGTCAAGTGAGAGTCCATGGTGGAGTTCCGGCCACATGTCTTTAAGCCTATGAAATAACTGAGGTATCTTGGTTGTCCTACCGGGCCTCAGGTAAGCGGGGCAGGGTCTGGGCGACAGGGGATTGACAGGTCCAGGTTGCCTGGATGCTAATGCTTGATCCGCACTCCCAGGACAAATGCGTCTGCCAGTTCTAATGCTGAGGATTCGCAGCCTGGAAAGGCCTGTCCCCTTGGTTAAGACTGGTCCCGTTTGAGCTCCCATTGCACAGAGTAAAAAATCCTAAGCAAAACAGTGCCGGGCTTTGATCTGATCAGGGTGCTTACAATTGCCGCCAGAGCCGGCCTGGCGGCCCTGGATGTCAGAATTCATGGGCGTTTCGAAGCTTTGTATTGCTTGCTAATTAAGCACAAGTGCTTTAATCTTTTCGCCCCTGAACGGCATTGTCTCGACTATTCTGCAGTACTACTTTTCACGGGAGTAGCCATCAGTTTTGAATCCAAGACTATCCAGACGACGATTTATAAAAGGCGTTATTGCTTCAGGAGTAGCGGTTTCCAGCACGTCCTTGTGGTTTAAAGCAACTGGCCAGACCCAAGTTGCGGGCAGTGTGGAACGCTTGTTGCGACTCAATGTGAACGGCGCTATCCGCAACGTCGATGTATCGCCTCAGGAAACTCTTACTACTACCTTGCGTTACAAACTCGGCCTCACCGGAACCAAACTGGGTTGCAATCGAGGTGAATGCGGTGCCTGCACAGTGCTGGTGGATGATGTCCCCACATATGCCTGTTCCATCCTGACCCAGTCAGTCAGAGACAAGGTAATTGAAACTATAGAGGGCCTGGAGTCTGCAACTGGCGAGTTACACCCGGTGCAACAGGCCTTCGTGGAGGAGTTGTCACCACAATGCGGTTACTGCACTCCCGGCCAGGTTATGTCAGCTATAGGTTTGTTGCGCAGTAACCCGACGCCTGACCATGAAGATGTCCGACAAGCACTGGCGGGCAATATTTGTCGCTGTGGTGCCTATGAGTCCTATGTACAGGGAGTGCTGCGCGCGGCGCGCATCGGGTAAAAGTCATGGCTTACGATTTAATTGGAAAAGATTTTATTCCCCCGGATGTTCCGGGAAAGGTCACCGGCCGCATTAAATTTGCTGAGGATTATTCCCGTGAGGGCATGGCCTATGCCCGCCTGCTCACCAGTCCAATTCCCCATGGGCGCGTTGTCAGTATTGATGCGTCTGAGGCATTGGCTATGGACGGAGTCTACGGCATATTGACCGCCGATGATGTTTATCCGGACGGAGAAGTGAACAGCACAGGCTTAAAAGTGCTTACCAACGAACCGACCTTGCTTGGAGAACCGATTCTGGCAGTGGCGGCGGTAGATGAAAAAACCGCGGAAGATGCTATCGCTAAAATTGCTGTGACATTTGAGCAGCTCGAATTTGTTATGGATCCACTGGACAGCCTGGAACCTGGGGGAGCGGAAGCCTTTACTGGTGGCAATACCTTTGTATTCCGTCAAGGCTTCTCCAGCTACAAGTGGAGCGCGGACCAGGTAACCGCATTCAGAAATGGTGCTGAGCCGTCAGCGGAGCCACAACAACAATGGGCTTATGGTGACCTTGATGCTGCCTTCAGTAGCGCCAGTTTCGTCTACGAAAGCACCTTCACGACTGCCGGTTATCCCCACATGTCAATGGAACCGCGTAGTGCTTTTGCCTACTGGGAAAATGGGAAATGTTATTTGCATGGCTCTTCCCAGAGTCTGGCGCCCATGGCGGAAGGCATGGCAGAAATAGTTGGTTGCCCGGTAGACGATTTTGTTTTCATTAATGAAGCAACCGGTGGTGGATTCGGCCAGAAAGCCAGGCCGAGTAATACGCCTTGCATGGCGATACCAGCGAAATTATCACAAAAGATCGGGCGACCGGTGATGATGCGTATCAGCAGGGAAGAGGAATTGTTACTCGGTGGTGCCAGAGTCGGTTTTCAGGGTTGGCTTAAGGCTGCATTTAAGGCGGACGGTACAATGTCTGGTCTGGATATGTATATTGTGGCTGACAATGGCGGCAAGGGAGGCGGCGGCGATGCGTCTTCGGCGGCAGATGCTATCAGCATGCTTTATCAGACTGAAGCAGTTCGATTTCGCGGGGTTGGTGTCGGCACTAATACCGGCCATCGTGGGGCCCAGCGCGGGCCAGGACAAAATCAGATCGCGCCAATTATTGCCCCTGTGCTTGACAAGGCAGCTGAGGAACTCGGTATAGACCGCCTCGAAATTCGCAAGATCAACGCAGTAAAAAGCGGCGACACTCATGGTCCCAGGCGCAGCCCGGTTACCAGTGCTTATATGCCTGAGGCCCTGGATAAAGTTGCCGGCATGTTTGCTTGGGAACAACGGAAGGCACGTAGTCGCCAGGCAAACGGTCCCCGGGTTGTCGGTATTGGCATTGGTCAGGGATATCATGATGCGGGCCGCAGCGGTATGGATGGGTTGGTGCGTCTGATGCCTGATGGCAGGCTCAAGATTCACAATGGTGTTGGAAATCTGGGTACCTTCAGCTTTGCCTCCACTTCCCGTGCCGCAGCAGAAGTTCTGAAGATGCCCTGGGAGCGTTGTGATGTTGAGTCTGGCCGGACCGACAGGCATGTCCCCATGACGTCACCCCAGGATGGCAGCAATTCAATTTTCACCAATACACGTACCAATTATGGTGCCGCACAGGATTTGCTGGCCAAAATGAAGCAAATTGCCGCGCAGGATCTTGGCGGACGCATTGAAGACTATGAGATAGGTGATGAGCGGGTGTTTCGTCGCGATGATATTGCAACTGGCCTGAGTTATGCCCAGGTAGCAACGCGGGCCATTGAACTTGGTGGCGTATACAGTGGTGCGGAATACCCCGAAGATCTTGCAGAATTTACCAAATTGTCAGTGCGGCGTGTGGCTGGCAGTGGCCTGGTTGGTGTGTTTCATGATCCACAACACAATGGAACGCCACCCGGACTGTGCGTTGCCATGGTGGAGATAGAACTGGATACGGAAACCGGCAAGTTCGATATCAGAGACCTGATCAGCATCGCTGATTGTGGCACAGTAGTGCATCCCCAAGGGTTGGCCAATCAGTTACGCGGAGGTGCGACCTGGGGAATTGGCCTGGCGGCGTTTGAGCGCCACCTCTATGATCCGCAGAATGGTTATCCTGCATGTACCGGCTACTGGCAAAGCAAAGTACCCTCCATACTGGATACACCAGCCAATCTGCAGACCGACGCGGTAGACTTACCTGACCCGGAGAACCCCGTCGGCGCCAGGGGTGTGGGCGAGCCTGCTCAGGGTGCTGTTGCCGCGGCATTGGCATCAGCACTCTACGATGCTGCCGGAGGGCATATGTTCAATGCTGCGCCGGTCACCGCGGATATGATAATCAATCATTACGCTGGTACATTCGAATCTGCCAAGCCCCTGGCACAGAACAATTTCAGAGGTTGATATGGCAACTACTTCCCATGATGTAATGCCGGATATTGAACTGTTTCAGCCAGAGAGTGCGGAAGACGCATTAGCGCTGGCAGCCAGCTACGGTGCGGATGGTTGGGTGCTGGCCGGTGGGCAGGATACCTTTGGCTGGTTAAAGGACCGCAATAAAAATCCATTGGCCTTGATCGAGGTCACCCGGGTTGCGGCCTGGACAGGTATTCGGGAAACCGCTGATGGCCTGGAAATTGGTGCCTTAACCACCTTGACAACTCTGGTCAATGATCCGCTGATTCGCTCACGTTACGGTGTTCTCGCTGAGGCTGCCAGCAAGGTTGCCAGTCCTCAGATTCGCAATGTTGGAACTCTGGGTGGTAATCTCAACCAGGATGCACGATGCTGGTATTATCGTCGTGGCCTGGATTGCTATCGGGCGGGGGGCAATATTTGCTATGCTGACGCTCCGGAAAGCCTTAATCGCGAGCACGCCATCTTTGGTCAAAGCCAGTGTGTCGCTGTGACACCCTCGGATACCGCGCCAGCTCTGGTGGCACTGGATGCCACGATGGTGATAAACAGCGAGCAAGGTGAAAGGCTGGTTGCGGCAGAAGATTATTTCATTGGTCCAGCGATTGATATTGAGCGCATGACAGTGCTGCAACCGGGGGAAATACTGACAGCTGTACGCATACCTCAGACTTGGGCCAATGCCAGTTTTTATTTCGAAAAAGTGGCTGATCGAAACGTCTGGGATTTTGCACTGGTCAGCATTGCAGCGGTATTGAAGGTGTCGGGTGACACAATTGAACAGGCAAGATTCTCGTGCGGCGGAGTTGAATGTGTGCCGCGCAGGTTGAATAATGTCGAGTCTGCGGTCGAGGGATTAACTCGCAATAGTGTAACGGCAGACCAAATAGCACCAATGGTACTGGAAGGAGCAAGGGCACTAAATTACAATCACTACAAATTACCGTTGATGGAAAACCTTGTTAAGCGCGCAATACGCGGCTGAACAATTAACAAATAAAATTGGCTTAAAAGAAATAATATAGAGAGGGGAAGTATTGTGGGTGAGGATATAGTCCGTTATAAACGCGATGTTTGGGGAGAAGAAGTAATTCTGGGGGTATCCTGGGATTTACTGTGGGTAGTCGCTGTTGCCATCATAGTATTGCTGGCTGCGCATGCCATCATTATGGCCGTTCTCGCCAATAAGAAGATGGATAAACCGTCCCCGGAAGGACGTCGAGTGAGCCGACATGATGCCATCGACAGGGCATTTCACTGGATTATGGCGCTGTCAATTCTGGCCCTGATAATTACCGGCACTGCACCGATTATAGGATTGCGTATAGCCTGGTTGAATATTCATTGGATTTCCGGTTGCATCCTCACCTTTGTGGTGGTTTTCCATATTATCCGCGCCAGCTTCTGGCAGGATTTCAAGTCCATGATCCTCAGCCCCAAGGACTTTGGTGAGCCATTTGATTCCGCCAAGAAACCGGGCAAGTATTCGTTTGAGCAGAAGGGCATGCACTGGGCAGTTACACTGGTTGCCGGCACCGTAATTATTACCGGGGTTATTCTTTTCCTGCAGATAGATACACCATTTTGGGATCGCACCAACAGCATGGCTGAGAGTCAGTTGGGTCTCATGTTCCTGTTGCACGGATTATCCACCCTCGCTCTGATAGCTCTGGCTGCTACCCATATCTATTTTGCTCTGCGGCCTGAGAAACTGTTCTACACCCGATCAATGATCAAGGGTTGGATCTCCGAGGACGAGATGACCGCCAACCATGATCCGAGCAAATGGGCGCCCAAGGAAGCGGAATAGTACATTCAAGCATCTGGTATCGCCCCGTGAATCGAAAGACAAGCGGGGCATCACCTGACACCTGTTCATGTTCCTGATGCCCTGAATATTCCCATGACCAATACCCGGTAAAGCAAATACACCCCTTAAAGTTGAGTTAAACGAATCATGATCAATGAGGCGATAGAGACTGTCGAGTCTGGATACGAATTCCTGTTGGCTTACGCCGCACAGGGTAGACCAGCGGACGCTGAAAAAAGTGGCCCAGGCCCCCATGCGAGACCAACCATCGAAAAGATGTTGTCTGCCATGCAGACTCTGAGCAAGGCATTCTCCACGAGCGCGGATAATTTCGAGCAGCTTATTGCCGATGACTGCAACAAGGCTGCTGCTGCTCTGGGCTTCCTTCTGGGGCAGGAGAAAATCGGTTCAGAACTGGTTGATAATCTGAATGCCTCGATTCACCTGCGTGCTGTTTTGACTGACCTGTTTCTATATGGTGAGGCACGGGAGCCGCTGGATGATGGCAACAGGCCTCACGACAGTAATTCGCTGTGGGAAGAAGCCAAGTAGTCTACTATTGAACACCGTGTGGGTAGCAGGCGAGATAGGGTCTGATACGGCAGATTTCCTGGAATTCGAGCTGCTACCGGAAGGCTTGCGCCCATGATGATCAACTGGCCACCGCGTTTGAATCTGGCCCAAACCCCCACTCCCTTGACCCGATTGGAGCGTTTTTCGACTAAATTCGAAAACACTAACATCTGGGTAAAACACGATGAGTTAACTGGCCTGGAAGTTTCTGGAAACAAGATTCGGAAACTGGAATTCAGTATCGCCCAGGCACTCGAGGAAGGCTGCGACACGTTAATTACCTGTGGCGGAGTCCAGTCAAACCATTGTCGTGCAACAGCTATTCTAGGTGCCCGCCTGGGGCTCAAAGTACACCTGGTGTTACGTGGCGAGAGCCCGGCAGATGTTGATGGCAATCTGCTGTTGGATCACCTCGCGGGCGCGGAAATATCCTATCTACCGGTCAAGCAGTGGGCGGGACATACAGAATTTGCCATGAACCTGGCACATAAATACCGGGAGCACGGGAACGAGGCTTTTTTTATACCGGTGGGTGCCAGTGACGAAATTGGATTGTGGGGTTATATATCTGCAATGGCAGAACTGAAGCGTGACCTTGAAAAGCTTGATATCAAGCCTGATTACATAGTGACAGCGACAGGGTCCGGGGGGACCCAGGCTGGCCTCATAGTGGGCAATGCTTTGTTCGGGCTAGGTTCTCGCGTTGTTGCGTTCAATGTCTGCGACGATGCCGCCTATTTCGAGCGCAAGATACGTTATGACCTGGCATTGTGGCGAGACAGGTATAGCGTTGAATTGAATATAGATGAGTTAAGTATCAAGACAATAGAGGGGTATGACGGGCCGGGATACGGTCTGGCCACACCAGAGGTGTTTGCTACCATCTCCGAGCTAGCCCGTACCGAGGCGCTTTTCCTGGATCCGGTCTATACAGGCAAGGCATTCCATGGCATGGTTAAAGAGCTGGAACAGGCTCAGCAAGGAAGATCGACACAGTTGCCAGGGGCAAGAGACGTAGTATTTATCCACACAGGTGGCTTGTTTGGCCTGTTCCCTCAGCGGCAAAATTTTAACTTTAACCTATCTGGTTAAGATCAACATTGGAACAGGTTTGCGAAACCGCATCCAAGGACCCTAGATATGAGTGAAACCAAGCGCTTTTTATTACTGATTACTAGTGTGCTTGCCCTGGCAGGTGGCAATATTTCAGTTGCTACCGCCCAAACTCGATCCTCGGACCAATCTGGCGCTGACGGTGCGGCTGGTGCTACCAGTTACAGCGCCGAACCCGTGGTCATGGAAAGCGATGAGGCCAATGAGGCCATATTGCTGACTAATACACGGCAGCTGGTAACCGATAGTAAGCGCTCTGGGGAAAGCTATTTCAGTGCTGACGGCTCTCGCCTTATCTACCAGAGTGAAGAACCCGGTGATAACCCGTTCTATCAGATTTACCTCATGGATCTTGCGTCAGGAGCTATCAACAAAGTGTCACCGGGTATTGGACTTACCACCTGCGCCTGGATTCACCCTGCCCTGGAGCGGGTAATTTTTGCTTCTACCCATGAAGACCCCCAGGCCAGGGCCAAGCAGGCAGATGAAATTGCCATGCGGACCAGTGGCCAGGAGCGGGCTTATGCGTGGGATTATGATCCCTATTATGACATCTATCAGGCCGATGCCGACGGCGGCAACCTGGTGAACTTGACCAATACTCCTGGTTACGATGCAGAGGGCTCTTATTCTCCGGATGGGGCGCAGATACTGTTCGCATCCAATCGTGAGGCGTATCAGCGCCAGCTGTCCCAGGCGGAGCAGCGTTTGATGGACGATGACAGTTCCTATTTCATGGATCTGTACATAATGAATGCCGACGGCAGTGACGTCAGACAGCTTACTTTTTCACCGGGATATGATGGCGGGCCTTTTTTCAATGCCGACGGCAATAAGATAGTCTGGAGGCGGTTTAACCCGGATGGTAACAGCGCGGAAATCTGGACCATGAACGTGGATGGCAGCGGCCAGAAGCAGTTGACTGCTGATGCCATGGTATCCTGGGGGCCGTATTTCCATCCTGGCGGCGATTACATAATTTACTCAAGCAATGTGCTTGGTCATGCCAACTTTGAATTATTCATGATCGATATAGATGGACAGCATGAACCGGTTCGGGTCACCAATACGGATGGCACTGATATATTGCCGGTATTTTCACCAGACGGTAATCAATTAGCCTGGAGTAGCACGCGCACAGCGGATGGCAGTTCACAAGTATTTCTGGCAGATTGGAATGACCAGGCGGCGAGGAGACTGCTGGGGTTGGACTAGAAGTCCGGCCTCGAACAGGAGCATCGTTATGGCAACAACTAAGCGAATGTTAGCTCACTTCGTTGTACTGTTGGTGTCAACTTTTGTGTCTGCGTTTGCGTCTGCCCAGTCTGCGACCAACGAGACTATCCACCATAGCTTGAAAGTGCTCGTAAATCCGGCCATTCAGTATATAGCGGTGGAAGATACTATCACCCTGCCGGACTCCATCGACGGGCGAAATCTGAGTTTTCTGCTCAATGAAAATCTCAATATCACTGACAGTTCGGTGCGTATGGTTGCTGCGGGGTCGGCTGACTCGACTACTGCCATAGGCATTAACAGCACCGGTGCAGAGACTGCTGCCAGTGTTGCGTACACATTGTCTTTGTCATCGCGTTCCCGTAACCGTTTCGAGTTGAGCTATGAAGGAATAATTTATCAGCCAACCCAGCAAAATTCCGCACAGTATTCGCAAAGCTTCTCCGAAACTTCTGGAATTATTAATGACCTCGGTGTTTATCTCAATGGGGCAAGCCTGTGGTTACCGAATTTCGAAAATCAGCTGGTAACCTTCGATCTTCAAGTGGAGTTTGCCAATGGTTTTGATAGTTGGACGGTAGTGAGTCAGGGGCGTTCAACAGGAGCAAATTCGTGGACTGAAACAAATCCGATGGAAGAGGTGTACCTGGTTGCTGCAGATTTCACCACTTACTCCATGCTATCAGGTGACGTCGATATGCTGGTGTATTTACGTCAACCGGATAGTAACCTGGCCAACAAATACCTGGATGCCACGCAGCGCTACCTGGCGCTTTATGAACCCTTGCTTGGTGAATATCCTTTCAGCAAGTTTGCTCTGGTGGAAAACTTCTGGGAAACCGGCTACGGCATGCCTTCTTTTACATTGCTGGGTCAGCAGGTCATTCGCTTCCCGTTCATTATTGATTCTTCGTATCCCCATGAAATTCTTCACAATTGGTGGGGTAATGGTGTTTATCCCGATTATGACACCGGCAACTGGAGCGAAGGGCTGACTGCCTATCTGGCAGATCACCTGTTTCAGGAAATGAATGGTTTGGGCCATGAATACCGCAAAGATAATTTAATTCGTTATCGCAATTATGTGGCAGAGGGCAGCGACTTCCCTCTCAACCAGTTTACTTCTCGTAACTCGGCAGCATCTCAGGCTGTCGGTTATGGGAAAACCATGATGCTTTGGCATATGCTGCGCCGGGAAATTGGTGATGATCTGTTTCTGGTCGGCTTGCGCGAATTGTATTCGCGGTATCAATTCCAAATCGTGGGCTTCGATGAAATAGCTGGATTGTTCTCGGAATTGCTTGAAGAGGATATGCGGCCCTTTTTCGATCAATGGGTTAACCGCACAGGGGCGCCCAAGCTTTCACTCTCCGTTGATGATACCAATGATGATCAGGCACGCATCATGTTTACGCAGATGCAAGACGGAGCACCTTATAAGCTGGAAGTCCCCATCGCCTTATATTACGCCTCAGACCCGGAACCAAAAATTTATGAAGTGTCCCTGACGCAAAAATTTGAAGGCGTCATGGCTGACAATTTCAGTGATCTGCAGGCAGTGGTAGTTGACCCGTATTTCGACCTGTTCCGACAATTGGATCGGGAGGAAATACCACCCCTGATTGGCCAGATGTTTGGCTCGTCGGCAGTCAGTTTTATTATTCCTATCGAAAACCGTCAGCAATGGCTGCAAATGGCCGAGGCATTTGCCGAGGGTGTCGATGCAGAAATTCTCATGGCAGAAGATCTCGATCAATTGCCCACGGATCGGTCGGTGTGGATTCTGGGTAAGGATAATCCTTTCAAGGCGCATGTCTCCCAAGGTATCTCTGTTTACGGAGCGCAGGAAAATACTGACGGTGTGCTATTGGCAGGCAGCCAGGTGGAATTTTCAAACCGCAGTACAGTGCTTACGGCGAGACATCCGGAAAATGCCGAACAGGCAATAGGCTGGATCCATATTGACGATATGGTCGCCTTGCCTGGCATGATTGAGAAATTGCCTCATTACGGCAAGTATTCCTACCTTAGTTTTATTGGCAGCGAACCCAGCAACGATGTCAAAGGAATTTGGAGCAGCCCGGCATCACCCATGCAGTGGTTTGCGCCGGGAGCACAGGAAGGATTTCAATTACCTGAAATAGTCACTACTGAGCCACTGACTAAATTACCTCCTAAGTACTTGCCTGAATCTCTGCTGCGTCATGTCAGCAGCCTGGCTGATGATTCCATGGCGGGAAGGAAAATTGGCGAGCCGGGAATAGACCAGGCTGCCCGCTATATCGCAGAGCGATTTAGAGACATCGGGCTGGAGCCGGTTGCGGGCACCTATATCCATGAATGGCGTGAGACAATACCAGGAGCGGGACAACTGCGCATGGCCAATATTGTGGCTATGCTTCCAGGT
>Ga0070726_10004140_pt1 | contig 11784 bp, 10 predicted proteins | sample tdAd471_FD_67275 | JGI IMG/M metagenome (GOLD analysis project Ga0070726, IMG submission 67275) | Marine sediment microbial communities from the Atlantic coast under amendment with organic carbon and nitrate - tdAd47.1 | ecosystem: Environmental > Aquatic > Marine > Coastal > Sediment | place...
CTACACGCTCGATGCGTCGAAACTCCCCGGCGGGCGAGGCCATGGCGAACCGCTGCGCCTGCATGTCGACTTGCCCGAGGATGCGGCGGTGATCGGCCTGTTCAAATACGATCCCGAGCGGGTGCTTCTGGTTGCGTCGGGTGCGGGGACCGGCTTCCGCATCGCCGAGAAGGATTGCATGGCGATGAAGAAGGGTGGCAAGCAGATCCTCAATCTTGTCGCGGGCGATGAGGCTTTGCTTTGCATTCCGGCGCTGGGCGACATGTGCGCCGTGGTTGGCCAAAACAAGCGCCTCCTGGTGTTCAGCGCGGACGAAATACCGATGATGTCGCGCGGCAAGGGCGTGCGCATCCTCGGCGGCAAGGGTGCACAGGTGGCGGATATTTCCATCTTCTCGCGAGAGGAAGGGCTGACCTGGCTCGATGGCGCCGGACGTCGCTTCACGCTGGAGGATTGGGAGTTGTGGACCGGCAAGCGGGCGCTGGCCGGCAAGCTGGCCCCTCGCGGTTTCCCGCGTTCCCTGCGTTTTGCACCGCGTGGCTCGGAATTCCTCGCCTCCCAGGCGAAATCGGAATAAAAGGGGCTAACGCCTTAATTCCCGGAGAGTAAATCCATGGACGTCTCGATTATCGTGCTGATCATCCTTGTCGGTTTCGGCTTCATCCTGGTGATGATCTACAACCGGCTGGTCGCTTTGAAGCAGACCTGTAACCAGGCCTGGGGCGATATCGATGTTCAGCTGAAGCAGCGTCACGATCTGGTGCCGAACCTGGTCGAGACGGTGAAAGGCTATGCCGAGCACGAGAAGGGCACGCTGGAAAACGTGATCAAGGCGCGCCAGACGGCGATCGATGCATCCTCTCTGAAGGACCTGGCCCAGGCCGAAAACATGCTCTCCGGCGCGCTGCGCCAGCTTTTTGCCCTGTCTGAAAGCTATCCGGATCTCAAGGCGAACCAGAACTTCATGTCGCTCCAGAACGAGCTGGCGGATCTGGAAAACAAGATCGCTGCGGCCCGCCGCTTCTTCAACAATGCGGTCCAGGAGTTCAACACGGCGGTCGAGCAATTCCCGGCGGTTCTGATTGCGAACTCCTTCGGCTTCAAGGCACGCGACTATTTTGAAGTCGGCGAAGCCGAGCGCGCAGCACCGAAAGTGAAGTTCTAGGATTTGTCTTCGCCCTGGATGGGCGAGATCCCGCGACGCGGGGGAGTGAGTGTTTTGGCCTGGCGGGCCGCACCCTGTTCGAGTGGCGTCGCGGCCCACCTTTCCGATCAAGGGAAGGGATCTGATCTGGGTAATCAGGGAGAGGTGCGTGTTATTTTCTGCGGCTGGCCTTCGCACCCATATCTGGAACAATAATCTCCGCTCGCTCTTCCTCCTGGCGGCTTTTCCGGTACTGCTGGCGCTGATCGGGTACGCTATTGCTTTGATCTGGGTCGCGGGCACGGGAACGCCCGAGCCGGTGCCGGGCGTCAAATGGGCGGATTACCACCCCGGTCTGGCGGGGCAGTTTCGCTACGCCTGGACACTGATGCCCCAAATCATGACCGGCGCGGTGCTGGTCGCGCTGGTCTGGTTTCTCATCGCCTGGTTCTCCCATCAACGCATCATCGACGGCGCCACCGGCGCCCGCGAAGTAAGCCGCAAGGACGAACCGGAGCTTTATAATCTGCTGGAAAACCTCTGCATCTCGCGCGGTATTCCGATGCCGGGTCTGGCGATCATCGAGAGCGACGCGCTGAACGCCTACGCCTCAGGCATGCTGGAGCGGCAATATCGCGTTACCGTGACGCGCGGTCTCGTGGAAACGCTCGACAAGGAGGAGCTGGAGGCGGTTCTGGCGCACGAGCTTTCCCATATCCGGCACGGTGATGTGCGCATGATGGTGATCGCGGTCATCTTCGTGGGGATTCTTTCCTTCGTTGGCGAAATGTTTGCCCGGGGCATGATGCGGGGCCGGTTCCGGATGCGCGGAGGCGGCAATGGTCGTGGCGGCGGAGGGGCCTTGGTTCTTCTGCTGGTGGCGGCCGGGCTGGTGGGACTGGCCTGGTTTCTGGCGATCCTGATCCGCTTCACCCTGTCGCGCCGCCGCGAATACATGGCCGATGCTGGCGCCGTGGCGCTGACCCATAATCCCGATGCAATGATTTCGGCGCTGGAGAAAATATCCGGCCGGTCGCGGCTGGGCGAGACGCCGGACGAGATGCGCGAAATGTTCATCGAGAATCCGCGTGTCGGTTTCATGGGCCTGTTCGCGACCCATCCCTCCATAGACCAGCGGATCGACATGCTCGTGGAGCATGCGGGGGGGACGCGCCGCGCCCCGCACCCGACGGTGCCACAACGCTAGAGACGGCTTCCCGGATGGGGCAGGGCCCAGTCGGTCAGCTCGCTGGTGATGTAGTCGAAGGCCTCGTCGACATCATCCGTACGATGCATCAGCCCGACATCCTTCGCGTCGATCGTGCCGAACTCGACCATGGCCTCGAGATTAAGCACCTTGTCCCAGTATTCCGAACCGAACAGGACGACCGGAAGGCGCTTCTTCATCTTGCGCGTTTGCAGGAGGGTCAGCGTTTCGAAAAGCTCGTCCATCGTACCGAACCCGCCCGGCATCAGCACGAGCGCCTTGGCGGGGTAGAGGAACCAGAATTTCCGGGTGAAGAAATAGTGGAATTCGAAGTTCAGCTGGGCGCTGACCCACGGGTTATTGCCTTCCTCGTGCGGCAGGGAGATGCCCAGGCCGATGGTCTCGCCCCGTGCTTCCGAGGCGCCACGATTGGCGGCTTCCATAATGCCCGGACCGGCGCCCGTACAAACGACAAAGCGTCGCCCGCTTTTGTCCTCCAGCGAGTTTGACCAGCTGGTCAGCCTGTGGGCGAGTTGACGCGTTGCTTCGTAATAGCGCGACTGGCGAACCTGGCGCTCGGCCAGCTCCAGCCCGTCGCCGGAGCGGCGTGCCTTGTCCAGATTTTCGCGGGCTTCTTCTTCCGACACGAAACGCGCCGAGCCGAAGAAGAGGATCGTGTCCTGGATATCGTGCTTGGCGAAGCGTTGCTTCGGTTCAAGGTATTCAGAGAGAATACGAAGCGGCCTTGCTTCGGGCGAAGCCATGAAGTCCTCGTCGCGATAGGCGCGAGGCGGTGTCGAATACGGTTTGTTGTGGGTCATCCATCCTCCAGTACGGAACGGATGATCGACTGTGCGCTCTCAAATCTGTAAGTGCAAGTTTTTAAACTACATCCCGGGCGTGGGCGCGTCCGGCGGATCACTGGCCTCGGCGAGTTCCGCCTGGAAATCCTCATCGTTCTCGGCGTCTTCATCCAGCAGGCCGTCAAAGGCTTCCCGGAAGATGAACCAGACCGAGGAGAAGAGGGCCGCGATGACCGGGCCGAGGATTATCCCCACAGCGCCGAAAAGTGTCAGACCGCCAAGTGTGGATAACAGCACCATGAGGTCGGACATCTTGGCATCCTTGCCGACCAGGATCGGGCGCAGGATGTTGTCTGACGTGGACACGACAATGCCGCCCCAGAGGGCCAGGCCAATCGCGGGAACGGTGTGGCCCGTGGCGAACAGCCAGATCGCCGACGGCACCCAGATCAGCGGTGGGCCCACCATCGGGATGATGGAGAGCAAAGCGGCAATCGCGCCCCAGAAGATCGCCCCCGGCACGCCGGCGACAAAGAGGCCGGCGCCTGTCAGAGCGCCCTGAACGAGGGCAATGAGGAAAGAGCCTTTGACCGTCGCGCGAATAGTCGAGAGCGCCCGCTCCGCGAGAAGGTTGCGGTCCTCTGTGGTCATCGGGATCAGGGTGATCGCCTTGCGCCCGGTTTCCCGTCCCGTCAGCAAAAAGAAAAACAGCGCATAGATCAGGATGAAGAAGTTCAGCGTCGCGACCAAGACACCGCCCGTGCCCGCGCGCAGGCTGGAGACCAGGATATTTCCGACCGTGCGGGCCAGCGACCCCAGTTGTGCGGCGACCGTCGCCTGGTACTGGATGATCTCCTCGCGGAAGGGCATCCAGTCCGGCAGGCCTTCCAGCCCGTTTTCGCGGATATTGGCGACCTGTTCCTGTACCCAGGGCGTGACCAGTCCCGTGACTTCGATGGCCTGTTCGGCGACGACGCCCAGCAGGATGGCGGTCGGGATGACAAAGGCGAGGACAGATCCCGTCACGAGCAGACCGGCGGCAATTCCCTTGCGCCCCCCGAGCTTGTCGGACAGCCAGTCCTGCGGCTTCTGAAGGAAGAGGGTCAGGACGGCTGCCAGGAAAAGCGCCGCCAGATAATCCCGGATCATCCAGAGAAAGACGGCCGAGATGAGCAGGGCCAGAACGACGATGAAGCCGCGTTCAAGCTCAAGTTTGCGTTGCGGGGTCATGGCTCACTCGGCGGGTCGTGGGAGAATGAGAATCGCTTGTCTCAGATCAGCATCCTTAAGCCTATCATCGTCCAGCGGGTTTGGAGACAGGTCAGTAAAGGCAGCCATCTTTTTAATTTTGTCAGGAGAGTTCTTGTTGGGACTGAGAACGAAATCTCGAAGCACACCGACCGTGCCAACCTTCACCGGATCCTGCAACGGCAGGGTCGGCCTGGTCCAATCGGGGATTGAGACGGGCCGATTCCCCCAGCCATCACAGTCATACTTCATCAGCCGGAGTTTCAAATTGGAACCGCTGCGCTCGAAGTTGACGGATATCACATTTGAAAAGCCCGCTTTCGTTGCTCCCTTAATGGCCGCTACGGTGTTCGAGCCAAGTTTTACCTCCCAGCTTTTCGATCGGCTCACAAACCCAACCCATAAAGACGAGCCAACGGAGCAGACCTCTAATAATCTGTCGGCCACCGGCAGTTCCCCGCTGATGCTAAACCGCGTGAATAAGGCTCCTTCACGATGACCGACTTGCCAAGGCTTGAAACAAGCGAACTGTATGTTGTTTGGTTCCAAAAAGTCGCGAACCAAAGCCCATGGCTGAAGGGCCGCGATGTTGCTGTTCCGACACTCGACGATCAATCTTACGTCGTCGGTAACGAGTGGAATTTCTAACGAGGCAGCTACTCGGACACCTGGTTCATCGGCGGCATTGATCCCCGACAGTACTGGTTGCCCGACGTTAGGCACCACGGTGACCTTGTAGCTTCGAATGAACTCAGAAATCTTGCGCGTCGCTTGCAGGTGATTCAGTTTTAATTTTCTCGTCAGCGACCTTCTGGCCTCATCCACGTGATAACTCGACGCGTATATTCCAACGCTTTGGTGCAAGAGAATTCGAGCCGAACGGTACGCTATACTTCGAGGTAAGATCGCTGCATTGCAGATGAAGTTGGCGTCGATGAGAACCCGCACTGGTTTCACAACAAGTCCATGAGCTTTCATATGCTCACTCTCAGCCATACAGCCACTCAGGCAGAGCCGTAGCCAGCCAGGGCAGGAGGGCGACGGCGAGGATGCCGATCAGCTGGATGATCACGAAGGGGATGGCGCCTCGATAGATGGCGCTGGTGGTGACACTCTCCGGAGCGACGCCGCGCAGGTAGAAGAGGGCAAAGCCGAAGGGCGGTGTCAGGAAGCTGGTCTGCAGGTTCATCGCCATCAGCACACCTAGCCAGACCGGGTCGATCCCCATCATCAGGAGAATGGGCGCGACGATTGGCACGACCACGAAGGTGATCTCGATGAAGTCGAGGAAAAAGCCCAGCAGGAACATCACCAGCATGACGATGGCCAGCGCGCCCCACTTGCCACCCGGCACGGCTTCAAGCGCGTGCTGCACCACCTCATCACCCCCGAGCTCGCGGAAGATAAGCGAGAAGAGTGAGGCACCGATCAGGATGACAAAGACCATGGCGGAAATTGTCGCCGTTGACGTCATCACATCGTCCAGCACGCCGGAGCGTTTGAGGCGGAAGAGGCAGAGCGCCGCGCCGGCGACCGTGATTGCCACCAGAATGAAAGCGAACAAGCTGCCCAGATCGCCGAGGTCTGCCACGTAGAGACGGCGCTCCTGGCCGATATTGGCAAAAACGATCAGGGCGATCAGGCCGAGCAGACCGGCCAGCCCCGCAAAGGCGAGCCATTGTCCGCCGCGCGGATTATTGTCCGAACCGGCATTGCGGGCACCGGCCAGGAAAGTCGCGCCAACGGCACCGATCCCGGCCGCTTCGGTTGGCGTCGCGAGGCCGGCGAGGATGGAGCCCAGAACGGCCACGATCAGGAAAAGCGGCGGCAGCAGCGCATGAGCGACCTTGCCCCAGTCCGTTCCGCCTTCAACCGGTGGCGCGGCAGGCGCGGCGTCCGGCTTCGTGATGGCAATGAAGACCTGGTAGGCGATGTAGAGTCCGACCAGAAGCAGGCCCGGGATCAGGGCTCCGGCGAACAGGTCGCCGACCGAAACGATGTCTGGTGCGAAAATGCCCTGGGCGCGCTGGGCTTCCTGATAGGCGTTGGAGATCTGGTCGCCGAGCAGGACAAGGACGATGGAGGGCGGGATGATCTGTCCGAGTGTGCCCGAGGCCGCGATTGATCCGGCGGCCAGTTCCGGGGAATAGCCTCGTTTCAGCATGGTGGGCAGGGAGAGCAGGCCCATGGTCACGACGGTGGCGCCGACGATCCCGGTTGAAGCGGCCAGCAGCGCGCCGACCACGACTACGGAGATTCCCAGTCCGCCGCGCATCGTGCCGAAGAGTGCGCCCATGGCGTCGAGCAATTCCTCGGCGACCTTGGACTTCTCCAGCATCACACCCATGAAAACGAAGAGCGGGACCGCCACCAGAATGGATCGGTCCATCTCCATGAGATTGCCGTAGATGCGCTGCGGGAAGGCGCGGAAATGGATCGGGTCGAAGACGTCCAGCGTCATACCGATGAAGGCGAAGCCCAGCGCGACACCGGCCAGCGAGAAGGCGACAGGATAGCCACGCAGCAAGGCCGCGAAGGCTGCGATGAACATCAGGAAGGGGAGAATTTCGATCAGCATGGGCATGCTAGACTTCTCCCTCTGCCAGGTTTTTAGGTTTTGCCGGCGTCTCCTGGTTCGCCAGCGTCAAGGCGGCGCGTCCTGCCATGGCAAGGCCCTGCAGGATCATCAGGATGGCGAAGAGCGGGATCGCGGTTTTCAGGAGAAAGACGAAGGGAAGCCCGTCACTCTCCCGGGAGCGTTCGAGAATGCGCCAGGTCGAATTCATATAGCCGGTCGAGGACCACAGGATGAGGCCGCACATGGGGAGCAGCGTCAGATAGGTGCCGAACAGATCGATCCAGGCTTTCCCGCGCTCGCTGGCCTTGGTGTAGAAAATATCCACCCGGACATGACCGTCGCTGAGCAGTGTCGACGCGGAGGCCAGGAGGAAGAGCAAAGCGTGCATGTAGATCACGCTTTCCTGCAGCTTGGTCGAGGCGAAACCGAAGACATAGCGCTGGATGACAATGACGGCGGTCGCGATGACAAGGCCCAGCGCAAACCAGCGCGCCGCCCCGCCAAAGGCGCCGGTGACGCTTTCCACGCCGCGGATAAAGCCGCGATTGAGGCTGTGCGCAGCGCCCGGCAAGGTACCAAAGCGTCCGGCCAAAGCGAGGACGAGGGGCGCCAGGATGACAGGCAGGGCGAGCGGCGACAGACGCGCCAGCCAGCCACCGGCTGTGCGGGCGATGTCCGGCAGGCTGGATTGCGCCCAGTGTGCGAACCCGCCGCCGGAAGTCGCGTCGATCACGCTCAGTCCAACCGCAATCGCGATCAGGACCAGAAGAAAGCCGTCACCCTGTTTCATGATCAGCCGCGCAGCACGCGATCACGCTGGCGCATATAGGGCATCTCGCCGATCCGGCCCCAGTCGCGCATGGAGTTTCGGGCCGCCAGATAGCTCTCATAGACGCGGCGCGTCAGCGGGTCCTGATTGCCCATATCGGCGACAACCTGCTCACAGATCGGTCCGATCACGTCCCACATCTCATCGGTATAGCTGCGCAGCTCGACGCCATGATCCTCGAGCAGGACGCGCAGGGCGAGGGCGTTCTGGTAGGTGAATTGCGCCAGGGAGACATTGTTCGCGGCCTGGCAGGCGGCGCGGATAATGGCCTGGTGGTCGCTTTCGAGGCCGTTCCAGACGTCCAGATTGATCCCGACGCCGAGGCAGGAGCCCGGCTCGTGGAAGCCCGGACCGTAATAATAGGGCGCTTCGCGATAGAAGCCGAAGGCCAGGTCATTCCAGGGGCCGACCCATTCGGTCGCGTCGATCGCGCCCGATTGCAGGGCGGGATAAATCTCGCCGCCGGACAGGGTGACCGCCGCGCCGCCGAGTTCGCGCAGCACATTGCCGCCAAGGCCCGGGATGCGCATGCGCAGGCCGCGGAAGTCCTCGAGCGAATTGATCTCGCGCTTGAACCAGCCGCCCATCTGGTGACCGGAATTGCCAGCCTGGAAGGGCTTGATGTTGAACTGCCCGGACAGCTCGTCCCAGAGGGCCTGGCCGTCACCTTCCTCGACCCAGCCCATGATCTCACTGGCGGTCATGCCCAGGGGCACGGCTGTGAAGAAGTTGAAGGCGGGCGACTTGCCCTGCCAGTAGTATTCCGCGCCGTGATACATGTCCGCCGTGCCTTCGGAGACGGCGTCGAAGGCTTCGAAGGCGCTGACGATCTCGCCGGCCGCGTAAACCCGGATTTCCAGCGTGCCGTTGGAGGCCGCGTTGGCAAACTCGGCGACATTGTTGGCCGCAGTCCCCAGGCCCGGGAAGTTGGCGGGCCAGGTCGTCACCATGCGCAGGCGTTTGACGCCGCGATTGATGGACGGTGCGGAGACCGTCTCCTGTCCGGTGTCGCCGCAAGCGGTCGCGACAGTAGCGGCGGCGATGCTGGCGCCGCTCAGGAAAGTGCGTCGATCCATGATCTTTTCTCCCCTAGAAAGATCGAAACGCGCTTCCGGCCGGAGCGCGTGCTGCGTGTGGAGCTAGCCTATGCTGTCTTCGGGGTCCAGTTCCAGTGTGTCGTACGGGACCCAACCCGCCGGGGTCAGCACCTGAAGAGGCTGGAAGTCTGACTTGTAGGCCATTTTGCGGCTCTGGCGGACCCAGTAGCCGAGATACACAAAAGGCAAGCCGAGGGCCTCGGCCTGTCGGATTGCGTCGAGAATCATGAAGGCACCGAGCGAGCGCTGGGCTTCGCGCGGATCGAAATAACTGTAGATCAGCGACAGGCCGTCCTTGAGAACATCCGTCAGGGCTGCGCCGACGAGGCGGCCCTCACCATTGCGATACTCACTCACATGGGTACGTTGCGCGCCTTCCTCCACCATCAGCACGTACTCCCCGAAGCTCATCCCCACCATGTCGCCATCCTGGTGGCGATGGTTGAGATAGGCGCTGAGCACCTCGTACTGCTCTCCTGTCGCGGCGTTCTGGTCGGTGCTCAGGGTCAGATCCGCATTGCGAGCCAGGATTTTGCGCCAGCGGCGTTTCCAGTTGAAAGCCTCGGTGTCGACGCGCACGGATTTGCAGGCGTCACAGGCCTCGCAGGCCGGGCGATAGAGAACGGACTGGCTGCGTCGGAAACCGGCATGGGTCAGCGCATCATTGAGGCCGGGGCCTTCCCCGATATCGATCCGGGTAAAGACTTTTCGCTCCCACTGGTCAGGCAGGTAAGGGCACGGCGAGGACGCCGTGAGAAAGAAGGGAATCTGACGTGTCGCGAACGGGTGTGTCACGGACGGTTTTCTATCTCGCTTAGCCTACGTCTCATCCTCACATGAAGGCGTAGCGCAAGGCAATATAGAGGGTGTAGGCCAGCCAGATCAGGATCACCAGCGGCGCTCCGGCGCGAAGGTAATCCGTGAACTTGTAGTGTCCGGGACCCATTACGAGGAGATTGGTCTGGTAACCGATGGGCGTCGCGAAGCAGGTGTTCGCTGCGAACAGGACCGTCAGGGCGAAGAGAATCGGGTCCTCGCCGAGCTGGTTGGCAGCTCCCACGGCGATGGGCGTGAAAAGGATGGCGGTCGCGCTGTTGGACAGGACATTGGTCAGCGCGGCGATCAGGATGAACATGGCCGAGAGGAGCACGACGGGTCCGAACGGTGCAAAGACCGATACCACGCCGGTCGCCAGCAGTCCGGCACCGCCGGTCGATTGCAGCGCCGTGCCGAGCGCGAAAGCTGACCCGATCAGGAGGTAGACCCGCATGTCGAAGGCGCGGGCAGCCTGACGTGTGTTCAGGCAACCGGTGGCAATCATGCCCAGCGCGCCCGCGAATGAGGCGACAACAATCGGGACGAGGCCTGTGGCTGCGCCAATCACGACACCGCCGAAAATAATGCGGGCGATCTGGGTCTTGCGCGGGTCGGAAATCGAAGTGGTCGACCACTCGAGCAGCAGGAGATCCCGATCGGCCCGCAGGCGTTTCATGGCGCTCGAAGAGCCGAACAACAAAAGCGTGTCGCCCGCCTCAAGCCGGATCTCGCCCATGCGCGCACGGATCATCCGGCTGCGACGCTGGACCCCCAGCACCACACAGCCTGTGGTGTGACGGAAGCCGATCTGGGAGATCGTCCGGCCGGTCAGGCGCGAGCCCGGTGCGACGACGGCCTCGGTGATGGCGAGCCCGCCTCCGCGTTCGACATTATCGCCATCGCCGCTCGTATCGAGCAGGCCGCGCATGTAGTCGGGATTTTTAGCGAGGAGGTCCTGCAGCTTGCCGCGCGTTGAAGCGACGATCACGAGGTCGCCGGACTTCAGTGTGATGTCGGAGAAGGGCGGCAAAAGCGCGTGCTCGCCGCGCTGGATCATGCGGACCGTCATGTCCGGGAGGTCCGGGAACATGCCGGCCACGGGTTGTTTGCCGTGCAGGGGATGATCGCCGGTCACTTCCAGCTGCGCGATGTATTGCTTGCCGTCGCCCCCTTTGAGCGCTTCTTCCATTCCGGCACGGGCCGGAAGCAGACGCGGAACTGCGAAGAGTACGTAAAAAAGCCCTACGCCGGCGAGGAACATACCCGTTCCGGAGGGCGCAAAAAATCCGAGCTCGGTTCCCGTGAGGGTGACCAGGCTGTGGGCCACCAGCAGGTTGGTGGAGGAGCCGATCAATGTCGTCATGCCTGCCAGGATGCAGACATAGCTGAGCGGGATCATCAGTTTGGACGGGCTCGTCTCCATCCTTTTGGCGATGGCGACCAGGATCGGAACGAACATCACCACGACGGGCGTGTTGTTGATGAAGGCGCTGATCAGGAAAACGAAGGCGAAGATGGAAAGCAGGGTCGAGCGCGGGTGCTGGTCATAGGAGCTCAGCAGGAAACGTGTTGGCCCGTCCATCGCGCCTGTCTGGAATATGCCTTGTCCGACCACCAGCAGGGCCAAAATCGTGACCAGTGCCGGATTTGCGAATCCGGCCAGCAGGTCTGTCGAGGACGGATTTCCCTCCGCCAGCGGGAAAAGCTGGAAGAAGAGAAGGAGTGCTGCCACGACGGACGCGGAGACGACTTCGATCTGGAAGCGGTCCCAACAGTAGAAGATGATCGCGGCGCCCACGCCACCGAGCACCGCCCACATCTGCCAAGTTTCTACAGACGCATAATCAAGCATGAAATTTCGGGAAGACCTGATCTGTTTGACCAAAGTCTGAATCTAGCACGTCACAATTGTGCTTGCGAAGCCCGAATATGGATTTCCACAGCTGGAAGAGTGATCAGAGGCGGTGTCCGGACGGCAGGATCGGTGCCTCGCGGAGCAGCGTGATGGAGATGCGGCGATTGCCGGCCATGTAGGGATCATCTGGATAGAGCGGTTCGGAAC
>Ga0070726_10004143_pt1 | contig 11773 bp, 7 predicted proteins | sample tdAd471_FD_67275 | JGI IMG/M metagenome (GOLD analysis project Ga0070726, IMG submission 67275) | Marine sediment microbial communities from the Atlantic coast under amendment with organic carbon and nitrate - tdAd47.1 | ecosystem: Environmental > Aquatic > Marine > Coastal > Sediment | place...
TTACTCGCTATTGATCAGGGCACTACCAGCAGTCGCGCTATTGTGTTTGACAAAGCCGGGAGAATCTTAGGTCAGGGACAGGAGCAGTTTCCACAAATATTCCCCAAAAATGGCTGGGTAGAACATAACCCGGAAGATATCTGGAACACATCTTTACACAGTTGCCAGAAAGCTTTGCTCGATGCCGGCATCAGCGGTGAAGAGGTCCTCGCAATTGGTATAACGAACCAGCGGGAGACTACCCTGGTATGGGATCGTGCAACCAGCCGACCAATTTATAACGCCATTGTCTGGCAGGATCGTCGTACTGCCAGCTACTGTGACGAATTAATTCAAGCTGGCAAAGAACCCCTGATCAACAGTAAAACAGGGCTACTGTTGGACCCTTACTTTTCCGCATCTAAACTTCGTTGGATACTGGACAACATTCCCGATGCACGAGAACAAGCCCTGCGCGGCGAGCTAGCATTTGGAACTATGGATACATTCTTGCTTTGGCGGTTGACAGGGGGCAAGTCTCATTATACTGACGCCACCAATGCTTCCCGCACCCTGCTCTACAATATACATGACAGAAAATGGGACGAAGAGCTTTTATCATTGTTTGATATTCCCGCATCACTACTTCCCGAAGTGAAAGACTGTGCCGCTGACTTTGGTGTCATAAACAAAGAATTTCTCGGGGCGCAAATTCCAGTGTGTGGTATTGCAGGCGATCAGCAGGCCGCAGCGTTTGGCCAGTGTTGTTTCGAGCCAGGTATGGCCAAAAGCACCTACGGCACCGGCTGTTTTCTACTGCTTAATACTGGCGACCGAGTACTAAAGTCTGACAATAAACTATTGAGCACTATCGCTTATAGCCTGGATGGCACCACCAGCTATGCAATGGAAGGCAGTATTTTTATGGCCGGCGCAACCATGCAATGGATCAGGGATAAGCTGCAGCTTATTGAAAGCAGTGCTGAATCCGAAGCTCTGGCGCAGCAAGTCCCTGATGACCTGTCCGTGTACATGGTACCGGCTTTCACAGGCCTAGGAGCGCCCTATTGGGATCCCAATGCCCGAGGAGCCATATTCGGAATGACTCGTGATACCGGAATACCAGAAATTGTCACCGCCGCCCTGTTGTCGGTCTGCTATCAGACCAGAGACCTGGTACAGGCCTTGCTGGCAGATGGTGCTTCTATAGAAACTATACGCGTCGATGGCGGTATGGTGGCCAATAATTTCCTGTTACAGAACCTGGCAGACCTGCTGGGGGTTTCAATCCAACGACCTGAGGTAATAGAAACTACCGCTCTGGGGGTTGCTTACCTGGCCGGATTGCAGGTAGGAGTATATGATTCACTAGCTGACATCAACAGCAACTGGCAAGTAGATGCGAGTTTCAACCCGTGTCGGGACGAACTATGGCGCAATGCACGTTACAAGGGCTGGCTTGATGCTGTTAAGCGGACACGCAGTGGCGGCCAAAAGTGATCCGACTACATCTGATCCGTCACGGAGAAACCGACTGGAATGTCTTGCGTCGTGTTCAGGGCCACAGCGAGTCACAACTGACGCCAACTGGAATCGATCAGGCTCGCCAGCTACATAAGTATCTTTCCGCATTTCCCATAGAACAGGTGTACTGCAGCAGTAGCCAGCGTACGCGGGACACAGCACGCCTGCTGTTCCCCGAAGCAAAATTTACTATCAAATATATGGACGAGTTGAGGGAAATTTTTCTCGGCCCCTGGGAAGGCCAGTTGTATTCTGACCTTGAACAGACACATGGCGAACAATTTACCAATTTCTGGCAATACCCTCACATGTTTTCAGTATCCGGAGCAGAATCTTTTGCCGAGCTACAACGCCGCAGCGTCGCAGCAATTGAAAAAATATTACACGACAAACCAGCGCAGGAGTTCGCTATTGTCAGCCATGGTGCGTTTCTCAAGGCTTTGCTATGTCACTATGAAAAACGTCCATTGGCAGCACTGTGGCAACCCCCGCAGATGCATAACTGTGCCCATAGCCTGCTAGAAATTCAGCCAGATCAACAAACACGCATTCTACGCTACGCAGGTATTGAGTGGCCGCCTGTCAGTGAAACAAGTGCCTAATTTCGCAATACAGCGAGCTTGGCTCTGAACCAGCGCTTTAAGGGTGGGACATCGGTTGCCAGTGCCGCCAGCCCCAGGGGAATCATCCAAAACCCCAGTATGGGTAAGAATCCGAATATGCCGAAAATTATCAGCAGGAAACCCATAAAACCACGAATCACAGGTGGCACGTAACGCTGTGTCTTCTTGTACAACAAGTATGTCGAGACAATTGTCCGTCTCCGTCTCATGCTGCTGTGTTGTGATGGCAACCGTTGGCACTCCGGATAGTAATCACAGTCCATGTTATCGCGATAACTCCTAAAAAGGGTAAACCCATTCCCTAGACTTACTATCATGGTGCCTGGTGTTACTGCTGCGCATTGATAATCTGAAACTGAGTAGAATTACGCAAATATGCTATGCTTGCGGCGTCAGGAGTAAGAGCAAATTTGCGTGCAGGAAAAGCTTCTCAATCTAGTTATTTTTGGTTTTATCACCATAATAGTTGTTACTGCATCCCAGGTAATAGGCTTGTTGGTGCTTGACAGAATTCCTGAAAACACAACCCTGGAAATCAACAATTTTCTGCATTTTACCCATATTCGAAACTATGGTGGCGTATTCGGCCTGCTGCAGGGTCAAGGCTCGTTGTTTGCATTTCTCAGTGGTCTGCTTCTAAGTGTAGTAATACTTTACTTGATCCTGGCAAGAGACCTGCAACGTTTCGAATATGTCTGTTTTGGCTTTATCGTCGGAGGTGGCGCCAGCAATGTGCTTGATCGAATTATCCACGGTAGCGTAATTGATTTTATCGACCTGCAACATATTCCATATTGGAATTACATATTCAATACGGCTGACGTAATGGTTCACGTTGGAATCTGGCCACTATTGTTATTAAGTTTCATGCAAAGACCCCGATCGACAGATGAACAGAAGCAGACCGAGTAAACTGGAAACTTCTCACATTTGATAACAGATTGTATAAAGGCTGTTTTCTTGATAAGAATCTGACAAAACATTATTAGACGGGTTGGTGTTGGCACCTGCAGTGCTAGGGGTTGCACGTAACCTTCCACGACCACCATCCCCATCATCCAGACGCTGGTCAATGGCCGACGCAGCTGCGCCAGGAACTTGACTGAGACATACTTTATTACCTTCCAGGCCACCGCCAATATCCCCGGACAGGACACCGACCAGGCCACCAAAAGGGTTTCCTGGCAGTGCTTCACGGCCACTGGCAGCGGGGTCGCCAGAAAAAAATCCTGCTGCCCGGAGTTGTTGCCAGAAGGGTGCGGATTCCTGATCACCGGTAAATACCTGGTTGATGCTCACATCAAGGACGCCGTTAACATTGCCAGCTGTTACCACTGACCAATTGTCTCCCCTTACTGCGAGAGAGGCCTCCGGTCCATCATCCCCGGGTGTCCGTCCATAGCGATCCTGATAGGCAAATACTGCTGCCGTGGTGTTGTTTATCAGGGCCACTGCCTGGTCAATACGAGCATTGCCAAGCAATAGCCTGGTTACCAGTATTCCGACCACCAATACACCTATTGCCAGCAGCAAGATGGCGATTCCAGGAGTTCCGGCCTGACCGGCGAATTTTGCAACCTGTATGGGTTTCATTTACAGGGAGTCCTCGGCTTTTGAGCCCTGACAATATTTTTTATTGGACAGCTTCAGACTCGTTACTCACGGCCTGGTAAGCAGATAATTGCTCTATCATACTCCAACAAAAAGTGGGCTAAATCTACCATGAAAGCGCAGATTTAGTCAGCGAAGATTGCTATTTGCTGTTGCTTTTAGCTAATACCAGCTCCTGGAATCCCAAGGGATATCAGGTAAACCCCAAAGAGCCGAGGGACATTATTTTCAGAGCACCGGTTCTGGCCATGGGACTGCTATCTGCTATCATCCCTATAATTTCGATTCATACTAATCTGCCTGGAGCGACCAGCGGTGACTATGCCACGATTTACAGGTGTACTGGCACCGGTGGTTACAGCCTTTGACGAAAACCTGAGACCCGATGCCACCCGGCTGCTGCAACACTGCCGCTGGTTGTTGGGGCAGGGTGTTTCCCTTGCTGTTTTTGGCACTAACAGCGAGGCTAATTCTTTGTCGGTACATGAAAAACTCGACTTGTTAGCCAAGTTGATCGACGCCGGCATTGAACCCCGGCATTTACTGCCTGGCTGTGGTAGCTGCGCACTTCCGGACACTATCATGATGGCCCGCCATGCCGTATCAATGGGTTGCGGAGGCATACTGGTTTTGCCGCCTTTTTATTACAAACCAGTAAGCGACGACGGCTTGTTTGCGTTTTATGCCAAGCTCATTGAGGAAGTGGCTGACGAGCGATTAAGCCTCTATCTCTACCACATTCCCCAATTAACCGGAGTGCCCCTGTCACTGGCATTGATCGAGCGCCTGTTGCAGCGTTTTCCTCATCAGGTTGCCGGGATCAAGGATAGTTCAGGCGACTGGCAATTTACCGAGTCTCTGCTGCAACAAGGATGGGATGATTTTCGCGTGTTTTGTGGTTCCGAGAGCTTTCTACTGGCCACCTGCATGGCTGGCGGGGCCGGCTGCATATCCGCCACAGCCAATGTTAATCCGGGCGCTCTGACCAACCTCTATGAAAATAGCAAATCCAGTGACGCTGCAGCCTTGCAGCGGCAGGCTGACCAGGTGCGCCAGATCTTTCAGCGATTTCCCATGATAGCGGCTCTCAAGCAAACTCTGGCGCATAATCGTGACGACTCCAACTGGCAGCGTGTGCGACCTCCACTGGTACCATTAGACGAACAACAGACGCAGGATCTGCAGGCAGCGTTGCAAGAGATCTCTTTCACCATGCCAGATCTAGAGGAATTTTGTAGTTAATTCAAGGTGTTTATGGCTTTTTTCACGTGGACATAGGCCTTGCCTTGGGGTAATCTGGGTCAGTCTCTTTGAGCAATTTTCGAACTTATTACAGCAACTTACCGCTTTCTCAGAAGGGGGATAAATAATGAAAACCGGAATACACGCAAAAGCTTTGCGTAAGCTGTTGAATCCTGTCAGCATTTTTACGGGAATTGGCAGTTTGTTGGTGCTTTTGCCAAGCCTGGCCTGGAGCCAGGACACCATAGAGTGGTTTAGCCTGGGCAATGATTATGCCCATACCCGCTATACACCAGCGGCGGAAATCACTCCAGAAAACTTTGACCAGTTGGAAGTGGCATGGGAGTGGGATGGTTCCAGCTTCGATGCCCAGAGTGGTCGCTCAACCCCGTCCTACATTGACGGCAAACTATTTACTGTTGCCGGAGCCCGACGTCATGTCATAGCCCTCGACCCGAAAACAGGTGAAACCATCTGGTCCTATCGCGAACCTAATACTGAGCGCTGGGAATATTCCATGCGTGCTGACTACGGTAAGGGCGTTGGCTATACGGAAATTGACGGACGCGGTGTGGTTTACATCATTTCCCCGGCATTTTTTCTGACCGCACTGGATGCTGACACCGGCGCCCCACTGGAGGGCTTTGGACGACCCGTGCCCATTGACGGCTTTCCTGAATCCGGCGTTGTTGACCTGTTAGCCGATCTCGGCCACCCCTACGATCCCTATGAAGGTATCCCACTGGAAACTGGATATATCACGTCTTCATCCCCACCTATTGTGGTCAATGACGTAGTGATAGTGGGCAACTCGGCAGAACAGGGTTATCACCAGTCACGGATAGAGAATATCCCCGGTGACATCTTGGCCTACAGCGCCCGAACCGGTGAATTTCTTTGGAAATTCAATGTCATTCCCCGGCCCGGCGAATACGGTCACGAAACCTGGGAAAACGACGCCTGGCAATGGACCGGTGACGTCTCATCCTGGGCTCCCATATCAGCAGATCCGGAAAACAATCTGGTCTTCATCCCAACCAATGGTGCCACTATTGATTACTACGGTGGTTTCCGTCCAGGGGACAACCTGTATGGTACTAGCCTGATTGCGCTGGATGTTCGCACCGGCGAACGGCGTTGGCATTATCAGATGGTGCATCATGATATCTGGAACTACGATAACCCAACCGCCCCGGTTGTTATGGATCTGAACATGCCGGGCGTTGGAGAGGTGCCAGCGGTTATGCAGGTAACGAAGCAGTCATTCGTCTATGCCTTTAACCGTCTTACCGGCGAACCTTTATGGCCAATCGTAGAGCGTGAAGTTCCCCAGTCAATCGTTCCTGGTGAGCGCTTATCTCCGACCCAGCCGTTCCCCACCAAACCCGCACCCTATGATATTCAGGGGATAGGTGTTAATGACCTGGTGGATTGGACGCCGGAGCTGCGGCAACAGGCTATCGATGCCATGGCAGAATATCAGATGGGTCCACTATTCACGCCACCCCTTCATGCCGGCAATGAACTCGGCAAGCGGGCTGCTATGTTCTGCCCGGGTGGTGGCGGCGGTGCTAACATTACCGCACCAGCTGTTGCTGACCCAACCTCAGGGGTGCTGTACGTTTCATCCCATACGGCCTGCAGTCCAGTCCGCCTGGTCCCAGGTGAAGAAGCTGATCTGCAATATGCAGCGCCAACTGGCACTACCTTCGCCCAATATGCGAATGGCCCTGGCGCCGGTGCACCGCGGCACCCGGCTGGCATTCCAATTTACAAGCCACCCTATAGCCGCATTACCGCTATCGACATGAACACTGGTGAGCATGCCTGGATGATACCGACCGGGGAGACGCCTGAGCGCATCCTCAACAACCCTGCTGTGCAGGGGCTGGATATTGGCAATACGGGAACCGGCAACCTGGTACCCATGGTCGTTACCGCCAACATGCTGGTTTATTCTGACGTGGCCACCGATGGTACTCCCATGCTTTATGCCATTGACAAGTCCAGTGGTGAAATCCTAGGTGAGATTGAAGTATCTGCTCGCAGCCGTTACGGCATGAGCTCCTGGGTCCACGAAGGTCACCAGTACATTATCCTGCAAACTGGTCCGACACTGACAGCCATGGCATTGCCTGGTGCTAATGACGGAGCCACTGCCGCACACTAAGTGAGGTTGCAGGTAACGCAAAAACAAAAACCCCGTCATCCCAGGATGACGGGGTTTTTTTACTGCGTGTATTAGAAAATCAGTGCATACGGACTTGAGAGAAATCCGTGTATCCAAGCAATACTTTTTCTATGCCGTCCTGCCTTAGCGTGCGCATGCCAGATTCACGTGCCGCAACCTCGATTTCTTCCATAGAAGCTTTTTGCATCACTAATTGTTTGACTTCCGGACCCACAACCAGCAATTCGTGCACGCCGATATAGCCACGATAACCTGTTTCACGACAATCTGGACAACCCGGCGCCTTGTAAAAAGTATGGTGGTCGCCGCGCTGCAGGTTTTCCTGCCAATCTTTAACCTGTGTGTTTATCAGATCCTTATCTTTATTCCCATCAAGGCCGAAGTCTGGCAAATCTCGACAGTATTCTTCAGCGAGAAATATGATCTCTTTGAGCTCCGGACGGTAGGGTTTCTTACAGGATGCACACAGCGTCTTTACCAGGCGCTGGGACAGCACACCCATTAGTGAATCAGCCAGGTCGAGATCCTTAATACCAAGGTCCAGCATACGCTGCAGAGTCTCCAATGGATTTGCCGATGGCAATGCCGACAGGATCATCTGGCCACTCAATGCCGCCTGCACAGCCAGCGCAGTTGTATCACGGTCGCGCATATCACTCAGCATAATGATGTCCGGGTCAGCTCCCATGATCGACTTCAAGGTTTCGCCATAGGAGATCTCTGATTTATCATTTACTTCAATCTGGCGAATACCCGGCTGCGAGATACCAACGGATTCCTCTAAGGTCCAGATTTTCTTGTCCTGGTGATTAAGGTGATTCAGAATCGCATGCAGGGTAGTAACTTTGCCAGCCCCTGCTGGACCAGTTAACAGTAACAGACCCTGTGGCCTGGAAACCATATCAAGCACCGAAGCCAGATTGTCACTACTCAGGCCCGTCGCACTGATGGGCATGCAGCGACCGCTGGCTAGCAGTTTAATTACAACGTCTTCGCCACCACTTGAAGTGGGTACCACGGTGATCTGCAATTTGATATCAGCAGCGCCATATTCACCAAAATTTATCTTACCCTTTCTTGGTGTAACCTTATCTGAAACATCCAGGTGGGCCATCATTTTTATCCGTGACGCAAATACTGCTCTGAATTTGCCCGGAAACTTGTAATACACGGTAAGGACACCGTCCTTTCGGAAGCGCACTATTACAGGTTCCGTTCCAGAACCTGGCTCAATATGAATTACGCTGACTTTCTGTCGATGAGCATCCTCTATAATCTTATTAACAATACGCATTACCGAGCTGCTGGTAACCTGTGAAATATCGGTCGCCGCAAACAGGTTGACGTCAAACTCTTCATCTTCAGCAAATTCAATTGTGGCATCGTGGGTTTGTGCGGGGATGTCATCGGCGTTGAAATAGAAATGAAGCGCCCAGTTGATATCCTCCGCCGAAGACATTATCGGTTCGATGTGCTTCTTCAGCCTGTGTCGAAGCAGATCAATTACCTGCCAGTCCATAGGATTTTCAATTGCCACTGCTACCTTGTCACGATAAACATACAAGGGTACGACTTTTTGGCCAAACGCCACATCAGCCGGAAGAAGTTGAATAATATGGGGCTCAATTTTAAATTGCCTAAGGCTGATGTAGGGAATGCCCATTTTCTTCGCCAGGCACTGTTGTATCTGTTCTGGTTTGACTGCCCCTTTGTTTACCAGAATTTCACCCAGTGAATTTTTTCGTTTACGTTTCTGCACCGAAAGGGCGTCTTGCAACTGCTCATCAGTAATCAGATTTTCGGTGACCAGTATCTCGCCTAACTTGACATTTGGCATGGCTTTTTGACGGGCCAGCATTTTCTCCAATTGCTCGCCATCAACAACATTGTTCTCCAGCAGATAGTCACCCAGCAGAGCCGAGCGTTCCTTTTGCTGTTCTTCGAGCACATCCTCCAGATCTCCCTGGCTGATGGCATTTTCCCGAACCAGCATATTGCCGATCTGTTCACCGACTATGTAGTTTTCAATGGCGTTTCTGGATACGAAAAGGTGTGTACAGTAGCGCCACTTACGACCCTTCTTTTGTTGTTCATAGAAATGTACGCCGTTTTTATCTATCCGGGTACCGAGCGTCTTGCCCGTGAGTTCCGTGTGGTCCTTAAAGAATACCTGAAAACTACGAGCTTCAGTGTCAAGCTTGATATCAGGCCGCTCTTCGTCATCCTGAGGTGACTCCAGTGACACCTGATATGGTTTGTCCAATCGCATGAACTTAATTGCATTTAAATCAATCTCGACCGGTGACGATGAGCTAGCCTTAGCAACAGCAAGTAATTCAGCGCTTGGGTCAAACTTCACCAGCCTGCCCTTGACCCGTTGATTTGCATGAATTTCGATATTGACCTGTGCATTCAAATATTCAGGCCCATCCATGATTTCGAAAAAAGGCGGGGGCTGAAGATCTACTTTTGTCGATACCGTCGTCGCGGCCTTTTCGGCATTCTCCAGGTCCGAAAGTTCACTGTTGGTTTCGGCTTCTAAGGAGGCACTCTGTTTGGATAAGTCTGCAGTCTTAATATTCACGACAGTTAATACACCTTTGAAATCTCAAATAATATTCGTAGCAAGGAAAAATGTTCTTAGTTTTCAATCGGATAACCCAAATAACTGCGTATCACTTTACCCAAGCGCACAAAAAGCCCATTTCGCTACCTACCTTGCAAACCATTCTCCGTAAATACTCCATTCGTAACGTTGACGCAGGTCGCAATCCCGCCAAACTGAGACGCCTATTACAAAATTCAAAATTCCCACTAAATTAGAGTGTTAGGAAGATTATTTAAGGAAGGGCACACGACCGGTAGCAATGGCAACGCCGAATAACACTAACAGCGATCCAGCAAATAGCGTAATTGAGAGAGACTCATTCAGAAACACCCTGCCATAAAATATGCTGAAAACCGGCACCAGAAATGTGACGGTAACAGTTCGATAGGCGCCGATTTTTCCGATCAGACGATAAAACAGAATATAAGCCAAGCCGGTACAGACTGCTCCCAGGGCAAGCACACTAATCCAGACAGCCAACCCTGGCATCTGGTCTGGTATGCGAGTAAATGCAAAAGGTGCCAGATACAAGCTGGAAACTGCGAGGCTTCCTGTAGTTATCGTCAGTCCGTTAACACTCAGCAAGTGTTTGTTGATGATGTTAGTAGAGAATCCATACAGGCATGCGGCCAACAGTCCTGCGAGAAATGCCAGGCCGTTAAAGTTGGAACCCGTGGCGCTCGTATCACCAAGCGCCAGTACTGCTACACCGGTAAAACCAGTCACCAGACCGATTTTAGCGGCACGACCGAGACGCTCGCGATACATGATGTAGCCCAACACGGCAGCAAAAAAAGGTACTGTCGCATTCAAAATCGATAGTAAACCTGCCCCCAGACTGAGACTGGTATAAGCCAATAACACGAAGGGCAGCCCCATGCTGGTTAACCCAACTACACTAATGATTTTCCAATGCCGCAATAATTCTTCTGGCTGACCGGATATAAACAAAAACGGTAACAGAACCAGTAGCCCCACAAGAACTCGAAGTTCTATTAAGAAAACTGGTCCGAAAACCGGAGCCGTTATGCGCATGAAAAGGAACGAGGCCCCCCAGATAGCAGCCAACAAGAATAACTCACTGATTTCCAGGCGTTGCAGGGGCCTTTCAGCATTTGACTGATGGCTCAATTTGAAGCTCCTCCCGGGAGCATAATTTGTGGCGCAGTTAGGCTCCGGAACTGCTATATACCTGCTGCGCTGCAGACACCGCCACCCCGCCGGACGCCATTCCCTTCTCGCTGGCCAGGGCGCTTTCCAGGGCAGCCAGACACACCAACACGTTACGTTGACAGGCACTATGCCCCATCAGACCAACACGCCAGACTTTACCTGCTAGTGTGCCTAGACCTGCTCCGATTTCTATACCCCAGCCCTCCAACAACATTCTTCGTATCCTGGCCTCATCAACACCTTCCGGGATAGTTACGGCATTCAACTGCGGTAGCCGGAACTCGGGCTGTACTGCAATATCAAGCTCGACGGCCTGAATACCGGCAACAAACGCCTGATGATGCAAGGCATGTCTTTGCCATGAACTTTGTAGCCCTTCTTCTTGAAGTATCAAAAGCGCTTCATGTAAAGCATACAAGTCGTTTACTGGCGCCGTATGATGGTAACTGCGCTTTGACTCTCCACCCCAGTATCCCATTACCAGATTCAGATCGAGAAACCAGCTCTGCACCTTGGTGGCACGCTTGGCAATTACTTCAGCAGCTCTAGGGCTAAAACTCACAGGTGAAATTCCCGGCACACAGGACAAGCATTTCTGCGTGCCAGAATAAATCGCGTCAATACCCCAGCCGTCAACATCAAGTTCGATCCCCCCAAGACCAGTAACCGAATCGACTATACTTAAACACCCGTAATCTGCTGCTAGTTGACAGAGTGTTTCTACATCGCTGCGCGCACCTGTTGAGGTTTCTGCGTGAACAAATGCTATCGCTTTGATATTAGTGTTTTGCTTCAGCACCTCACGAACCTTCTCTGGATCTA
>Ga0070726_10004144_pt1 | contig 11771 bp, 7 predicted proteins | sample tdAd471_FD_67275 | JGI IMG/M metagenome (GOLD analysis project Ga0070726, IMG submission 67275) | Marine sediment microbial communities from the Atlantic coast under amendment with organic carbon and nitrate - tdAd47.1 | ecosystem: Environmental > Aquatic > Marine > Coastal > Sediment | place...
CCAGCCACCACGACGGGCCCTCGAAGGGCCAGAGCAGCAGCCCCAGGTAGCCGACCGCCAACGCGGTCGAGGAGAGCAGGTGCTGCGCGCGCAGCAGGCCAGCGCTCCATGCCCTCGGCCGGAACACGCCAGCCAGGACACCGCGCAGCAGCTTGGGCAAGCTCGACAGCTTGCCCACGGCGCGCCGCCGCTGCCTGACGAGCGCGGCGAAGTCGGCTGGCGCAGCGCCGTAGGCGAGCCGCTCCGGAGAGGTGCTGATCGTCCAACCGCGCGCGGCCAGGTCGAGTGTCGCTTCGACGCCGACGCGCTCCTGGCTGCCCCGAGCGAGCTGGATCTCTTCGAGCGCCGCGTAGCGGAACACGGCGCTGCCCCCGCCCCAGACCCCGGCGCCGGAGTGGCTCGACCCCTGCTCGAGCAGGTCGCGCAGGTCGGCGCCGACCCCGGCCACGCGCTCGACGAGACCCGCGGCGCCCGGGACCGCACCGCAGGAGCTCTGGGCGACCGCGACGCGCTCGTTCTCGGGACGCTGCATGTCCTGCACCAGGCGAGCCGCGTACTCGGGCAGCAGGAGGCTCTCGGGGGCGACGGTCACGACGTAGTCCGCGGCCGGGACGCTGAACGTCACGTCCTCAGGGGAGCAGGCTTCGAGCGCGCGGCTGCCGTCGGGGCAGGCCACCTCGCGCAGGTCGCGGCCCATGAGCGACAGGTAGCACTGGAGGCTCACGGCCTCGCCGGCCTCGTGGGGCAGGTTCGCGTAACGCCTCCGCTCGAACGACTCCAGCTCGACCTGGAACCGGGTCGCGAGCAGGCCGTATTCCCGGGCCACGTCGTCGGCGTCGAGGGTCGTCGCCGGACTCCGCAGATCCCGCGCGCGCCGGCGAAGGGTCGTCGCCCGCTCGAGGAGCACGCGCGCGGTGTAGAGGCGATCGCTGGGGGAGCAGCCGGGGTGCTGGGCCGCCAGCGTCTCGAGCCAGCGCGCGGCGACCTCGTGGAACTCGGCCAACCTGACCTGCTCGCGGTAGACGTTGACGGGCCCTCGCCCGTGGCGCTGCCAGAAGGCCGCGCGCGCCGCCACGAACGGCGCCGCGGCCTGGTCCAAGGCCGCTTGCAGCTCACCCACGAGCCGAGCCGCCGCGGGCGCGTCGTTGAGCAGCACCACCCGTCGGTGCGGGTATTCCTGCAGCGCGCAAGACATCAGCGCGCGGCGCACGCGCTCCAGGCGCTGCCCGTCCGCCGGAAGCAGGAAGGCGACCGGCGGCGCGTGGGCGAGGAAGTCCTCGAGCTCGGCGGCACCCGCGGGCCGGTGGACCGCGCGACTCTGGACGACCCCGCGACGAGCGAGGAGCGCGCCGAAGCTCGCACCGAGGACGGTCAGCGCCAGGAGGAGTTGCGCTCCCCCCTGCACGAGCCCGCTCGGGTCGCCGTTGGCGTAGTGCCCGGTCAGCGCGGAGACGCAGGGGTAGAGGAACAGCGCCGAGGCAACCGCGGTGACGCCCAACGCGACCCAGGTCACGGCCAACTCCCGGCGCTCGCACGACATGGCTTCCTCCTGCCCCTACATGCCGCCAGCCCGGGCCGAGGTAACGGGTCAAGCTCAGTTCTGCAGGCGAGCGGGCCCTGCGGCCAGGACTTACGGCGAGGATCGCGTGCGTGGACGGACGGCGTCGCGAACCAGATCGTCCATGGGGGACACCCTACGTGGCCAACCCGTTTCCTGAGTGGGACATGAGACGCAGGGTGGGTGCCTAAGCCTTGCTTCGACCGCCAGAAGGCAAGGCCCGGGCTTTGCGAAGGTCACGCTTGGAGGAGAAGAGGGATGAATCGCGCACTGATCGTGACCGGCCTGGCCGTGAGTCTGGCGAGCGGGGCGCTGGCCCAGGGCCTCCCCGGCAAGCCCAAGCTGCCCCTCGCTGAGCGCCCGTGGTCCGAGCGGGTGAAGTCCATGCTCGAGCTGGGCTACCTCGGGCCCAACTCGAAGACCTGGTCGGGGGAGGAGGACGGTCGTGAGTATCTGGGCGCCAGCCTCGACACGACCCGCGGCTCCGAGACCCGGATCAGCCTGCAGCGCTGGGGTCACGAGCTGAGGCTCGCGAGCTACCGAGAGCCCCCCACGCCGCGCCTGATCGAGCTGCGCAGCGGCTTCACCCTGGAGGTGGGCGGCCCCGGCGTCGAGCGCGGCGGGGGCGTGAATGGATCCCTGCTGCGGGTGCTGCGCAACGTCGGCTGGCTGGGGCCCAAGGCGGTCGGCTTCTGGGATTTCCACGGGCTCGCCCTCTCCTACCCGGGCCACGACTACGCCCTCGTGATCCAGCGCGAGGCCCTCGAGCCCGCGCGCGCGCGCTGGCGCGCCGAGCGCAAGGGCAAGCCTCTGGCGCTCCTCGGCAGCGGACCACGAATCCTCGATCGAATGCTCGCCTGGGAGCAGTGGGAGCTCGAGCAGGGCGCGGGCGCGGTTCCCTTCACCCTCCAAGCCACCGGAATCGCGCCCACCCGCTGGCGCTTCCACGCCCGCGACGTGGGCGAGTTTCGTGTGTATCTGCTCTCCCCCGATCTCCCCCAGCTGGCGACCTTCCTCGCGAGCGTTTGCAGGTGGGGAGTCCCGGCCAAGGACCTGCCTTCTCCCGCGCCCGCAGCCCCGGTCCAGCCCACTCCGCCCGATACGGGCGGGCTGACTGCAGCCCTCGTCCCCACGACAGAGGGCTGGACGCCCGGTCGCACCGACCGGGGGCTCGAGGCCACCCGTGACGCAAGCCGTCGCCTGCTCGTGGGAGGCGACGTCTACGACCCCGGGGTGCACGGCGCGCTGACCGCGTTCCCCAGTCACCCCAACTACGGCCGGGCCCGCAACGGCTGGCCGCTGTTTCGCCGCGGTGGAGGGCTGAGGGTCCTCAGCCCGTGGGGCACCCAGCACGACTACGAGCCCGGGCGCCACGGCCCGGTGGTCGCCGAGGCGCCGCTCCCCGCCCACCTGGGCTACGCCGAGCGCGACGGGCGGCGCACCTACCTCGTGCGCCAAGCCGGCCAGATCAAGGCGCTGTGGGAGGAGGTCCCGGGGTCCTACGACCCAGCCAAGCACGGCCCGATCGTCCAGCAGCCACCCAGCGACGCGGGGTTAGTGCCCACGGTGTGGGGCTATCAGGTGGCGGAGCATGAGGGCCAGCGCTACGTCCTCCGCGCCGAGCTCCCGCCGGCTACCTACGAGGTGGACCTCCACGGCGCGCTCGCCCAGGACTGAGCTACCCTGGGGCCACGCAGGAGCGCTCCGTGAACCGTCCCCTCCAGCCGTGGTTGATCGCCCTCGCGCTCGCCTGCGCCTGCGTACCGCCGCAGAGCGACGACGACCCGCCGCCCAACTACCGCGCCGCGGTCGGCCAGGCACGGGACCGCTACTCCTACCTCCCCGACCGCGGCCGCAGCGCAGACGCCGCGCGCGGGATCCTCGACCTCGAGCGCGGCTACTACTCGGGCGACCTGCTGCTGGAAGGCACCGGGTTGGAGAAGCGCGGCGCCGGCACCGGCGAGAGCGTGATCGACGGCCACGTCGAGATCCGCGGCAGCCACTGGACGCTGATCGGGTTCACGATCCGCGGCGACCTCACCGTGCGCGGCGACGACAACGACGTGCGCCGGGTCAAGGTCCTCGGGCGCCTGACCCTCGAAGGCGAGGACAACCAGCCGCGCTCCTCCTCGAAGCGGCGCCGCGACTAGGCCCGTCGGTCGGCTCGCCGCGCTCCCCGAGAGCCGGCTAGCCCAGGCCGCGCTCCCAGAGCCGCCGTCCTGCCGGCGGCGCGGAGACCCCCAGAGCGCGCACGCGACGAGGCGCAGGGGCCGCCGCGGCCTGGGGCGGCTGCTCCGCGGCGAAGCCCAGCGCGCGGTGCAGCGCGCACTCCGCCGGATCGACCGCCTCGCCGCGCCGCAGGCGGTCCAGGAGCGCCCGCGAGCGGCGCGCCAGTTGGCGGCGCACGTCGCGGCGCTCCCCGCGCACCCGGGCGATCTGCATCGAGTCGTAGCCCGTCGTCTGGTGCCGCAGCCAGGCGATCACCGCGGCCGCCGCGCGACGCTCGAGCGGAATCCGCTTGGTGCGGCCCACCGTCCCGCTGCCGACCGGCGTGGTGTGCTCGGTGACCCGCTCGGCCAGCGCCCGCCCCAGGCGCTCGTAACGCGGGGGGAAGGCGAGGAAGGCCAGCACCGCGTCGTGGAAGTCCGCGACGTAGTCCCCGTGCTCCCGCGCGCGGCGCGCGCGCGAAGCCGCCAGGCGCCGGGCGTAGGCAGGGGTCGCCCGCTCGCGCTCCAGCTCGGCGCGCATGCGCTCGATCCGCTCCGCCGGCGCCCACACCCCGCGCGAGAACGTCTTGCGCCCTTTGCGCTCCTCGGCCAGCCAGTGCGGGCCCGCGGCCTTCACCCGACGCGTGAGGGTCGCGTCACCCGGGGGAAGCAACGCCCAGCCAGGGGGCGGGTCCAACCGCTCCCCAGTCCGCGTGCACTTCAGCCGCCCGTCGAATGCGGGGCTCACGGTCCGGACCTGCATGCGCGAATGCTAGCCCGCGCCTGAGACAGAGCCTGGGAGGACCGTGCTGGCCGCCGTCAGCGCGACCGCAAGACTCGAGCCCAGGGACAGCACGCCAGCCACCAACGGCTCGCCGTGCGCTCCTTCGAGGGCTCGGCGGGCTTCCCGGCGGCTTCGGTCTCGCTCACCGCGGACGACCCTACTCGGAGCGCCCGATGGCGCCGCTGCCCCGCGAGGCCTCGGCGGCCCGCTCCACCTCCGACGCGCTCTCGCCGGCCGCGGCGAGGAAGGCCTCGAAGTCGGCGCGGGCGGCCTCGGGGGTCGGGTAGCCGTCCGTCGCCGCCCGCAGCCCGAGGGCATAGCCGTAGACCGAAAGCGCGAGGTCGGCGAGGGTGTTGCCGACGCGATGCGATCCGGGGCTCGCGAACAGGGGCGCGGGGTCGAGGCGGTTGGCCTCCACGTCGGCGAGGGTCTCCGGAATCTGTGCGGCCTCGGCGATCTGGCGCGTGGCGCGCCAGGCGGTCAGGTGGTCCCCGGCGAGGGTCGCGGCGACCGCCCGGTCCCAGGCGTCGCGGATCCCCTGCGGGTCGCCGTCGGCCACCAGTCGACCGAATGCGTTCATTTGTCCAATGAAGCCCGAGCCGTCCTCGTCACTCAGCATTTCGTGCCCAATGATTCCGGCGGCGCTCCAGTCGGCGATGGTGGGCTCGACGCCCTTCAGGCGGAACACGCGATTCGCGACCCGCAGCCCGCGCTCGTAGGCCCAGCGCCGCACCGGGCGGCGCTGGTAGCGGCCGGTGCGGACCCCGGTCTCCACCGCGCAGAGGAGGTGCCCAACCTGGTTGGTGTTGGGGTTGGTCAGGTGCGCGTCCTTGAACGGCGGGGTGAAGCCGCCGTCGCCGCGGAAGATCGGCACGCCGTCGATCCGGCGGAAGTGGGTCAGGCTGGGGGTCAGGATCTTGCCCCCCAGGACCTTCTTGGGTCCGGCGCGCAGGGCCTCGCCCCAGGTGGGCTCGTCGGCGGAGCCGCGGGTGTAGTCGAGGGCCAGCAGCACCCGGCCCGCGCCCGGCGACCGCGCCTTGCGGGTGTATGTTCTATCCAGCTTGGGCGGCACGTCCGTGCGCACGAGGAGCTCGAGGAACGCGGTGAACGCGTCCTCCGAGGCTTGCCGGCGGAAGCCCGGCACCTCGTCGAGGAACTCGAAGTACTCCTGCTTCGAGAGTCGGCTGGTGTCGATCCGCGCCAGCTCGGCGGCGCGCCGTTCGCCACCCACGGTGACCCAGCCCTGCAAGCTGCCGTCGTCCTGGATCCGGTAGGTCCCCCGCGCGGACTCCTGGGCGGAGCCGGACACCAAGGCCGCGAACCCCGCGGAGCGAAACCGGACCGAGAGGGTCCGGCCCTCGACGACGCCGACCCCGCTCCAGCGCTCCGACCGGTCTCCGCGGCGAGCGCGGCGGGTGACGGCGTAGCCCGACCCGGAGCGCTCGAGGGTCAGCGCCCCCTCCAGCGGGTCGGCCCCCGCGGCAGCGGGGTCGCTCGTCAGCTCGAACCGCCCGGTCGGGACCTGACCCAGCGCCGGCGCGAGGAAGCACACGAGCGCAACGGTCAGCAGGGGGAGCGAGCGGATCATGGACGACGAAGCGCAAACCCTAAGCCGCACGTAACCCCAGTCGTGATCAGGACAAGGCACCTTTTCACGCGACGATCCACCCGCATTTGGGTGAGACGGACGCCCTGCCTAGGCCTCTTGCCTGACCGTCGCGTGCAGCGTGACCAGGCGCCGCGCGACGAGGCTCCAGAGCACGACCAGCAGGGCCGTCACTCCAGCCAGCGCGCCGGGACCGAACCACGGGGCGGCCCCCAGCAGCAGCAACAGCACCCCGGCGAGGGCGGTGGCGCCGGCGTCGCCGAGGGTCTCCACCAGCGACTGGGCGGCGAGCCGCGGTTGGGGTGGGATCGCGTGGTAGAGCAGGAGTGTGCCGGGCTTGTCGAGCCCGTCGCGGAGCACCCGCCACACCACCACGCAGCCGGCCACCGCGACGAAGGTCGCCTCGGCCCAGCCGACCGCCGCGCTGAGGGCGACCAGACCCAACAGGCACACCATGGCCCCAGGCAGGACCAGGATCCCGCGCACGCCGACGCGGCTCAGGGTCCGCCCTGCGATCAGCAGGCGTACGCCGAAGGTCGCGCTCGCGATCCCGGCCCACAGCAGGCCGAGGAAGGCGGTGACCTCGCCCGGAGTTGGGTAACGCGCGGCGAGCTGTCGGTAGAGGCTGGCGTCGATCAGGTACCAGCACACGGTGATCAGCGCCCCCAGCACGGCGATCCAGCTCACGTAGCTCCGCCAGCTACCAAGCGCGCGCAAGGTCGAGCGCGGGCGCGGGACCTCCGGCTCGAGCGGCCCCTCGTCCAGGACCCGCGGAAAGCGTCGCGCGATCACGAGCACGAGGCCGCTGGCCCCGAGCAGGCACGCGGCGGCGACGAGCAGTGTCGGGCCGAGGCCACAGAGGCCGACCAGGCGGCCCACGCCGAGCCCGCCGAGGACGTCGCCCAGGACCTCGCCCAGGCCCATGAGGCCAAACAGCCGCCCGGCTTGCTCGTCGTCGACCCCCCGCGAGGCGAGGCCCCAGAGGATCAGCAGGCCAAACACCCACACCACCAGGACCCAGGCGGGCATGAACGGGACCATGACTCCGCTCCCGCCGAGCGCCGCCTGGAGGGCGACCACCAGGCTCAGCACCACGAGGACACCGCAGGCCAGCCGGTCGAAGCGCACCCGGCCGAGCAAGGCGCGGTAGGCCCCGCCGCCCACGGCCAACGACGCGGCGGCCAGCAAGTAGACCCAGCCGTAGTCGTCGGGGGTGTAGTGCGCGAGGAAGGTCGCGTTGCACACGCTGAGCAGGATCACCCGCCCGCAGGCCAGGGCCAGGGCCAACGCCGCGATCCAAACCACGAACGGGGCTTCGCCAGGGCGGACTCGCAGCAGGCGGGTCATGGGCTTCACGCTCCCCCTTGGCGTGATTGCAAGCCCAGTGCCCTCGCAACCGCTCCCTAAGTCCTGCGGACACAGGCCGGCCGGTCAGGTTGGTTGACGATCGTTAAGGGGGGGGTTAACGACGTTCCCAGGCTCGAGTTCGCGGGAGGGGTGGCGCGTCGAGGCCGGTCGCGCGCGGCTACTTGGGCAGGTGGGCGGTGATCCCGGCCGTGTCGCCGAGGAGGTGGTAGCGACGCCAGTCGCCGAGGAGGCCGGGCTGGCCCAGCTGCCGGTGCCCGTCGGTGCGGGTCGAGACCTTGCCCGCCTTGACCGTGAACGCGCAGCTGTGCACGAGGGTCCGCTTGGGGTCGCTGCGCACGAAGGGGGTCGCGTCGGAGACCTCGAGGCGCACGGTGCCGGTTGAGGCGACGCGCACGCTGGGGGTCGCGCCGACCGCCTTGCCGCCCGAGAACCATCGCGGCGTCACCTGGCCGGGGACGATCGTCCTGAACCCGAGGCGCATGGCGCCGCCGGGGAGTCGACGCGCGGTCCAGGTGTAGGGCACGACCTTCGCCGAGAGCGCGAGGGTCAGCTCTTCTCGGCACACGACGCAGAACGCGTGCTCCCGGCGCATGAGGCAGGTCCGCTCGGGGCGGTAGACCCCGTGCTTGAGGTTCAGCGCGCCCTCGTGCAGCCCCACCCGGTCGTGGCTGGGGTGCGTGGGCAGCGGGGTGCTGGGGCGGATCCAATGCCGCCAGGGGACCGCGCTGCGCTTGGTGCGGCTGGTCACGTTGGGGAAGCGCCAGCCCAGGGCGCAGAGGATCGGGCGGCCGAGGGACTCGCCCAGCATCAACAGCGCCGGGGGGATCTTGATGTCGAGGTTGTCGTATTCGTCGGCCACCCGACCGATGGCGTGCCCCAGCTCGTGAACGATGGTCCGCGGGTATTCGCCGGACGCGAAGCAGATCTCGCCGTAGGCGACCCCGCCCCAGAGGTCGGGGAACAGGCACACGATCGCGTCGGCGTCGGGGGCGTGGCGGGCGACGACGCGCTGGATCGCCTCACGATCGCCCTTGACGTAGCGCAGCGAGCCGCCGTAGTTCACGTCGAAGGCGGTGTCGCGCTTGGGCTGTCCCTTCTGGCTGACCCCGTAGTCGCGCGAGGCGACGTCGATCCGGTGCACGTTGACGTAGCCCCAGTAGTCCTTGAACGGGGACGTGCTCCGCAGGAGCTGGACGGCGTCGGCGACCTGGCGCGCGAACCGCGCGCGGTCTGCGGCGCGATAGCCGTCGCCGACGAACACGATGTCGTAGCGGTTCGAAGGGTCGCCGTGGTCGACGATGGTCTTGGTGCCCAGGACGTTGGGCGCGGCGAGGGCGCTACTCCCCAGGGAGAGCAGGCAGGCGAGCAGGAGGGACGGTCTCATGGGGACTCCGAAGGTCAACGGTTCCGAGGGCGTAGGGGCGGGTGTCTGCGAGGGGGACGTGACGCACGACCTCGAGCTGGGTCGCGCCCGGGAGCTCGGGCACCCGCAGCGCGAGCACGGTCTCGTGTTCGATCACGACGTGTCCCTCCAGGTGCGGGGCGTCGTGATCGGCCAGCGGGCAGAGCCCGGGGAGCTCGAACTCGCCGCTGAACAGCGGCTCTCCCTTGGCGTCGAGCAAGCGGTAGACGTAGGGGCCGCTGCCCCGGTTCAGCTCGCGAAAGGCGAGGGGCTTGGCGATCACCTCCAGCCGCTCCAGCCGCTCGGGGGTCACCCGCAGCAGGACCAGCGTCGAGGTCTCGCTGATCGCCTCCAGCGGCCCCACGCACAGCTCGACCTCGTCCTCGGCGGGCGGCGGCGCCTCGTCGGGGCGCGGCGCGAGGTCGGCGCCGCAGCAGGGTTCCGCAGCGTGATCGCGCCCAGCGGCAGCTGGGGCAGCCGACTCGCCCTGGACGGCGGGTGTGGCCGGGGTCGCGGCGGCGGCGAGGGGAGCCGACGGGGCTGGGACGGAGGAGCCGGGCCAGCCCGCCAACACGAGCCCTAGAGCGGCGACGGCCGCGAGCACGAGAGGTTTCATGCCAGCGAGTAGCGCAACCGAGGTACCGAGCCCCCCGCGTCGTCGCTAATGCCAGCCCGGCGGAGGCGTTTGCCCCGGGTGCTCACCCTGGTCACCCGACCGTTCCGCCTGGGGTCTCCGCCGGCGCAGCGTACTCCGAGATTCGGGACGCGGGCAAGCAAGGGTCGAGGCCGAGGCCGGGGCCTGCGTCTGGCCGCTTTCCGCCTCGCGATCCAGCGCGTGGCCGCCGCGACCACGCTGCGTAGCCGCTAGCGGGTGACCGCACGCTCAGCTCGCAGAGACTCCGAGACCACGTGGGACGAGGCGCTAGCGGCGCTGGGCGAGTGACCCCGTCTGTTAGCGACCGAGGGTGAACGCAACGGAGCGCTCCTCGGGCCCCGGGCGCAGCACGATCGACTGGGTGGCCAGCACGCGCCGCTCCCCCTCGCCGGTGTGGAGGACCCCCACCTCCCACTCGCCGTGGCCGACGCGCCCCAGGTCGAAGCTGCCGTCGCTGAGGACTTCGGACCCGCGCACCGCGTCCCCCGGGGACATGTTCACCGTCTTGGGCGCGAGGGTGACGTAGAGATCGCGCTCGGGGATCCCCGTCGCGACCTCACCCCGGAGGTGAGTCCCTCGCCCGAGCTGGACCTCGATGTGGGTGGTGGGGGCTTCGATGTCCACCCACTGGACCCAGAGCCCACGGTCGGGGCGCTCGACGGCGAGCAGGACCCGGTCGCACGTCACGCGCTCACTCCACGCCCCGCGCGAGTTGGTGGGCACCTCCAGCGACCCGCGCGGGCCGCGGGCGATCACCTTGGCGCCGCCCACCAGGGGCTCCCCGGCCGCGTCCAGGACCTGCAGGCTCAGGCGGGACTCCGTCGGCTCCGGGGGGAGCTGAACCTGCAGGGGGTTGTGTGCCGTCACCGAGACCTCGGCGACGCGCGGGCCGTTGGCGAGGTGCACCTGCGGGTCGCTGAGTTCGAAGCGCGCGACCGACCCCAGCGGCAGTTCGGGGACGCGCAGCCTCCCACCTGCGTCGAGGACGCCCGAGGCGCTCCCCCAGGGGCCCGAGACCACCGCCGACGCTCCCCCGAGGCCCGCGCCACACGCGAACGTGGTCACGGGTCCGTAGTCGAGGACCACGTCCCCCGCCCCGGCCCGCACCGCGAAGCTGCGGTCGGTGTAGCCCGGAGCGCTGAGGTGGAGCGTCACGTCCTCACCGGCCACCGGCCCACAGGAGAAGCTCCCGTCCCGCTGAACCGTCGCCTCCTCACCCCCGCTGACCTGCAGCCTGACTCGCGCCGCGGTGGGCAACACGACCCGGCCCGCGAGGGGAGGCCCGGGCTCGCCCTCGCGGGTCACGTCCAGGATCTCCCCAGCCACGACGGTCTGCGTCCACCGCTGGGTGCGCTGCCCGCGCCCCGTGAGCTCGAAGGCGTAGCGTCCCGCGCGCAGGTAGAGGACCAGCGGGTCCTCCACCGCAGACACACCGCCCCCGTCACGCGGACGCCTCAGCGGCGCGAAGCTGACACGGAATTCGTCTGGCCGAGGTCGGACCCGGATCCGCAGGATGCCCGCGCCCTCGAGAGGCCGCAGCTGCAGGCGCAGCCTTCGCGGACCGTCCGGCGCGACCTGCACCGGCTCGGACTGGGCAAAGCTCAACCCGGCCAGCGCGGAGACCCGATACCCTCCCGGCTCGACGGTAATAGCGACGCGCCCGTCGGGCCCCGTGCGCACGTCGGAGTACCCGCACGCGAGGAACATGGCCTGGTCGATCGGATCGGTGGACAGGGGCTCCTCGCGCTCGAGTCGGACCCTCGCTCCGGCCACGGGTCGTCCCTCCACGTCGACCACCGTGATCGAGAACGACGAGGGGGGCGTCCAGTAGAGGATCGCTTCGCCTCCAGGCGGAGGCAGCCGGCACGCAGCGGTCGTGCTTCCGTGGAGTTCGACCGTGATCACGTCGCAATCGGCATCGGCAGAGACGTCTAGCTCACCGGCGGAGCCGGTTGACATCGAGACCCGCGGCCCTCTGCTGCGTCCGTCGAGCAACTGCGTGACCTGGACGTCTCGCCCGGGGAGAGGGAGGCCCGTGACGCGGTCGACCAGCAGCACCCGGCGGGCGGGCGCGGCCGCAGTGCCCGCGGGCGAGGACTCGGGCGCGGCGGTGGGCTCGTTCCGAGCTCCCGTGTACTGGGCGAGGTTCGCCGCCTCCGGGCCAGCGGGGGCCGCGCCCGCGGAGTCGACG
>Ga0070726_10004147_pt1 | contig 11766 bp, 10 predicted proteins | sample tdAd471_FD_67275 | JGI IMG/M metagenome (GOLD analysis project Ga0070726, IMG submission 67275) | Marine sediment microbial communities from the Atlantic coast under amendment with organic carbon and nitrate - tdAd47.1 | ecosystem: Environmental > Aquatic > Marine > Coastal > Sediment | place...
CCACCCCGGCCACGACACTACACTCGGGACAACGAAGGCGACGCCGTCTCTATTCAGGTGGGCGCCACCGAGACGACCGTTCGGTGACCCGGTACGACTTGAAACTACACACACCTACCCCCCCGAAGCAAGTCGACCTGCGACGATCTCTCGTGGGGATCGCGATCTTCGTGGCCTGGCTGCTCGTCGCCTGTGCCGGCGCGCCGGCGACGACGTCCCCGGATCCCGTCGGCGCCGAACCCGGCGTCACCCTCACCCTGCGGGCGTCCCCGCCGGGCCTGGGACCCGCGCTCGACGTGGCCTGCTCGTTCTCGCGCCCCGATGGCGTACCGGACCCGCTCGTGCTCCGCTTCGCTCCGGCGCCGCCGGGCCGGGCACCGTGGGTCGATCAGATCGCGGATGTGGTGGCGGTCGATGCCACCGGCGCCGTGCTGACGGTCGAACGCGACGGCGACGCCCTGCGGATCGAGACCGGCGGGCGACCGGTCGTGCACGTCGGCTGGCACCTCGAGCCGTCCGACCGACTTCTCACCGAATCCAGCCGCTTCGGCCCGCTGTGGAACACCGAGCGGCTGTACGTGCCGGGCCACGCGGTCGTGCCCCGCGCCGAGCCGGCGGGCACCTGGTCGCACGACGTGCGGGTCGAGCTGGGCACGGACGGGCGGTGGCCGGTCCGCAGCACCCTGCCCGACCTGACGGACGTGACCTTCGACGACCTCGTGGAGTCCGCCTTCTTCGCGGGCGGATGGACCCGGGTCGAGGCCTCCGAGGGGGGGTCGACGGTCGACGTCTGGGCCGCGCCCGGGCTCGACGGGCTCGCCGCCCCGATCGCCCGGACGTCCGCCCGCATCGTTCACGCCCAGGCGGACCTGCTCGGCGCCGACTCCGCCGATCGCAGCACCGTGCTGCTGCTGCGCCGCGACGACGACGAAGAGGCCCGCAGTGGCCACGGGCGCGTCGGTGGCTTCGTGCTCGAGCTCGGCGTCGACGCCGACATCGAGGGCCCCGAGCTGATCGAGCTGATCGCCCACGAGAACCTGCACCGGCTCATCGGCCACCGGCTGCGGTTCAGCGCCCGGGACGAATACGCGACGCTGTGGTTCCGCGAGGGGGTCACGGACTACCTCGCGGTGCGGACGATGGTCGAGGCCGGGCTGCTGCCGACGACGCGTCTCTTTCGGTTGATCGGGCGGGCGATCACCTCGTACCGCGCGAACCCGGCGTCGCCGATGGCGTCCGAAGACACCCTGCGCGAGGGGTTCTGGGAGGACCGGGACCTGCGGCGCCTGCCCTACGACAAGGGGGCGCTGCTCGGGGTGCTGATCGACCTCGAGCTGCGCGAACAGTACGGATCCGACCTCGGCACCTGGGTGCGATCCCTGCGCGACGATCCTTCCGTGCGGGCGCTCCCCGTCACCGGCGCGACCCTGCGCGACGGTCTCGAGCGGCACACGGGAGCGTCGTGGGGCGATTTCTGGGGACGCTACGTCGAAGGCACAGAGTGGCTGCCGATGTTCGAGCGGCTGAACGAGGCCGGGCTCGACGTGGTCGAACGCCTCGAGCCGGCGCCGTGGTTCGGGTTTCACGCAACGGTAAGCGCGACCGGCGACTGGGTGATCGGCGAGGTCTCGCCGGGCTCGCCGGCGGCGCGGGTCGGGCTCGTCGCCGGGACGCCGCTCGCAGGACCGCCGTGGATCCCGACCGAGTTTGCCGAGGGTCCCGCGCGCGTGGTGGTGACATCGAGCCGAGGCGGACGCACCGTCACGGTGCCCGCCGATCGCGGGCAGCGTCGGATCTATGCGCTCGTCGAGCGCGTGGGGTCCGACGCGGACTACCGTCTGCGGTTCGGCCTGCCGACCGCGGACGCGCCCGGTGAACCGGCGACACGATGACCCGCGAACGCTCTGCCCCGACCGACGCCGCGATCGACCGCGACGACGTCACCGAGACCCCGCTCGACGCGCTGCGTGCGCAGGCCGCTGCGGATCCGGCGCTGCCCCCGTTCGTCCGCAAGCTGCTCGCCGAGGGCGCACCGCTCGAAGCGATCCGCCTCGACGCGTACGGGCGCTGGTGGCACGAGGGCCATCCGATCGATCATCCTCGTGTGCGCGCTCTCTTTCATCGTTCGCTTGCGCGGACCGAGGCGGGCACGTGGGTGCTGCGCGTGCCGCCGTATACGTATCCCGTGCTCGTCGACGACGTCGGGCACTTCGTGGTCCGGCTGATCCGCGACGCCGACGGCTGGTCGACGGTCTCGTCGACCGGGCAGCGCGAACCTCTCGATCCGACGACGTGGATGACGGACGGCGACGCGTGGATCGGCGTGCGGATTCATGACGGGCGCGACCCCGCTCGCCTCGTCGGTGCGGCACACCAGACCGCCCTCGACGCGATCGACGCCGACGAGGACGGCTGGTTCGTCGCCCTCGACGGGGACGATGGGGATGTGGCCCGAATCGGGCCACGGACCCCCGACCGCGAAGGGCGAGAAAGTTGACCGTGGTGCAGCGCGGATGATAGCTCGGATCGCAGGGAACGTGCGTGTGCGCGAGGTGCGCGCGGCCGTTCCCCCACTCCGCCAGGCCCGTCGAGTCCATGGGACAGCGCATCCTCGTCGTCGATGACAGCCGCACGGTGTGTCGTGTGATCCAGTGGGTGTTCCACGCTTCACCGTCCGAGGTGCAGGTGGTCCACACGGGTGACGAGGCGCTGCGCGCGATGCGGGCTTCGAAGCCGGACGTCGCGATCATCGACTATCAGCTGCCCGACCAGACGGGCATCGAGCTCGTCGAGCGCATGCGTGGGGACGACCGTCTGTCGTCTACCGCCGTGCTGATCCTCGGCGGCGAACATCACCCGTTCGACGCCGAGGCGGCCCGAGCTGCCGGTGCGGACGCGGTGACCACCAAGCCGTTCACGACGGACACGCTTCTCGAAGCGGTGTCCGAAGCGACGTCGGCTGCGCGCGACCGCAACAAGGCCGCGTTCGCGCCGCCGCCGCCGAAGTCTCCGCCGCCGCCGCCGCCGGGGCAGCGCCCCGAGACGAAGCCGGTGTCCGGGTTCCGTCGGCTCAAGCCGGTGGCCCCTGCGCCGCCGTCGACGAGCGGGTTCCGCAAGGCGCCGATCGCGCCGCCGGCGCCGCCCGCTGCCCCGCTCGATCCGCCCGGTGGCCGCCAGACGGCCGACACGGCCGAATCGGCGCAGGTGCAGCCGACGCTCGGTGCCATGCCGCCCGAGCCGCCGATGCAGGTGGAGCGCGAGCACCTGATCCCCGAGTCGCAGAGCGACGCCTACCTGCAGGGTGGGATCGAGCTCGAAGACGCGCACGAAGAGATCGAGATCGAGCACGAGCCGCCGGCTCCGCCGCAGCCTTCGATGGCCGCGCCGTCCGACGACGCGCTCGAGCTGCCCCCGGCGCCGGACCTCGCTCCGGCTCCGACCCCGCGCTCGGCCGCGCCGAAGGTGACCGCGCCGGCGCCTGCGGTCGCTTCGGTCGACGCGGCGCCTGCCGTCTCGGCGGGCGACGTGAAGGCGGCGGTGTCCGACCTGCTCACCCCCGAGCTCGTCCAGCAGGCGGTGCTCGGCGTGCTGACGCCGAACATCATCCGCGAGGCGGTCAGCGAGGTCGTGACGACCGACGTGCTCGCCGCGGCCGTGTCGACGGACGACGTGAACGCCGCGGTGACGGCCAGCCTCGAGAACGAGGGCATCGAAGCCATCGTCCGCGCGGCGCTGCCCGACCTCATCAAGGCGTCACTGCCGAGCATCGTGAAGGAGTACCTCGCCTCGATGCTGCGCACGACCGGCGACAAGCTCGAAGCCTACTCGAACCGCAAGATCGACGAGTTCTGCGAGAAGGACCTGCCGCGCATCGCCGCCGAGGTCATCGAGAAGAAGGGCTGAATCGGCGGCGCATCCCCGCGTGCACATCGCCCGGTGCGCATCGCCGAATCCACGAGCACCCCGTCGCTATCGGCGGGGTGTTCGCCGTTCGTGCCCGGTCTCGGCTTGCACCCCCGCGCGCGCTCGGCTACCCCGCGAGGACCGGCGTTCGCGCCGGGTTCGACGTACCCACGGACACGAGAACGATCGATGACGGAGCTGGCGAAGGCATGGGACCCGCGTGATGTGGAGACCCGCTGGTATCAGCGCTGGATCGAGGGCGGCTGGTTCGAAGCCGACGCGACCAGCGACCGCGAGCCGTACACGATCGTCATCCCCCCGCCGAACGTCACCGGCTCGTTGCACATGGGCCACGCGCTCACAAACACGATCCAGGACGTGCTCATCCGCTGGAAGCGGATGTCGGGGTACGAGGCGCTGTGGCTGCCCGGCACCGATCACGCCGGCATCGCGACGCAGACGATGGTCGAGCGCCACCTCGCGAAGCAGGGGATCCACCGCCGCGACATCGGCCGCGACGCGTTCCTCGAGCACGTGTGGGCGTGGAAGCAGACCTACGGCGACCGGATCACGACGCAGCTGCGTCGCCTCGGCTCGAGCCTCGACTGGTCCCGCGAGCGGTTCACGATGGACGAGGGCCTGTCGCACGCGGTGCGCGAGGTGTTCGTGCGCCTGTACGAAGAAGGGCTGATCTATCGCGACGAGCGGCTCGTGAACTGGGATCCGAAGACCCAGACCGTGCTCTCGGACCTCGAGGTCGACTTCGAAGAAGAAGAGGGCTCGCTGTGGCACCTCGCGTACCCGGTGGTGGGTACCGACGAGACGCTCGTGGTCGCCACGACGCGCCCCGAGACGATGCTCGGCGACACGGCGGTGGCGATCCACCCGGACGACCCGCGGTACACGCACCTGCACGGCAAGGAGGTCGCCCTGCCCCTCACCGGCCGGACGATCCCGATCGTGTGCGACTCCGAGGCCGCGGACATGACCTTCGGGTCCGGCGCGGTGAAGATCACGCCGGCGCACGACTTCAACGACTTCGAGACCGGCAAGCGCAACGACCTCGAGTTCATCACGATCCTCGACCTCGATGCGAAGATCACCGACGCGGCGCCCGAGAAGTACCGGGGGCTCGATCGGTACGAGGCGCGCAAGGTGATCCTTGCCGACCTCGACGCCCTCGGGCTGCTCGTGAAGACCGAGGACTACAAGCTCACCCCCGGGCGCTCGCAGCGCAGCGGCGCGGTGGTCGAGCCGCTGTCGATCGGTCAGCAGTGGTACGTGAAGATGAAGCCGCTGGCGGAGCCGGCGATCGAGGCGGTGCGCTCGAAGGACATCGAGATCCTGCCAGCCACGTGGGAGAAGACGTACTTCCACTGGATGGAGAACATCCGCGACTGGTGCATCTCGCGCCAGCTGTGGTGGGGCCACCGCATCCCGGCGTGGGACTGTGGCGCCTGCGGCAAGGTGACCGTGTCGCGTGCGGACGCGACGGCATGCGCGCACTGTGGCAGCGACCAGCTGACGCAGGACGAGGACGTGCTCGACACCTGGTTCAGCTCGGGGCTGTGGGCGTTCTCGACGCTCGGCTGGCCCGCCGACACCGACGACCTGAAGAAGTTCTACCCGACCACGGTCATGGAGACCGGGTTCGACATCATCTTCTTCTGGGTGGCCCGGATGATCTTCTTCGGGCTGCACTTCATGGACGAGGTGCCGTTCAAGACGGTCTTCTTGCACGCAATGGTGCGGGACCGTCACGGCGCCAAGATGTCGAAGACGAAGGGCAACGTGATCGACCCGTTGCACCTGATCGACGGCGTGAAGCCGGACGATCTGAGCGACGACGAGCGCGACATCTACAAGCTGCTGCTCGAGGACTTCCCCGAGGGCATCGAGGCGCAGGGCGCCGACGCGCTGCGGTTCACGCTGGCGACGTACGCGGCGGCCGGTCGCGACATCAAGCTCGACGTGAAGCGGGTCGAGGGCTACCGCGCGTTCATGAACAAGCTGTGGAACGCGTCGCGCTTCGCGATGATGAACCTCGACGACCACACGCCGGCGGCGTTCGACGCCGGCGCGCTGCACCTGTCGCCGGCCGACAAGTGGATCCTGACGCGGCTGCACCACACGACGCAGTCGGTGCAGGACGCGCTCGAGGCCTTCCGGTTCAGCGACGCAGCGCAGGGGCTCTACGAGTTCGTGTGGCACGAGCTCTGCGACTGGTACCTCGAGCTGGCGAAGCCGGTGCTCTACGAGCGCGAAGGCGCCGGCATCACCGGCGACAAGGCGGCGGCGCAGGCGACCCTCGTGCACGTGCTCGACCAGACGCTGCGCCTGCTGCACCCCTTCGTGCCGTTCATCACCGAGGAGATCTGGGAGGCGCTGCCGAAGGCGCCGACCGACGAGCCCGCGCTCGTGGTGGCGTCGTGGCCGACGGCGGACGCGATCCCGACGTTCACCGACGCTGCGGCCGCCATGCAGGCGACGATCGACGTGATCAGTGGGATTCGTCGGGTGCGCGGCGAGTCGGACATCGCGCCCTCGAAGGCGCTGCCGACGGTATACCTCGTCACGGACGACGCCGAGCTCGCCGGTCACCTCGGTGAGGTGGGCGTGTACGTGAAGACCCTCGGTCGCGTGGAGGCCCTCGAGGTGGTCGGCGCGGACTTCGAGCGTCCGGCGAAGTCGGCCACCGCCGTGGCCGGCGGCGTCGAGATCGTCATTCCGCTCGAAGGTGTGGTCGACTTCGAGGCCGAGAAGGCCCGCGTGAAGAAGGAGATCGCCCGCGTCGACAAGGACATCGCGTTCTTCGAGAAGAAGCTGTCCAACCCGAAGTTCGTCGACCGCGCGCCCGAGGCCGTGATCGCGAAGGACCGGGCGAAGCTCGAAGCGGCGCGCGAAAAGCGCGAGACGCTGGTCGCCGGCCTCGAGCGGCTCGACGCGTGAGCCGACGCGGCCCCGGCCGGCGCCGGCGAGCGATCCGCCTCGATCCGGTGGGGCGCACGCGCCACCTCGGCGACGTGCTCGACCGGGTCGCGGGTTGGCTCGACGACCCGAGCGCGAAGCACGGGGTCACGATCGGGTGGGGACGCTGGTCCGCCGACACCGGCCGGCCGCAGCGATCCCTGCGCCTCGGTCGCCTGCGCCCGGACACCGGCGACCTCGTGCTCCACCCGGTGCTCGATCACGAAAGGGTGCCGGAATCGGTGACCGACTTTATCGTGTTCCACGAGCTGTGCCATCACGTCGCGCCACCGCTGACGCCGGCGCAGGCACGCCGCCGCGGTGAACCGCGGATTCATCACGGGCACTTTCGCGCCCTCGAAGCGCGATGCCCTCATGTCGACGAGAGCAGGCTGTGGGTTCGACGAAACCTCGAATGGTTGCTGGACAACGCGCGGCGTCCGTCCTCGCGCTGATCGCTCTGCTGGGCCTCGCGCTGGCGGGCTGCCCCCGGGGGCAGGACGTGCTGCCCGAGGATGGCAGCGCCGAAGGGGCGGTCGAGAACGACGGGCCTGCGACCGGTGCCGAGGCCGATCAGGCCGAGTCCGCCGGGCTCGCCGGTCCGGGGGCCACGATCGCCGAAGCGATCGAGGTCACGGACGAGGGGCCGGCGTCGCCGGTGATCCTCGTGACCGCGTCGATGAAGGGCTACACCGAGCCGTGCGGTTGCACCCTCGACCTCGTGCTCGGCGGCCTCGACCGCGTTGTCGGCTTCGTGCAGGCCGCGTCGGCGTTGGGCACCGACGCCCTGGTGCTCGACGGCGGCGATCTGTGGTTCGAGTACGAGGTGCTCGAAGGCGCTCGCGTCGAGCAGGACCGCGCCAAGGCGGCGCTGCTCGCCGAGGCGCACCGCACCATGGGCACGTTCGCCACCGTGCCCGGGCCGCGGGACCTCGCGCTGGGCGTCGACACATGGCGCGAGCTCGTCGCCTCGGCCGAGATCCGACCGCTCGCGGCGAACCTCGCCCTCGCGGACGGCTCGCCGATCGCGCCGGCGTGGACCGAGACGACCCTCGACGGGCACCGCATCGGCGTCATCGGCGCGGTCGACCCGGCCCGGTTCGCCGAGCGCACCGACGTGACCGCCTCGGACGCCGCGCCGGCCGTCGACGCGGCGCTCGCCGAGGCGCGCGGCGCCGGTGTCGACACGACGATCCTGCTCTTTCAGGGCGACCTGTCGGCGGCGCGCGCGACCTTCGGCGCCGTCGAGGGGCTCGACTTCATCGTGATCGGATCGTCACCGCGCGACACGGACGAGGTCGAGCGTGTCGGCAGCGCCTGGACCCTCGAGGCGTACGACCAGGGCCGATACGTCGGGCGCCTCAAGCTCGTCTGGCCCGGCGAGGGTGAGGCGACGCCGTGGCAGAACGCCCGCGTCGGCAGCGACGAAGAAGCCGAGCAGGTACAGTCGCTGCTCGAACGCTACGAGGGCCAGCTCGCGGCGATGCCGCCGGTGCCCGAAGGTGAAGAGCCTCCGGCCATCCGCACGCGGCTCGAAGAGCGCATTGCCGAGATGCAGACCCGGTTCGAGGCGATGGAGTCGACCGCCCTCACCTTCGCGGACGGCACCCGCAGCTTTGCGTGGGAGCCCTGGGCCATGGCGCCGGGCATCCCCACGGCAGAGTCGATCACCACGGGCATGCTCGCCTACAACGCCGAGCTGCAGCGCATCAACATGGCGAACGCGTCCCCGCCGGAGCCCGCTGCCGACGGGCAACCGCACTACGTCGGTGTCGCGACGTGCGCGCGGTGCCACCCCGGCGCCCACGAGTTCTGGCTGACCACGTCGCATGCCCACGCGATCGATACGCTCGAGGACCGGGGCAAGCAGTACGACCGCAGCTGCATCGGCTGCCACGTCACCGGGTACGAGCAGCCCGGCGGCTCGACACTCGGCCACACGGACGGGCTGGCGAACGTGCAGTGCGAGCAGTGCCACGGCCCGGGGTCGATGCACGCCGAGAACCCGACGCTCGTGAACGTGCCGACGGGCGTGCAGCTCGCCGTGCCCGAGGCGACGTGCGGCTCGTGCCACAACGAAGAGCACTCCCCGGCGTTCGACTACGACACGTACGTGCCGATGGTGCTCGGCCCCGGGCACGGCGGCGGCTGAGCCCCATTCGCGCGGACTTCAGCGCAGCGTCGCGGCTCGACTCTGCGCCACGGCAGCGGCGCGCTCGACCCCGGTCAGCGCCAGCAGGTTGATGTTGTCCTCGGCGATCTGGATGTCGAGGTTCGCCCGCAGGTCGGTCATCCGCTCGATCATGTGCTCGCGGCGCCGGTCCCGCTCCAGCAGCTCGACGGCGCGGTCGCGGATCGTGTCGGCGTCGGGGACGTCTGCGGGCAGGATCCCCTCGACGAGCACGACGTGCATGCCGAACTCGGTCCGCAGCGGACCCACGATCGTCCCGGGCTCGGCGGCGAACACCGCCTCGGCGAACTCCGGCACGACGACCCGGATCCCCGGCCAGTTCGGCTCGCCGCTGTCTTCGGGGGGGAAGATCAGCCCGAGCTCGATGCGCACGGTGTACCCGGACGTGGCGTCCACGGCCTCGTGGGCAAAGCGGCCGGCCTCGGCGAGCGCGTAGATGTCGGCGCCCTCGTCGGCCCGCAACCCGTCGGCGAGCGCGGTGGCGCGCTCCTCGACCGTCGCGACCAGCTCGGCAGGCGCGTCGGGACCGAGCCGAAAGAGCACCTGGCTGGCGCGCGCAAGCTCCGGCCGGCCGTAGCGGGTCGTGTTCGCCGGCTCGACGACCCAGGCGTCCACGAGGTCATCGGGGGGCACGAGGTCTGCGGGATCCCGGACGAACATGCGGTGCCACGCGAGAACTCGCCCGCGAATGCGCGCGCTGCGCTCGATGATGTCGAAGCGTGCAGCGTTCTCTTCGTCGCGCAGCGCGCGAGCGGCGTTCGCCCCGAGGCGTGCGTCGACCAGATCCTGCACGGCGTCCTCGACGGTCAGCCCCGGGTGCAGGTCGAGCCACGCAGCGACCTCCGACGCATGCACCGGCTCGCCGTCGACGGTCGCGACGACCGCATCCGGCTCGACGCCCTCGAAGATCGCGTCGGTCAGGGCCTGATCGTGGACCGTCGGGTCGCCGTCCATCACGGACAGCGGCGGCGGGATCTCGTCCGAGCCACAGCCAGCGAGGCTGCCACCGAGGACCCCGGCCAGCGCGATTGCACCCAGCGGACCCAAGGTACGGGGCCGCACCGGAGCGCGGGACGACGGGCGGCGGCGGCTCACGTCGCGGGCCCCCGGGCGATGTATCCGGCGACCCGCGCGGTGTCCGCGGATCCGCGCAGGATCGCAAACCCGGCGAGGCCGCACGCGCCTGCGGCGACGAGGTCCCCGTCTGCGAGCCACCACGCCGCCACGGCAAACGCGGCGACCGCCACGAATGCGAGGGCGACGCTGAGGATCTCGAGAGGCAGGGAGCGCATCGGCAGCGGGCGGGTCAGAGGAGCAGAGCGAACGCGACCGCGGCGAAGACCGCCGCGATGGCGAGCCGCGCGAAGGCATGGGCGCGCCCTCTCCCGCGGGCCGCGCGGTCGAGGCGGAGCGCGTCCCAGCGCGCGTTCAGCGCCGGCGTCGCCACCGCCGAGTAGAACCCGATCACCGCACTGAACACAAGCAGCAGCAGGGCGAAGACGAGGCTCGCGACGTCCGGCGAGGCGTGGCCGAGCCCCCGCCGCGCGACGACCACCCCGAGGGGCACGACGAAGAGCGCGAGGCCGGCGAAACCGCGCGCGGCGTGCATGCCGCGGGGCGCAGGCGATGGCGACGGCGGGATCGCGGACGTGGGGCTCGCCACAGGCCGATCGCGCTGCACGCTCGCGCCGAGGACCAGCGCCAGCGCCAGCGCCAGAGCGCTGGCCCATGCAATGCCGATCGGGCCTTCGAGCAGCGCGGCGCGGGCGACGTCCGGCGTGCGCGCGGCGGCCACGAGGATCGCACCGAACCCGATGGGCAGGGTCAACACCTCGCTGCGCATCACGAGACCGACGGCGACGGCGACGACGCCGGCGACCGCCCAGTACGGGGCGTCCGCGCCCCCGTGCCCGGCGGCTGCAGCGGCGCCGGACGTGAGCGCGGTCCATGCCGCGACGACCGCGGTCGCCCCCACGGCGACGATGAGCGCGAGGGCGCGCCCGGTGCCGCGATCCCCGGTGGGGGCGAGCTCGTTCATTCGGCGTCGACGATGGGCCAGGAGAAGGTGATCGGCGTCTCGCCCCGCTGGACCTCGACCGTGAGCGCGTCGGCGTCGGTCAGACCCTCGAACACCTCGATGAAGACGTCCGGCATGACGATGGACCGTCCGTTGACGCTGCGAACGACGTCACCTGACTGCAACCCGCCATCGGTGACGAATGCGCCGTCGTCGCTGATCGAGACGATGCGGAACCCGAGCATGTCGCCGGACGCGTTGCGGGCGGGCTCAAAGGTCACGACGCCGAGCAGCGCGTGGGGTCCCTGCTCGACGAAGGCGTCGACGTGGCGGCGGCGCAGCGCGCCGTCGTCGGTGAGCGCCGGGTCGGCGGGGGGCCCGAGCACCTCGACCGGCAGGCCCACCGGCATCCCGTCGGAGTCGGCGTTCATCGCCTCGACCTCGGACGCGTCGACCTCGCGGGCGCGGTCGAGGAGTTCGTGCAGGGCGTCGAGGTTGCGCTCCTGCTCGCGCGGGTCGCTCGGGTCGCCGGACGATACCGTCACCTGGGGGCGGTCGTCCGAGACCTCGGCAGGCGCCGAACAGGCGGCGAGAGCGGCGCAGAGCGCGAGAACGGCGGCGGGACGCATGCGGGGCTCCGAGAGAGCGAGCGGGGGGCGGCGACCTGCGGCACAGCGCGGCAGACCAC
>Ga0070726_10004148_pt1 | contig 11765 bp, 8 predicted proteins | sample tdAd471_FD_67275 | JGI IMG/M metagenome (GOLD analysis project Ga0070726, IMG submission 67275) | Marine sediment microbial communities from the Atlantic coast under amendment with organic carbon and nitrate - tdAd47.1 | ecosystem: Environmental > Aquatic > Marine > Coastal > Sediment | place...
TAGGCGATCAGGCCGCGGAGTTCGACACGGCTGATCTGGCCGTCAAACGAGGGCATGGCGTTCGTGAAACCAGAGCGCACTTTGACGCCGGGATTGATGATGGATTCGCGGATGTAGTTGTCCCAGAGGAGCGGGTCGGCATCGATGTCGGCCTGCGTCATGGGGTCCGCGTTGGTGAATTCGCGCGGGTAGCCGTAGGCGTTTTCCCAGGTCGGTCCGGTGCTTGCGGAGCCATCAACGGTGTGACAGACGGCGCACTTGGCCTGCCAGACGAGCTCGCCGACTTCAATCGGGGGCGTGACAGCGTCATAAGGCGGCGTGTTGAGCCACGTTGTGTAGTACTCGGGATCGACAACGCGGAGGGTTGCCATCATCTCGGAGTGCTGATCGCCGCAGTACTCGGCGCAGTAGACGATGTGGTCGCGGTAATAGACGGTGTTGCCGTCATCGGTTTCGAAGGTCTGAACACGCGTGTCGTTGCCGGTGCGATCGATGGGGTTTGCGGTAAAGACATAAGGCGTGTAGCGGTTGGGGACGACGTCGAGCTTGGTGCGGAAGTCGGGCACCCAGAAGGCGTGGAGCACGTCGGACGAGTTCATCTTGAGACGGACTGGCTTGCCAGCGGGGACATAGAAGATGGGTGTGTTGGCGTTGCCGCCAACGGTGTGGAACTGGCTGGCACCGATGCCTGTGGAGTAGGTCATGGACCAGTTCCATTTGGCAGCGGTGACTTCGATTTCCTCGGCGTAGCTGGGCGCCATCTGCGCCTTGAGATAGCCGTCGAAGCCCCAGAAGAACATGACGGCGAGGAGAAGCGAGGGCACGACGGACCATGTGATCTCGAGCGGGGTGTTGTGGCTTGGGCTCTGCTGGGCGGGGACGCCGGGCTTGCGCCGGTAGACGACCATGCAGTAGGCCATGATGCCCATAAGCAGCACGAAGAAGAAGACACTGACCCACCAGATAAAGAGGAAGAGGCTGTCAGAGCCGCCGGGGCCTGAACCGACGGCGGAGTCAGCGCCTTGGTTAAAGAAGAGCTTGATCACAAGATCGTTGATGCCGGCAAGTGTGGCCGTCATGATCCGACTCCGCTGACACCGGGCATGGCCTTGCTCTTTGGCATGGGCCTGCTGCCGGTGGAGGTTGACATGTGCTGGGATGTTCTGTGCAGTTTGCGCCGCACGGACTCTTTGATGCGGAGCACGACAAGGAGTGTGCCCACGCAGATGATCGAAAGGACGCCGCCGACTTTCATGATCTGCATGGCCTCTGCTGAGAAGGCGCCTGCGTTCGGGTCATAGACGAAGCAAAAGTGCAGGAAGAAATCGGTGAGTGACTGCGCGATTTTGCCGTCGCTGGCTTCGAGGAGGGCAATGCGGAGCTGGCGTGATTCGTACCCGATGCCGGAGAGGTAGTTGGAGACCCGGCCGTCCGGCGTGAGCACGTACATGACCGAAGGGTGGCTGAACTCTTTGGCCTGCGGGATGTAGCGGTAATCGAATCCGACGGCCTCGGCGAGGCGGCGGGCATCGTTGGCGGTTGTGGTATGGAAGAGGTAATGGTCCTTGTCCTCGTCGGAGAGTCCGCGTTTATAGCTGCCCTGGAGGAATTCCTGCTTGCCGGCGGCCATGGAGGTGGTGTTGGTGTGATCGAAGCTGACCACGATGATCTGGTAGTCCTCGCCGACGTCGAAAGTGACGTCGTTGACGACTTTGTTCATGTGATTGAGCATGACCTCGCAGAGCTTTGGGCAGTTGTAGTAGACGAGCATGAAGAGAGTCGGGCGTTCGGTGTTGAAGTAGTCACCGATGTAGACCTGCTCACCCTGTGCGTTATAGAGCTGGATGTCTGCGGGGATGGCGTTGCCACGTTTGTCGGCGACTTCGAGGCCGTCGATCTGAGCGGGGAGCTTGTCGCTGAGCACCTGCGCACTGGCACCGCTTGCGACGGTGAGCATCGCAGTAAGTGAGATCAGGATGGTGCGGGCGAGAAGCGTCATGGTTTGGGCTTAGTCGTTTGATTCCTCTGCATCGCTGGCGGGTCCGCTGTAAGTGGCGACGACGCCGCGGGCGGCGACATCCCAGGGGATGCGGACGGTGCCGGCCTGTCGATCGACCCAGCCGTACTCACCGATCCGGCCCTTGGCTTCGGTTGCGTAGGGCATGTACTGGGTTTCGTACTCGTAGGTGTTCTCGACGAGTTTGGTGCGCAGGTTGGTCTGGCTGTGGGCAAAGAAGACGAAGAGGGCCGCGACGGTCACGAGGATGAAGAGCACGATGGCAACGAAAAAGATAAGGAGAAAGCGGATGTTGACATGCGACCCGTGCTCCTGCATGGGAGCGACGCCGTGGGGCTCGTGCCAGGCATCGATCTCGACGGGCTGGGCTGGGGTTTCCTGATGGTGGCTGCTCATCTTGGTTTCCCTTGGCGGCTTAGCTGACCGCCATTGCTGGTGAGTTTTGTCCTCACCGAATCGTATGCGTACTCGATCCTGCCGAGGGCTTTGTTTGCCCCCGGCTCTGTGTTCGTGGGCGGCTTACACGTAGTTTTTGTGGTGCAGGCTTCCCGGGAGTCGTGGGTCGTTGAGCGGGATCAATGGACCCGTAAATACGTTTCGTACGACGACGGCCGCGAAGAGGCCAACGACACCGATGATGCCGGCCAGATCGAGCCAGAGTGCTTTCATGCCGATAGGGGCTTCACCTGACTGGAGCATGTGCGCATCTGCGATCGGGCGGATGATCCAGTACATGTCCACGAAGTGGATGACGAGCGCCCAGAGGGCCATGATCGTCAGCGCCAGGCCCGAACGCTTCATGGGACGGGGCAGCATGAAGAGGAACGGCAGGCAGAAGTGCCCCACTACCAGCGCGAAGGTGAGGTTGGGGTAGTTGAGCTTGCGTGCGAGGAAGTAGCTGGTCTCCTCGGGGATGTTGGCGTACCAGATCAGGAAGTACTGGCTGAATCCGATGTACGCCCAGAAGACGGTGAACGCGAAGAGCAGCTTGCCCTGGTCGTGGCGGTGCTCGACGGTGACAATGCCGTTCATCTTGCCCATCGCCGAGAGGCCTCGGGTGATGAGGATGTTGACGGCCATGGCGCTGTACGCGGCCCCGGCGAAGAAGTAGACGCCCCACATCGTGCTGAAGAAGTGGTAATCAAGGCTCATGAGCCAGTCGAAGGCGGCAAAGGCGGTGGTGATGCCGAAGACGAGCAGGCCCCAGGCGCTGGTGAATCGCGCCTTGTTGGTGAGCCAGCGATCGGCGGTTTCGTCCTGCTTACGCTGCCAGCCCCAGAACTTGCGGACGAGCGTGATCCAGAGTGTGAAGTAGATGGCAAGACGCAGGAGGAAGAACGGCACGTTGAGGTAGCCGGACTTGTGCTGGTAGATCGGGTCGTGCCCGACGTGCTCGAGGTCCATCCAGTGGAAGAGGATGCCGTTGGAGGCGACCTCGAGGATCATGATCGGGAGGATGAGGATCAGGCAGAGCCACATGGCACGCATGACGTTCTCGAACTGTCTGCGGAGCGTGACGCTCCAGGTCGCGCTGAACATATGAAAGAGCATGACCCAGAAGAGCGAGCCGAGGCAGATCGCCAGAACGCCCATAACGCCCACGTGGTAGGCGGCAAGGGCGTACTCGAGGCCAATCGCCTGTGCTCCGACGAGCGTCAGGATGATGCCGATGGCGCCGATTGCCAGAAAGAGGCCGACGAATTTGGTGGGCGACTTTCCGATGAGCGTGATGTTCTCACGCGTCAGGCGGGAGTCGCTGACGATCTGGCTGAGGCACTGGGTCTTGTTTGTGGCGGCCTGACTCATTGCTCGCCTCCTTCGGCGATGTCGCTGCCCTGTGTGTTGGGAGCGGTTTCGTCGGACTGGCCGACGGGGCTGCCCTGCTGTTCCATAAGCCGCGAGCGTTGGGCGCTCGGGATGATGTCGCTATCGATGGGAACGCCCCGCGACGCCTGGAGCGTGCGGATGTAGGCGACGACGGCCCATGCTTCCTGCTCGTTGAGCGCGTGGCCGTAACCGGGCATGCGCATGTTGCCGGCGGGGTCGTAGAGGCCGTTGCGGGCGACGTTGAAGACGTATCCGTCGCGGCCGAGGATGTCGGCTTTGTCGGCGTACTTGGGATCATGAAAGTTGGCGGGGCGGACGGCGTAGCGATCACCGACCGTGCCGTAGCCGTCGCCTTCGTAGCCGTGACAGACGGCGCAGTAGATGTCAAAGTCTTTCTGTCCCTGACGGATCAGGTCCATGGTGACTTCGACTGGGATATCTCGGATGTAGTGCGCGGCTTCATCGGCGGGCGCGTTTGTGGTGCCGAAGTAGACGGACTGATCGTCTTTGAGTAGACGCTCACGCTCGGTCTCGAACGTGTTTCCCCAGCCGGCTTCGAGGGCGGCCTCGTGATCGATGGGGGCGCGGCCGTAGGCGACGGTCCCGGCCACGGTCGGGCGCTGGGCGCGACCATCGGCGAAGAACTCTGTCTCGTGCTGCGGCTTGAAGCGCTCCTGATCGTCCATATCGGGGAAGAACTGGTGCGGCGGCTTGTCAGAGCGTTCGCCCCGGCAACCTGCGAGGCCGCCTACGACGAGCGTGGAAAGCCCGAGTGCGATCAGAATGGAGGTGCATGCGTTGTTCATGTTCAGGCGCTCCCCTCCGGGTCTTCGACGAGTTCGATGTGAATCGCACCGGCTTCTTCGAGCAGTCGGCGTGTCTGATCCGGATCGAACTTGCCGTCGGCCGCCTCGATCGAGATGAAGAAGGCGTCGTCGGTGCAGCGGAGGAAGTTGTCGCTGTTGAACAGCGGGTGATGGTGACGCGGGAGGCCGTTGAAGGCGAACATCGAGAGCAATGAGCCGAAGGCGGTAAAGAGAATGCCCAGCTCGAATGTGACAGGGACGAACGGCTCCCACGCCTCGTAGGTTGGCTTGCCCTGGACGATGATCTCGTAGTCCACGTTGATGAGGTACTGCATCAGGAAGCCGCCGCCTGCACCGACAATGGCGGCACATCCGATGACGAACATCATCGGTGCGATCGCCTTGCCGACGATGCCCATCGACTCTTCCATCTCATGGACGGGGAAGGGGGCATGCGTGTCCCACTTGCGGAAACCCGCGTCGCGGACTTTCTTGGCGCCCTCGGTGAGGGTGTGGGGGTTTGCGAACTCGGCAAGCATGCCGAAGACGTTCACACCCGACTCGGTCTTGTAGACGGTCTGTGCCATGTCAGTGGGCCTCCTCGACGTGGCCTTTGTGATGGTGTGCATCGGCATCGTGTGCGTCGTGGTGATCGTGATCGTGGTAGTCGTGCGGGCTGGCGCCGGGGATGACGTTCTTGATCTCAGAGATCGGGAAGATCGGGAAGAAGCGGATGAAGAGCAGGAAGAGCGTCAGGAACACGCCGCAGGACCCGACAAAGGTCAGGATGTCGACAGGGGTCGGGAAGAACATGCCCCACTCACCGGGCAGGAACGCGCGGTGGAGGCTCGTCACGATGATGACGAAACGCTCGAACCACATGCCGATCGTCACGAAGAAGCCGACGATCCAGATGGCCAGCGGGCTGCGGCGCATCTTCTTGAACCAGAAGATCTGCGGCGAGATGACGTTGCAGGAGATCATCGCCCAGTAGGCCCACCAGTACGGTGCGCCGCGTTCACTGACCCAGCTCGGCGTGACTCGGTTGTAGATGAACGCGTCCCACTCGAAGGTGTTGCCGCCGTACCAGGCGATGAAGAACTCCATCGAGTAGGCGAAGCCGACCATGGTGCCCGTGACGAGCAGGATCTTGGCCATGTTCTCGAGGTGACGCAGCGTGAGCAGATCCGCGAAGTTGGGCAGGAGCGCCCGCAGCGGGATCATGAGCAACAGCACCATCGCAAAGCCGCCGAACACGGCGCCAGCGACGAAGTACGGCGGGAAGATCGTGGTGTGCCAGCCTGGCAGGATCGAGGTCGCAAAGTCGAACGACACGATCGAGTGCACCGAGAGCACCAGCGGCGTCGAGATGCCGGCGAGGATGAGGTAGGCCTTCTCGTAGCGGTACCAGTGGCGGCCGCTCATCCGCCAGCCCAGGCTGAGGAAGCCGAAGAAATACGCCCGGACCAGATCGCCCCGCCAGGGGAGTTTGATCGTGGGCAATGGCAGCGGGACAGGCAGACGCAACTCGACGAGCCTGCTCTTGTTCTGACGCAGACGGAGGTGGGCCCGGTCGCGGAATGTCGCAAAGTCCGGGATCATGCCCATGTACCAGAAGAGCAGTGACACGGTCGCGTACGTCGAAACGGCAAAGACGTCCCAGAGCAAGGGGCTGCGGAAGTTGGGCCAGATGACGTTGGAGTTGGGGATCGGAAAGAGCATCCAGGCGAACCAGACGCGACCGACGTGGATGCCCGGGAAGATGCCGGCACAGATCACCGCGAAGATCGTCATCGCCTCGGCTGCCCGGTTCACCGCGGTACGCCACTGCTGCTTGAGCAGGCAGAGAATCGCGGAGATGAGCGTTCCGGCGTGGCCGATACCGATCCAGAACACGAAGTTGGTGATGTCCCACGCCCAGTCGACCTGGTTGTTGAGACCCCAGACACCGACGCCCGTGATGATCAGGTAGAGGATCATGATCTGGGCGATCGAGGCGACCGTGGCCGCGAACCCGAGTGCGTGGAACCACCAGAAGCCCGGGGCTTTCTCTGAGTAGCCCGCGACGATCTCGGTGATGTCGTGGAAGGATCGGTTGTTCAGAACGAGCGGCGCAGTCTGGGCGGGATCGTCCACGAGGCTGCCGTCACCCAGCGTGGGATCGGCAGGCGAGCGGACAGCCCCTCGCCGGAGGCCGGCCAGGCGTTCTGCGTTGATCTGGTCGGGGTTGATGACGCTCATGCGTGCACTCCCACGGCCGCGCCTAGGACGCGGAGACTGCCGGCGTAACCGGTGTCTTCATGCTTCTTGAGGGGATCGATAAACACTGCGTGGCCGTTGCTATCCTCGGCCCCGTGCTCGCCTTCTGAGCCGTGATCGCCGCCGTGATGGAACGGGTCTTCGACGGGCTTGCGGAGACGCGGGTTGGGGTTGGAAAGGGTGACCTTGTACGTGGTGCGGGGACGGGTGTTGAGGTAGCCCAGCAGCCCGTAGCTGCGGCCGTCGTCGGCTGCCTTTGAGACTTCCGAGTTGTCATTCAAGAGATCGCCGAAGACGATCGCGCCGGTCGGGCACGCGGCCTGGCAGGCGGTCTGGAAGAAGCCGTCGGGCATGCTCTCAAGGTCCTGGAGTTTCATCTCATACCGGGCGGCGTTGATGCGCTGGATGCAGTAGCTGCACTTCTCCATCACGCCTCGGCTTCGAACCGTGACGTCGGGGTTATTGCGGAGCTTCTGGATCTCCTCGACCTTCTCGCGGAGGCGAGGCGGGATGAGGTTGATGTTCTCCGGCTTGGGCGTGCCCTCGGGGAACTCGGAGCGGTAGCCGCCCTTTGTTTTCTTGGTGGCGTAATCGAAGAAGTTGAACCGGCGAACCTTGTAAGGGCAGTTGTTGGCGCAGTACCGCGTGCCGATGCAGCGGTTGTAGACCATGTAGTTGAGCCCCTCGGGGCCGTGGGTCGTGGCGTTGACGGGGCAGACGGTCTCGCAGGGCGCGTTCTCGCAGTGCTGGCACATGACCGGCTGGTGGTGCATGACGCCCGGCTCGTTCATGTCCGAGCCGGTGAAGTAGCGGTCTACGCGGATCCACGTCATCTCGCGGCCCTTGCGGACCTCGGTCTTGCCGACGACGGGGATGTTGTTCTCCGACTGGCAGGCGATGGTGCAGGTGGCGCAGCCGATGCAGGTGCCCTGATCGACGTTCATCCCCCACTGCGGCCCCTTCGAGTAGGCCGAGTTGGGCGCGGGCTCACTTCGAGATTTGTTGAACGGGTTCTCGTAGATGGATTCGTTGGGCGGTGTGTGGCTGAGTTCTCCGAGTTTCTCACCGAAGTTGAGTTCGGTCTTGTTGCCATAAAGCCCGATCTTCTCTTCCTTCACGTCGCCGTGACGGAGATAGGCGGGCAGGTCGACGGCCCGAACGATGGAGGTGCGGGATTCCATCGACCAGTGGTTCTGGGTGCTCGAGATCGGGTAGCGGCCTCGCGCGGGCTCGACTTTGGCGCCGGTGTAGATGCGGGTGCCCATGATGTCACGCACGGGCTGGACGTCAAAGCCGACGCCCGCGCCGATGACACCTACCTCCCGGCGGCCGTAGCCCTGGAACATCACCATCGTGTTGTTCGCCATGCCCGGCATGATCCAGACGGGCACCTCAACCGAGCGGCCATCAATGGTGACCTTGGCCATCTGGGCCTTGGGCTCCTTGACGGTGTACGGGTCGGGCTCGAGGCCGAGCTTCTCGGCCGTCTGAGGGCTGACGAGGGCGGGGTTGTCCCAGACAACCGTTGTTCCGAATTGCGGCAACTCCTGAAGCCAGGGCAGGTTCGCAAAGCGGCCGTCGTACATGTTGTTGGTCGTGACGACGACGTCGAGTGCATCGCTGGACGGGTTCACACCCACGGCTGCTGATGCGAGTACGGAGGAGATGTTTGCGTAGACGGAGCTCGAGGCCTGCCCGCCGTTGTCGCCCCGGTAGGTCGTGCCGGCGACGAGACCGTCGTGCAGAGCTCGGCGCCAGGACTTCTCGAAATCGGACCAATCAAATCGGCCCTGCCAGACGCTGCGGACTACTTCGTAGCCGGCCGGCTGGCGGGTGTAGTCGTCAGCGGTGCGTTTCTCGGCGATGAGCGCCAGCAGTTCGATTTCACTGAGTGCGCCGTCGTAGAGCGGCGCGATCATCGGCTGGATCGGCGCGATCGTGCCGTCGTCGGCTTCGGTGTCGCCCCACGCCTCGAGGAACGTGGCGGCGTTGAGCTGCCAGGTCGCCTTGGCGGCCGTTTCGGACGGGCCGATGCTCAGCACGATGCGGTTGGTCACGCGGTCGAAGGCTTCGGCGAAGCCCAGCGCTGTCGGCGTGTCGTAGCAGGGGTTGGTCTCGACACAGACGCAGGTCTTGACGCGGCCGGCCCGCATGGTCCCGATCATCTCGGCGAGGTCGGACAGCCCATCGCGGGCTTCTTCAGCGCCGGCCGGAACGTACGACACGGTCTTGCCCGGTGCGCCAAGAACCTGATTGATCCCGGCGACGAGCGCGTGGATCTCGGCGGGTAGATCCTGACCGGCGGTGACGATCGCCTTGCCGCGGGCCCCGATCAGGTCGTCGGCCGCGGCGTCGAGCATCTCGCGGAGCTCGGGCGAGATCTCGCCACGCGTATCAAAGGACGCGACAGCGTTTGCCAGCGGGCCCGCGCCGCCGACGCGGTCGATGATGAGGCGTGCCAGCTCGACGATGGCTGCTGGGATACGCGAGGGCGCCAGGGCGTAGCGGTGATCCGCAACAGCGCCCATCGGGGTGTAGTTGCCCTCGACGGCGTAGACGCGGCACATATGGTCATTGGTCGTGCGCATCCGGCGCGCCGAGCCGAAGCCGCGAGCGTTCCGCAGGGCACTGGCGCCCTTGTCGAGATCGTCGCTTGCGAACGAGAAGATGACATCTGCGTTCTCAAGGCTCAGGATCTGCCGCTTGGGCTGACCGAAGGCCATCCGCAAGCCTGCGCCCCGGTTGTCGGCGCCGGTCGGGTCGTAAGAGATCCATTGAGCAAGTGGCCAGCGGGCAGCGATCTGCGCCCGCATGGCGTCGCGGGTCGGGCTGGTCTTCTTATCGACGATAAAGACAAGCCCGTTGCCGCTGGTCGAATCGAACTCAGCAAAGTGCGAGGCGCTCCACGCGCGGAAGTCGTCCCACGTGGCCACGACCTGGCGGGCGTTGTCGCCCTGACCTTCGCGGAAGACCGGGTACTTGAGCCGTTCGGGGTCGTAGATGCTCAGCGGGCTGGCGTTGGACCAAGCCGAGCTCTTGCCCTGATTGACGGGGTGGAGCGGGTTGCCCTCGACAAAGGTCGGGCGACCCTCGTTGGTTTTAACGAGCAGGCCCTCAGCACCGCCGCCGGGCAGGGGCATGCTGGTGGCGTAGTAGAGCGCCTTGCCCGGGACAATTTCGCCCGGGACATTGCGCGAGTAGGTCATGATCTTGTGGTCGGGCCTGCGGCAACCGGGGATGGTCGCAGCACCGGCAAGCGCCATCGCGCCGCCCATGAGCTGCAGGAACGTGCGCCGGCTCGATGCGAGCATCTCGCTGGCACCTGCTGGGAACTCTCGGCTGAGAAACGACTGGAACTCGCCCTCGTCGTGGGCGGCGTACTCGTCGATGCTCCGCCAGAGCTTCTGTGCGTTGCCGTTGACCGTGGAAGCGCGATCCTTCTTCGGATCTTTCTTCCCGACCGTCGATGGGCACTGATCTACTCGGCTCATGGTCACTGTTTCCTGTCAGTCGCCCCCGGCGGGCGTGTCGATCGAGTTCCGACGTGCAATTGCAGAGATCACTGGTGGCAGGCGCCGCAGTTCTGCGGGCCGCCCTCGGCGACGCTGTTCTGAAGTGATTCGATGATGCGTTTGGCTTCGGGCGTGGCGTTGTCGGCGCCCTTGGCGCGTTCCTTGAGGTGCTCCTCGACCCAGACGAGGTCCGTCACCTTGCTCGGGCCGACGATGCTGTCCTCGACGTTGCGGTGGCAGTCGAGGCACCAGCCCATGCTCAGGCTCTGGTCCTGATGGACCACCGGCATGCCGCGAAGCTGGCCGTGGCAGGAGTAGCAGCTCACGCCAGCGTTGACGTGCATGTGGTGCGGGAAGTTGCCCACGTAGTCGGGCAGCTTGTGGATCCGCCGCCATGGGATCGACTCGTCAGCGGCGTAAGCCTCGCGGACAAACGCGACTTTTTCCTTCGGGTCGTACTGCGGCGCCAGCTTGCCATCGGTGTGGCAGCCCATGCAGGTGTCCACGGTCGGGATGTTGGCCCAGTGTGAATCTTCGACGTTGGTGTGGCAGTAGCGGCAATCCATGCCCAGACGCCCCGCGTGGATCTGGTGGTTAAAGCCCGTGCCGGGCTGGGTGGGCATGTAGCCGACCTCCCAGAACTCCGGGGTGGCCCAGTACCACGCGCCCATCGAGACCGTCGCAACCCCGCCGACGGCACCTATGGCGACGACGGTCGGCAGCGCATTGACCCAGCGTGGGAACAGCATCTTTGACATGAGGAATGTCCTCCACCGATCGCTGCAGGGATTGCAGTCGAAAGGCCCCGCCCTGCTTGTGCCCCGGGAAGACCCGGAGCGGATTCGATATCGAGATCTCGGCTCAATATCGGCCCATCACGTTCTTGTGTGGCCGAAATTTCTCCACTCAGAGCATACCCTGTCAAGGCATCCGAAGTCCTGCGGCATAGATGAGACACGTTCTCAATCAGGCGTGAGACTCGGGAATCCCCGATTTGGAGACAACCGACATGACGAACGAGCCCAGCAATGCCATTTCTGTCAAACAGGAACTCGGCTCGAATCGGTTGATCTGGCCCGGGATCGTGGTCGGGTTCATGGCCTCGATCGCGATGTGGCTCGTCTGGTACCCCTTGCACCTGCCGGGTTTACGTGTTCCCCCGACGATCGCGGGCCCCCTGCTGCTCGCGGTGCTGGTGGTGGTGATCTCCCAGGGCACCAAGCGCTCCGGGAGCCGGGCGATCGCGGTCGGGCTGCTGGCGGGGCTGACCAGCGCGGGTTTGAACCTGCTCCTGCTCGGAAACCAGCTGACCGAGGGTGGGGCGACGCCCGCGGACGCCGAGAA
>Ga0070726_10004149_pt1 | contig 11762 bp, 8 predicted proteins | sample tdAd471_FD_67275 | JGI IMG/M metagenome (GOLD analysis project Ga0070726, IMG submission 67275) | Marine sediment microbial communities from the Atlantic coast under amendment with organic carbon and nitrate - tdAd47.1 | ecosystem: Environmental > Aquatic > Marine > Coastal > Sediment | place...
TGATCCGCGCAATGGCGCGAAGATCGAGCCGGGGCACACCTGGACCATGATGCCATGGACCGAGTATGCAGAGATGACAGAGGCCGACCTAGGAGCCATCTACGCGTACCTGATGACGGTGGAGCCGGTGTCGAACGAGGTCGTCCGGTTCGTGTTGGCTGAGGGGCAGGAGGCCAAGGGTTGGCCGGAGCCGGTCACTCCGCCGGCGGGGGCGCCGCCGCGCGGCCTGCTAGGGTCGCTGTGTGACACCGTCACGACCGACGACGTGCCTCCAGATGCCGTGTGGGCGGAGGAGGGTCTGCCGCCCAAGCTCGTGAAGCGGGCCGCCGAGCGCGCGAAGCATCGTGGATTCGAGGGGTTTGGTGCGTTCGCGGAGCAGATGGCTGGCATGGAGCCAGAGGCACGAAAGGCGTTCGTCGCGCGAGGTGCCAAGGCCTACTCCGACAACATGCCCCATCGCTGCGCGCCGCTCATGGCGAAAGCGGACCACTGAGTAGGAGGCTCCCTTGGTGAGTGACGAAGAGCGCAACCGATGGTTCCTGGGCACGCTTGACCGTGTGGCGGCGTCGTCCGCCGACACGGGCGGGGGCTACAGCGTGATCGTTCGGGTGGCACGGAGGGGCTTCAGCCCTCCCGTGCACTGCCATAGTCGTGAAGACACGGGCTTCTTCGTGCTCGATGGTCATCTCTCCTACCGTGTGGGAGACCAGAAGGGCGAGCTACGGGCCAATCAGTTTGCGTTCGCTCCCCGCGGCGTGCCTCACTGGTTCCGAGTCGAGAGCGAGCAGGCACGGTTCATCGAAATCCTGACCCCCGGAGGGTTCGAAGGGTTTCATGCCGAGTTGTCAGAGCCGGCGCCGGGCTTCGAGCTTCCACCCGAGGGCTACCCGGTGCCAACACGCGATGAGATGGCGGCGGCAGCGGATCGCTACGGCACCTCGTTGCTTCCAGCGTTCGACGATAGCGAGTGATGGCGATGCTCTGGGCTCCGTGCGTGTTGGCTGCGCTGGTCGCGTGCCGCGGGCCAGCACTTGGTACGATGCCGTCGACCGAACTCCCTCCATCCCACGAGGCGAAGATGAAAGCTGATGAACTGCCCGTGCGAACGGGGCCGCGTCCGAAGACGACGCCTTCCAACCCCCACACGCAACTCACCCAGAACGCACCTGTGGAGCTACAAGAGAAGGTCGCTGCCTTCATGTTTGCCAGGCCTTGCGTTCAAGAGGTGCCCTCGCGAATCTCCGTGCCAGGGGCCCGGGCCATGTGGCTTCAGGACTCCTGTGAGGCGGGGCCGCGCACCGCCTTCATGGTGGGGAGGGAGTTCTGTCACATCCATCCTCCATCCGACGGCTCGCTACACCTCAACCTGCCCCTGGAGTTGGCCCGTGAGGCCATCGAGAAGGGGTGGGCCGAGAACCACCCGGTCGCGTTGAGGGGGTTCATTCCCATGAACGTCGTCATGGTCTACGGGCCTCGCGACGAGGACGAGCTCGAGGTGATCAAGGGCCTGGTCGAGGCATCACGCACCTACGCCCACGCCACGGCCAGCCCCTGATCGCCTGGCGTGGGGCCGACACGCGCCACGACGCGCGTGCCGGCTCTGCCTCGGGGCAGGCGAGCCCTACTTGCCTGGCGGCGGCCCCATCTGCGCAAGCATCTTCTCGAACGCCGCCTGGTTGGGCCCCATGAAGGGATCGCTTCCGGGCAGCTTGAGCAGGGTCTTGCAGAAGGTCTGCGTGAGGCCCTTGGCAGGCGCCATGTGCGTGGACAGGATCCACTCGGGGTTGGCCTTTGCGATCTCGTTCACGTTCGCGGCGAAAACCTCGTCAGCGACGTGGTGCACCCACGGCGACTCGAGTGCGGACCAGGCGAGCTGTGAGCCTGCCAGGGCTTCCGCGGGGATGGCATTGGCGCTCGTCACGGGGCCCTCGACCGGGCCTCCGAAGCTGTCAGAGCTGAAGTAGGCGTCGAGCTTGCTGTCGAAGAAGCCCGTCGTCGCGGGGGTGTCGAAGATCGGGGGCCGGTTGACCGTGAGCGTGCGGTCGCCGAGGTCGAGGGTCTCGCCCTGGTTGAGGAAGTAGACCTGGGGAGGAGCCAGTGGCGTGGCGCTCAGGCTCATCCTGCCCATGCCGGTAAAGGTAGTGATCACCCGCGCGTTCGGTGCCCGCTCGAGAATTGCCGCCATGGCACCAACGTGGTCTCGGTCGTCGTGGGTGAGGTAGATCCACCTCAAGTCGGCCAGGTCGATCAGAGAGCCCAGCTGCTCGATGAAGGCACCTTGGCAGGCGATCAGGCCGGTGTCGACCAGGTAGGGCTGCTCGCCCTTGACGAGGTAGGCCTGGACCGGCATCAAGCCGAAGCCGGGAACGGGCATGTACTGATGCAGGCAGAAGACGCCCGGCATCACCTCATAGGGGTCTTGAACGATGGGTCCCATGAACTTCCTCCTCAGCGCCCTGATGGCGCGTGAAGGCGGACTATAGCAAAGGGGGCACGAGTCGCCAATACGTCAAGTATTGGGGATGAGATTACCAGCGAATCGCGCCCTGTTCGTCGAAGAAGCCGCCCGTGGGGCCGTCGTCTTCCAAGGTGGCGTAGGTGACGATGATCTGCGCGGACACGAGCGGATCGCGGGTTCCCTTGAACGCGTTGAAAGCGGTCGCGGTGTAGCCGGGACAGATGGCATTGACCTTCATCTTCGTGTCTCTCAGCTCGTAGGCCAGCTGAATCGTCTCCATGTTGAGGGCTGCCTTCGACGCGCTGTAGCCGAGCGTTCGACTGGCGTTGGCGAGGTAGGGCCACTGGGGGTCGGCGACATTGCCGAGGGAGCCGGAGCTGGTGCTCACGTTGACGATGCGTGCCGCAGGTGCCGCACGAAGCAGAGGAAGGAGGGATCTCGTGACGCGGTGCGGCCCGAAGAAGTTGACCTCGAACGTCTGCTTCATGGCGTCCGTCGGTTGCTCGCTGGGCCAGACGCGGGGGCCGCTGATCCCGGCGTTGTTCACCAGCGCGTCGAGGTGGGGGATGAGGCCCTCGAGGTGTTCGGCCGTGGAGGACACGGAGGCTTCGTCGGTCACGTCGAGCGCCACAGCTGACACCAGCGCGCCGTCGACATTGCGGCGCAGGAGGTCGGCGGCCTCCTCTCCACGTGCTTGGTCGCGCGATCCGAGGAAGACCTGGAAGCCTGCCTCCAGCAGGCGCTGGCATGCGGCCAGGCCGAGGCCCCGGTTGGCTCCCGTCACCAGCGCGGTGCGAGCGTTCATGCAGACAGGCTGGGAGCTCGCTGCACGAGCGCCGCCCAGTCCGAGGCAGGAATCCCCCCTTGGATCCAGCCCTTGGCCTTGTCGAAGACAGGGCCGGGCATGCCGCGCTCGAGGTTGCCGACGAACGTGGCCTTGTCGTCAAGGTCGAGGGCATTGAGGATCCACGGCACCATGGCGGCCAGAACAGGCGGAGGAACGTGCTTCATGATTCCGCCGACGATCGCTCCTTGCTCCGGCGGCGAGAAGTGCTTTGCCACGAGCGGCAGAACGATCTCGTCCTCCTTTTGAATGTGGAGGTCGGCGTGGTGGGCGAGGGCGACCAGCTTGCGCTGCAGCTCGGGCCGGGCCGCGTCGAGGTCGGTGCGGGCGGACTCGATGAGTGCTCCTACGTCGTCGAGCAGCGCATTCTCGACCACGTGATCGGCCTCGTAGTGGGCACCGTGCCCCGGTGCTCGCTCGTCGAGGGCTGGGAATAGTGCCCCCTCCTCCCCAGCGGTATGCGCGTGGAAGAACGACACCGCTCTCGCAAACCTCTCGGCGAGGGCGTCGACGCCACCAGCGTCGAGGGTGCGAGCCATCGCTTCGAGCTCTTGGGTCTCCTTTCGGATCGCCTTGTGCACGAATCGGGTGCCGAAGATGGGGCCTGACGCCATGGTTCACTCCAGGGGTGTGGGGGACTCGGTGCGCTGGTCAGCCGCCGAGGGTGGGGATTGTCCTGGTCATGTGCCGGCACGTCAAGCTCGTCGGATTGCCGTGCGGCCGGAAGCTCCCGTAGACTGGCGACCCTGAGGAGATCATATGACCGTCGCCGCTGCACCCAGGATCCGTGCCAAGCTCAACTGCCAGACGGTAGACGAGTTCGTTGTGCTGGTGACGCCGACGATGACGCAAGACGGGATGCTGCTGCGATGGCGGCAGCCCATCCCCGTTGGCACAGACGTGAAGCTGGCCTTGTACCTCATCAACGGTGAGCGTGTGTTCACGGCCGATGGCTACATCGAACGAGTCGACACCGGTGGTAGCACGGTGCAGCTGCTCATCGCGTTCCAGAATGTGGAGACAGACGACATCCTGCAGCGGGTGCTCGCCGCACGGGAGGCTGCGGGGCTGTCCACTCGGGGCATTCCCGGTGAGGAACCGGCGGGAGACGGAGAGGATGCTCCGCCCACGCAGGAAGCGGAGAAGCCTGCGACATCGCCTCCCCCGCCCGCCCCGTCGACTCCCCCTCCCGCCCCGTCGACTCCCCCGCCGCCTGTCTCGCCTGGGGGCCCTGCGATGCGCGGCCAGCCCGCTCAGCAGGCGTCGTCTGCCGGGGTGGGGCCAGACCTGCTTCGTCGCCTGGCCGAGCTCAAGCGCCCTGCGACCGGTGCGGTCGCTGGCCCCGAGTACGTGAAGGGGATTCTCGAGCGGTTCTACGCCATGTGGGAGGGAGGGTCTACGCTACGGGCCGAGGAGGTCTGCTCCCCCACCTACAACGACCACATGCCCCATCCAGGTCCACAGGGGCCGGAGGGCGTGCAGGGGGCCGTCGAGATGTTCCGGGCCGCGTTCCCCGACTCGACCATGACCGTGAAGTTCCTGATCGCCGAAGGCGACATGGTGGCGGGCCACGCGGTCTTCGAGGGCACTCACCTCGGGCCGTTCCTGGGCGTGCCGCCGACAGGTCGGACGGTGCGCATGAACACGCTCGACATCGTGCGAATCGAGTACGGGAGGATCGCCGAGATCTGGCATCTCGAGGACGTGATGGATGCGCTGTCCCAGATCGGCGCTGTGGCCCATCCCGAGGCGGCCGATGAGCTGGTCAAGCTGATGAACAGCGTGCGCAAGGCCGCTGCGCTCAAGGCCGCCATCGAGCTCGACGTTTTCGCCAACGTGGGCGAGGGTGGGGATGTGCAGGCCATTGCGGAGCGCATCGGGTGCCCGGAGAGGAGCACCCGGATGCTGCTGGATGGGCTCACTGAGATGGGGCTGCTTCGGCGCTCCGAGGGCACCTACCACCTGACAGCCGTCGCGAGCATGCATCTGCTGCCCGGCTCTTCACGCTTCGTCGGAGGGATGGCCCGCATCCTCATGAATCCCCTGCACTGGGAGGGCTACAACCACCTGGCGGAGGCGGTCAAGGCGGATGGCACCATGCTGGCTCGCCATGCAGAGAAGCCGCACCATCCCTTCTGGGCCACGTTTGCTCAGCAGAGCAGCGGGCTGTCGATGATGGTCGGCACCCAGATGGTGAACGATCTGGCGCCGTTCATTCGGTCGCGTGACAAGGTCCGTGTGCTCGATGTGGGAGCAGGCAGCGGCATCTATGCCTACCTGCTGGCCAACGCGTTCGAGCACGTCGAAGTCACCGTGCTCGACTGGCCCAACGTCGTGCCGGAGATGAAGCGCTGGGCTGAGGAGCTCGAGGTCGACCCGATGCGTGTCGACTATCTGGGAGGCGACTTCATGCGCGTCGACCTGATGGGGCCATACGATCTCATCTTGGTGGGCCACATCTACCACCACATCGACCGGCGAGACTGCGATCGTCTCACCGAGCGACTCTCTGAGGCGCTCGAGCCAGGCGGTCAGCTGGTCCTGCACGAGTTCGTCACCAAAGACAGCTCGCCGTGGGGCGCCCTGTTCCAGATCACCATGCTGGCGTGGACACAGCAGGGCGAGTGCTACTCCGTCGACGACTACCGGTCGTGGTTCGCGACCCACGGCATCACCCTGCAGCAGGTCATACCGAATGCGGGCCTGAAGACGGTCATCCTCATCGGGGAGAAGGGCGCTTAGCGCGTCAGCTAGGCCCTTCGGTCCTCGGAAGCGCCACCGGGGTGGCTCCTTCGTCGACCACCACCTGGTCTCGGCCTCTCGCCTTCGCGGCATACAAGGCCGCGTCGGCGCGGCTGATGGCCGCCTCCTCGGTCTCGGTGGCCCACAGTCTCGCGGCGCCGAGGCTCACACGTAGCTCGGCGACCGTCCCACAGGGCATCTGCACCCGAAGCCCACGCACCGCCTCGAGCAGGCGCTCGCAGAACACCCGAGCGCCATCGACGCCCGTGTCGGGGAGCACCAGAAGGAACTCCTCGCCGCCCCAGCGCCCGGCCAGGTCGGTCTCGCGCTTCACCTGGCGGCACACCTCGGCAAAGGCCTTCAGCGCCCGGTCGCCGCCCTCGTGGCCGAAGCGGTCGTTCACGTCCTTGAAGTGATCGAGGTCACAGAGGACCACGCTCAAGCTGTGGCGGGCGCGTCGGGCATAGGCCACCTGCCAGTGCAGGGCCTCCAGCAGGGCGCGGCGGTTGGGCAGTCCCGTCAGTACGTCGGTGCGTGCCACCCGCGTCAGCTCTTCCTGCACGGCCTCGTAGCGCTCCCCGTCTTGCTGCCGCGCGAGCTCCTGACCGACCCACTGCGCGAGCAATCCGATGAGGGCCAGGTCGCTGTCGGTGAACCGCTGCCGCGGCGCATCGCTGGTCAGGGCGAGGGTGCCCATCCGAACGGCATCGACGAACACCGGAGCCCCCAGGTAGGCCCCATAGGGGAAGCGCTGTGCGCAGCGCTCGTCGCGGTGCTCGCTGCGCGGGATGTCGTGGACTCCGAAGGCGCCGTTGGCCCGCATGGTGTGGCGACACCAGGTCTGCTTGAGGGGGTGCTCGTCGTCGACGCTGAGGAACGAGGTGGGGTCGTAGAGGCGCTCGATGACCCGGAAGCGCCCGTCGACACGGGTGTGCACGGCGCGGTCCATCCCGAAGTGCTCGACACCGAGCCGCAGGAGGGCGGCGAGACGCTGCTCCATCGGCATCCGCCGCTCTGAGGTCAGCTGCTGCAGCTTGTGGATGAGGTCGAGGGGGTGGGTGGCCAGCACCTCGGGGTGCAGGCGAACCAAGAACAGCCCCTCGGGACTGGGCAGGCGCTCTGCCACCACCTCCCCGCGTCGGCAGGCGACGGCCTGTGACGGGCTGCGGCACGCGGTGGTCAGGACCTCGGTGAGCTCGGCGTCGAGGCGCCAGCGAGCCGCCGCGGGGTTCGCGTAGTGCACGACGCCGTCGGGGGTGCACAGCACCACGGGGTCGCGGTCGCCTCTGAGGAGGGGGGTGAGGCAGGCGAGGGCCTCGGCAGGAGGCGCGCTGTGCAAGGCCGCGACAGACATGACCTATCCTCGGATCCGAGGGGACCCTGCTGAAGGCTCAGCGCGTTTCTTTGCGCTGCTGGTCGCCGTTGTCGGGCTTGGCGCGAGACACGTCGAGCCAGCCGATGCGATCGCCTTCCCCGCCGGTGGACGCGACGATCGCCTCGACTCGCTCGCCGCGAACGAACACGTCGACCGCCGTCACGGCGCCTCCGACCACCACCTCGTGGCGCCACGTCGCGTCGACCGCGCCCACCCCGAGCCCTCCTCCCGACAGCGGCATGGCGAGCCAGGTGCCGTCGTCGGTGACACCGATGCGCCCGTTGGCGGGGGCGATGACCCCCTCCCAGCGCGCTCCCTCGGGTGGACCTAGCCACTCGCCCCGCAGGCCCCACCAGCCCTCTGCGGTGGCGACGGGCCGAGCGGCCACGGACCCGTGGCGCTCGAGCTCACCCGTGGCCATGTCGATCACCACCAGCTCGCTCGCGTCCAGCCCCGCCACCTGTGTGCCGTCGACGCCCCACACCAGCTCGCGCAGCGTGCGGGGCACCACCGCAACGGCCTCCATGGGGGACTGCTCCTGCGCCTCGCCCACCAGCAGCCGGCTCGCGGTCACGTCGTCGCTCCGCACGGCGAGGCGCCCGTCGGGGTGTCGGGCCACGGCCCCGAAGGGGGCCACCCACGGCCCGGCAAAGGCCATCGCCCCCTTTGTGGGGACCACGATCTCGCCCGCCGCGAGCAGCAGCGGACCACTCACCACCTCAGCGGCGCGAAGCCCGGTAGCGAGGGCCTCCCACGGACCCTCCCGGGGCCCGCGGAACACCTGCCCTGCCGCATCGCGCAGCAGGACCTGACCGCTGGGGTCGTAGTCGACGGCCACCACCGCGCCCATCGTCGGCGGGCCCGTCACCCAGTGCACGTCGGGCGTGCTCGTCACGGCGATCGGTGGCGGCCACGGTGGCTCCGCAGCCTTCGATGGCTCCGGCACGGGGGCGGGCGAGGCGGAGGGAGCCGTCGCCATCGCCTCCGCTACCTGGCCGACCGGCACTCGCGCCGGGGGCTGCGGGGAGGTGGACGACACCGGTCGTGGTGGCACGGGGGCCAGCCCGCAGCCTCGCTCGGAAGGGTTCGCCGAGGCCTGCCCCGACGAGGTCCCCGAAGAGACGACCCACAGCGCGAGCAGCGCGCCGAGCACGACGACCAGCGCCAGCACGGCACGCCGCCGCTGCATCAGGGGCAGGTGTTGGGCAGGCCGAGGTCGCTGGCGTCGTCGGTCGCGAGCTCCACCCACTCGTCGGCCGGGTCGAAGGCGTCGCTGCCGTCGGCGTCGCCGCTGGGCACGCAGGTGCGCATCAGCGACACGTTCTGCGTCGTGGGGCTGGTGCCCCAGTAGTCGCCCGGGTCGGTGCCGATCTGGCCGATGACATCGTAGGTGGTGCCGCCGCACTCGAGCTCGAGGGCATCGTCGCCGTTGAAGTCGAGGGAGCCCGACAGCACGTCGCAGGCGCCGCCGGTGACGAAGGCAGCGCTGCTGTGGCACACCAAGTAGACCTCGCCGGCCCCCAGGGTGCCCGACAGCCCGATGGAGGTCGGGCTGGTGGCGCCGTTGGTGTACTTGTTGACGTTGCAGCCGGTCAGGTCGAAGTCGCCTGCTTCGAGGTTGGTGATCTCGACGTACTTGTTGTTGCCGGTGGTCGGCTCCAGGTACTGGCTGAACACGATGCCGGTGCCCGACCAGCCGCTGGTGACCTCTACGTCGAGGTCGGCGCTCGACAGGCCCAGGGTGGCCGTGACCGTGCCCGTGCCGTCGGTGGCACCGCCGGTGACCGTGAAGGTCTCCGACATCTGGCCTGCTGGGACCACGACCGTGCTCGGCACGCTGAGGGGCCCGGAGCCGAGCAGGTCGACTGTGGCCCCCCCCGTGGGGGCGGGGAGCGTCAGCACGACGGTGGCGTCGGCGGTGGCGTTGGTCGGCACGGTGAGGCTGGTGGGCTCGAAGCCGCTGACCTCGCGGAGCGACAGGTCGTCGTAGACGGTGACCTGGGCGTCGAGGTCGACGCCGGACAGCGAGGCCGTCACGGTGCCGGCCACGGGCGAGGCGGTGCCGCCGGTGATCTCGACCCCGGCGAATTGCTCGCCGGCGTTCAGCGTCACGCTGGACACGCAGGTGACCGTGGCAGCCGGGCCGCAGGTGATGTTCACTGTGGTGAGGGCGCCGGCGGGGCGCGACAGACCGACGGCGAGCAGCGCGTCGGTGGTCTGGCCGGCCTCGAGGAACACCGAGGCCGGCGAGAAGGTGGAGAGCACCGCGTCGCCGGAGAGCAGGTCGTTCCCGTCGCGGGGCTCGAGCTTGGAGTCGCCGTTGGCGAAGCGCAGCACGCCCTGGATCAGGCCGAAGTTCTCGCCCACGCTGGGGAACGGCGTCGCCAGGTAGAAGTAGTCGTTGACGCGCAGCTCGCTGTCGACGACGAACTCGTCGGTGGGGTCGGCGTCGCCAGCGCCAGCGGGGGGCTGGACCTCGGTGACGGTCACGTCGGCGACGGCCACGACCACGCCCTCGAGCTCCCAGGCGCGGCTGCCGCCCGTGCCGACCTCGGCGGTCGTGGCGACGACCGGGCTGGGATCGGGGTTGCCGGTGGACAGCAGCGTCCAGTCGACCACGTCGGACAGCTGGATCTGCGAGAAGAACTCGGTGGCGGAGGCGGTGATGGTGATGAGGTCGCCGCGCTCGGGCTTGGTGTCGCCGCCGACGTAGACGTAGATGCCGCTGTACTCGGGGCCCACGTAGGAGGGCTGGCCGTCGACGAGCTGCAGGAAGTAGCCGGAGTCGCCGACGCCGGTGACCTGCATGTTCTCGAGGACCACGGGGGTGCCCAGCGGGATGATCTCCTGCTTCACGTCGTAGATGCTGGCGGGGCAGGAGCCGTCGGGCCCGTAGTCGTTGGGGCAGGCGTCGCAGGCGTCGCCGATGTAGTCGCCGTCGGCATCGGCCTGGTCGAGGTTGTCGACCAGCGGGCAGTTGTCGTCGAGGTTGGTGATGCCGTCGAGGTCGCGGTCGTTCCAGTCGCAGGTGGCGCCGGCCGTGAGCGGGCAGGGGTCGCAGGCGTCGCCCTCGCCGTCGCCGTCGGTGTCGGCCTGGGCGAGGCCTTCGACGGGCTTGGCGGGGTTGAAGGTGTCGGGGCAGTTGTCGACGGCGTCGTCTTCGCCGTCGCCATCGCGGTCCATGATGGACTGGTCGGGGAAGATCATCCCGTCGCCCTGCGGCCACTGGTCGTCGGTCTCGTTGTCGCGGTAGGGCTCACAGCTGGGCTCGTCGGAGGGCTCGCCGCAGATGGTGAGGTCGTAGGCGCTCGGATCGACCGCCGCGAGCACGTCGGCCAGCGAGTAGCCAGCGTCTTCCTCGATGCACACCACGTGGTCGGTGAGGCAGTCGTCGAGGGCCTCGCACATCCCGAAGGAGGCGGGCGTGAGGAGGCCGGCGAGCAGGTCGGCGTCGCCGGTGAGGGGCTTCGAGCCGCGGAGCACCAGGTCGACGTTGGGGATGTCGGCGTCGATGACGGCGCGGTGGTCGGCGCCGGTGGCGCCATCGAAGATGGCGATGTCGGCGATGAAGCCGGGCACGATGCGGCCGAGCTGGCCGTGCGCGCCCATGGCGATGGCGGCGTTGCGGGTGACCATCTGCCACAGCTGACGGTCGCTGAAATGCCCGTCGTAGTGGGTGCTGTTCATGTAGTCGGCGCAGGCGAGCTCGCGGAGCATGGTAGCGGAGCCCGAGGGGGTCCAGTCGGTGCCCAGCGCGATGGGCACCCCCATGTGGTCGTACATCACGACCGGCGCGGTCTCGCCGTACAGCGACACGTTGGAGCGGGGGGACCACACCAGGTGCGCCCCGGCGTCGGAGACCATCGACACGTCGTCGGCCGTCAGGCCGATGCCGTGGATGATGCTGGTGTTGTCGGCGATGAGGTCGACGCTGCCGTTGCCTCCGGTGCCGGACAGGCAGTGGAACTCGTTCTGGGCTTCGGCGTCGATGCCCTCGGCGATGTGGGGCAGGTAGATGCGGTCGTCGAGGACCCAGTCGCCGTCGGGGAAGTAGTTCTCACAGCCGTCGGCGTACAGGTCGCCGTCGATGTCGTTGAGGGGGAAGGTCTCGTAGCCGACCTCCCAGCCACCCAAGCCCTCGTTGGCCTCGGCGTCGTCGAGGTTGCGCATCAGGCCTGTGCTCGTGACCCCGCCGACGGAGCCGGCGATGGAGGTGGCGCCGCCGAAGAGCATCCGCATCTCGTTGTAGAGGATGTCGGTGTGGGCGCGGTCGGAGAAGGAGTTGATCTCGGTGTGGCCGCGCTTGCCGCGCCGCCAGTCGTGGCGGTGGTCGTAGCGCTCGT
>Ga0070726_10004151_pt1 | contig 11758 bp, 6 predicted proteins | sample tdAd471_FD_67275 | JGI IMG/M metagenome (GOLD analysis project Ga0070726, IMG submission 67275) | Marine sediment microbial communities from the Atlantic coast under amendment with organic carbon and nitrate - tdAd47.1 | ecosystem: Environmental > Aquatic > Marine > Coastal > Sediment | place...
CCGGAATTATTGATTAAGATATCCACTCGTCCCCATTTTGATTTTACAAATTCGGATACCTTTTGTATATCTCCTTCACTTGTAATATCGCATGGGAAGCACCAGCAATTGGAGATCTCCATACCGGAAACGGGTACATCATTACGAGATAGTGCCAGAATATTGTGCTCGGTATTGGCGAGTAGTCCTACTAATTCGTAACCAATACCGCGACTCGTCCCAGTGATAACTATATTTTTCTTCATTTTCTAAAGATAAACAAATCCCGCACCTTCCTTAATGGAGAATGCGGGACCTGTAGATTGATTTAACTTTGTCCTGAACTACACGAACATAGTTACAGGATTCTCTATAAATTGTCTCAAGGTCTGTAAGAACTTAGCCCCCGTTGCTCCGTCCACGGTTCTGTGGTCGCAAGCGAGAGTTACCGTCATCGTGTTCCCAATTGCGATAGCTCCATTCTTTACAACAGGTTTTTCTACTATGGCACCTACAGATAGAATTGCCGAATTAGGCTGATTGATAATAGAAGTAAATTCCTTGATCCCGAACATACCCAGATTAGATACTGTAAAAGTACTACCCTGCATCTCGTCTGGAGTTAACTTTTTATCTCTTGCTTTACCAGCCAGTTCTTTAACTGCCGCTCCAATTTGCGAGAAGGTCATATTATCGGCAAATTTCAGCACAGGAACTACCAGGCCTTCATCAACTGCTACCGCAACTCCTACATGAATATGCTTAGCGATCCTGGTCACCTTATCATCCCATTGCGAATTCACCTGTGGATGTTTTCGCAAAGCCATAGCGCACGCTTTTACGATCATGTCGTTAAAAGAGATCTTCACATCCGGATCGCTGTTAATAGCCGCTCTGGATGCGATGGCGTTATCCATATCCAATTCTATGGTTAGATAATAATGCGGAGCAGTAAACTTCGATTCTCCAAGACGTTTGGCGATCGTCTTGCGCATTTGTGAGTTTGTGGTCTCTTCAAAACTTTCCTCTCCCACCGGAACATAAGCTGCCACTCCTGCGGCTGTGGACTGATAATTCTCTATATCACGCTTTACAATTCGGCCATTTTCTCCAGAACCACGTACACTAGACAACGCAATGCCTTTCTCCTCGGCCAATTTCTTAGCGAGCGGTGATGCAAAGATCCTACCAGTCGCATTTGCTGATGAAGTCGATTGGCTAACCGCTACAGATTTATTCTCTGTTGCCGGTTGTTCTTGTGGTTTGGATTCCGGCGCCACAACTTTCTTTGTCTCTTTGGGTGCTTCGGCAGGTTTTGCGGCTAGATTTACAGCAGACACGTCGGTTCCTGCTGGACCAATGATAGCCAGTAAGGCATCCACCTTAGCTGTTTCTCCTTCAGCAATACCAATTTTTAATAAAGTTCCAGAATAGAAAGACTCAAATTCCATAGTGGCTTTGTCTGTCTCTATCTCGGCCAGTATATCGCCTTCTTCCACCTTATCTCCCTCTTTCTTAAGCCAGCTTGCTACTGTACCTTCTTCCATAGTATCACTAAGGCGAGGCATGGTAATGATCTCCACACCCTCAGGAATTTTAGAATCTTCAGATGGAGCCGATTCTTTGGCAGGTTCTTCCTTGGCTGCAGCTTCGGTATTTTCTTCTACAGATTTTTCGGCTTCTGCGTTACCATTCAGCAATCCAGAAATATCCTCTCCTTCTTCCCCAATAATTGCCAATAATTTATCCACTTCGGCAGTTTCTCCTTCAGCAATACCAATATGGAGCAAGGTCCCTTCATAGAACGACTCGAACTCCATGGTGGCTTTGTCTGTTTCGATCTCTGCAAGTATATCACCTTCCTTCACTTTATCGCCTACCTTCTTCAGCCAGCTTGCTACTGTTCCTTCCTCCATGGTGTCGCTAAGGCGCGGCATGGTTATTATTTCTGCCATAGTTTATAATTTATGAGGTAAAAAAGGATAATCTTCCTGCTCGTAAACGGTATCGTACATCACGTTCTTCTCCGGATATGGCGACTCTTCTGCGAATTTTTCGCACTCACTCACCCTATCCTTTACCCGCTGATCTATAACTTTTATTTCGTCTTCGGTCGCCCACTTCTTTTCGTAAATATGGTGAAGCACATAATCTATTGGGTCTTCTTCTTGTTTTTTCGCAACTTCTTCCTTGGTTCTGTAATGTTGCGCATCACTCATGGAGTGTCCGCGATATCGGTAAGTACGAATCTCAAGGAAGGTTGGACCATCTCCTCTTCTCGCTCGTGAAATTGCCTCATCCATTTCCTTGGCAACCACTTCTGGTTTCATACCATCTACTGGCTTACAAGGCATATCGTAGCCTAATCCAAGTTTATAAATATCGGTATGATTGGCAGTTCGAGCCACAGAAGTTCCCATCGCATAACCGTTGTTCTCCACACAAAATACCACGGGTAATTTCCATAGCATCGCGAGATTGAAAGTTTCGTGTAAGGATCCTTGTCTGGTTGCCCCGTCACCCATGTAAGTTAAGGTAACGGCGTCTCGTTCATGATATTTATCGGCGAACGCCAGGCCCGCACCCAAAGGTATTTGACCCCCAACTATACCATGACCTCCATAGAAACGATGTTCTTTAGAAAAGATATGCATAGAGCCTCCCAATCCTTGCGAAGTACCCGTTCCTTTTCCGTAGAGCTCGGCCATCACACGCTTGGGATCCACACCCATGCCTATAGGCTGCACATGATTACGATAGGCAGTGATCATTCTATCTTTAGTAAGATCCATAGCGTGTAGGGCTCCGGCTAAAACGGCTTCCTGTCCATTGTACAAATGGAGGAATCCCCTCACTTTTTGATTTATATATACCTGTGCCAGTTTGTCTTCAAACTTGCGCCAGAAGAGCATATCCTCATACCACTGAAGATACGTTTGTTTCGTAATTTTTTTCATTTACTGAAGTATGCTTATACCAAACCCAAGATCCGATATAAATTTCGCGAATAACAAAAATACTATATTCTGAAGGACTAGAAAAAACCAAATGATTAAAAAAAAACCGAAAACGATTTAGTAGATAATCCCAGGATCTTATTCCAGGAACGAACTGTCGAAAACCAGGGGCAAAAGGTCTCTAACCGAAGCTGCTTTAACTACCTTACCTGTCTCTCCCATAAAATAGATAGCTATTGGGCTGTCTTGCTTTACTTCATATTCTGCCAAAGCTTGCCTGCAGGCACCACAAGGCGGTGTTGGTTTGTTTATTTCCTTCTGAAGTGACCTAACGGTGAGAGCGAGACTTGTAATAATCTCGTTTGGGTAATTAGACCCCGCATGGAAAACAGCTACTCTTTCGGCACACAAACCCGAAGGAAATGCCGCATTCTCCTGATTATTCCCTGTTATGATCTGACCCGATTTCAATTCGAGCGCAGCGCCCACCTTAAAACGCGAATAAGGCGCATAGGCATTATCTCTTGCCTGCTGCGCCTTATTTATTAAATTTTGGATGCTATCCGGTAATTCTGAAATCGAATCGTAGATCTCCAGATATGTCTCCAGTTTATGTTTTTTCAATGTTCTAGTATTCGTCGTACTCGTCCCCAAAGTTGAAGGTAAGTCCGAATCGAAGTGTCCCTTCAAGCGGGCTTCTTACTTTGGAAGTTGAGAATAAATACGAGATATCAATATTTATGGCTGTATACCTGAATCCGGCTCCTAATGAAAGGAACTTTCTGGATCCCTTCAGGTCACTTTCATTGAAATAACCTGTACGAAATGCAAATACATCCTGATACCAGTATTCCGCTCCCAGAGCCCAGGTGAATTCTTTTAATTCTTCAGAGAATCCATCGGGAGCATCTCCAAACGATTTAAACATCCCCGAAAAGAAACTAATAGCTTCGTACTCTTCGTCATCCTCTGCATCAATGTCTCCATCACCGTCGAAATCCTGTGGTGTAGGAACCAGTAATTTATTTACTTCTACATTAACACCCACTTTGTTATAAGGATCCAGGATGAAATCGAATCCTCCACCCAATGCCAAATTGGTAGGAAGGTTGTTTTCCTGTCCAACTTCATCGTACTTGATCTTTGGACCCACATTAGAAATATTGAAACCAGCTCTCCATCTACCGTCGAAATCGTTATACGCGATTTCTTCAGACTGATAAAAACCGGCAATGTCCACAGCAAATGAACTCGCTGCTGAAGCATCCTCGCTAGCCGCCTGAATCTTCAGGTCTGAGCGTAGGTATCTCCCGGCAACCGCCATCGAAAAACGCTCACTTAAACGAAGCGCATAGGATACATCGAAGGTAAATTCATTAGGACTCTGGATAAGTGGATCTTGCTCGATGGTTTCGCGTAGTTCGATATCTCCAAGACTGAAGTATCTCAAACTCGCTCCAATAGCACTTCGCTCGTTTATCCTGTTGTAATATGTTAGATTTCCAAGGAATATATCGTTTACTAACTGACTTAAATATGGCGTATACGTAATACCAACACCCTGCTTTGAGATGGCAAATGCATATTTGGCAGGATTCCACTGTTGAGAAAAGGCGTCTGCAGAAGTAGCAACACCTATATCCCCCATACCTGCGGCACGTGCATCAGCAGCAATTAATACGAATGGAACTGCGGTGGTAATTACTCGCTGATTCGCAGTGGAATTGTCCTGAGCAACTGCCTGAAATACAAATAGACAAATGAATATTGGGATAAAAATTTTCTTCATGAGGTTCTAATTTTCGACAAATATAGTTTAAATTTTATAGGATAACCAGTTTTTCAAATTTTTCAATTTGCTGGTTAGTTAACGTAGATTTCACCGTAAGCTTGTATACATAGACACCTTTTCCAATTTTATCTCCAAAATCATCCAGGCCGTCCCATACTATATCTCTGGAGAGGAATCCATCGGTATTTACTATCTGATTTTTAGTCCAAACCACCTTCCCCGTCACAGTAAATACCTGCACTTGTACTTCAAGTGGTTCGAAAGGTCTGTTATGGTTAAACCAGAATTCGGTATAGTTCACAAAAGGATTGGGGTAATTAAGTACCCGGGTCACTTCTAGTTCGTCATTACCTGCCACTACAAATTGAATATCCATGGTAGACGAATTATTGTACACATCCCAGGCTTTCAATGTTAAGGTATGTAGCCCTTTTTCGAGATCCCTTAACTTATAGGTGGCCTTACCTTTTGTAAAATCATCTACCTCCGCCTGATAGTATTCGTTCAGGACAAACGGGTTGGCCTCATCTCCATCAATAATAGCTGTAATATCATGACCAATTCCACTAGCAGTATTGATACCATTCTCATCCTCAAGCTTGGCAATAAGTATGGGTTCATTATTTGTTATTCCACCTGAAACAAAACTCTCGTCATTCATGAAAAGACTAATTAATGGTCCTTCATTATCCTCCGGGGCATTTTCGTTAAGCCCGCCTACCCTTAGCCGCAGATCATAACCAGTTTGATCTTCCAGTTGCTCATTTCGTTGGGCATACAGACTTACCCTTCCCGTATCTACCGGGATCTGTATATCCCTAGGCACTACAAATTCGAATTCGAAGGTTCCGTTGGTCACCGTAGCCTGCCCATTGAACAATATCTCTCCAAGGGTGATAAAATCCATTATGATTAATGGACCCGGATCCCCATTAGGTAAAATTTCTCTTGTTCCATCATTCCCCAGGGTTTGCCGATCCACATTTTTATCGTATACCTTTCCCTCGAGTACGCCATTATAATTGCTCAGTAAATTTCCGGCTTCGTCTACTACTTCTCCTCCTAGTCGTACTCTACTTAATGCCTGCAAGGTATCGGTAGATTGCTCGATAGGCACTCCGTTTAGAGTGGTTAGTCTTACTTTTTGCTTCGGAAAGGCTAAGTGCATCGCCGGATCTCCTACAAAGAACACAACATACCTATCAATTCTGGGTAACAGGTTACGCGCAAGTCGCAAAGCTTCTGCCGGTGGATTTATATTATTAGTTCCGAAACCAAATAGCTCTGGAGCCAATTGTATATTGTATTCTACCCCGGTACCTACAGTTATGGACCGGGTTGTAGTAATGAGTGCTATAGCACCTCCGTTTCTGTTCCAGTAGGTAAGTTCTCCTGCTGTTGTACGTAAAGGATTATCGAATTTCGTGAATTCGCAGGTAACAGTCACCACACACGGGTACTTTCCTTTATTCTGAAGTTCGATCGCCTGGTCTTTAGTAAATACAAACTCCTTAGCCAGACCATCTTCTCCCCCATGCCCAAAGTAATTTACTACCAGGGCTCCTACTTCCAAGGCATTACTCACTGCTTCGTTAACTTCGGGATAGCGATTTCCCCCGGCTGAAGTCTGCTGTTGGTACGCATCCATATGTATCTTCTTCACATTGATGAAGGGCTTCTCAGCTGAGATATCATCCCCAAGATCGTCCAGATCGAACTGTAACCTGGAATCCCCCCTACTATCAGCATCGTCCGAAATTAGTACAAAATTATTCCTCCAGTTCCCATAAGACCCTTTAGAATCGTACTCAATAATCTTATCCACAAGCGTATTTGCCAGGGATACGTTATCAGCAAGGATTCGACCCGTGGCGATATCAGACATATCGGTTAAAGCCATCGTACCATCCTCTGGATCCATCATTGCATAATATTCATCGCTCATATAAGAGCGGAAAGTACTTACCTGATTTTGCCGATCGTATATATGATAAACGGGCACTATATTGGTATTGTTGGAAAGTCGGTCCTTATAGTCTACAGACGCATCACCAAAGAGACACAAATACTTTACCCGTTTTTCTGGGGATGATGCATTATCATATACATACTTTACCATGTTTCTAATTGCGGTAATGTCTTGCTGTCCCGAACTAAACTCTTCGTATATCTTGTCCAGTGGTATCACTTTTACGTTCAACCCGTCGCTATCCATTCGATACCTGGCAAGGCGCAAAGCAGGTTGGAGTAAAAAGGAAGGCGTTACTATAATATAGTCTACATCCTTAAAATTCCCAGATTCGTCCTTAAAGATGGTACCTTTTATATCCTGGTTAGGTACTACAGACTGAGCTGCCTGTACTGGTGTAAAATAATCGGCCGGATTGATAGCAACATATTCCCGCACCGTACCCATAGTAGACTTGAAGCTAAAAGTAGCATTACCTCCTTCGTTTAACTTTCTTGTAATATTGCCTTTATCTGTTACATCCCATACTTGAGAGAATGCGCTCGCATTTGCAATTTGATATTCCCCCACCCCACTCAAAGTAGCAGCATCCTTGAAACGAAAGGAAAGCTGCTGTCCCGTTCCGTTAAGTTGTCGTAGGGCTCCAATGCGGATATAATCCAGGTAACCAATACTTGCCGGATTTCCTGCGTTATTATAGGTAAGGTCTACTTTTACATTCTCACCGCTGGAAGGGAAGGTTGAAACCAGCTCACGCAGATCGAGTAATTTTGGGTCTGCGATAGGTGAAAAAATCAAGGGGTTTGTGCTTGTGCCGTTTATAGATATAGCCATTGAGGTAGCAATGTCACTGGCCGAGGCCACCTTGATATCGACTTCCATTTCCGAACCCGGTACGATATTCGGGAAGTTGAACTCAAAACTCTGCTCACTTTCTATATCAAATCGATTCCCAAACCATTTCCTTCCAACCAATGCAGGGGATATAGCATCTTCTTCATGAAATTGGTAGTCGTTAAAGCTGCTGATCGTTACAGTAGGATTTCCCGAAGGCTCTATCATGGGTTGTACTCTAAGCCCGGGATCTCCTCCAGCGGTTATATAATAGTAGGTTTCATCGCTATACGGATTGATATTTGTGGGGTTTTCTGAATTAAACCCAGCTGTTTTTCCGTAGAACAGGATAAAATCACCCGAATCGAAACTTCCATCTTCTTCTCCTATCACCTGAATAGCATTTTGAGGAAGATCGTACTCGGTATTTTCGGCGTTCAGTTCGGGTAAAGGATCTCCTCCATGACCATATATCTTTAAAGTCCTGGGGTCGATTCCATCGGTATTCATTCCTATATTATCAAGGAAGGATTTATCTACCCTGTGTATCCCGGTTTTTTCAATTCGGAATTTATACCATGAACCGGAAGCCAGCACCGAATTGGTAATAGGAATTCTTTTTGTACCGCCTCGATCGGTACGGTAGGAGTAATTAATGGTAAAGGATTCGATCTTTCTAAGAGTACCATTTTCATTTATAACAGGTACAATGGTGAACGCAGTATATAATTTATCCCTTGAGTAAGTACTATTAAAGGTATATGTTAGCTTGGATGGTAGAACAGATCTATCAATCCTTGATAATTCATCGGCACTGAGAGTTCCGTATTTAATTCCGGCCACTCTAATCGAGTTTGGATTCACCGGCCTGGTATCCTCCCATATCTGCGAGTACATTACCCATTCTCCCTCCAATTCTAAGGTATGGGATTCGTTATTTTTCTTCTGAAGATTAGTAAAATCGGTACTGGTAGTTAAGGAAGGCTGGCTGCTATTCTTTTCTCCCCAGTCTATTTTAACCGATTTGGACTGTCCAAAAAGCATAACGGGAAGGGTACACAGAACACTAAGGAGTACTACTTTTCTCATCATAACAATTAACGTGCTAAATATACGCTTAGTATGAAAGAGGAATCAAAGATTTTACAAAAAAATCTAAATGTAATAAAATCAAATCTTAAGCGTTACCATTTGAGGTCGGTATTACCACCAAGCCCTTACGCTTTATTAATATTTAAAATAATATTGCACTTTTATCGTTAATTACTATATTGCGAACCCAATTTTTTCATATTTGAAACTATGAACTTGAGAAAAACCTTAGCATTACAGCTATTTATTGCAGTAGTTGCAACCGCCCTTTTTACGAGTTGTAACAAGTCCCGAGACTACAAAAACAGCTCCAGAGCGACTGGTTGGAAAATGAACGCCAAAGAAGGTGGTTTACAGTACAATCCAAAAGCAAAAGAGCAGGAAACAGGCCCTGGTTTAGTCTTCATTGAAGGCGGTACCTACACTATGGGTAGAGTTCAGGATGACCCAATGCACGATTGGAATAACACCCCAAATCAACAGCACGTTCAGTCCTTTTATATGGACGAAACCGAAGTTACCAATCTAATGTACCTTGAGTATCTCGATTGGATCAAAGCAGTGTTCCCACCAACCGATGAAAATTACAGAAGAATTTATGACGGAGCCGTACCGGATACCCTAGTATGGAGAAACCGTTTAGGTTATAACGAAGTAATGACCAATAATTACCTGCGCCACCCGGCCTATGCAGAATATCCTGTAGTAGGTGTAAGTTGGATACAGGCAGTGGAATTTAGTAACTGGCGTACAGATCGTGTAAACGAACTTATCCTAGAACAAGAAGGCTTTACCACGCGAAATGCGAGATATGATGTAGAAGCCGGCCAGACCTTCAGTACAGACACTTATCTCAATGCACCTTCTATGACCTATGGAGGTAACGATTCGATCACACGAGGTGGTAAGCGTTCGGAAGCATTATTAAAAAGAAACGAAGATAGTACCGGCCTTTACGTTCAGAGAAAGGACGGACTCTTATTACCAGACTACAGACTACCCACCGAAGCTGAGTGGGAGTATGCGGCGCTGGGATTAGTAGGATTAAGAAATTACAATGTTTACCGTGGAAGAAAGAAATATCCATGGGATGGTCAATATACGCGCTCTGGAAAGAGAAGAAGCCGTGGTGATCAATTAGCAAACTTCAAACAAGGTGATGGAGACTACGGTGGTATTGCCGGGTGGAGTGATGATGGTGCAGATATTACTGCCGAGGTGAAGTCTTTTGAACCAAACGATTTCGGGCTATATGATATGGCCGGTAATGTAGCCGAATGGGTTGCCGATGTATACAGACCTATTGTAGACGACGAATTCAACGATTTTAACTACTATCGAGGTAATGTTTATACCAAGAACGCTATTGGCGAAGATGGTAAAGTGAAAATTGTAACCGCAGATTCTATTGTATACGATACTCTGGCTAACGGTAAGATCATTGCCAGAAATCTGCCTGGAGAGATCCTGCAGGTTCCTGTGGATGAAGAAGAAACCTATCTTAGAACTCAATTTTCGGAGAGTGATAACAGGGATTTCCGTGATGGAGACCCTAGATCAACCCGTTACTATCAGTCCTTTGCCGATGAGTACAACCAAGGTGAAACCAGCGATACTAAACGCATGTATAATTCGCCTAAACATACTGTTTATGCGGATAGCACAGGAAAATTAGAGCGCCAGTATGACAAGGCTTCCAACCGTACTACACTTATTGATAATGAAGTAAGAGTGTACAAAGGAGGGTCTTGGAGAGATCGTGATTACTGGTTGGATCCGGCCCAAAGACGATACTTCCCACAAGATATGGCCACCGATTATATCGGGTTTAGATGTGCGATGTCCAGAGTTGGTTCGAAAAGCAAAAAAGGTAAAAGACCAAGAGATTAAAAACACTTAGTTTCAAATTAGGAAACCCTCCGAGGCAGCTTCGGCTTTTTTAGGAGGGTTTTTTATATCTTTATTTTTCTGAATATAAGCCGCCCTTGAAAATAGAAACCTTACACCATCTTTTTCTGCAAAGTAGTGGAATTTGTACCGATACCCGAAAGATTACACCCAATTGCCTGTTTTTTGCCCTTAGAGGTGAAAATTTCAATGGAAATGAATTTGCCCAGGAAGCTCTTGACAAAGGTGCGTTTAAGGTAGTGATAGACGATATCAGGGCACATAAAAATACCGGAGAAACCATATTGCATGGGAATTCCCTGGTTTTACTTCAGAAATTAGCCACCTATCATCGAAATTACCTTAAAGTCCCCATAATTGCCCTTACCGGAAGTAACGGCAAAACAACCACCAAGGAGCTAATACATGCCGTTTTATCACAAAAGTACCGAACTACAGCCACTATAGGCAACCTGAATAATCATATTGGAGTACCCCTTACCCTGCTATCCATGACCACAGAGACCGAATTTGGAATTGTTGAAATGGGAGCAAATCACCTCAATGAAATAGCACAGCTTAGCGCCATAGTGCAACCCGATTACGGTTATATTACCAATTTTGGTAAAGCACACTTAGAAGGCTTCGGAAGCGAGGAAGGAGTCATTAAGGGTAAATCTGAACTCTACAAGTATTTAAACGATAACGAAAAGTTGGTTTTCGTAAACGGAAATGATGATAAGCAGATAGCACTCACAGGGGATATGGAAAGATTTACATTCGGAAGTGGTGATTTCGATTGTTCCGTCATCTTAAAGGATGCATCCGGTTATTTAAAGTTAGCATACCAGGGAATTAGCATTCAAAGTAATCTGATCGGCCTGTATAATTTCCATAATATTGCCAGTGCAATAGCAATCGGTCAATATTTTAATGTTTCAGAAGAAAATATAAAAACTGCCATCGAGGGCTATACTCCCCAGAACAACAGGTCTCAAATCATTGAAAAGAATGACTTCCACATCATTATGGATGCCTACAATGCAAATCCCACCAGCATGCTAGCCGCGCTGGAAAATTTCCGTCAGGCCAAAGGAGAGAACAAGATCCTTATTCTTGGAGATATGTTCGAACTGGGAGAGCATGCATCTACAGAACATCAGAAAATAGTAACTTACCTGGAACAACATCCTTTTGCCAAGATATATCTTATTGGAGAAAATTTCAATAATACTCATAGTACTGCCT
>Ga0070726_10004152_pt1 | contig 11753 bp, 11 predicted proteins | sample tdAd471_FD_67275 | JGI IMG/M metagenome (GOLD analysis project Ga0070726, IMG submission 67275) | Marine sediment microbial communities from the Atlantic coast under amendment with organic carbon and nitrate - tdAd47.1 | ecosystem: Environmental > Aquatic > Marine > Coastal > Sediment | place...
GGGGCCTCTCCGAGGTTAGCTGCGCACCCGCTCGGCGCGTTCGTGCGGGTCGCCCTCGTCGTCTTTGGGCTCGCGCCAGCGGTCGACCTCGGGCTCGCGCTTGGCGAAGCGCGCGAGCAGGACCAGGCCCAGCAGCGCGTCGAGCACGAAGTAGGCGGGGAGGAAGAAGAGCATCAGGTTGGCCAGGTCGCGGTCCTGGCTGAAGGGGACGCTCACCCGCTCCTCGTCGAAGGGCTGCACGCGGAAGGCCGCGCCCGCCGCCAGGTAGAGCCCGATCGCGATCCAGCCATGGGTCGTGGCGGTCAGCCAGGCCCAGGCGCCGGGGAGCGCGAGGCGCAGTACGTAGGCCAGCCCCAGCGAGAGGGGGACGACCAAGGCCGCGTGCACGAACACCGCGTAGCGCGCGCGGTAGCCCCAGTAGCTCGTGCCCCGGGGGCGGTAGGGATCTCGCAGCCAGCTCATGCCTCCGTTGTACGCGGCGGGGAGCCCTGCGCCCCAGGCAATTCCGCTTGTCTCTGCCTGCTCGGTTCGGCAAGGTGTGCGGCTGGCGCCCGCTCCCCAGGCGCCGGTCAGGAGTTCACGTGAGCGAGCAGAGCAGCGCCCCCCGGATCCTCGTCGTCGGCGCGGGCGGGATCGGCGGCGTGCTCGCCGGGACCCTGCTCGCTGCGGGGACGCGCGTGCACCTGCTCTGCCGCGGCGCCGCGACCGCCGACGCGCTGGAGGCCGAGGGCTTCCGCCTGCGCGGCGTCGAGGTCCCCAGCAGCGCCGTGCCCGCGACCGGCGTCGTCGTGCGCCGCCCCGAGGACGCCCGCGGCCCCTACGACTACGTGCTGCTCGCGACCCAGCCCACCGACGTCGAGCAGGCGGCGCGCTCGACGGTGGGGCTGCTCGCCGAAGGCGGGCGCATGGTGTGCCTGCAAAACGGACTCTGCGAGCTGCGGGTGGCCGAGGTCGCCGGGCGCGAGCGGACCCTGGGCGCGGTCGTCTCCTGGGGCGCCTCCGCGCTGGAGCCCGGCGTGTTCGAGCGCACCTCGGCGGGTGGCTTCAGCCTCGGCGCGCTGGCGGGGCCGCTCGAGCCCGCCCTGGATCGCCTGGCCGCGATCCTCGAGGCCGTCGGCCCGGTGAAGACCACCGAGAACCTGCTCGGCGCGCGCTGGTCCAAGCTCGCGATCAACTGCGCGATCAGCTCGCTGGGGACCCTCGGCCGCGATCGGCTGGGGGCGCTCATGCGCCACCGCTTCGTGCGCCGGCTGTGCCTCGAGGTCATGAGCGAGGTCGTCGCCGTGGCCCGCCAGGAGGGCGTCCAGCTCGAGGTCGTCTCGGGCACGCTGAACCTGGAGTGGCTCGCGCTCACCGAGCGCGAGCGCGCCGTGCGCGGGAGCGCGTCCTTGCTCGCCAAGCACGCCGTGCTGCTGCTCGTCGGCACCCGCTACCGGCGGCTGCGCTCGTCCATGCTGCGCGCCATCGAGCGCGGGCGGCCGCCGGCCGTCGACTTCCTCAACGGCGAGGTCGTGGCGCGGGCCGGTGACGTGCCCACGCCGATCAACGCCGCGGTCCAGGACGCCGTGCACGCCATGGCCCGCGGTGAGCTGGCGGGCGGGATCGACGACCTGCGGGCGCTGTTCGAGCGCACCCGCGAGCAGGTGCGCGAGCTGGCCGGGGTCGCCTAGCCGCCGTAGCTGCGGCCGGTCTCCATGGTCATGGTGCCCTTGCCGTCCATGGTCAGGCCGTCCTTGTTGGCCTCGAGGCTCATGGGGCCGTTGAGCTGCATGGAGTGCAAGGCGCTGTTGGCGGTGAGGATCTTCAGCGTGCCCTTCATCTCGGCCGAGAGCTTCATGCCGGCCTCGGGCTCGCCGGTCATCGTCAACACCGCGTCGAACACGGCCACGGGCTGACCGTCGACCTTCTCGGTGGCCTTGAGGGTCAGCACGAAGCTCACCTCTTGCATTTCGTCCTCGGAGTCGGGGTCGTCGGAGAAGATCTCCTTGGCCTTCTCACCGTCGATCGTGATCGTGTCGCCGATCGCGTAGCTGTCCTTGTCGAACACCTCGGCGAACTTGTCGTCGCGCTTGCCGAGCTTGTTCCCATAGCCCTGCTCGGCTTGCTGGGCCAGCTCCGGCTCGAGCTCGCCGCCGCTCTCGTCGGTGATCCGGACGGCGTCGCCCTCGCCCTGGGTGACGACGAAGGTCTTCCCCGCCAGGGGACTCTCGCGGGTCTGCTCCTGCTGGTTCTGGGCGCTGGTCTTGGTGCTCTCGTTGACCGTGATCTTCATCGAGGTCACGGCGCCGTCCTCGGCCACGGCGAGGATCTCGTAGCGCACGCTCTCCTTGCCGACCTCGGTGGTCTTCATCTTCATGGACTGGCCGTCAGGGGTGTTCACCGCCATGTCCATGTCGAGGTCCTGGGTCTCGACCTCGGTCATGACGTCCCCGACCTGGGGCGCCTTGGGCGGGTTGAAGCTGACGGTCTGGGCGCAGGCGAGGGTCGGCAGCGCGAGGGCCGCGAGGACGGCGGTGATCCGGATCATGAAGGGCTCCTGTGGCTGGGATGGTTCTAGCACGCAGCGCCCAGCGGGGGGAGGCGTGGCCCTCCCCAGACCGGATCGAGTAGGCTGCGCGGCATGGCGATCTACTGGTCCCTCGACAACCGCCCGCTCCAGACCGCGCGCCGACGCGCCGTCTCGATCGAGTTCCTGCGCGCGCTCCAGGCCCGCCTGCGAGAGGCCTACCCCGCCAGCGAAGGACACACGCACTCCGTCGGTGGGCAACGGGCCGCCGGGCAAGTGGGCGAACAGCCGCAGCGCGAGCTCGACCTGGTGGTCCGGCGCGGGGACGGCTGGGGCGTGCGGGTCTACGCCACCGTGCAAGGCAAGCCCGGCTCCCCCCACGAGCAGCTCGACCTCGCCGGGCTGGAGGCGACCGCGGCCACGGGCAAGATCAGCGGGCTGCTGATCGGGGCGGTCGCGGTCGCGGCCTTCGCGTTCGCGATCTGGGGCATGGCCTCGACCGGACGGATCTCCCTGGGCGCCGGCTACCGGCTGTTCATGATCGCCGGGGCCGGGGGCATGCTCGGCGGGACCGTGCTCATGGTCCCCGTGCATGCCCTCATGAACCTCCGCATGCGCAACGACGTGCAAGCGCTCGGGGGCCACCTCGAGGCGGTCTTCGCCGAGAGCGAAGCCAAGCAAGCCGGCGCCAAGCTGCGCCGGCGCATGCACCCCTTCTTCAAGCACGGGCTGACCACGATCGTCCTCAGCGCGCTCTGCGCCGGGCTCTACCTCTGGTTCCTCCGCGCCCCCGAGGGCATGGCGTACATCTGCGGGCTGACCCTGGGCATGATCGTGTGCGGGATCTACGCCGTGATCACGGCCGGGGCCACGATCGCCGCCTTCGCCGGCCTCAGCGAGGGCCCGGGGCTGTTCGCGGAGGACCCGCCCGCGGACGGCCCGCAGGACCCCGCCGCCTGGCTGTAACCGGGCGGGGATAGCCCCGCCCCTGCAGGCAATGTGTCGGGGCGGGGTTCAGCCCGCCCGAGCGTGTAGCGGTGCGGCTAGGCTCCCCGGTCAGCGGCCAAATCAGAAACGCGCGTTAACGGTCTGGGCTACCCCGCGTCTGGGGGGGCAGCACCAACCACCGAAAGCGAGCTTCTCCATGATCCGCCGACTCTCTCCCCTGTTCGTGCTCCTCTGCGCCGCCCCCGCCTTCGCCGGCGGGATCGGCTGCGACGTGACCCTCGACCGCGCGAGCTACGCCGCCGACGGCAAGGGCCAGGTCGAAGTCGTCGTGACCCTGAAGCGCCCCGACTTCGACTGCTCGACGACGGCGTTCGCGGCCAACGACCCCCAACGGATCGGCCCGGTCCTCGAGCTCCAGCGCCGCCTGCCCGACGGGAGCTGGGGCGCCGTGCAGGACGCCTGGCGTCCGGCGGACAGCCAGGGGCGCGTCCAGCCCAGCCCGCCGCGAAACACCGAGGTCCAGGGCCCGTTCCGCCTCGACTGGGGCTGCAGCCTCTCGGTTCCTCGCGTCGCCGCCCTGCCGCCGGGCACCTACCGCGTGCGGGTGGCCATGACCGCCCCCCACGCGCCCGACCACACCTTCCGCTTCGCCTCCAAGCCGTTCACGGTGACCGCGGCGCAGAAGGGCAGCTGAACGAGCGCCGACTGGCGACCGCTAGCGGGTGCGGATCTCGTAGATCAGCCCGCTCACGTGGCGCAGGGGCTCCGGCTCGGCGGCCAGGCGCGCGGCGAACTCGGCGCGCTCGTGGGAGAAGGTCGAGAGGTGCAGCTCGAGGGCGTTGAGCCCCTGGGCCTCGCGCTCCTCGCTGATCGAGTTGAACAGGTGCGCGAAGTCGTCGACGAAGCGCGGGTCGAAGTAGACCCCGCGCAGCCAGGGGACCTCGCGCAGCTTGGCCTCCAGGGTCGCGTCGAAGGGGGGCTGCGGGCCGAAGCGGAAGATCCACTCGGGGTATTGGTTGCTGGTCACGATCTGATACAGCCCGTGCGCGGCGCCGGCTTCGCCGAGGGCGGCGTGCATGCGCTGCAGCGCGGCGTGGTTGAACGAGATCACGTCGACCGCGCCGCGGGCCAGGGGGCGCGCGCCGAGGACCTCGTTCAGGGTCCGGGCCAGGCGGTCGACGGACTGCTCGGTGGCCGGGTCCAGGCCGTCGCGCGGCGCCTTGAGCTCGAACACGATCCGGCGGCCGTCGAGGTGCCGCTCGCCGGCGAGGAAGTGCTCGAGCAGGCCCCGCGCGGTGTTGGCCTCGGCGTAGGCGCGCCCGGCCTCGTCGAGGGGCGCCACGTCGATCCGGTCGTGGACGACGACCACGTCGCGCTCGTTGAGGGGCGAGGCGCGCACGTCGACCTCGATCCCGCTGAGGCCGAACTCGTCGTAGGCGCGGTCCATGAGCTCGACCACCGGCCGGCGCGCGGCGGCGTCGCCGGCGTAGAGCGTCTTGGCGAACTCCTGGAAGCTCCCTGCCCGGTGCCCGGTGTGCACGAAGCTCCCCAGCGGGGCGACCTTGGCCTCCTCGGCGACGGCGGCCTCGTAGCGCTCGAGCACCGCCGGGAACTCGGCGGCCGGCTGGGGGATCCAGCGGATCGGCCACCACCCCCAGCCGCCCAACGCCCCGAGCAGGAGCAGGCTGCTGGCGGCGGCGACGGTCTTGCGCCTCTTGGTGCGGAGCGGCATGGCCCGAAGATAACGCACGGGGGCCGCGAGGCTCAGCCCTGCTTTTCGGCCGCCCAGTGCTGCTCGAGGGCCTCGTGGGCCTCGGTCGCGTAGATCATGCCGGGGCCGCCGGCCATGAACATGGCCACTCCGATCGCGTCGCAGACCTCCTCCTTGCTCGCGCCAGCGACGATCGCGCCGCGCACGTGGTAGGCGATACAGCCCTGGCAGCGCGCGGTGATCGCGGTCGCAATGCAGATCAGCTCCTTGGTCTTCTTGTCCAGGGCGCCGTCGCCGAGGGCCGCGTGGTGGAACGCGCCGAAGCCCTTCATGGCGGGCACGTCGCGGTGCAGGTGCTTGGCCTTCTGGTCGAGGTTCTTGCGCAGCTGGACGTAGTCGGTGGTCGTGGGGTCGCTCATGGTTTCCTCCAAGGCGCCCAGGTTACCTCCGCGGGACGCGCGGCCAACGCCCGCCGTCAGTCGACGGGCAGCTCGCGCTCCTCGTGCACGAACACCCGCCCGCGCACGTAGCGACCGTCGAGCTCGTGGTAGTCGAAGTCCTTCTCGTGCATGCGCCAGGTGGCGCCCACCAGCTCGAGGGTCAGCGGCCCCGCCGCGGGGGCGGTCAGCTCGAGGGTGAAGCTGCGCGCCTCGCGGGGGGCGAGGCGGGTGTCGTCGAGGAGCTCGATCGGGTCCCAGCGGTAGACCGCACCCAGGGTCTCCGTGCGCTCGGCGAGCACGGCTCCGTCGGGCCCGCGGACCCGCGCGCTCAGCTCGAGGTGCCGCTCGGGGTCGCCGGTGGGCAGCCGGTGGCCGGCCTCGGCGTTGGTCACGGAGAAGCGCAGGGTCAGCGGCTGGCCGGCGGCCGCCGACGCCGGCAGCTCGACCCACTCCAGCCTCGCCCCCGCGGGGTAGCGCGCGCGCATGGCGGCGACCCCGGCCTCGTCCTCGGGGCGCTTGGGGATCCCCGAGCCGCCGAACCAGTGCCGGCGGGTGGCGCGCACCGTCTGGCTCGCGGGGCCCAGGGTCCGCTCGACCTCGGGCATGTGGCAGCGCTGGCAGGTGTAGCCCTCCTCGCCGTAGGGCCCGCGCGCCAGCTCCTCCCCGGTGTCGAAGAAGCAGCCCAGCGGGATCTCGGCGAACACCGCCTGGGCCTGGTGGCACTGGGTGCACACCCCGGACGCCAACAGCTCGGGCGCCTTGCGCACCGGGTGCGGCGCGCTCGTGTCGCCGTAGGGGCCGAGCACGACCCCGTCGCGCACGTGGCAGGTCGCGCAGCCGATCGCGTCGCGCTGCAGCGCCGCGTCGAAGTGCGGGTTGTCCACGTAGCGCGGGCGCCCGTGGTCGCCGTCGTCGAGCCCCACCACCAGCCGCTCGAGCTGGTTCTCCAGGGGCGTGTGGCAGTTGACGCACATCCAGGTCACGTCCCGCCCCTTCTGGCTGCGCGACTTCTTCAGCTCCTCCTGGAACTGCGCGTCGTCGAGCCAGGCCCGGGCGTGGGTCGAGACCAACCACTCGGCGTAGAAGTCGGGGTGGCAGGCGCCGCAGGTCTCCGAGCGCAGGTCGGGCAACCCCTCGGGCACAGCCGTCCAGGGCACGGGCTGCAGGTAACGCGGCTGGGCCGCGTAGAACGCGCGCGCCGCCACGACGGGGTCGCCGGGCGCGCGCAGCGCGAACCACCCGCCCGCGCCCAGCGCGATCGCCGCCACCACCCCTGCTCCCAGCCACTTCGCCTGCACCCGCGCAGCCTAGCCCAGGAGCGCGCCGGTCTGGGGGCTGAGGGTTGCCCCTCGAGGGCAAGTTCCACGCGCCTCGCGACGACCAGGCGCCCTGACTACACTCCCAGCGTGAGCACACGGCCGATCGCTGACGTCGGGGAGGAGCTGGGGCTGAGGCCCGACGACCTGGTGCCGTTCGGGCGCCGGGTGGCCAAGGTCGAGCTCAGCGCCCTCGAGCGGCGGGGACGCCGCGCGGGCCGCTTGATCCTGGTCTCGGCCATGTCCCCCGACCGCGCCGGGATCGGCAAGACCACGGTCTCGGTCGGGCTCTCCATGGGGCTCCGCGCCCTGGGGCGGCGGGCCGTGGTGTGCCTGCGCGAGCCGTCGCTGGGCCCCGTGTTCGGCATGAAGGGCGGCGGCACCGGCGGCGGGAAGGCGCAGGTCCAGCCCGCGGACACGATCAACCTCCAGCTCACCGGCGACATTGGCGCGGTCGAGAGCGCCAACAACCTGCTCGCCGCGCTCGTCGACAACGCGCTGCACTTCCGCACCACCGAGCTCGACCCCTGCTCGGTGACCTGGCGCCGGGTCATGGACATGAACGACCGCGCGCTCCGCAACGTGGTGATCGGCCTCGGCGGGCGCAAGAACGGGGTCACCCGCGAGACCGGCTTCGACATTACCGCCGCCAGCGAGGTCATGGCCGTGCTGGCGCTGGCCAGCTCACGCGAAGACCTCGAGCAGCGCCTGGGGCGGATCGTGGTCGGGCGCGCGCGCGACGAGCGGTTCCTCACGGCGGCCGAGTTCCAGGCGGTCTCACCCATGAGCGTGGTCTTGAAGGACGCGCTGCTGCCGAACCTGGTGCAGACCAGCGAGGGCGGGCCGGCGCTGGTGCACGCGGGGCCCTTCGCCAACCTGGCCCACGGCTGCTCGAGCGTGATCGCGACCCGGCTGGGGCTGCACCTCGCCGACGACGTGGTCACCGAGGCCGGCTTTGGCTTCGACCTCGGCGGTGAGAAGTTCCTCCAGATCAAGTGCCGCCAGGCCGGGCTCTGGCCGCGCTGCGTGGTGCTGGCGGTGAGCCTGCGCGCGCTGAAGGCCCACGGCGGCGCCAAGCGCAAGGCCTGCCGCGAGCCCAACCCCGAGGCGCTGCGCGCGGGGCTGGCCAACCTCGAGCACCACCTGGAGAGCGTGCGCCGCTTCGGCCTCCCGGCGGTGGTCGCGATCAACACCTTCGCCGGCGACACCACGGACGAGCTGCGCCTGGTCGAGGAGCACTCCGCCGGGCTCGGTGTCGGCTGCGCCCGCTGCGACGGCTACGGCCGGGGGTCGGCCGGGACAGTCGACCTGGCGCGGGAGGTGGCGGCGGTGGTCGACGGCGACGACGACCCCGGGCCGACGTTCCTCTATCCGCTCGAGGCGAGCTACGCCGAGAAAATGCGCGCGATCGCGCGCGGGGTCTACGGGGCCGACGACGTGCACCTCGAGCTGGCCGCGCGGCGCGAGGTCGAGCGCCTGGTCGAGGCCGGCTACGACGGGCTGCCGGTGTGCATGGCCAAGACGCCGTTCTCGCTCACCGACCAGGACAAACACAAGGGTCGCCCCAGCGGGTTCACGATCAACGTGCGCGAAGTCCGCCTGCAGGCGGGGGCCGGGTTCGTGGTCGCGCTCACCGGCGAGATCCAGACCTTGCCCGGCTTGCCCAAGGAACCTCGCGGCGAGATCCGCCTGGAGGACGGCCAGGTCCGCGGGCTGCTGCAGGAGGACTAGGCGCTTCGCGCCTAGGGGCGAGCCCACTCCGACTGCCCGCCCTGGTGGGTGTGGCGCAGGCGGTAGCGCAGCCCTGCGGCCGGTGCGGGGTCGGTCCACGCGCGCGCGTCGTCGGGGAGCTCGGCCAGGCGCACCCAGTCGGCGTCGCGGTGCTCCTTGCGCTCGACGAGCCAGCGGCCCTCGGCGCGCGCGGGCTCGTCGCAGCCCCAGCGCAGCGTCGCGGCGTCGGGGGTCTGCTCGAGGCTGATCTCGGCGGCCGGGCGCGGCGGACCGCAGGCGCCCTGCGCGGCGAGCACCAGCGCGACCTCCGGCAGCTCGCGCTCGAGGGCCGCGAACACCGCCGGGCTGGGGAGCGCGGCGCCCTTGCGCAGCAGGCGCTCGGCCAGGGCGACGGGGTTGGGCGCTGCGCCGAGCACGCCGGCGCGCCAGGCGTCGTCCAACGCTGCGCGGTGGACCTGCTGGGCGAAGCCGAGCAGCAGCCCCAGGACGCGGGCGAAGTCGCGGGTGGACTCGCGCGGGGGGCAGGCGCGCTCGACGCAGAGGGTGAGGGGGGTCTCCCCGCGGGCGTTGGCGAGGTCCGGGCGCGCGCCCTTGGAGAGCAGCTGCCCGGCGAGCTCCAGGCTGGCCTGGGCTGGATAGGGGAACAGGTAGTGCAGGGGCGCGCAGCCCGCGCCGTCGGTGTGGTTCGGGTCGGCGCCGCGCTCGAGCAGCGCGTTGACCACACCGGCGCAGGCCGGGTGCGCGACGGTGACCGCGGCGGCGGTGGCCAGGTGCAAGGGCGTGAGCCCGCTCCCGCTGCGGGCGTTGGGGTCGGCGCCGTCCTCCAACAGGCGCGTGGCCTCGGCCAGGTTGGCCTCGACCTCGGCCGGACGCAGGGCGCGGGCCAGACAGCGGTGCAGCGGCGTGGCGTCGGGCTCCTGGGCGAGCTCTCCGCCCGCGCTCTGCCGCAGGGCGTAGCCGGACAGGGCCTGGCGGTAGAGTCGGGACCCGGTGTGGAGCAGGAGCTCGTCGTCGATCCGCACCCAGCGGCCCCCGTCGTTGCTGCCCGCGGCGGCCAGGTCGCAGGCCCGGGTGCTGAGCGTGGCACCGTCGGGGCCCGCGGAGGAGTCCGTTCCGAGGGCGTAGCTCCCGTCGGCGCGGAGGACGAGGGCCTCCTCGTCGAGGTGCACACGCTCGTCGTCGCTGCCGGAGACCGTCCAGTTCTCGTAGGTCGTGGCCTTGACGTAGGTCCCGTGCTGCATGCGTCTCTCCGGGGCGGTGGAGGGCGCGGCAACGCGCGGGGCCGCTGCCCGCAACGCGGCAGGATACCTCGCGTTGCGGCGGTGTGCGCCCCCGCGTGGGGCTCCTCCCACCGAGGGAGGCGAGGCGCTCCCAACCAGGTATGGTTGGGCCAAACCACACGGAAGGTGCAGGCCATGTCGACCCATTCGTATTCCCTCGAGCAGCACGGGATCACCGTCACCGACGTCCACCGCAACCCCACCGTGGCCGAGCTCTACGAGGCCGCCTTGCGCTACGAGGAGGGCTCGGCGATCTCGTCGACCGGCGCCCTGATCGCGCTCTCCGGCGAGAAAATGGGCCGCAGCCCCAAAGACAAGCGGATCGTCGACGAGCCCTCGAGCTGCGACGAGGTGTGGTGGGGCCCGGTCAACATTCGCCTCGACGAGCACAGCTTCAAGATCAACCGCGAGCGGGCGATCGACTACCTCAACACCCGCAAGCGGCTCTACTGCATTGACGCCTTCGCGGGCTGGGACCCCAAGTATCAGATCAAGGTCCGGATCATTTGCGCCCGCGCCTACCACGCGCTGTTCATGCACAACATGCTGATCCGCCCCACCGCCGAGGAGCTGGAGACCTTTGGCGAGCCCGATTACGTGGTCTTCAACGGCGGGAGCTTCCCCGCCAACCGGCACACCGAGGGCATGACCAGCAAGACCAGCGTCGACCTGCACCTCGGCCAGAAGGAGCTCGTGATCCTCGGCACCCAGTACGCCGGCGAAATGAAGAAGGGCGTGTTCACGGTCATGAACTACCTCATGCCCAAGCAGGACGTGCTCTCCATGCACTGCTCGGTGACCGAGGGCGAGGCCGGCGACACCTCGGTCTTGTTCGGGCTCTCGGGCACGGGCAAGACGACCCTCTCCGCCGACCCCAAGCGCAAGCTGATCGGCGACGACGAGCACTGCTGGACCGACGAGGGCGTGTTCAATATCGAGGGCGGCTGCTACGCGAAAATGATCGACCTCTCCGCCGAGGAGGAGCCCGATATCTTCCAGGCGATCCGCTACGGCTCGGTGCTCGAGAACGTGATCTACGACGAGGAGACCCGCGAGGTCGACTTCAGCGACACCTCGCTGACCCTCAACACCCGCGGGTCCTACCCGATCGAGTACATGCAGCAGGCCAAGATCCCGTGCGTCGGCGGCCAGCCGCGCAACGTGATCTTCCTCACCTGCGACGCGTTCGGGGTCTTGCCCCCGGTGAGCAAGCTCAGCGCGGCCCAGGCGCAGTACCACTTCATTTCCGGCTACACCGCCAAGGTCGCCGGGACCGAGGTCGGCGTGACCGAGCCCGAGGCGACCTTCAGCCCCTGCTTCGGCGGGCCGTTCATGGTGTGGCACCCCATGCGCTACGCCGAGCTGCTCGCGCAGAAGTGCGAGAAGCACGGCGCCCAGGTGTGGCTGGTCAACACCGGCTGGTCGGGCGGCGGCTACGGCGAGGGCAAGCGCATGTCGCTGAAGTACACGCGCGCGATCATTGACGCGATCCACGAGGGCACCCTGCACGAGGTCTCCACCGTCACCGACCCGGTGTTCGGCGTGGAGGTCCCCACCGAGTGTCCGGACGTGCCCGCCGAGATCCTCCAGCCGAAGAACACCTGGAAGGACGCCGCCGCCTACGACCTCAAGGCGGCCAAGCTGGCCACCCTGTTCCAGGCGAACTTCAAGGGCTACGCCGACGGCTGCAGCCCCGAGGTCCTGGCCGCGGGCCCCAAGAGCTAGCCCCAATCGGGCAGAAATAGCACTGGGAGTGTCCGCGCCGTTTGGTGTGGTGGGAGTTGTGACACCACCACCAACCAACCGAAGGGCCACTCCCAG
>Ga0070726_10004153_pt1 | contig 11746 bp, 13 predicted proteins | sample tdAd471_FD_67275 | JGI IMG/M metagenome (GOLD analysis project Ga0070726, IMG submission 67275) | Marine sediment microbial communities from the Atlantic coast under amendment with organic carbon and nitrate - tdAd47.1 | ecosystem: Environmental > Aquatic > Marine > Coastal > Sediment | place...
CCGGCAAAGCCGGGCGGAAGGGGTGCAGCCCGAAGGGCGAACAAAAAAGGCCCGCCTGCTTTCGCTGGCGGGCCTTTTCATCAGTGCTTTTCAGCCAGGCTTACGCCAGCGCTGCGCGCGCCTGCTCGACCAGGGCCTTGAAGGCTTCCGGCTCGCGGATCGCGATGTCGGAGAGAACCTTGCGGTCGACCTCGATGCCAGCCTTGTTCAGGCCGTTCATCAGGACGGAATAGGTCATGCCGTGCTCGCGGGCACCGGCATTGATGCGCTGGATCCACAGGCTACGGAAGTTACGCTTCTTCGCGCGACGGTCGCGGTAAGCGTACTGGCCGGCCTTCTCCACAGCCTGAACCGCGGTGCGGAACTGCTTGCGGCGAGCGCCGTAATAGCCTTTGGCTTTCTTGATGACTTTCTTGTGGCGGACAGAGGTCGCCGGTCCGGAAGTAACTCGAGACATATCAGTGTGCTCCTAACTCGGTGCCAGCGGCCTTAAAGGCCGTTCGGGATGTATTTTTTGACGATGCGGGCGTCCTGAGCAGACAGCGTGGTCTGGCCGCGCTTGTTGCGGATCTGCTTCGGAGTACGCTTGATCATGCCGTGGCGCTTGCCAGCCTGGCCAGCCTTCACCTTACCCGTGGCAGTGAGCTTGAAGCGCTTCTTGGCGCCGCTCTTGGTCTTCATCTTCGACATTTCCATCTCCTTTTACGGAACCGGAAAACCGGTTCTGTGGATGCTGAAAGCGCGGCAGGCATGTCGATTGGGCCCGGCGCGCCGTTTCTTCAAAGAGCGGGGGTTATACGCGGAATGAAAGAGATTGCAAGCATGCAGGCGAGTCAGCGCTCAGTGCGCGTCGCCATGCTCACACAGGCCACAATCGCGTTCATGGTCATGGCCGCCGGCGCGGCGTGACTGCCAGTTCTGGAAGTGGGCGTAGGCCAGCACCGTTACACCGGTGAGCGTCAGGACGGTTTCCGCCAACTCGCCGAACAAGTGAGAGGCGCCCAGGGCCATCAAGGCGAGGCCTGCAATGCCAAGGATCCACAGCGTGCGCCCGCCCTGGGTGGCGCGCACACCCCATCCAAGGCCGAACAGAGAAATCGGAGCAGCAACCAGCAACAATACCAGATGCCATTCATGACCCACGCCGATCAGATCCGAGACCGCCGGCGTCAGCAAGGGAGCTGCGGCGGCGGCCGCAGGGAAAAACAGACAGTGGGCAACACAGATTACCGACAGGCTGATACCTGCAATATCAAGCTTGTTGGCGTGTTGATGAGACGGTCGGGACATTCATGAACTCCGGAATTCCCGAATGATATAGTATAACATTCCGCGCATGCCAACCACTCGATGATGCGCAGACATAAAAAAAGCGGCGCACCGGAGTGCGCCGCTTGCCGGACCGGAGTCCTGTCTAGTCCTGGCCACCAAATCCGAGTTCGGAAATCTCGAGCACGGCTTCAGCCGGCTCGCCCTCCCAATAGGTCCCGACCCAGATATCGTAGGTCCCGGACACCGGATTGGAGAACATCACACCGGGGTTGAGACCAATCTGGTCGTCATTGCAGACCCAATTGCCGCTCGGATCATTGATAACAAGCGTCGTGTCCGCATCTGAAATCGCGGAGATGTAGAGATCGAAGGCATTGCCGGCCTCGAAGCGAAGCTCATAGTCGGGTGCCGCCGTCACATAACCGCGACAGGAACTGTCAGCGGAATATTCCGCCGCCAGATTGCCCCCGGCCATCAATTCGACCGTGTGGGGGTCAGGCGTGTAGCCACTCTCCAGGTCCACGCCGCCGTAATTGGCCGGCAGGGAGTGGTCGAGCGCAGCGATATTGCCAAGCACATCGCCAAAACCAACCTCGGAAATGTGCAACGTTCCCGGGGTCGGCTCGACTTCTCCGTAAGTGCCGACCCAGATATTGTAGAGCCCACTCATCGGCGCATCAAAACGGATACCCGGATTGAGATTGCCCGCGCCGTCATCATCGCACCACCAGCTGCCATCCGGTGCGTTTACGATCAGTGTCGCATCTCCCTGGGTCACGGCAGAGATGTAGAGATCATAGTCTCCAGCCGTGTAGGTGAGGTCGAAGTCCGGCGCCTCGGTGGCGAAGCCGCGGCAGAAATTCCCGACATCACCGACCGCCTCATAGACGTCCTGGTCACCGCCAGCGAGGAGGTCGATACTGTACGGGTCCGGTTCGAACCCGGCCCGCAGGGTGGCCTGGCCGTAATTCGACGGCAGGGACCAGTCGAGATTGGGCGGGCCGTCCGTGTCGCCGAGATACCCGAGCTCAGAGACGTACAGCGTTGCCTCGGCCAGCGGTCCGTTGGAGAAACGACCGGCCCAGACCGCGTAGCGACCGGACTGCGGGTCGCGGACACGCACACCCGGATTGGGATAGCCAGCGCTGTCATCATCGCAGTGCCAGCCACCATCGGGGCCCTGGACCAGGATGGTCGTATCGGTCTCGGATTCCAGCGAGAAGAAGAGGTCGAAAGTCTCGCCAGCCGAGTAGTCGACCCAGGCATCCGGCGCTTCCGACACGCGACCATAGCAAAGGCCGCCCGTGCCCCGGTCCGAATCCATGTCACCGCCCGCCAGCACGGCGAGCGTCCTCGGGTCATCCGAGAACCCGGCTCGCAGGCTCATCCGGCCCGCATTCGGCGGCAGGCTGGCGTCAGGCGAACGGGAGAAGCGGTTGTCGTTGAAAAAGCGCAATTCGGAGATGTGGAGCTGGCCCGGCATGTAGCCGCTGCCATAGCCGAGAGCGCCAGCCCAGATATCGTACTCTCCAGACATCGGATTTTCGAACATCACGCCAGGATTGAGGCCCATATTGTCGGCGAAGGCGTCATCATTGCAGTGGAAACTGCCATCCGGCGCGCGCACCACCAGGACACCGTCCAGATCGCTCGCTGCCGAGAAGTAGAGTGGCCAGCTGCCGCTCTGATAATTCACGGAAACCGAGGGCTGATGGGTGATGTAGCCGAAGCATTCATTGTCGAGCGCGGAGGCATCGATCGCGCCCCCCATCTGGATATCGATGGAGCGCGGGTCATCTGAAAACCCGGCGCTCAGATTGGTAGAACCGTAGGCTGGCGGCGCATTCCAGTCCTGGGACTGGGCGGCACCGGACAAGCCGATGGCAAGAAGCGATGCACAAACCAGGAAACGCGTCTTCATACTGTCTCTCCCCCTGTAGGACGGACCGGCTATCGGTCCAGTTCGGAAATCTTCAAGGTCGCGGGCGCCACGGTGTCCGGATCGTAGCTGCCAACCCAGATGTCGTAGAGCCCGCTCATGGGCGCGCCGAAGCGGATTTTCGGATCCGTCCCGGAGCCACTGTCGTCATCGCAATACCACTGCCCGTCCGGCGCATTCACGACCAGCGTCGTATCCGCCTCGGCATGGACCGATAGGATGAGCGGCAAGGATCCTGCGTTGTAATAAAGATCGAAATCAGGCGCGTCCGCGATGAAACCGGGGCAGTTTCCGCCCAGGTGTTCGGCCGCATTGATGGGGCCGCCGGACTCGACCTGAACCCTGTATGGATCCGGCGTAAACCCGGCAGACAGCGAAACATCGCCATAGCGTGGCGCGCGGGAAACGTCCTGGGCCTCAGCCGACCAGTCGGCCACGCCCAGTGCCGTCACGGCAAACACGGCATGCGCGAAAAATTTCATCCAATCCCCCTGTCAGGCGATCACAACACGCATCGCGAGGTGACGCAATGCAACACTTTGTCCTGCTCCAATATTGATCGCGACCGCTTGAATTCCACCTGAACACCCCCACCCGCACTTCGCCGCATTTCCGCCGGGAAATCTGCGCATTGGGGTGATTGAAAACAAAAAGGCCGCCCCAGCGGGACGGCCTCTTGTGTCGGCATTCTGGCGCGCGATCAGCGCGGCGCCATCACCATGACCATCAGGCGCCCTTCGAGCTTGGGCTCGAATTCCACCTTGGCGGTCTCGGCGAAGTCTTCCTTGACCCGGTTCATGATCTCCATGCCACGGTCCTGGTGCGCCATTTCGCGCCCCCGGAAACGCAGGGTGATCTTCACCTTGTCGCCCGCCTCGAAGAAACGCGTGATGGCCTTGGCTTTCACCTGGTAGTCATGCACGTCGATATTCGGACGCATCTTGATCTCTTTGATCTCGACGGTCTTCTGCTTCTTCTTGGCCTCGGCCTTCTTTTTCTGTTCCTGGTATTTCAGCTTGCCGTAATCGACGATCTTGCAGACGGGCGGATCGGCATTGGGAGAGACCTCGACGAGATCGAGTCCTGCCTCCTGCGCCGCTTCCAGAGCAGCGTCGGTGGGCATAACCCCCTGCTTTTCACCATGTTCGTCGATCAGGAGAACCCGCGGTACGCGGATGTCCCGGTTAATGCGTGGCCCTTCTTTCTTGGGCGGGGTCGCAACTTGCGGTCTACGGGCTATGGCCTTGTCTCCTCTGTGGCCGGCAAACTTGAGCTTGATTAATCCTCGCACTGCGCCGCGCGATCAAGACCTCTTGGTCAGAAATCGGCGTCACACCGTGTCGGAAAGCGCGCACTATGGTGATTTAAACACATTAAGCAAGTGTGGCCTGCGCATCAGACCAGTTCATGGGGCGTCTCGAAACCGCCCGCAAAGCGCATCGCCTGCATGGCCTCTTCCGGAGAGACCTGCGCCAGTGTGGTCGCATGCATAAGCACGACCGGCGCCGGTCCGCGCGGTGCAATCAGCGCGGGATCCTCGACATTGCTGTAGAGCGCCAGGGCGGGAGCCCCGGACGCGACGAGCACGTGAAGAAGCGGGGTGTCCTCGCCAAAGACGAAACAGGTCCGGCGGGCCAGCCCGGCCAGCTGGGGCAGTTTGGCCTTGCCGGTAATATCGCGCGCGCCTGGGGCGACATGGGATACATAGCGACCGATCTCGCGCGTATCTGGCCCGCCGACCAAGGCCGGGGTGACACCATTCTGCAGGAGTTCATGCGCCAGCGCGGCCCATTTTTCCTTCGGCCAGCGAAGGGCGGGCTTCACACCTTCACCCGACGGAGCAAGCAGGGCGAAACGACCATTGAGCCCGAAATATTCCGGATCGAGCATGCGGGACTTCTTGGCGAGATAATCCACCCAGGATGCGTCCGGGGCCGGCGCTTCACCGAGTGCGTAATGCGTGGGCCCCTCGCCGAGGGCGGCATTGAGCTTGCCCGCGACCTCATCCACGGGGTGAGCGGTGGATTTCGGATCCGGCGCGATCTCGACCCATTCCGTCTTGGAAAAGCGGAACAGGCCCTTGAGCTTTTTCGACTCACTCGTGCCCATGAGATCATAGACACGCACCGGTCGCGCGGCCTTCATCCGCTTGTCGCGCGCAGAGACAAGCGGCCGGGAGTCCGGAACAGCATCAATCTCGATCGCATTGAAATACGGACAATGCTTGAGGAAGCTCTCAAAATCCGGACGGGTCAGCAGAACGATCCGGTCCCGCTTGTGGACCGCCCGCAAGGTCTCCGCTGTCGCCAGCATACGCACGGTCGACGTCAGATCGCCCCAGTGCAGGACGTACACAATATCACGCTGCGGTTCGCTCATGTCGGGGAGTTTAAGACTTCGGCGTAAACACGCAATGTCGAAGCTTGCAGCTGGCGTGTGGAAAACTGCTCGCGAACATGCGCTGTGGCCCGCTCGGCCATCGCTTCGCGACGCATGGCGGGTAGGATCAGCGCCTTGTGGATCGCCTCGGCCAGGGCGCCAACATCACCCGGCGGCACGCGCCAGCCGGTCTCCCCCTCAAGAATGATCTCGCGAGCTCCGCCGTGATCGCAGGCAATCACCGGGCATCCCATCGCGCCGGCCTCCGCCGCTGTCCGCCCGAAGGCTTCCGGTTCAACCGACGGGGTCAGCACCAGTCGACACATCAACATGGCGGCGGGGATGTCACTGCAATGACCGACAATCCGCACGCGGTCACCGAGGCGTTCCTCAATAATGATGGCCTCGAGCTCGGCAACGTAATTCTCTCGCCCCTGGGCATCCCCGGCGAGCACCAGCGTTGGCAGCTCAACCCCCTTGGCATGCAACCGCCCATAGGCGCGCAAGGCCTCGCGTTGCCCCTTCCACCCGGTCAGGCGCCCGGGCAGGAGCACGATCGGCTGGGTCGGGTCCATTTCCCACGCGTCGGCAAGCGCATGCCATCGGGCTGCATCGATCGCCGAGCGATCAAAGCGCGCGAGGTCAACACCGCGCGGGATGACCCGGATCCGCTCTGCGGCAAAGGGGTGTTCGGCCTCGATATGCGCACGGATGAAGTTGGAGTTGGCAATCACCCGCTCCCCCTTCGCCATGAAGCTGTTATACCAGCGCTTGACGGCGTTCCGGGCGTTGTACGTCCCGTGATAGGTCGTCACGTAGTGCGCCCCGGTCCGGTCGCAGGCGACCTTCGCACTCAAGGCCGGCGCCCGCGAGCGCGCATGGACGATATCGACTTGCTCGGCGCGAATGATCTTCGCCAACCGGTCCGCATTCCGCCAGGCGACAATCGGATTCTTGGTCGCCACAGGCAAACGGATCAGTTCGCCGCCGAGCGCGGCGAGCTCGGCTTCCAGACGCCCACCCTGACTGGCGACGAGCGCCCGGCCACCCGCTGCGACAATCGCCTCGGCAACTTCAAGCGTGGTGCGTTCCGCCCCGCCGGCATCCAGCTCTGGAATGACCTGGAGAATATTCATGCCTGACCTCTGACCATGGCATCGCTTCTTCCACACTCGCCGGGACGTGACAATTGCGCTGAACCGTAATGACAGCGAAATGGACCCGCCGGGCCCGCGTGCCTAGGGTGCAGACCGTACCAAACGAAGGATGTCCCATGCGCCTTGCCCTGACACTTCTTGCCAGCGCGTTTCTCGGTGCGCCTGCCCTGGCACAGACCGACGCCCAGCTTGCCGAAAGCCGCCGCTATGAGGCCTGTCTGGATCTGGTCGAGACTGACCCCAGCGAAGCCTTCGAAGATGCGCTGCTCTGGCGCAATGAGGGCGGCGACTGGCCGTCGGAGCATTGCCATGCCCGAGCCCTGGTCGCCATGGGTGAGACTGAGCGGGGCACGGAGTTGATCGAGAGTATCGCCAGCATCCAACGCCGCGGCATGGTCGACCATGAGCGCCTCGCCCTGTGGCTGGAAGCCGGAGAGCTCTGGCTCGACCAGAATAACTTCGTCTCCGCGGAGAGCGCTTTCAGCGTCGCACTCGCCCTGGACACCGAGTCAGCCCTGGCACTGGATGGCCGGGCGCGCTCCTATCTGGGCCTGCAACTCTGGAATGACGCCGCGAGCGACGCGGCTGCCCTGACAGCCAACCTGCCGAACTGGGCCGATGGTTGGCGCTATCTGGCGGAGGCAGAACTGGAACGCGGACATCCGACCGAAGCCCAGAGCGCGATCATCGCGGCGCTCCGGATCGACCCCGCCAATATCGACGCCCTCGTCCTGCGCGGGCGTATCAATGAAGCGATGCGGATGGATGCGGAAACGGACTAGCCGGCTTCGGCGTATTCGTCCTCGTCGCCATAGTCGGGATTACAGACGATGACCTGGTTGCGGCCGCTCTGCTTGGCGAAATAGAGCGCCTCGTCGGCGGCCTGGAGAATGGCTTCCGGCGTGTCCTGTCCAAGCACGTCGCAGACGTCCGAGACCCCCATGGACGCCGTTGCGTTCAGCTTCTCGCCGCCGGGCAGCTCGATGGTGCGCTGCTCGATCGCGGAGCGGATCTGTTCTGAGATGTCTGCTGCGCCCACGAGGTCGGTTTCGTGAAGGACAACGGCGAATTCCTCGCCCCCCAGACGACCGAGCATGTCGCGCGGACGAAGACAGGACTGGATGGTCCTGACGACCTCGATCAACACCTTGTCGCCTGCGGCATGACCATAGGAATCGTTGACCTTCTTGAAATGGTCGAGATCAAGCATGATCACAGACGTGTCCACGCCATGACGCGAGGATCGTTCCACTTCCATTTCCAGATACTGCATGAAGGCGCGGCGATTGGCGGCGCCCGTCAGGGAATCCGTTTCGGCCAGGCGACGGAACTGTTTCTGCATCCGGACCAGGCGCGAGGCGGCCCGCAGGCGCGCGCGAAGTTCGGTCATGTTGACGGGCTTGCGGATGAAGTCATCGGCACCAGCATCCAGGGACTCTTCCAGACGACGCTCCTCGCCGGAGGCGGTGACGACGATGGTGTAGGTGGACTCGGTGTCCGGATTGCCCTTGAGCGACCAGCACGCCTCCAGCCCGTTGACCTCACCGACTTCGATCCCCGTCAGGAAAATATCGACCGGCATCATCCGCATGATGTCGAGCGCCTCGGTCGCGCAGGTGGTCGTCTGCACGGAATACCCGGCATCCTCGACCGCCTTGGACAGGATACGGAGCTGTACGGAACTGGTCTCGCAGATCATCACGGTGATCGGCGAGGAAAAGGATTCCGCTTCAAAACTCTTCTCGGACGAACTCATAAACAGGCCGCTCTATTCATCTTTGCGATCCCCCCGGCATCGCTTCGAGTGAATAAATTTAGTCCAAGAGGCTTTGTGAAATGATAACGACGCGGATTATTTTCCGGAACGCCATTCTGTTTTGACGTAATCGCTTGCCTCATGCGGCAATCGGATGGCCCGCTCGCTTTCAAGGCGCGCTTCAGCAAGGCGCCCCAGCGCCCAGATGGCCGCACCACGGACGATCTCCGACGCATCGTCGAGCAAGGCGACCACCTCGCTCAACAGCGTTTCGTCTCCGGAATTTCCGATCGCAATCAAGACATTGCGTACGAACCGGTCGCGCCCGATGCGCTTGACCGGCGAGGCCGTGAAAACCTGGCGGAACGCCTCGTCATCGAGCCGCGCCAATTCGGACAGGAGCGGCCCCTTCAGCTCAGGACGCGGATGAAAGGCCGCCTCTGCGCTGACCGCCGCAAACTTGTTCCAGGGACACACGGCGAGACAATCGTCACAGCCATAGATCCGGTTGCCCATCGCGATACGAAACTCAACAGGTATGGGACCCTTGTGCTCGATCGTCAGATAGGAAATGCAGCGTCGTGCATCGAGCTGGTAGGGCGTCGGGAATGCGTCGGTCGGGCAGACATCGAGACAGGCCCGACAGGATCCGCAATGATCCGTCTCCGGGACATCGGCCTCCAGCTCCGCCGTCGTGAGCATGGCGCCCAGGAACAGCCAGGATCCGTGCTCTCGGCTGACCAGATTGGTATGCTTGCCTTGCCAACCCAGCCCGGCCTTCGCCGCGAGCGGCTTTTCCATCAGAGGCGCCGTGTCGACAAAGACCTTCACCTCCGCGCCGGTTTGCGCGACGAAGGCCCGCGCGAACTGCTTCAGCCGCTTCTTGATCAGGTCATGATAATCGCTGTTCTGGGCGTAGACCGAGATGGCCGCTTCGGATCGACGCTGCAATATCGCCAACGGATCGTGTTCCGGCCCGTAATTAAGCCCGACCACAACGGCGGACTTCGCCTCCGGCCACATGGCGGTCGGCGCCTGGCGACGCTCCAGCGTCTCCTCCATCCAGGTCATGGAACCGTGATAGTCCGCCGCCACAAACGCGCGCAGCCGCTCCGCCGCGGGCCAGGCTTCGTCCGCCCGGCAGATCCGGGCGGCAGAGAAACCCGCCTCCAGGGCGAGGGATTTGATGGCGTCGGCCTGCATGCTCACCCGTGTAGGCGGGCCCGGACGATTCCGCGACCCATTAAAGCCGCGCCGCGATCGCTTGACGCTGCAATTGCGTCTGGTCCCGGACAGCTTCGTACTCGGAGAAGTTTGCGAGGAAATTGTCGTAGCTCGCCGGATTGTTGACCGGGGTGACGATGGACAGTGCACGCGACAGGATCTCCGCTCCGGCCACTTCCGCCTGGAAGCTGGTCGGGTAGGTGCCCATCATCTCCAGAACAACGTCGAGCTGACGGGCCGCGACACCGCTGGCTCCGGCGCGTTCACCTTCCAGCTGCTGCTGGAACGCGGCAAGGCGGCGACGCCCCTCCTCGATGTTTTCCACCACACCCGCCTGGTTGGTATCCAGGGCAGCCTGGAAGTCCTCGACCGCGTATTCCGAGGCGGGTGCGCCCATGCGCTGGCGCGCCAGTTCGAAAACGATATTGGTGGACTCCATGTTGAGGATCATGGCGGACAGCAGATGACGCTGCGGATGAATGACGTCCAGCCCGTCCCGAGCCGCACGGTTCAGCGTAATGATGCCCAGATAATAGTCCTGGAACAGGGCCAGCTGCGCTGCCTGGAACCCGAGCGGATCCACATCGCGTCCCCGGATCGCATCGCGGGCATAGTCTTCGACATCGTCGATATAGGTCTCGATTGTATCAAGGATGTTATCCGGCATGCCCCGCATCAGCGCCGTCGATTGCTCCTGGCCGGGCAGAATGTAGGACGGACCGTCTTCCAGCGTCCGTCCGCGGCGACGGAAAGCGTTGAGCTGGTCGTCCACCCCATCACGCCAGCGGGACAACTCACGCAGCGCCTCCCGCTCGGTTTGCGTACCGGCCTCGACTGTCGCCGCAAGCTCGAAGGCCGGTTGCGTCACCCCGACGAAATTCACCGCCTCCTGCGCAAACAGACCGATTTGCTGGGTCCAGGCCGCATAGGCCTGGATGTTGGCCAGATCGTCCTGGGCGTCTGCCGGACGCGCAACGAACATGGCGAGAGCGGCCATCAGGCCCACAAGAAAGCGACGCATGAAATCCCCCTGAAATTTTCGGAGGACATGCTTGTCGCCGCCATCTCAGGTGTCAAGAATGGCGATGAGCAATCCCTAGAAATCCAGGTCCGCATAGTGCGCCGCCGGGCTGATGCCGGGCAGCTTGTCCTCCAGCAGCCCGCGGAAGGCGGGACGGCATTTGACGCGCTGATACCATTGCTTGACCGGCTCGAATGCATCCCAGGGGACTTCCCCGAGATAGTCGAGGCAGGACAGGTGGGCTGCAGCGGCAATGTCAGCCAGCGTATAGCGAGGCCCGGCGAGGCCATCGCGGCTCTCGAGCAGCCACGCCATATGATCGAGATGGCCACGCAGATGCTCTCGCCCTTCGCGCATGGCCTGGGGGTCCGGCGCGCCCAGCCCCTGCACCGGCTTTTCGAGCTTCTCATGCATCAGGTAGGCATTCACCTCGCCGTCGAACTTGCGATCAAACCAATCCGTCAGGCGGCGCGCCTCGGCCCGCTCGGCCGGCCCGCCCGGCAGGAGGCACGGAGACGGTGTCGTCTCTTCGAGATATTCGGAGATGGCGCGCGCCTCGACAATAATGCGCCTCTGCCCTCCGGTATCATCCTCAAGAACCGGCGTGAGGCCGGCCGGGTTCAACGCCAGCAGGTCTTCCGGGCGCTCCCACGGCTCGACAAGCACCAGCTCGTGGCGGATCGACTTTTCTTCGAGGATGAGACGGATTTGCCGCGAGAAGGGATCCAGCGGCCAGTGGTGAAGCACGCGCATACGGTTCGCTACCAGACTTTCCTGTCAAATGCAGCCGAATGACTTATCCGGATGCACCCTCTTCCGACTGGAAGAATTCCGTGCCATGCGGTTCGGCTTCCCCGTGCGGATCCGCGTGAATGAGGATGTCAGCTGCCGGGTAGACTTCCAGCAGACGGTTTTCGCAATCGACCAGAATGGTGTGCGCGTCCGCGAGACTCATCGCCGGCGGCAACTCCATGTGGAACTGGATATGAATCAATGGC
>Ga0070726_10004154_pt1 | contig 11742 bp, 9 predicted proteins | sample tdAd471_FD_67275 | JGI IMG/M metagenome (GOLD analysis project Ga0070726, IMG submission 67275) | Marine sediment microbial communities from the Atlantic coast under amendment with organic carbon and nitrate - tdAd47.1 | ecosystem: Environmental > Aquatic > Marine > Coastal > Sediment | place...
CAAACCAGAAGGGCACCCTGTTTAACAATGTAGGCCAACATTACAACCATAGCTTTTTCTGGAATAGTTTGAGCCCCATTGGTAGTGGCGAACCCAAAGGCCCAATTGCTGAGAAAATATCATCCGACTTCGGCAGCCTCGAAGCTTTCAAAGCGGAATTTATCAAAAGCGGCGTGGGTCAATTTGGCCGCGGCTGGGTATGGTTAGTTGCTCATGAGGGTAAGCTCAAAGTTGTTAATTCTGCTAATGCGGAGACACCTTTAACCCAGGGAATGACACCGATATTGGTTTGTGATGTATGGGAACACGCTTATTATCTTGATTATCAGAACCGGCGACCAGACTTTCTTACAGCATTTGTTGATCATCTGGCTAACTGGGAATTCGCCAACAAGAATTTAGCTAATGGATAACTAGTTGGTAATTCATGTGGTAAATCGCATCCGGCACCGGTGGGTATCTATGGATATTCACCGGTTTTTTTATATCACAGAATATCCTTATCAATAGCTACTATAGTGTGACGCGTAAAAAACCCGGAGCGGTATCTACACCATACTCCGGGTTTTTGTGTACCAGGGTTGGGCTGCTGTGGATTCCCTTGTAAGGGCACAAGAACAGCCGTGGTAATCGGCAAATTACATCATGCCACCCATGCCGCCCATACCACCCATACCACCCATATCAGGCATTCCTCCGCCTGCGGCAGGTTTTTCCTCAGGAAGATCAGCCACCATACACTCGGTGGTAATCATGAGACCAGCAACAGAGCCCGCGGCCTGTAAAGCGGTGCGAGTGACTTTAGCCGGATCCAGAATGCCCATTTCGATCATGTCACCATATTCACCGGTGCCGGCGTTGAAGCCGAAATTCCCTTTTTCTGATCGTACCCGTTCAAGTACTACCGAAGCTTCTTCACCTGCGTTTGCCACGATTTGACGTAGCGGTGCAGTAACAGCTTTCAGTAGCAAGTTGATACCTACATTCTGGTCTTCGTTTTCACCCTTCAATCCTTGAACAGTCTGCAAGGCACGAACCAGAGCAACGCCGCCACCCGGGACCACACCTTCTTCTACCGCCGCTCGAGTTGAGTGCAACGCATCTTCCACCCTAGCCTTCTTTTCCTTCATTTCGATCTCGGTACCGGCCCCGACCTTGATTACGGCAACACCACCTGCCAGCTTCGCCACGCGCTCCTGCAACTTCTCGCGATCATAATCTGACGAAGTTTCTTCAATTTGCGCCCTGATCTGAGCGACTCGTCCGGCAATCTTGTCCGTATCTCCAGCACCATCAATAATGGTAGTGTTTTCCTTGGTCACGTTTATGCGCTTAGCGGAGCCCAGATCTTCCAGTGTAGTGCCTTCAAGACTAAGGCCCACTTCTTCAGAAATCACGGTACCACCGGTCAGAATTGCGATATCTTCCAGCATGGCTTTTCTGCGATCACCAAAGCCTGGCGCCTTGACGGCAGCTACTTTGACGATTCCTCGCATATTGTTAACCACTAGTGTCGCCAGCGCTTCACCCTCAACGTCTTCTGCGATCACCAGCAAGGGACGGCCAGATTTCGCAACGCCTTCGAGCAGGCCCAGCATATCTCGAATATTGGAAATCTTCTTATCCACCAACAGAATAAGTGGATCTTCAAGATCTACAGCCATGCTATCCTGGTTATTAATGAAATAAGCTGAGAGGTATCCTCGATCAAATTGCATACCCTCGACCACTTCCAATTCGTTTTCCAGGCCTGAACCGTCTTCAACGGTAATGACACCTTCTTTGCCGACCTTCTCCATAGCGTCTGCTATGATTGCTCCGACCTGATTGTCAGAATTGGCGGAAATGGTCCCAACTTGCGCAATTGCCTTGGAATCAGTACACGGAGTTGAAAGTTTGCTCACCTCGGCTACCAGTGCAGTAACCGCCTTATCAACTCCTCGCTTCAGATCCATTGGATTCATCCCGGCAGCGACAGACTTTAATCCCTCATTAAGAATAGATTGCGCCAGTACGGTAGCTGTTGTAGTGCCGTCACCCGCTTCGTCAGAAGTCTGTGATGCGACCTCCTTGACCATTTGTGCACCCATGTTTTCAAATTTATCTTCCAGTTCGATCTCTTTGGCCACCGATACACCGTCTTTGGTTACTGTTGGCGAGCCGAAAGATTTATCCAACACCACGTTGCGGCCTTTCGGCCCCAGGGTTACTTTTACTGCGTCGGCCAATACATTGACACCTTTCAATAGTTTCTGGCGTGCTGAGTCGCCAAATTTTACTTCTTTAGCCATGTTCACTCTTCCTGTTCAAATATTCGTTTACCTGATTCCGAGTTGTAGTAGCAATTAGTTTTCTACCACCCCAAAAATCTCACTTTCATTGAGAATCAACAGCTCTTCGCCATCAATTTTTACGGTGTTACTCGAGTATTTGCCAAACACAACGGTATCGCCAACTTGCAAGTCAATTGGACGAACCTCTCCGTTATCCAGGGCACGACCTGGTCCGACTGCTATGACTTCGCCCTGGGCTGGCTTTTCAGTCGCGCTATCGGGTAGAACAATACCCCCCGATGATGTTGTCTCCTCTTCCGTACGTCGTACTACAACTCGATCTTGTAATGGCCGGATCTTCATTGGATTTTTTCTCCTAAATCAATTGGTCTTTCTTTACTTAACCAGACAAAAAAACACCCCCAGGGCCTGTCTGGAGATGTTCCACATAGCAATACTGCGCTATCTCTATGTCTGGGCCGTAGTCAAGGATCACAGGCCCTTCCTGTGTGGCTCCTAAGATGGGGATAGCAATAGGAATTTCAATGGTCAGAAAGGTAAATATTTAAATTTTTGGGCAATTTTTCTGAAATTAACAGATATCGTACAAAATCGAGTATCAAGTGGGAGAAACGCATTGTTCAGTGACTGCTCTATTCCTAAGATGAATCCCGACTCTTTCCATCAAGGCGATTGGGTTCATCCGTCTCATCAGTGAATTCCCCATCAAATACACCGGGTTCATTTTGCCTGTATACGCTACCTGATTGCCAGAAAAAACTGGTGGAATGGCCTTGTGATGCTGAAACAGCCCCAGAAGCAACAATCTTAGCGGCGAAAAGGCGACGCAAAGGCGTTGTGAGGCAGCAAAAACCTATCGTATCCGTAATAAATCCGGGCGTAAGCAGTAATGCACCAGCGAATGCCAGCAGAAATCCTTCGATGACTTCCTGGGCTGGTAACTGACCACTTGCCAATCGTTGGTTTGCTCGCGATAAGGTTGACAAGCCTTGACGCTTAAGAATCTGCACCCCGACGACAGCGGTTAATACGACCAGAAATATAGTCCATAATCCCCCAATATAATCACTCACTTTAAATAGCAGGAGCATTTCTACCAGAGGGACGGCAATGAAAAATATTAATATCCAGCGCATTGACAGGAATTCACTTTACCACTCGTCACAGGGTTGCCAATGTATCATGGACGCTATCAAATTTAACCCGGTTATTTAACTTTACTATGGCCGACTTGGGTAACCAGGAAAAAATCTGGGCAGCAGTAAATGCGATTCCCAGGGGGCGAGTCGCTACCTATGGTCAGGTTGCAAGCATGGCTGGTTTGCCTGGCTATGCTCGCTATGTCGGTTATACATTAAAACAATTGCCATCTGGAACTAGCCTGCCCTGGCATCGAGTCGTAAACACCAGAGGCCGGTTGTCGTTCCCAATACATAGCGATAAGTACAGAAACCAAAAACAGCGCCTGCAGGAAGAAGGCATTAAATTCGTTAAAGAGAAGTTTTCGCTGACGAAATACAAGTGGAATCAGGAAACCGATACTTGTTGATTTGCCCGACTATACACAGCAAGCAATTTCCCTACCCATAGCAGCAAACACAGGCCTGGAATAATCATCAGGGCAGTGAGCACAAAGAAGAAAGCCCAGTCACCGTCGAGAAAATCAATAATAGCCCCGCTGCCAGCAGCGAGGGTAGTACGACCAAAATTCGAAATAGACGCCATTAGCGCATACTGCGTGCCCGTGTAGGTGCGGCTGGTAAAATACGAGATAAAAGATACAAACGCAACGGTACCAAAAGCCTGGAAAAAATTGTCGACGAACAGTGTCAACATCAGCAGACTGGTGCTCGGACCCACAATAGCCAGCAGCGCGAAAAACAGATTAGCGGACGCCATTGCAACACCACTTATGAATAGACCCTTGATGATGCCAAACCTGGTATTTAAAACTGCGGCAATGAGAGAGAATACCGCCGTCACAATGCCGCCAAAAAACTTCGAATAAAAGCTGATCTGGTCAGTGGTGAATCCTATTTCTACATAAAACACCAGTGACATGCGCCCTAACATTGCCTCGCCAAGCCTGAAAACCAGCAGTAGCAGAAAAATCGATAATGCCAAGCGCAAGCCGCAACGATTAAAAAATTCACTGAATGGCTTGATCACATACTTGACCAACCATTGCTTTACACTATCCGTGGATTCAGGGCCAGTCGCGAGGTCCGTCACATGGTCTCGGTCATCCTCTTGCGCAAGTGGCTCTGGCACCATTGTAATCAGAATAATCAGAATCACGTATAAAGCTGCTATGCATAAATAGACCTGAGACCATGCCAGGCCAATAGTTTCGCCCCCAAGTGCAAGTGCCATTGCGCCACCGATAAAACCATACCCTGCCCACCAGCCAGTCGTACTCATTGCAGCAGCAAATGGCATCTTGGCATCCATTTCTTCCCTGGTAAAAATTGTTATGCGATAGGCATCTACCGAAATATCCAGAGTTGCCGAAAAAAACGCCACCACCAATGCCAGCAAGCTGACGACTAACAGGCCGGTTGTTGGATCGGCAAAACTTAATAGCGTTACTGCAGTCGCAATAGCAAGCTGGCACAACACAATCCAGGACCGCCTCTGGCCCAACATTTTGTACAAATAAGGCAAGCGAATACGATCAACGAACGGCGCCCAAATCCAATTCAAAGCGTAAACAGTTGTTATTGCACCAATGTATCCAATTGCCGACCTGGACAGGCCTGACTGCTGCAGCCACAAAGTCAATACCGAGCCATGCAGAACCCATGGGAAGCCACTGCAAAATCCCAACAATAAAATATTCAGAAAACGAATATCCCGCAGTTGTTTTCCAGCCTCAGAAAATGAAGTAATCTGTTGCAAATTTTTCCCGTTTTTCGTTATGTTCAGCTAGGTCCTATTCATAACGGCAGTGTCAATCCCTGAAATTATTGTACTGTAATGGAATACCAAGCTTTGCATCCTTAAGCAGGGAAATAACTGCTTGTAAGTCATCCCGTTTCTTACCTGTCACTCGCAACTTTTCACCCTGGATGGCAGTTTGCACTTTTAATTTCGAATCCTTCACCATTTTCACAATTTTCCTCGCCAGATCGGACTCAATGCCCTGTTGCACACGAACTGGCATTGTCGCTCGCTGGCCTGACATCTCAACTTCCCCCTCTTCCAGACAGGACACGTCTATGCCTCGTTTGACCAGCTTGCCATTCAGCATTTCCAACATTTGGCGCAATTGGAATTCAACTTCAGCGCTTATGCTGATTGATGAATCAGTCAGTGTGAATCTGGCATCAACGCCTTTGAAATCAAACCGAGTGCCGACTTCTCGATTTGCCTGATCAATTGCATTATTCAGTTCATGCATGTCAACTTCTGAAACAATGTCGAAAGACGGCATAATCAGATCTCCAAAAATTTAATTCAATCCAGGTTGGCACAATACTACGAATTGTGCAGGTTGCCAGTCTATCATTGTGCCAACGATCGTCATCATCTATACAACATCGCTGATTCGCTGTATAACTTTACCTGTTTCAATAGTGCCGACTCATATACAGTTAAAAATGCCAAATTTAACCCGTCATTCTGCATCATTTTTAAATTTTATCTTGTGCTTTCTGACAGTTGGTTTTTGTAACCCGACCCAGCTTTTGAGTAACTAAATTGCAACCCCGCCGTGCCTCTATTTTATTCGGTTCTCTGACTTTATTCTGCTTGATAGCATTATTTCTTTCATTAACCGTGGGTTCAGTGGATTTGTCCGCGTCACAGGTTTGGCGCTCACTGTTTGCCAGCGATGGCTCAATGGAAGCCCAGGTTCTACAGGAATTACGAGTACCACGTACTGTAGCTGCATTCATCACTGGTGGTCTGCTGGCTATGGCTGGTGTAATCATGCAAGTCCTGCTGCGTAACCCATTAGCTGACCCGTATATATTGGGTGTTTCAGGAGGGGCGGCAGTTGCGGCGCTGGGTACGATGTTGTTAGGCTTGAGTGGCTATTGGGTTTCCCCTGCGGCATTCCTTGGAGCAATTTTTTCCATAGTACTTGTATTTGTTATAGCCGGCTCAGGACGCGCCTGGTCGGTTTCCAGGCTGCTATTGACTGGTGTTGTCGTTTCAGCCGGCTGGGGAGCCGTAATTAACATAATGCTTACCACCACTGCCAACAATTCAGTGCAAAGTATGTTGTTCTGGTTAATGGGAGATTTGAGCCAGAGCCGGCTGACAATGTGGCATTCATTGCCGCTGATTCTAGGCCTTGGTATTGGAATGTGGATGGCCCGCTCTTTGAACGTTTTAAGCAGGGGAGAAATGGTCGCAGCAGCACTAGGAGTCGAAGTCAGAACAACGCGCAATTTGCTGTATATCATCGCCTCGCTCTTAACTGCCAGTGCAGTAACGATCGCTGGCTCCATCGGCTTTGTGGGACTCATTGTCCCCCATATGCTGCGCCTCTTAGGCGCCAGGGATCACAGGTTATTAATTCCCGCTTCATTGCTGCTAGGAGGAGGAGTATTGGTGTTAGCGGACACGGTTGCCAGAACTATTATTGCACCTCAGCAGCTTCCAGCAGGTGTTATAACAGCAATTATAGGAGTACCTGCATTCCTGGTGATTCTACGCAATAGCAGCAGGACGTCGTAGTGGCTATGTTTTGCATAAATGACCTGACCGTCACAATTAATTCTGAACTGATCTGCAAGAAACTGAGTTTTAACCTCGAGCCGAAAAATATTATCGGCGTGCTTGGCAGAAATGGCGTAGGTAAAAGCACGCTGCTGCATACGTTGATAAACCTGCATGAAGCTCAAGCAGGAAACATCATGCTAGACAACAAGCCTATTCAAGACTATCCCCGACGTGCTTTAGCCCGGAAAATTGGCATGCTGTTCCAGGAAAGTACCACCGAAATGCCAGCCACAGTTATGGAAACTATCTTGCTTGGCCGACATCCACATCGACTGAATTACTGGCATGACTCAACAACCGAAATAGCTAAAGCGGAGAGCGTCCTTGCGACACTTGATTTGTCGCGGTTAAGAAACAGACAACTCAACACACTGTCTGGAGGCGAAAAACAAAGGGCTTCCCTTGCTGCCTTGTTGATGCAAGAGCCTAGTATTTATTTGTTGGATGAACCAAGCAATCATCTCGATATAGATTTTCAAGTTCGAGTACTTGATCAGATTTGCGACATCGTGGCTATTCACCAGGCTTCTGTCGTAATGGCAAGCCATGACATTAACCTGGTATCTAGATATTGTGACCAGATACTTTTGTTGCTTGGTAACGGGGAATATTTGTTCGGTAGTTCGGCTTCAGTGCTGACCACCGACAACCTGGAGAGAGCATTTGGGTGCAAAGTGCATGAAGGCATAATTGGCCAGCGAAAATGCTATATTCCGGCCTGAGTAAACTGCAGCCAGCTTCAGTTACTACAGCAGCAGAAGCCTTATATCCGCCAGCACCTGCACCAGGTAGGTTGAAAACATACCACCATCGACACCATTTAACGCGCGATGATCGTAAGACAAAGTTAACGGTAAAATTTTGCGTGGAACAAACTCACCATTCTTAAAAACCGGTTTAACTTCCGTCTTTCCAACACCAAGGATGGCAACCTCAGGGCTGTTAATTATCGGAATAAAACCTGTTCCTCCGATAGCCCCCAAGCTTGAAATAGTAAAGCACGCTCCTTGCATATCCTGCTTTGACAGCTTTCGGTCCCTGGCCTTCTGCGTTATTTCCACAAGTTCATCGGTTAACTGCCAGATTGACTTATTGTCGACGTCCCTGATGACTGGCACGACAAGGCCGGCTTCTGTGGCTACAGCGATGCCGATGTGAATATATTTCTTTTGCATTAAGAATTCACCGGTAGAATGCAAAGAAACATTAAACTGAGGGTATTCCGCCAATGCCTTAGCACAAGCCTTCAAAAGGAATGGTAACAACGTCAACTTTGAATTACGTTGTTCTGCAACTGATTTCTGCCCGGCTCGAAATTCTTCCAGATCGGTTACATCTGCTTCATTAAACTGCGCCACATGGGGGACGCTGGACCAGTTCCTGTGCATGTTTACCGCAGTAAGTTTTTGCAGCCGAGTCCGTTCTATCTTCTCGACATCACCAAACTGGCTGAAATCGATATCTGGTACCGCACTAACCAGCTGCCCGGTTGAGGTAGAGGTTCCTTGAATATGGGATTTAACATATTCATGAACATTCTCCTTGAGAATTCTACCCTTGGCGCCCGTGCCAGCTACTTGCGCCAAATCTACCCCTAACTCACGGGCCAGTTTGCGAACTGCTGGACCAGCATAGACGTCAGTCGTGTTTGATGTTTGCGCAGGTGCGTGTGCAGCGACAGTAGGCTGCGTTGCAGAATCAAGCGCAGGTGCACTTGGAGCTGCTACACTTTCTTTCGGAATTTCACTGGCTGGTGTAGATTTTGAGCTATCCTCAACAATTGCCGGCGCAGAAGTTGATCCGGTAACGGATAATTCCAGTATAGGTGTCCCCATGGAGACCTTATCACCTACTTTAAGCTTTAATGCTTTTACTTCACCGGCATCAGGAGAAGGAACATCCATTGCAGCTTTATCTGATTCCAGAGTAATCAGCGCCGTGTCTACATCAATATTGTCACCAGGGGCCACATGAATTTCAATTACCTCTACATCGTCCTCACCACCAATGTCGGGGACTGGTATGGTAATCACCGAGCCACCACTCGGGGCTGAATCACCGGCTGATGCTGTAGGTTTTGATTCTTTTTCAGAAACAGGTGGGTGATCGGTTTGCTCCGGCTCCGCTGGTTTCTGATCGGTAACTGCAGCAGCTTCAGTTTCCTGCGGTGACGACTCAGAATTTTCAATCTCTAGAGTAAGAATTTCGCTACCGGTTTGTACCTGATCACCCAGGTTGACAGCTATACTCTTAACTTCTCCCCCCATCGGGGCTGGTATTTCCATTGCCGCCTTATCGCTTTCCAGCACCAAGAGCGAATCATTTTCGGCAACTTTCTGGCCCACAGATACCAGCAATTCAATGACTTCAACGTCACTTGAATCGCCAAGATCTGGTACTTTTATTATTTCAGTAGACAATTAATTCTACTCCTGCTCAAAACCTAAAAGGCTGCTTTCAACCCGCCCGCCAGCACCTAGCATACTAGTTATTAACCGGATAAAGCTTATCAGAATCAATACCTTCCTGTTTCATAAACTTGGTTATATCACTAGCATTGACAATCTTTTGAGACTTCAGTTCATGCAGTGCGGCAAGCACGACAAACCTGCGATCGACTTCGAAGAACTTGCGCAAATTTTCCCTGCTGTCGCTACGGCCAAACCCGTCCGTACCTAATACTCTGTAGTTAGCTGGAACAAACGCGCGAATTTGATCACTATGCGACTTCATATAGTCAGTTGCAGCAATGACCGGCCCATCCTGACTGGACAAGCATTCAGTTACATACGGCACTTTCTGTTTCTTACTGGTTGGGCTTAGCATATTTTCACGATCTATTTCCAACGCCTCCCGCCGTAGTTCATTGAAACTTGTCACGCTCCAAACATCCACGGGAACCTTGAACTGAGTTCTCAAAATAGTGGCTGCTTCTCGCACCTCACGCAATATTGTGCCCGAACCAAGAAGTCTGATTCTCAGATCAGTTGCAGCTTTGCCACTGACTTTATAATCCTTGCTTGATCCATCTTCTAACAAATACATACCCTTTATTATGCCTTCCTGAACCCCCTCAGGCATTTCCGGATGGGCATAATTTTCGTTCATGGTTGTAATATAGTAAAAAACAGATTCCTGTTCCTTATACATGCGCCGCAATCCATCCTGGATAATGACCGCCAACTCATAGGAATAGGTTGGATCATAACAAATACAATTAGGAATAGTTGACGCAAGAATATGGCTGTGTCCATCCTGGTGTTGCAATCCTTCACCATTCAAAGTAGTACGGCCCGCCGTAGCACCAATCAGAAATCCCCGTGCCTGAGAATCTCCTGCCGCCCAGCAAAGATCCCCAACCCGTTGAAAGCCAAACATAGAGTAGTAGATATAGAAGGGAATTAGCGGATAATTATTGACGCTGTAAGAAGTCGCGGCAGCCAACCATGTAGAGGTTGCACCAGGCTCTGAAATACCCTCCTCCAGCATCTGCCCTTTTTTATCTTCGCGATAATACGCCACCTGGTGAGAATCGGCGGGATCGTAAAGCTGGCCAACAGACGAGTATATTCCCAATTGTCTGAACATACCTTCCATGCCAAATGTTCTCGCTTCATCAGGTACAATTGGCACAATACGCTCACCCAGTGCCTTATCCTTACACAAACTGGCTAACATTCGCACGAAAGCCATGGTGGTTGAAAATTCTCTTTTGCCGCTATCTTTTAACTGCGCTTCAAAAAGGGACAATTCCGGCGTTTCCAGTACGCTAGTCACAGTTCGTCGCTGGGGAACAGGTCCTCCTAAATTCTCCCGCTGCTTGCGCATATAGCGCAATTCGAGACTATTTTCAGGTGGCCGGTAGTATGGTACCTGTTCCAATTTTTCATCTTTTATTGGAATTCCGAAGCGATCACGGAAACGCTTCAAACTCTCGATATCCAGTTTTTTAACCTGGTGGCTGGTATTTTGTGCTTCGGCGCTGGATCCAAAAGCATAGCCCTTTACAGTTTTGGCCAATATCACAGTGGGCTTGCCATTTGGATTAACTGCCTTGGCATAGGCTGCATACACCTTGTAGGGATCGTGACCGCCTCTATTTAGAGCCATGATGTCATCATCAGACAAGTGTTCAACCATTTTAAGCAGCTCCGGGCTCTTACCAAAAAAGTGCTCCCTGGTATATTCCCCTCCTCGCGCCACATAGTTTTGATATTCCCCATCGACAACTTCATTCATTCGAGCCTGCAGGATCCCATCTTTATCGGCCTGCAACAGGGGATCCCAGTGTCTGCCCCATATGACTTTTATGACGTTCCAACCCGCACCCAGGAAAATTCCTTCCAGTTCTTGAATAATCTTGCCATTGCCCCGCACCGGGCCATCAAGGCGTTGCAGATTGCAATTGATAACAAAAATAAGGTTGTCCAGTTTTTCACGCCCGGCTTTACCGATAGCCCCCAATGTCTCTGGCTCATCCGTTTCTCCATCGCCGATAAAAGCCCATACCTTGCGGTCCCCATTATCCATCAGGCCACGATTACTCAAGTACTTCATCAAGTGAGCCTGATAAATTGCCTGTAACGGTCCTAATCCCATAGAGACTGTCGGAAATTGCCAGTACTCAGGCATTAACCAGGGGTGGGGGTATGATGAGAGCCCATCTGCCAGCGCTTCCTGACGGAAATTATCCAATTGTTTCTCGGAAATTCGACCTTCA
>Ga0070726_10004156_pt1 | contig 11739 bp, 11 predicted proteins | sample tdAd471_FD_67275 | JGI IMG/M metagenome (GOLD analysis project Ga0070726, IMG submission 67275) | Marine sediment microbial communities from the Atlantic coast under amendment with organic carbon and nitrate - tdAd47.1 | ecosystem: Environmental > Aquatic > Marine > Coastal > Sediment | place...
AAACCTTGATCCTTATTCCAAGGATGTCATACATCAGGGCTACAGTGTAATGTTTCAGTCGAAGTCGCGTAATGCTTAGTCAGCAGCCATGAACAGGCATTATTTCACAACTAGAGTCGGTCCGTGAACCAGCAGCCCGGTATTTACGATCTTGCAGTTATTGGCGGTGGCATTAATGGCGTCGGGATCGCTGCGGACGCAGCAAGCCGAGGACTTAAGGTTGCCTTGATCGAAAAGGGAGATCTGGCCGCAGCAACGTCTTCCTCCAGTTCCAAGCTCATTCATGGGGGACTACGTTATCTTGAAACCCGTGAGTTCAAGCTGGTGCGTAAGGCTTTAAAAGAGTCAGAATTATTAGTTAATCTGGCGCCCCACCTGGTGAAGCCGTTCCCGATATACATTCCCTATCAGCCACATCACAGGCCTTGGTGGATGATCCGGGCCGGGTTGTTCTTCTATAACCATCTGGCCAGCCGGCCCCACTATCAGAGTGCCAGTGGAATCCGTTTTACCGAAGATTCTCCCCTGGTAAGCGATCTCAGTACGGGATTCAGATATTCAGATGCTCAAGTGGACGATGCCCGGCTGGTTGTCATGAACGCCAGGCAGGCTGCAAGATACGGAGCTGAAATATTTACCTACAGGCAATGTGTCGGGCTTGGCGAAGATAATGGCACCTGGCGAGTTGAAAGCCGGGGAAGCGGTGATGGCAGTACATCCGTTTTACATGCCCGGGTTGTTGTCAATGCCACCGGGCCATGGGTCAGCAATCTGATTGCTGAATCGACTCCTGCCACTCCAAGACACCAGGTGCGCCTGGTGAAAGGCGGACATCTTGTGATTCCACGTTTGTATCCTCAGAAACAGGGATACTTGCTGCAAAACGATGATGGTCGAGTCGTATTTGTTCTGCCTTTCCTGGAGGATTTTACTTTAATTGGTACCACCGAAGTGGAAATAGACAGTCCCACTGATAGTCCCGAGGTGTCAGAGCCAGAAACTTGCTACTTAATTGATGTAGTCAATAAATATTTTCGCTGTCAGACCAGTGTCGACCAAGTGGTTTACAGCTATTCGGGAATCCGCCCACTCATGGACAGTCGCGAAGGATCTGCAACTCGCGCATCCCGTGACTTCAAACTTGAGTTTGAGGACACCAATTTGCCCTTGCTATCAGTCTATGGCGGCAAAGTAACTACCTATCGGCTATTGGCATTACAAGCTGTTGAGCGCCTGCGCAGCTGGTTTCCGCACATGCCGATTTCGCGCTCTGACTCCGTCGTCCTCCCTGGCGGAGAGCTTGAATCTCTGGAAAAATTGGGTAGGGAATTGACCCAGGTTGCGCCGTGGTTGGATGCGTTTACCAGACAGAGATGGATAAACAACTATGGCAGCCTGGCACTGGAGCTGGCCACCTATGGCAATGCAGCAACTGGCGCACATGATTTCGGGTTCGGACTCACCCAAAAGGAAGTAGACTATCTGGTGGAACAGGAATGGGCAGTTACGGCGGCAGATATCTTATGGCGGCGTACCAAGTTGGGCTTGTACTTCAATTCGGTGCAAACAGCGGCATTGAGTGCCCATCTGGCGGCTGTCAGCCTGAAATAAGTATGGGAAATCAAGCAACAAAAAACTGCATTAGTTAAGGATGCTGCTGCTAGCGAAATAATGCCTGCTGCTGCGGGGGTTTCTCGACCAGGGTTGCCAGGGCTTTAAGGCGGGTTTTCCAAGCCGCTTTGTAGTCATCCACTTTGCTGGATAACGCAGCATCCATTTCCTGTGTCAGGTGCATGCGAGTACGTGAATCCTCCACATAAATTTCAATACTCAGACGGCACAGTGAGGGGTCATCGCCGTTGACCCCCCAACTACAGACCAGCTTTTCAGGTCTGCGAATTTCTGCATACTCACCAGTTATAGTCTGCTCCTTGCCAAACTGTCTGGCAACAAATAGAAAGTTGCCGCCGGGGCGAGGTTCGTTCTGCAACTGTATAATCTCTCGGGCATCCGCATCGGGGCCGAACACCCAGGAGCCAGCCAGGTAAGGAATCAGCCAGGCGTCAAAGACTTTTTCGTCGCTGGCATCGAAACTGCGGCGTATGGAAAATCGGCTGCTGGCCTGCTGATTCAATCTGGACGGTTTCCTGTGGTTAAATTTGTAATATTGCTTTCACCAGGGAGTCAGGGTGTTGGTGCGTTGCTGTCTTGTTCGACTTCATCCCGACGAGCACCCGCCAGTACACCCGGCAATGAATAGTTGCCCTCGTGACAGGCATATTCATAGAGCCTGTCAGTGGTGGTTTTCATCGGTATTTCGGCTGTGAAATCACTGACAAAAGTCTCTGGGTCCTGCACAGTTACAGTGTAATTGAGAGAGTCGTCGGCGACGCGCTGAAAACGTTCGGTAATTACCATATTCTCCGACGAGTTACGAAAGCGCTGGCTCGGGTTGAAGCGGCGTGTTTCTACCACCAGGGTGTCACCCTCCCAATGTCCAATCGAGTCACCCATCCATGGCGTGATCACTGCAGGAGTAAATTCGCCGCCGATTCGAATAATGCGGGCATCGTGGACCATTTCTATCAGGACCATGACATAGCCGGGCGACTGTACGATCTGGTAATTATTGTTGTAAAGCACTGGTAGCATGGGTGGCCCGGAACTGGAACCGAATGCCAACAGGCAGCGTTCTGCTAGCGGGCGAGATTCCGGCCCGATAAAAGCGCCGCGTTGATTGCGTTGGGTACGTTGTTGCTCAATCCTCGCCTGTGCCTGGGTGGTGTAGTCAGGTAACTGACCATTGGGCGGATCCACCAACAGGGAGCTGCGATACTCACCGTTAAATACTGCCACCTGTGTACCGTCATCGAACCAGAAATTATTGTAGCTGTCAGCCAGATCAATGCGGTCTTTGTCAGGTGGTGGACGGTCGGGATCGCTGGGCAGATCCTGCTGGGCGGAAAATTCTGCTATCAGGGTCTCCAGCTCTATGGCTTCATCCCGAGTCAGTGTAAGTTGTTCGAATTGCTCCGGTCTGACCAAGGGGGTAATGGTGTTGTTAGTCCACACGCCTTGCAGATCCGGGCTGCCCCAGGAAGTTCGCGGTAGTGTGAAGTTACTTCCAGATTGTGCCAGGACGGTGCTGGCGCTCAGGGTCATCAGCAGACTAAGTGCTATTGCACAGACGGTAGTTAATTCTCCATTCCGGGTGTTTTGTCTAGTTACTAACTCATGATTCATAGCAGGGCCTGATTCAGGTTTTTGGAATACTAATTGGGAACAACATTTATGCCATAAGCTTCCACCACTAACAAGGCATCACGCTCAAAGCTGATATCAACTGCCTCGGCGACCGGGTCCTCGTGACTGGAAAACACCAGTATTCCCGCGGCATTTTCAGCGCGCATGGGCAGTTCAACCTGAATCGGCTCATCACCTGCAGCTATAGTGAAATGCAATACGTCCATGTTGCCACTGAATAGTTCGATGAAGGACTGTCGATTTGATATCCATTCAAACTGAGTGAAAGGAAGTTGTGTCATGATGCTGGAATCGTAAACGAGAAGAATATCCACTTCGGCTACAAGTTGTGTTGGCAGATCAATGGAAGGCTGTAAGGTAATTCTGTTGACTTCGCCTTGGGCGAAACAGCCTGTTGCCACCAGTACTAATACCTGGAGGGCTATTACTCTGAACAAACTCAGGTAGAATGGCCGTGACGGAGATGACGATGTGTCGCAATAATTTAGGTGCATTTCAGCAACTCCCTAGGATTCCAATCCGATGCCGCGAGCCATCAGAGCCGCGAGGATGGGAATTATAACCAGAACTACAATCTCCAGGCGTAGCAGCCAGATTATGAGACGGGGAACTGTCAGCTCAGTTGCCTCAGTCTTGCGGTGTTTCAGAAAGAAGACTGTTGGGTAAATCGATAATAAACCAAGCAGTATAAAAAAACCGACCTTGGCATGAAAAACAGGGTTGTGGCTATAAAAATCGGCGGGCTTACCTACACCAAGCCAAAGTACTAAGCCGAAGACCAGCACCGCGATTGCGCTGAGGCCGTATACACCATCGACCTTGGCGAGATTGTGAGCATCTTCACCGCTGATAGTGCGTGAGATAGCCATATTTGTTATCAACAGGGCGCCAGCCAGTCCGATGATGGCAAGGAAGTGCAAGTATCTGAATAGAACGTAGGTCATCAGCGAGAAACCCAGTTGGGCAGGAAATCTGCCGGATTTATCTGCAGTGCAGCATTATAGCTAACCCGGTTGTCTTCCAGCAGGCGTTGCAGTTCTCCACTGGCGGCAGCATCAAATATGTCGCTCGCGCCCCCCGCTAGTGTATCCCCGATAAAAATTTGAGGTATCGTGGCCATGCCGGTGCGGGCACGCAGGGCGTTACGTAGTTTGCCACCTTTATTGTCAACCTGATAAGCCACGGAATCCAGATCAATGGACTGGTATTCCACTCCGATATGGGCAAACAATTTGCGGATAGCCCAACAGAACTCGCACCATTCCAGGGCGAACATTTTGACCGGCTGTTCTCTCACGTTCATGATTTCATCCAGCAACTGTTGTTCTTCCTCTGAACAGGCAAGTGTTGGCTGTCCAGGCTCTTCTTTAGGTTCGGATTGCGATGGCGCATTGGACACATCAAAGCGATAGTTAGGAGTCGATCTGGCAATGGCGAGTTCGTCAGCGTTCATCTCTGCATCGATAGACTCAAACAAAGGCGTGCTCAGATAGCGTTCACCAGTATCGGGCAACATGCATAATAAGGTTGATTCGGGCGCTGCTTTCTGGGCAACGCTAATGGCGCCAGCAAAGGTAGCACCGCCACTGATGCCAGTGAAGATGCCTTCATCCCGGGCCAGGGCATGAGCGTAATGCAGAGCATCGTTTCCGGCAATAGGCATTAATAAATCGATATTATTGGCAGTGGCAGCCTGGTTTACCAATGCGGAAATAAAGTCCGGTGTCCATCCTTGCATCAAGTGGGGTCGGAATGCCGGGTGACTGGGAACAGGTTTGGTCGGATCGTCAATTGTTTCTTGCGCCATCCCGCTACCCAGTAGTTGGGAATTGTCTGGTTCACAAACCACAATGCGGGTCTTAGGGCTTTCCTGTTTAAGCACTCGAGATACCCCGTTCAGAGTACCGCCGGTACCGAAACCGGTAATCCAGTAATCCAATTCCTGATCCGGAAAGTCGCGCAATATTTCCCGTGCCGTGGTGCGTGCATGAATCTCTGCGTTGGCCGGATTCTCAAACTGTCTGGTTAAATACCAGCCGTGCTTCTCTGCCAGTTCGGCGGCCTTTGCCAGCATACCGCTTCCCTTCAGTGCTGCCGGTGTCAGCACTACTTTGGCGCCCAGAAAGCGCATCAGGCGACGGCGTTCAACACTGAAATTCTCCGCCATGACAATAACCAGGGGATAACCACGCTGGGCACATACCAGGGCCAGGCCGATACCGGTATTGCCACTGGTTGCCTCTACTACGGTCTGACCGGGTTGGAGCTGGCCACTTTTTTCCGCATCCAGTATCACCCCCAGTGCCAGCCGGTCCTTGACCGATCCTCCAGGGTTGAATGACTCAAGTTTCACATACAGGTTGACATGTTCCGGTGCCAGCTTGTTAATCCTGACGACGGGGGTATTTCCGATAGTCTCCAGAATATTTGCGAACTTACCTTGCATGAACAATTTCCCCCTTGAGCACATCAGTTTGGGTGCCATTGTAGCCTATCAAGTATTACTGCCTCACCTGTTCAAGGAGGTTTTACTTCCTGTCTTTGACCATGGCAGCCATTAGGCTATCATCGACAACTAATAAACACTTAATCGGGTGGGATGCCACAATGCAACAAAATTTCTTTGCCCTGCTGGAATCCCGCATGTTGCGGGAACCGGATAAGGTCTGTCTTGACTGCCTTGACGGCTCACGGCTTTCGAATACGGAATTGCTGGATTTGACAGCTTGTATCAGTAGTTACTTAAGGCAGCAGGAAATTGCCCCAGGAGAAAGGCTGGTTGTGCAGGTGCCAAAGTCGGCATTTGCCGTGGCTTTGTATCTGGCGTGTCTGCGTTCGGGCATTATATATATCCCCTTGAATACAGCATATACCGCGGAAGAGGTTGGCTACTTTCTTGCAGATGCCACTCCTGCTGTTTTTGTGTGTGATCCGGGCAGAGAGGCAGAGTTGACCGAGGTGGCTCAGCAGCATGGCGCCAGACTCTACACCTTGGGTGGGGAGGGCGATGGCAGTCTGGCTGAGTGCATTGTCGGGATACAACCTGATAGCGAAGTGGAGCGACGGGGGGCAGATGATATCGCTGTCATCTTGTATACCTCAGGTACCACGGGGCGCTCCAAGGGTGCCATGTTAAGCAACCGCAACCTGGCCAGTAATGCACTGCATCTGGTAGACATCTGGGGTTTCACTGACCGGGACGTACTATTACATGCATTGCCTATTTACCACGTTCACGGTCTATTCGTAGCCTTGCACTGCGCAATGCTGAGTTCCGCCACCATGCTGTTTCTCCCCGCTTTTGATGCGCAGAAGATCATTGGACTGTTGCCCCGGTCAACGGTCCTCATGGGGGTACCCACGTTCTATACCCGCTTGCTAAAGCAAGCGGACTTTAATCGCCAAGTTTGTTCTAACATGCGCTTGTTTATTTCTGGATCGGCACCTTTGCTGGCAGAGACCTTTGCAGAATTCGAAGAATGTTCGGGCCACAGCATACTGGAGCGCTACGGTATGACAGAAACCGGCATGTTGGTGTCCAATCCGTTGGATGGTGGCCGGGTAGCTGGTACAGTGGGTTTTCCCTTGCCCGAGGTGCAGACTCGTATTGTCGACGAACAGGGTCAGGAGGTCACCGGTGATGAAGTGGGTGTGTTGCAGGTGAAGGGGCCTAACGTATTTACGGGGTATTGGCAGATGCCGGACAAGACTGCTGAAGAATTTACCGCAGACGGCTATTTTATCACTGGAGACCTGGCCAGCTGTGATGAAACCGGGCGCATTACTCTGGTAGGCCGCAACAAGGATATGATTATTTCCGGGGGCCTCAACATTTATCCAATTGAAATTGAAACCTGTATTAACAATCTGTCTGAAGTCGTGGAATCGGCAGTGATCGGCGTACCCCATGAAGATTTCGGAGAAGCGGTTGTTGCTGTTGTGGTGCGCAATATTGATATCTCAGAAGACGCTATTCTCCAGACTTTACAGGGTCAGTTAGCACGTTTTAAACAACCAAAGAAAATAGTCTTTGTCGAAACTCTGCCCCGTAACAGTATGGGCAAGGTGCAGAAAAATGTGCTGCGAAGTGACTATAATGAAGTTCTAAGATAATCAATACGTTGCGCTGTGATGGCGCAATCGAACAGGAGAGTCAGTGTTGAGCTTGTTAATTAGAGTGCTATTAGGTTTGTCACTGACTATTGCTGGTGGCGCGCTGTCGGCTGCGCCGCCATCAGGTCTGCCCAAGGCTGATCCGGATCAGAATGGTGTATCCAGTGACAGACTGCAACAGATAACGGCAATGTTGCAACAACATGTGGACGATGGGCTGATTGCTGGTGCCGTAGCCGGAGTGGCGCGCCATGGCAAGGTTGTTTATCTGGAGAGCATGGGATGGCAGGATGTCGAGGCTCAGGTCCCCATGCAGGATAATTCCATCTTTCAGATTCGCTCCATGAGCAAGGCCATTACTTCCTTAGCGGCATTGCGGCTCCATGATCAGGGTAGGTTGAATCTGGATGATCCGGTGTCAAAGTACATCCCCAGTTATGGCAACATGTTCGTCCTTATTAACCCGGACGAACCGTTCCTCAGCGCTGAGCGCCGCCCGACCCGGCAAATCACTGTTCGAGATTTGATTTTGAATACTTCCGGATTGAGTTCCCGAAGCAGCGCTTTGTATCAACAACGTCGGGTTAGATCTCGCTCTGACAAACTGGAAGAGTTTGTGCAGAAGATGTCTCGTGTTCCCCTGGTCAGTAATCCGGGTGAGCGTTTTGTCTATAGTGAGTCTATTTCAGTTCTAGGGCGGGTAATTGAAATTGCAACCGGTCTGGCATTGGATGAATACCTGCAGCAGCAGGTATTTACGCCACTTGAAATGGTCGATACCGGCTTTTATGTGCCGGGAAGCAAACACGATCGTCATACACTGGTCTATAGGGTTCCTGATGAAGATGCAGCACTAACAGTATTGGAACCTATGGAAATTCCTATTACGGAGAAACCGCCCTTGCTTGAAGGTGCCATTGGCATGGTTTCCACTGTGCCGGATTATCTGCGTTTTTATCAGACTTTGTTGAATGGCGGCGAATTGGATGGGGCCCGGGTGGTGCAGGTTGGTACGGCCGCAGATATGACTGTTAATCAGGTGCCCGAGGAACTCTTTCCGTTTGGTGTCAATCCAGAGCGGCCCATGCTGGATCGTGGCTGGGGCTATGGATTGGCCGTAGTCATGGACGCCAGCAAGAGTAGCTATAGTGCCAACAACGGAGAATTTGGATGGTCAGGGACTCTTGGGACGACGGCCTTGGCGGACCCGAGCACAGGCACTGTGGCAATTCTGATGATGCAGGTGCAACCTTCAAGCGCACACGGTCTTGCTAACAAGTTTAAGGACTTGGTGTATAGCGCCGTGGATGATAATCAATAAGCGAAGAGGGTAGCTGCGGTGCTACGCATTAGATTGGTTGCGACGTTGCTGATGGCGTTGACCTCCACCCCGGCACTGGGCTTCTCGGGCTATCTGCATGAACTGGTTTGTGAGATGGCGTTGGAATTGGTCGACCGTGAAACGCGAAATTTTGTAACCGCGGTAGTCAACGAAAGCAACGTGGCGCCCGGCTTCGATAGTTTTGCTTCCGCCTGCTCCTGGGCCGATGAAGTGCGCCGAACCACTCATCGCGAAACCTATGAATATCATTTTATTAACACACCCCGTATTGCACGCCTGAATTTCCCGCGCGATTGTGCCGCCCAGGATTGTGTCACTCAGGCAGTAATGCGCTATGCAAATTATCTGGCCAGTCCAGGTAGTAATGCCGATACCCGCAAGGAGGCATTGCTTTTCCTGGGTCACTTCGTGGCGGACTTGCACCAGCCCATGCATGTGGCGAATCTTGAAGATCTGGGGGGCAATAGGATTAATGTACTGCTGGTAAGCGCAAATGACCAGCAACGCAGCAATCTGCATCGAGTCTGGGATAACGACATGGGACGTGCGGCACGTTTGCATTATCGTAATGCTTTGGGAAGATTGATGGATGGTGTTCGTATTGCCGATCGTGAGCAATGGCTGACTGGCGGAATTAATTCCTGGGCTATGGAAACTCATCTGCTGGCGAGGTCAGTGGCATACCGAATGCCGGATGGTTCGGCGATTGTGAATGGTGCTGAGCTGGGCCCTGATTATTTCGAACAGGGTGTACCAGTTGTTACCCAGCAGATTATGAAAGCCGGCGTGCGCCTGGCTCTGTTGCTGGAGTTGGCTGGTCGAGGTGAAATATCGCCAGCCCTGCTGGGCAATTAGAGTTGCTTTCCCAGCTGGCGTGGCTATGCTGTTCAGGTTTCAGGGGCTGTATTCTCCGTAAGCATCCCGTATCCAACTGGCAGTACTTTCGCTATTGTCAGCATAACCGCGAGCCGGATTGCTGGAGATCACCTGAGCCACTGACTGTCCATCAGCTATACCGGTGGTAATGCGGCCCCGGATAGTAACCAGCATGTCTCGAAATTCCAGCAGGTCGTTACGATCAGCCAACTGGCCGTGACCTGGAATGATGATCGTCTCGTCATCAATCATACCTGCAATTTGCCACAAGGAGTCGATCATGCCCTCCATAGTGCCTCCGTTAGGTCGATCAATAAAGGGTAGCCCGTAGCGCACGAACTGGTCGCCGGTATGAATGACATTGGCCGTACGAAAATACACTTGAGCGTCACCGTCAGTGTGTCCGTCGCCACTATAAAAAACATCGATGGCATTGCCGTTGTAATACAAGCGTAGGGCATCAAGAAAGGTGAGTTTAGGCAGGCCCACTTCATCATAGGGCTCCTGCACTCGATTGCCCGCTCCGACAATCTGCACAATCTGCATGCGATCCCGACTGCGGTCATGGGCCACGATGACTGCGCCGGCACGTCCGAAATTTTCATTGCCGTCGCTGTGATCGTAATGAAAGTGAGTATTAATAACGTACTCTACAGGCAGATCGGTCAGCTCTGCGATGGCGGCTGTTATTTTATCGGTCAGGGGCCCGTACTGGTCGTCGACTATCAAGGCGCCATCATCACCCACCAGTACGCCAATATTGCCGCCGGATCCCTGCAACATGTAAATGGAATTCCGCACAGGGGTGGTGGAAATTTCGATATTAGCGAAGTCCTGGGCCATGGCTCCCAGTGGACTAAAGATTAACAGGCCAAGAAAAAGTCTGGTTACCTGGCACATAGGCGGGTCTCCTCTAGAAATTGCAGTCTGGTCATAGGGTTACAGCATGGGTCACACTAGCACACTTTTAATTTCGCATCAGCCTGGATGACTGATGCCAGCCGGTCTCAGGAACCTGCTATGTTCAGGTAAATTTGCGAATATTCAATTTTTTTGTAAATGCTAGAATAGGTTTGATTCTCTTTTTTCAGTCCTGTCATAACGTGAAGCAAAATGACTCTCATTAATAGCTTGTGTGTTCAAAGCCGTCGGGCCTGCTGCGGACTGGTGTTTTTCACGTCACTAGCGCTGTTGTTGAGTGCCTGTGATCCTGGGGATGTCTCATCCAACTACGCCATGGAGCTAATGCCCGACACCAGTAACAATTTTTCCTTTGTAGATGGTGCGTTCTCTATTTCTGCTGATGCCCGCTTTTTGTTTGGCACTAATTACAATCCTATGGAGCACCTGGTGCTGGAAGGGCAGTCTATAAACTATGGGTTTATTCTCGATCTGCAAACTCTAGATAAAACTGCTGTCAGTTGGAGTGATTCGGCTGAGAGCCATGTTAGTCGTTACGGTGTGTTGGAAGAATCCGGCTGCTGGGCGGGCCATGTCCTTTATGTAACGACGTTTACACCACGGGCCATTTTTGTGGATGCTGATACCTCTCAACCGCAGTGGTCGGCAGCGGAAAACAAGCCATGTCAGCGCATTGGGTTGCTGACGTCGACATTAATTGACGTACGCTACATTTCTAACGGTGGTGTCCAGCTTTGGCATCAGGGCCGAAATGAGCAGCTTGCAGCATATGCGCCTCGCCTGCTGGGTGGAACAGACGTACTGGTGGAAGACTTGCAGGTAGATAGCAGTGGCCGTTGGCTGACATACCGTATTACCAGGCCGCGAGGGAGTTTTTCCGGAAATTCCCGCGCTTACCTGTTGGACCTTGACGTCACAGCTGAAGGTTCACAATTGCTGGCCAATGCGGCCAACCATCTGCGCTTTGCCGGTAACTATCTTTATGCGCAGGTACGTCGGGATAGCGATACTGGTGGGCACTGGGCAATCGGCCGCTGGCGGTTGCAGGAAATTAATTAGAACCTTGCCTGTGAGCTCAGTGTTTGGGTCCGTTCGGCACGGGGGAACACTTCATCCAGCAATTCCCGGCGCAGCCAACCGTCAATATAACGTTGACCAACCGACAGGGTGACAGAAGTTTCCAGCATATAGTCCCGGCCAAATTCAATGCCGGGAAAATTCGC
>Ga0070726_10004158_pt1 | contig 11733 bp, 10 predicted proteins | sample tdAd471_FD_67275 | JGI IMG/M metagenome (GOLD analysis project Ga0070726, IMG submission 67275) | Marine sediment microbial communities from the Atlantic coast under amendment with organic carbon and nitrate - tdAd47.1 | ecosystem: Environmental > Aquatic > Marine > Coastal > Sediment | place...
TGGTGGCGTGAACGACAACGGAACGCCAGGAAACCCAGCAGACGACTTCCTCGAGGATGTCGACCTAGGGGACTACACACTGAATGGTCAGGACCAGGCAGTGACTGGCGACATCTACACCGTGACGGTCGTGGATGCACGAGGAAACTCGCTCGGATGGACGCTCAACGCTGAGTTGACGGACTTCAACAACACCACGCCTGCCGGTGTTGGCGACAACACGATTGAGAACACCTCGGTCACGTTGACGCCTGCCTGCGCAGACGCTTCCGGAGGTTCGTCCGGTCTTGCAACAGCCGGTGGCGCAAGCACTATGGGTGGCGCTATCACCCTGTGCTCGTCAGTAGCTGGCGTTGGTGGTGGTACGTGGGATGTCGATGCACAAATCGACTTCACATACCCAGCCAGTCAGAACGCGGGTGCATACCTGGCCGTTCTCAAGACGACGCTCTCGTAGCGCAGTACCCGATCGGTTGGGAGGGGCGACGCCCCTCCCAACCTGATCACCCTTCTGAAAGGAAAGGAGCACCCTCATGTCGCCGCAGTGGGTTCTCGCACAAACCAAACCACCGAAACGATTGCGAGTCGTACTCGCAGCGATGATTGGCTGTCTGCTGATCTCGATTCTCGTAGCGCCTCAAGCATTTGCCGTCTCGAACGGCGCATGGGCCATCGAGCCATCCGGCCCCGACGGCGAGGAACTCCTCGACCGGGGCTTCTTCTTCTACGAATTGGCGCCCGGCCAATCGGTCACTGACTGGGTCAGCGTCGCCAATGCATCTGATCAACCCATGTCCTTCAACATCTACGGGGCCGACGCCTACAACCTCGACGACGGCACCTGGGCGCTCACGACGTATGGGTCTCCAGTCGAGGACGTTGGGGCCTGGCTTGCGTTCGGTGAATCAAGCGTCACCGTTGACCCTGGCACCGAACTACGAATGCAATTCACGATCACCGCGCCCGACGACATATCTCCAGGGGACTATGCGGGTGGCGTGGTCACGATCAATCAGGAAGTCGAAGGAATCGACTCCGAAGCTGGAACCGCACTTGGATTGCAGCGTGCCATTGGAGTCCGGACCTTTGTGCGTATTACCGGTCCTGTCCGACCAGCTCTCGCGGTGGTAGACGTCTCCACCGGGCTCAAGAACTGGTTCTCCGCTGATGGTGGTGACGTAACCGTCACCTACACGGTCAAGAATGTCGGAAACATGAGATTGAGCCCTCAGGTTGTCGTTTCGGCAGATGGATTGCTGTCAGACGAGTACTTCCGAGCCGATCCGGTTGAGATCCCCATCCTGTTGCCAGGTCAGGAAGCAACGCTTTCGCACACATGGACCGATCTGCCGTACCTCGATCTGGTGAGGTTCGATGTCGTGGCGAACCACGAGAAGGTCGTGGCTGCTGCGTCGACAGACCGGATTCTCATTTCTCCTGTGGCGCTCGGGGTGTTCACCGCCATGCTGCTTCTCATCAGCCTCCTCGTCGTTCGCAGGCGTCGGAAACGCAAGCATGACGAGATGGCTCCACCGCCTGTTCCCGAGAAGGTCGGAGCCGCCGCATGAGACGCCTTCTCGTCCTCGCACTTCTCTCGGCCGCGATAATCGTCCCCTCCGTTTCGGCGCAGGCGCAGGAACAGCCAGCCGAGTTGCTTGTGACTCTCTCGCAAACCGTCGTTGTCGCTGGCGACCAGATCACCGTCGAAGGGTCCGGTTGGCCGGCGGGACAGGTCATGTCGGTCACGACGTGTGGAAACCTCGCAATACGCGGGAGTCAGGACTGCAACCCTCAGTCGTCAGCGACGCCAAGCACCGACATCGACGGCAACTTCGTCACTCAACTACAGATATTTGCTCCGCCATCAGATTGCCCGTGCGTCGTCCACGTGACCGCACTCGGCTCGACGGGCAAAGTCGACATCCCGATCGACCTGGTGGGGCATCCAGTATCAGACCTGATCAGACCTGCCGTGACTGGAGAGCCTGTTTTCACCGTGACTGTCACCGACGTTGCCGGCGCTGGCCCTTGGCTGTCGTGGGTTGGAGCGTCTGCGACGAGAGATGTGACCGTCGAGGTCGCAAACGTCGGTCCCGTGCCCGTTTCAGGAGCACAAGGGTTAATCAAAGTGGGTCGGAGCCCGAATCCTTCGGAGGTTGTCGCTGCCATGGCCATCCCGGACCTCCTCCCTGGTGCGACCGTGGAGGTCGTGCAGTCGGTGAGCCTGCCATCTCCCAATTTCGGTGAGTACTGGATAGCAGCGACCGTCGACGCCTTCCCGACCCAGGTCACAGGATCGGCCTCCACGACCGCCTGGCCGCTTGGCTTCCTTGCCGCGATTGTTCTTCTCCTGCAGATCCCGGTCTTCAAGGCGCGTAATTGGACGAGGGCTCGATTCGCAGAAGTCTCAGAGGCTGGGGCATACGCGCAAGTTCCGCCGAGTACCTTGCCCGTCGTCCCTGTAGCCACAGCAGGGCTCGGGGCCGTCGCCGGAGCCGCAGCCTTGTCGACGGTTGAGCTCGCGCCGGATGAGCACGGAAACGTACCTGTCCCTATACCCATCGCGATGGGGGCGACCAGCTCATGGTCGGCTCAAGTCCCAATCAGCTTCGCCTCCACACCTGCCGGAGCGGTTCCGGTAGTCACCGTCGCTTTTGAACCAGCCGACCAGGGCTCAGATGCGCCGCCGCGTATACGAGAGATCGTCATCGGCGGGGATATAGAGCTGCGGCTACGAGCTGTGGCGGCCGACGCGACGATCCAACCTGTTCAAGGTACGGAATCCGATACGGAGGCTTCGACGGCATGACACAGGTTGCTCGTAAGGCATTGGTGCTCGTTGCCACGGCAGCGATGGCTATATCCGTGGTGGCCCTGATTGGGCAGAGACCGGCGATCGCTGCATCGTCGACCATATCCACGACGATTGCATGTACGACCGGCTCGACCCCGAGCTCCGGCTCTGGGTTTTCCGCGTCAATCGAGTTCAACAGCGTCCCGGAGTCGGTTGAGGTAAACGAAGCGTTCAACTTCACGATCAAGGCGATCAACCTCAAGAACGGCGGACCGCCGGCTGCCGTCGGCCAGGCGAGCGTCTACATGTATGTCGACACCGAGGACGGCAACGGATCGGTTCAGAACGATCGCAGATCTGGCACATGGTCGAATCCCTCCGAAATCGCGTCTGGTGGAACCTTTACGACATCTGCACTGTCCGTTTCTGCAACCGCTCCCTCGACTCCAGGCACACTTGAACTCAAACTCGACCGGCTGATCATCGAGGCGCAGGCAACCGAGACCTTCGTGCTGGTCCTCACCTGTTGGTCATTCGATGGGTCGACTCGCAATCACCCCTCGATCTCCATACCAGTCACCGAGGGCTCAGGGGAGACAACCACCACGGATGGCGGTGACACCACGACGACGACCGTTGGCGGTGACACCACCACAACGACCGTTGGTGGCGATACAACAACCACCTCTGTCATCGAGGACACGACCACAACCTCGATCGAGGACACCACGACCACCACGCTGCCGAGAGCGGACTACTTGAGCGCCTCGAAGTCGATCTCATACGGCTGTGCCGTCACCGTCTCGGGATCGGCGCTTGGCACGGAGTTCGCAAATCAGACGATCACCATTACCGCGCCCGACAGAGTGAATCCCGGAATGGAGTTCACCGTCGTCATCAAGATGAGCCCGGGTCCAGAGTCCGGACCAGTGCCGCTGCCGGCAGGTACGCAGAAGCCCTCCGCGAAGATCCTCACATCGGGGAATGCCTCGCCGTCGTCAAAGACGGTCTACGGTGGAACGATAGGCAGGGCCATCAGCCCGAACTCGATTATGCCGATCCCAGCCATGAGCGGCAAGTTCACAGCAACTGGGTCGCCGGGGGATGTCATCACGTTCTCGGCGGGCAACTTTGTGGTGGACAGTCCCTCCCTCGACGCAAGAACGACATGTCGACCTGGTTCGACGCCGGGGATCATCTCGACGCAGATTGTGTCTGAACCGATCGTGCTCGACGACGGGACACTGCCGTCCACAGGATTGTCCGATCACACCTTCCAAATCATTCTGGCTCTGGTTGCGCTGTATATCGGAGCGTTGTTCCTCTCGACGCTGCCCTCACGCCGACCATCGACCGCCAAGCAATACGAGGAGTTGCCTTGACATATTCCATCAGGAAGCTCACGGCGTTGTTGGTTGTATGCGCCGCTGTCGCAGTGGCTTTCGCGGCAGCGCCGACGGCATCGGCGAGTACTGACGCGATTGACGTCAAGGTCGTCTGTGGCTTCGCGGACCCTGCAATCTGGAACCAGGACACAAAGAAGAACGCGTACGACAGCGAGATGGTTCTCGTGTTTCCCGAATCGGTCGCGCCCGGCGAAACGTTCGATGTAACTGTCGACTTTGACCCGCAGGTCAACGGCCCAGTCGCGATTCGCAATCCAGGGGATGCCATCATTACCGCATGGTGGAATGTCGCAGGTGCCACGGAGAACGGTGATCAGGAATCCGAGGCCTGGGAGAACCCAGACCCGATCGGCGTTCTCGAGCCATATGACATAGATCCACTTGTGCTCACCTTGACAGCTGGCCAAAGCGGCTCCGTCGACCTTGAGTACAAGCAACTTCAATTGCTCGCGATTGGGACTATTACGTTGGTGTGTGGCTCGTTCGACGCCCAGGGGAACGGCACGGAAGTCCATCCGGAGATTTCGATTCCGATTTCTGGATCGTCCTCGGGAACAACAACGACGTCAACCACAGTCGCAGCAGCGACGACCACAACGGTACCTGAAGATGTCGAGCCGTATGTGGCCCAGGTTGTGGTCAAGTCTGCGTCGATTGACTACATGTGCATTCCGGAGGTCAACGGCGAATCCCAGCCAGACGAGGCTTATCCGGCCGAAGCATCGATTGCGGCCGTCGACAAGGTGAACAAGGGACAGTCCTTCTCGGTCGGGCTCAAGCTTGCTCCCGGTCCGACGAACGGGCCGACGGCGATCCCTGCATCTCAGATGAATCCAGCGGCGTCTGTTGTTGTCGGCGGCGGTAGCGACGCAGGCACGGTCGAGATGAAGGGGTCCCCGAACGATTCGACCATCGCCGCTGGCAAGGCCATTCCTCTGGCCCCGATGCAGTCAAGCCTCACAGCGACTGGCGAGCCAGGAACGGTCATCACCTTCAAGGCAGGAGATCTCGTCATCGATGCTTCCGACCAGGCCACTGTCGTCCGCTGCACCCCAGAGTCGTCTCCGGTGATCCTCAGCACACAGATCGTGAGCCAGCCCGTCGACCTACAAAACGACGGGGAGCTTCCTTTCACCGGGCTCGGCGACTACTTGCCTCAGATGATTTTCGCCGGGCTCCTTTTGTACCTCGGCGCAATCTTCCTTTCGACGCTGCCCACGCGGCGGCGGTCGGAGGGATAGGGCCAGCTGTTCAGCTGGTGGAGGGAGGGATGTCCGTGTCGGGCCGCGGCGAGCACGACACGGACCCCTACCCACTCCGAACAAACATCTAGGCTCACGGACTGTCACCGCGCCACAAGAGGAGTGCCATGTCCGGTCTGTTTGATCTCTCGGGAAAGGTTGCCCTCGTCACGGGTGGCAACAACGGCATCGGGCGCGGCATGGCCGAGGCCCTAGGCGGCGCAGGCGCCTCTGTCGCCATCTGGGGGAGGAACGAGGCGCGGAACGCCGAGACGCTCGACTCGGTGCTCGCCACAGGTGCGCAGGCCATTGCTCTCAGCGTCGATGTCGCAGATGAAGAAGCAGTCACCGCCGCGTTCGCGGAAACGCTCGATGCCTTTGGACACGTCGATTCGGTCTTTGCGAACGCAGGCGTAGGGGCAATGGCGGGAACTCGCTTCCACGAGATGTCGACGGCCGAGTGGCGCCACATTTTCGGGGTGAACATGGAAGGAGTCTTCTGGACTTTCCGTGAGGCGATCAAACATATGCAGCCAAGGGGTCACGGTTCGCTCGTGGTTACGTCGTCGGTATCCGCTGACCGTGGATACGCCAGAGGCGAGCATTACGCCGCTTCGAAGGCAGGCGTCCGGGCGCTGATCCAAGGGCTCGCCGTTGAATACGGAAAGTACGGCGTCCGTGCGAACGCAATCGCTCCGGGCTGGGTGGTGACCGGCATGACTGACGGTTTCATCGAAGGCGAACGATTCGAAGCAGCCTTCAAGCCGCGGATTCCCGTCGGTCGGTGGGGGACACCCGAGGACTTCGGTGGCATTGCCGTGTATCTCGCATCGGACGCCAGTACATGGCACACAGGAGACACGATCACCATCGATGGTGGCTACACGAAGTTCTGAGCGTCTTGGCGGATGGATACAATCGATGTGAACGCTGACTCACAAGGAATCTCGATGATTACGTTTGACGAACAAGTCGCCGTCGTCACCGGCGCCGGACATGGCCTCGGTCGATCACACGCCCTCGCACTCGCTGAACGCGGCGCAAGGGTCGTCGTGAACGACCTCGGCGGAGCCAGGGACGGGACCGGAGCGTCCGCAACAGCAGCCGAGCAGGTTGTTGACGAAATCTTGGCTGCAGGGGGAGAGGCAATCGCGAACGCAGCGGATGTCACCGATGAAGGTGCCGTCACCGCCATGGTCACCGAGGCCATCGAGCGCTGGGGACGGGTCGATGTCCTCGTGAACAATGCCGGCGTCCTTCGGGACAAGTCCTTTGCAAACATGGCCTTGGACGATTTTGCGTTTGTCGTCGGCGTGCACCTGATGGGAACCGCGAACTGCACCAAAGCGGTCTGGAACCATATGCGGGATCAGAACTACGGACGGATCGTCGTGACGTCTTCATCGTCTGGTCTATACGGCAACTTTGGTCAGGCGAACTACGGCGCAGCGAAGCTCGGCGTCGTCGGACTGATGAACACGCTGCGAGCCGAAGGCGCCAAATACGACATCCGGATCAACGCCCTCGCCCCTGTGGCGCACACTCGCATGACGGACGAGCTCCTTCCGGATGAGGCGAAAGCTCTGCTCCAGCCGGAAGAGGTAACGCCAGGCGTGCTCTACCTCGTGTCCAAGGACGCCCCGACCGGCGTGATTCTCGCTGCAGGAGCCGGTGGATATGCGGCCGCGAGGATCTATGAAACCTCAGGGATCTGGCTCGAGGAAGAAGATCGAACTCCTGAAACAATCGCTGCCAGATTCGACGAGATACTGGACATGAAGGGACAAGAGGAACTCAAGAGTGGGAATGAGCAGACCATGAAATTCCTTCAACAAGCAATGGCAGGTACGGACGAAGGAACCACATGAGCGGCGCGGCAATCGTATCAGCAGCAAGGACACCGATTGGCAAGGCCTATCGCGGAGCGTTCAACAACCTCGAGGCCCCGAGCCTTGGTGCGGTGCCAATCTCGGCAGCCGTTGCCCGCGCCGGCGTCGACCCTGCCGATGTCGACGATGTGATCATGGGTTGTGCGATGCCACAGGGAACCCAGTTCCCGAACCTCGGTCGACTCGCTGCGCTCACGGCTGGACTTCCAACATCGGTGAGTGGCATGACCATCGATCGACAGTGCTCGTCTGGGATGATGGCGATTGCAACGGCGGCCAAGCAGGTGATGTACGACGGCATGGATGTCGTCGTTGCCGGCGGTATCGAGTCGATTTCGCTAGCCCAGAACGAGCATACGAACACGTTCCGAATGATCGATCCGGCACTGATTGAGCAGCACCCTGCCGCGTACATGCCGATGCTCCAGACGGCGGAGGTCGTCGCTGATCGCTTTGGAATCAGCCGCGGAGCTCAGGACGAATACGGGCTGCAATCACAAGAACGAACCGCTTCCGGACAATCCTCTGGCGTGTTTGACGACGAAATCGTCCCTGTCACGGCGAAGAAACAGCTGACGAACCGAGAAACCGGTGAGGTCACGTTCGAAGAGGTAACCCTCACCGCAGACGAAGGCAACCGACCCGGCACCACGATCGAAGGCTTGGCAAGCCTCCCTCCCGTGATCGGAGGAACCATCACCGCAGGCAACGCAAGCCAACTGTCCGACGGAGCAGCGGCGACGGTCGTGATGAGCGACGAAGCTGTCGCCGAGCATGACCTCACCCCGCTTGGCTGGTATCGAGGCATGGCGGTCGCCGGTGTCGATCCCGACATCATGGGCATCGGGCCAGTGTTTGCGGTTCCGAAACTGCTCGCCAATGCCGGCTTGACCATGGACGACATCGATCTGTGGGAACTCAACGAGGCCTTTGCGGTCCAGGTGCTGTACTGCCGAGACGAACTCGGTATCCCGAACGACAAGCTCAATGTCCATGGCGGGGCAATCTCGATCGGTCATCCATACGGCATGACGGGGGCCCGAATGGTCATGCACGCCCTCATCGAGGGGCGCAACCGAGGTGCTCGGTATGTCGTGTCGACGATGTGCGTCGGCGGAGGCATGGGTGCGGCCGGTCTGTTTGAGGTCAATGGATGAAGGCGGTTGTTTGCGAGTCCTTCGGTCCTCCATCAGGACTTGTGATCCGTGACCTTTCGGAACCGACGGCTAGCGCCGGCCAGGTGGTTCTCGACGTTCACGTCGCAAGTCTGAACTTCCCAGATCTTCTGACCATTGAGGGGAAGTACCAAATCCGGCCCGAACCACCGTTCTCTCCCGGCTTCGAAGCCGTTGGCGTGGTCAGTTCGGTCGGTGAGGGGGTCACATGGCCAACCGTCGGTGAACGTGTTGCCGCCGTCGGTGTTGTGGGCGCATTTGCGGAGAAGTGGGCAGTGTCTGCCGACACCTGTGTTCCGGTTCCCGACGTCATTCCTTCGGACGTTGCTGCATCGATCATCATCGCCTACGGGACGTCGTACCACGCGCTCAAGCAGCGAGCGCAACTCAAGGAAGGCGACACCCTGCTGGTCCTCGGTGCAGCCGGAGTGGTTGGTTCAGCGGCCGTCGAGATCGGAGCGATGACCGGAGCCACGGTCATAGCGGCAGCGAGCTCTGATGAAAAGCTCGCGTTCTGTCGTGAACTTGGGGCATCCCACACAATCAACTACGTCACAGAGGACCTCAAACAACGGACGAAGGAACTCACAGACGGCCGGGGTGTCGACGTGATTTACGACCCCGTCGGTGGCGATCTTTCTGAACAGGCATTTCGCGCCGTTGCGTGGAACGGGCGGCACCTCGTGGTCGGCTTTACGGCAGGAGATATCCCACGGGTTCCATGGAACCTCGCCCTCTTGAAAGGTGCATCGATCGTCGGCGTGTTCTGGGGCTCGTTCACCCAGATGGAGCCAAAGGTGAACGCCGAAAACATGACTGAGTTGATCGGTCACATCTCCGAAGGGCGCCTCGCCCCGCGTGTGATGGCTGAATTCGCGCTCGAAGATTATCTCGATGCCTACGAGATGCTGATGAGCAGGCGGGCTCAGGGCAAGGTCGTTCTGCGCGTCGGGTCCTAGCTACTCCATCGACGCTTGGAGCCGACGCATGCCTTCAATCCAGCGGTCGTAATCTGCGGCTTTTCGCCCAAAGAATTCCGCGACTTCGGGATGAGGCAGCATCAAGAACGTCTCTTCGGTGATGCCGCGCACCACAGTCGTTGCCACATCATCCGCTGACACAGCAATCGAGTTGACCCAGCTCCGCATCTCTGGCGAGTCGCCAGCAAAGACATCAAGCATCGGTGTGTCGACAAACTGCGGGCAGAGAGCCGAGACGCCGATACCTCGATCTCCATAGGTCACCGAGAGCCATTCCGCTAGCGCCACCACGGCATGTTTGGTGACTGAGTAGGGGGCGGCGCCGATGTTGGTCAGCAATCCTGCAGCGGAAGCGGTGTGGACGAGGTATCCCCGGCCTCGTTCGAGCATCCCTGGGAGCACGCAACGCGTCGCGTACACGTGGGACATCACATTGACGTCCCAGGAGCGGTCCCAGATGTCGTTTGGCGCATCGACGGACCCTCCTGTCGCGATGCCGGCATTCAAACAAACAATGTCGATTCGCCCGAAGCGGTCTTCAATGTCCTTGAATACCTCGGCGGTCCGGGTGTCGTCTGCGACGTCGAGTTGATACGACAGCCCGTCCACGGCTTCCGCTACCTGTCGTGCACCGACCCCGTCGAGGTCCAGAGCCGCCACCGCTGCAGCTCCTTCTCGGGCGAACCGATGAACGAGTGCCTCCCCGATCCCGCTCGCAGCGCCGGTCACCACGACAATCGTGTCCTTGATCTCCATGGGTCTCCTCGATGTGTTCCCGTCGATATTGCCAGATTCGGGTGCCGTTTCGAGTTTCATGGCCGTCAGTCGGATGTAAACTGCCGTTCACATTCGTTAAGCCCACGGAGTGGAGCATCTATGACCAGTCTGTCGCTGCGGGACATCGAGAACCTTGTCGGCACCGTGACGGGAACATCCTCGTGGTTTGAAGTCACTCAGGAACGGATTGCCGCCTTCGCCGACGTCACTCTCGATCATCAATGGATCCACGTCGACGAGGCTGCAGCAGCATCGGGGCCCTTCCAATCGACAATCGCCCATGGCTTCTTGACGCTGTCGCTGCTCCCACACCTCCTCGAAGGCATCTCGGTTTCGCCCGCTGGTGTGGCGATGGGCATCAACTACGGCTCCGACAAGGTGCGGTTCCTGGCTCCCGTTCCCGTCGGGTCCAAGGTCAGGGCAGTTTCGACGTTGATGGGGTTCACAGACCGCGGAGACAACCGATACCTTGCCACGTCGCATGTCGTGGTCGAGATTGAAGGAAGCGAGACGCCTGCCCTGGTTGCAGACATTCTCACACTCTTCGTGATGGCTCCATGACGAAGTCATCACACCGCAAGAACTACCGGACATGTCAGGAGGACATACGATGACTGATGCTGATCAGGCACGCGCGGTCGAGGGCGCCATCGCGACACTGCTTGCCGACTATCCGCCTTCGACGACGGAGCCAAGGCAATTCTGGGGAGCACAATTCGATGCTGGACTCGCGTGGGTTGATTATGAGGTAGGCCACGGTGGACTCGGCGTCAGCCCGAAGTATCGAGAGCTCGTCACGAGGCTCCTCAACGACGCAGGTGCTCCGATGTGGAACCGCATCGCAAACATCATCGGTATTGGCATGGGCGCTGGCGTCCTCGCCGCCCACGGAACCGAGGAACAGAAACGCCAGTGGCTTCGGCCCATGTTCACCGTCGATGAGGTCTGGTGTCAGCTCTTCTCGGAACCTGGCGCAGGATCTGACGTCGCTGGTCTCGCTACGCGAGCAGTCAAAGATGGTGATGAGTGGGTAGTCAACGGTCAGAAGGTCTGGACAACCCTGGCCCATCTCTCGCGGTGGGGGATGATCGTCACGAGGACGGACCCTGATCAGCCAAAGCACAAGGGCCTGACCTACTTCATCGTCGACATGGAGGCCGAGGGAGTCGACATCCGCCCGCTGTACCAAATCACCGGCGAGGCGGAATTCAACGAGGTCTTCTTCGACGATGCGCGGATTCCAGACGCCTACCGCATCGACGACATCGGGGACGGTTGGCGAGTCGCCATGACGACCCTGATGAACGAGAGGGTCGCGATTGGCGGCAACACGGTTCCCCGAGGGACAGGGACAATCGGTGCCGCTGTCTCAACATGGCAAGCCTCGGGATCCGGAGAGTCGTCTGAGCGCCGGGAGCTCGCACGTCTGTGGTGTGAAGTAGAAGCCATGCGATTGACGGCGATCAGAGCG
>Ga0070726_10004159_pt1 | contig 11729 bp, 8 predicted proteins | sample tdAd471_FD_67275 | JGI IMG/M metagenome (GOLD analysis project Ga0070726, IMG submission 67275) | Marine sediment microbial communities from the Atlantic coast under amendment with organic carbon and nitrate - tdAd47.1 | ecosystem: Environmental > Aquatic > Marine > Coastal > Sediment | place...
CGACATAGTCATGCATTTCACGATAGTGAATTTCTACTTCTCCTTCGATTAATTTTCCGCGATCATCCATGAAAGCGGCGGCGGGTACGACGAGTCGAGAGCCACTTTCATATTCATAAACTCCTCCTTGATTAACCGCTACTTTATACTTGCTAAATACGGGTTCTATATCTTGAATAGGGGGCAATACATAAGGGCGTTCCGCAAAATATTGAGCCGATTGCAGGCTGTGATTTTCCGGCTGACTCACCAAAAACACAACTAGCAACACTACAGCGGCCGCCGCGGCACTCGCATAATAGTAAAGTGGTCGAATTCTCCCTTTTTTCGATTCACTTTGGCTAGTATCCAGCTGTTCCAGTAGGGCGTCGAAGTCCATGTGGCGGGCCACCTGCTCCTCACTGGGCATCTGGGGATTAATAACAATTTTGTAGTTTTTCTTCATCGGAATTATTTTTGGACGAAAAAGAAGACAGAGTCTCCTTAATTGGAAAGCTTCTTTTTCATTCTTTCCAAAATCCGGTAAGTTCTCACTTTCGCATTATTTTCTGTAATCCCTGCTATTTCGGCCACCTCCTTGAACGAACGTTGTTCGAAAAAACGTAATTCAATCAATTGGAGATCTCCTTCGCGGAGTTGATCTAGCGTTTGTAGCAGTTGCTGTCGTAAACCTTCGGTAACTGGTTCATCGAGTTCATCGATCATATCGGAGAAGGAACTCTCTTCTATACTAACGACTCGATTTTTCTGCGAGGCCCGGTAATGTTGAGCTATTTCATTACTAGCAATCCTATAGAGCCATGCCGAAAAGGGCACACCTTTAAAGGAATAAGAACTTAATCTTTGCAGGGCTTTTAGAAAAACTTGTGAACAGATATCGGCTGTGAGCTCTTCTTCGTTTGTTCTACGAAAAATGAAACGAAAGATGGGATCATAATAGCGATTATATAGGGGACGAAATCGCGCTGGGTTACTTTGGGCTGCCTGTACTTCAAGCCACTCCTGCTGCATATGCTCCACGGAAACAGACTTCTTAGACATACTCATGCCTACGTTTTTTATATGGCTTCGGCTCAATTGAAGTTTCGAAAGCATCAAATGTACATTTTTTAGCCCAAATTTGCTATGATCAGAACGTCACTTATCGTTCCATTTATTTTTCGGTTGTTTTTATTAGCATAATGCGGTCTTTTTGAAAAGGTACACCTGTTGGAAGTTTTTTTTCAAAAAATATTACTTTTACTAAAAATGGGGATGAAAAGGAAGGACTGGCTTTGCATTCACTAAATCTCCGGTATGAAGTTTCGCTTAATATTGCTCCTCGGGCTAATTCTTTTAGTGTTGGGATACCTGTTGTTTTTTCCTGTTCAAGTCGAACCGGTTGCTTGGCGACCTCCTAGGGCGCCGGCAATGGAGGGGAAATATGAAGTAAATAACCAATTGGCAAAGGTTTTGGTCTTATATGACGGTCAATGTGAGGCCTGTGAAGATGTGGCAGTTGATAGTCAGGGAAGACTATATGGCTCTAGTGTCAGTGGAGAAATTATCCGCTTTGATGGCCGAAAAGAAGCGCCACAAGTTATTGCCAACACCGATGGCCGTCCCTTGGGGATGCACTTCGATTTTTTGGGCAACCTCTTGGTCGCGGATGCTGATAAAGGTTTATTATCTATCGCGCCCAACGGAGAAATAGAAACCTTGACTACGGCTTATGGCGATTTGGTCTTTGGAATGACAGATGATGTAGAAGTAGGTAGAGATGGAAAGATTTATTTCTCCGATGCTACCCATAAGTTTTCTTTTCATGACTATAAGCTCGATTTGCTCGAACATCGTCCTAATGGCCGACTGTTGGAGTACGATGCCGAACGTAAGGAAACGCGCCTTTTGCTAGATGACCTTTATTTTGCGAATGGCGTAGCGGTGGCCGCTGATCAATCTTTTGTCCTAGTGGTTGAAACCGGCGCCTACCGGGTGCGAAGATATTGGTTGACGGGGAGCAAAGCAGGTCAGAATGATGTCTTTATCCAAAATCTACCTGGTTTTCCAGATGGTATTTCTAGTGGCTCTGATGGGATATTTTGGTTGACCTTGGTCTCTCCACGCAATCCGAAATTAGATCAGCTGATGGAAAAGCCTTTTCAGCGCAAAATTATAGCGCGTCTGCCAGATGCCCTACAACCTGCCGCTGAGCGATATGGCTTTGTACTCGGTATCAATGAACGCGCACAAGTCATTTATAATTTGCAAGACCCCAGCGGTAAATTTGCACAAATTACCAATGTGCAAGAGTTCGAAGGCCAGCTCTATATGGGCTCGCTCAAGGACAATGGCATTGGAACCATTCAACGACCTCGATAATTATGAACACAAGTTTGTTGGAAGATGCTTACGAACCGGAAAAATTCCGAGCGATGGGGCATCAATTGATTGATGTCTTGGCAGATTACTTAGCTAGTTGCCAAGCTGGTGGAGCCGCTATGGCCACTAATTCTTGGGTGGAGCCTGAGACTGCCCTTTCTCGCTGGGCGGCACCGATAGCCACCCCAGGTACAGTCGATAGCTCTAGAATCCTGAAAGATACCTTATATGAGGGCGTTCATTTGCATCATCCGAAATATATGGGGCATCAAATCAGCCCACCCATTCCACTTACAGCTTTGGCTGGCTTGGTGGGGGATTGGATGAATAATGGTATGGGGGTGTATGAAATGGGCATACCGGGTACGGCTATGGAGCGAGTGGTTATTCGCAAAGTGGCCGAGCAAATGGGACTAGGAACTACTGCTGATGGCTTCTTTACCTCGGGGGGAACTTTGGCTAACACGACAGCCCTTTTGGCGGCGAGGAGTATCAAAGCCAAGTCCAACGTCTGGAAAGAAGGTCACCAACAACCCTTGGCACTAATGGTATCAGCGGCGGCCCATTACTGTGTAGACCGCGCCGTGAAGATTATGGGGTGGGGAGAACAGGGGATCATCAAAGTCCCGGTAGATGATCGTTATAAGATGAAAACGGACCAACTAGAGATTTTATACCAAGCGGCAGAAGCCGCCGGTATTCAAGTGGTAGCGGTAGTCGGGAGTGCTTGCTCCACGGCGACCGGATCCTTTGATGATTTGGAGGCGATTGGCCACTTTTGCCAACAAAAGGACTTGTGGTTTCATGTGGATGGTGCGCATGGTGCGGCCTTGGTGTTTTCAGAAAAGTATAAGGCAGCGCTAAAGGGCATTGAGTTGGCGGACTCGGTGGCGATGGATTTTCATAAAATGTTGTTGACACCTTCTGTGACTACAGCTTTAATTTTTGGCGAGGGCCAACAAGCTTATCATACCTTTAGCCAGCGCGCAGATTATTTATTTGAACAGGCTGATGCCGAATGGTTCAACTTGGCTAAGCGTACTTTCGAATGTACTAAACTCATGATAGGTCTGAAAGCCTATGTAACCCTGGCACAATATGGGGTCAAGGTATGGGATCAGGCAGTGACAAGGGTCATGGATTTGAGTCGGCGTTTTGCAGAAATGATAGCTAGCCGTCCCGATTTTGAATTAGCACTCCATCCGGAATGCAATATTGTTTGCTTTCGCTATCGGGGCGATTCGCTGACAAACGAGGCTTTGAATACCTTAAATGATAGAATACGACAGGAAATATTGACGGATGGGACGTTCTATATTGTCAAAACATTATTGAGGGATACCTTATGGCTTCGCACTACATTGGCGAATCCTTTTACGACCGAAAAAGAACTGACTGAATTGTTGGATAAGGTAACAGCATTGGCGGAGGTGACGGCCGAGTAGAGATGCTCTCAGGGAAGAACTATTGCGAGTTGCGAACTTACAGCTGCTTAGCCTGTGCCCGCAACTCACAATAGAAAGCTTTGATTATCTTTAGCTTAGTACTTCTTTTACTAAATCTGCAGCTTCTTGTAATTGAATAGCAGAGTGTACAGATAAACCAGACTCATCGATGATCTTCTTGGCAATATCTGCATTAGTACCTTGCAAACGTACAATAATAGGTACCTTGATGTCTCCAATATTTTTGTAAGCATCTACGACTCCCTGTGCCACTCGATCACATCGAACGATACCACCAAAGATATTGATCAGGATAGCCTTCACGGCAGGATCCCGCAAGATGATTCGGAAGGCTTGTTCTACACGGGCTGCATCAGCAGTACCTCCTACATCGAGGAAGTTGGCTGGGTCACCACCCGATAACTTGATGATATCCATGGTAGCCATGGCCAATCCTGCACCATTCACCATACAACCGACATTACCATCTAGGTTGACAAAATTCAATCCATAGCTTTGCGCTTCTACTTCCGTAGGATCTTCCTCGTCTGTATCTCTCAAAGCCGCCAAATCTTTGTGTCGGAATAGGGCATTTTCATCCAGTGAAACTTTACAGTCTACTGCAATGATATTATCCTGTCCATCCTTCAAGCAAGGATTGATCTCGAATAGAGAGGCATCAGAACCTACAAAGGCTTTATACAACTTAGTGATGAATTTCACCATGCCTTTAAAAGCCACACCACTCAAACCCAAGTTGAAGGCGACCTTTCGTGCTTGAAAAGGAAGAAGGCCCAATGCAGGATCGATATATTCTTTATGCAGTAATTCTGGCGTCTTTTCTGCTACTTCTTCAATATCCATTCCACCTTCTGTAGAGTGAATGATTACATTTCTTTTTTTCTCACGGTCCATCAAAATAGAAATGTAATATTCTTTACAAGCGTCAAAATCAGGCGCATAGACATCCTGTGCGATTAGCACTTTGCGTACTAATTTTCCAGGGCCCGTCATCCCACCAGGGGTTTGCGGTGTTTTTAGCATCATCCCGATAATATTACCGGCATGCTCTTTGAGGTCATCTAGGTTTTTCGCTAGTTTGACGCCACCACCTTTACCTCGTCCACCAGCGTGGATTTGAGCTTTGACTACCGCCATTTCGGTGCCTGTTTCTTCTTGCAATTGTTTGAAAGCGTCCGCCGCTTCTTCAACTGATTGAGCTACCAGACCTTCTTGAATGGTTACTCCATAGCTTTTAAGTAAAGCTTTACCTTGATATTCATGTAAGTTCATGCAGGATGGGTTTGAATTTTCGCCTGCAAAACTAACGCATTTTTGCGGAATACAAAAAGGAGAGCTTACCAATCTTGAAAGGCTTCGTTAAAGATGTACTCCATGATCTGGTCGGTGATCTCTGTAATGGCTGCATCTTGGACGCTACTGAGGTCCTGACTACTCGGGAAATCAAAAAAGTGAGAGAAGTTTTTCTTCCAGCCTTTATCGGTTTCAACATTGTTGACATACTCGATAGCGGTGGTCACGGTGAGTCGGTTTAAAGCCGTGGTTTCGTCTGGGCGGGGAGCCTCCGAAGTCACCCGGAAATCTACTAATGTCCCTTTAAATTCGATATCTGGCGTAATATTATTTTCTACTAAACGTGCCTCCGTACGCACTTTTTGATCGAGGGCATTAGTAAGCGTCTGGGCTAGGGTAGGAGGTGCGTTGGTTGCATTGTCCTTGAAGCGGGTCACATAATAAGTCTTCACATTCTCACCAATACTAATACCGGAAAAAGTATAGCAGCTAGGTGCTAAAATGGCGATCAGAAGAAAAAAGAATAAGGAACGTATAAATGCCATAATTTTATTTCTTGTAGATAAATCTTGGAATCCAGGCTCAGACTTCAGAAGTTTCGTAGGCCGTGACTTGAGAAAACTTCTGAAGTCTTGCTTTAGAGATGATCTCGGCAACATAATCAAAACACCCCACCAGTGCAAAATACCCGCTGCATTAAGCAGATTAACCTTCTGTTAGCTCTTATAAGTCGTATTCCTTAATTTTTCGATACAATGTGCGTTCTGATATTTCAAGGTCCTGGGCTGCCTCTTTACGCTTCCCATGATGCTTTTTCAGTGCTTTACGGATCAATTCCTTTTCATTTTCAATTAAGGATAGATTATCGTCTACAACGACTGAGTTCTGGTAACGCTGTTGGGCATTTTCATCCAAAATAATAGGCTTCAGCTTTTCGTCGGTACGAATGTTAGGACTAGAAGTAGCAGGAACAGTTGGCTTATAATCATCCAAAAGATCTTCTACACTCTGTCGAGAATAAGGAGATACCTCCTCTTTTGAAGGATAAGAAGCGGCAAGGCTTCTTAGATCCGTAATATTGGGTACTTCTAAATTGTTATTCTGAATGATTTGAAAAACGAGGTCTTTCAGGTCCGTCAAATCTCTCTTCATTTCAAATAAGACCTTGTACAGAATCTCTCGTTCTTTTAGACTTCCCTCCTCTAATCCTTCTTTTTCAGGAATCATCGGGAGGTTTCGTTGTAGGATATTGGGAATAAGCTCCAAGAGGTGTTCGGCTGTAACTAGCCTTTCTTCGGATAAAACAGAAATTTGCTCTGCTACATTTTTCAATTCCCGAATGTTGCCGGGCCAACTGTAAGAATTCAATAGACTCCGAGCCCTTTCATCCAATTGGACGGGAGGCGTGCGGTATTTTTCGGCAAAGTCTACCGCAAATTTTCGAAAGAGCATATAAATATCCTCTGGTCTTTCTCTCAAAGCCGGCAATTCTATCGGCACAGTATTTAGTCGGAAATATAGATCTTCTCGAAATTTCCCTTTTTTCATGGCCTCGTTGAGCTTCACATTGGTGGCGGCCACGATTCGCACATCAGTCCGCTGCGGTTTGGACGATCCCACTCGGATAAACTCACCTACTTCCAATATCCTAAGTAAGGCGGCTTGCGTATCTGCGGGCATTTCACCAATCTCATCTAAGAAAATAGTGCCACCATCATAGGCTTCGAAATAACCCTTCCGTTCTCCTGTTGCTCCTGTGAATGCCCCTTTTTCATGGCCAAACAGTTCGGAATTGATGGTACCTTCAGGAATCGCTCCACAGTTGATGGCGATGAACTTATTATGCTTACGCGTACTGTTTTCATGAATGATTCTAGAAAAAGCTTCCTTCCCTGTTCCGCTGGGACCTGATATCAGCACAGAAAGGTCGGTCTTTGCTACTCGTATAGCCGTACTAAGGGCTCTATCTAGTAGCGGTGATCGACCTATAATACCATACCGCTGTTTAACTGATTGTAATTTTTCCATAAAACAAGGAAGATGGCTTTTTTGATGCTAAAAGTATAGTTGAGTGGATCTCAATTGCCCTTTAAGCAGTAAATTTTGTTTTAGACAGTCTCCATCCTTCGGCTGAACTCAAGTTAGTGTCTTTAAATCAACTAATTATGACTGCTAAATTGTGGTGTAAGTACTGTTGTAAAAGAAAAATACATAGCCTTAACTTACTTACTAACAGATTTTTACTCTTTATTGTTGCCTCTATTTGTGAAAGTACAATCATAGTTAGTTAGCTGCTCAATAGCATAAAAACTAAGCTACCATTTCCCCAATCAAGGTAGCGCTAGTAGCAACATTAACTTTCACTTGAACATAATCACCAGGCTTATAATCACCGGATTTTGGGAAGATGATCATTTTATTTTGTGAATTACGACCTTTCCAATCCTGGTCTGATTTTTTTGAATCTCCTTCAATTAATACTTCAAAGGTCTTTCCTATATCAGCTTGGTTATGCTTGAGCGAGACTTGACTTTGCAGATTGATGATTTCCTGTAATCGCCGCTTTTTGGTATGCAGTGGGATATCATCTTCGTACTTTCTAGCGGCTAGTGTGCCTGGCCTTTCGGAATAGTAAAACATATAGGACATGCTGTAATTCGCCAATTCGATCATACTGAGGGTGTCCTGGTGTTCTTCTTCTGTCTCTGTGCAGAAACCCGTAATAATATCAGATGAAATGGCGCATTCGGGCATAATCTCATTGATACGCTTGATCTTTTGGATGTACCATTCTCGATCATAGGTGCGGTTCATCAAGTCAAGGATTCGACTATTACCAGATTGGACAGGAAGGTGAATATAATTGCAAATATTCTTGTAACGGGCCATGGTGTGTAGCACATCATCCGTGATATCTTTGGGATGAGAAGTGGAGAAGCGGACACGTAAGTCTGGATGTACATCCGCGACCATGGCCAATAAATGAGCGAAATCAACTGTTTCCTTGGTTTCAGGATGCTCCCATTTATAGGAATCTACATTTTGTCCCAGTAGGGTGACTTCTCGATAACCTTTTTCATACAAGTCAGTCGCTTCAGCCACTACGCTGAATGCATTGCGGCTGCGTTCTCGTCCTCGGGTAAAAGGGACTACACAAAAAGAGCACATATTATCACAACCTCGCATAATGGAGATGAAAGCCGAAACACCATTCGATCCCAATCGCAAGGGGCTGATATCAGCGTAGGTTTCTTCTCGCGATAGGAAGACGTTTACGCCCTTGTCTCCCTCTTCGGCCGTAGATACCAGGCTTGGCAGATCGCGATACGCATCGGGGCCTACCACCAGATCCACCAGCTTTTCTTGTTCCAGGAACTGACTCTTCAAGCGTTCCGCCATACAACCTAAGACACCAACTAAAGTGCCAGGGCGCTTCTTCTTCACTTTGTCGAAAATGCGTAAGCGTTTCCGAACAGTATCTTCTGCCTTCTCACGAATGGAGCAGGTATTGATCATAATTAGGTCAGCTATCTCCATATCGCGGGTCGGTTGATAACCCACCTCGGAAAGTATAGAGGCTACGATTTCGCTATCGCTGAAATTCATCTGGCATCCATAGCTTTCTATATAGAAGTGTTTCTTCTCTACAGCTACATCACTTTCTCCCGCTTCTTGAAAGAAAACTTCTCCTTGCTTTTTTTCGTCAATTTCCTTTTTGATGCCCGTGAGGGTAGGATTATCATTATACATACTCCTATTTTTATTCCTTCTTCAATTTTTGTGTCTCCTTCCGTCTATGCCGTGAATCCATTCGCCTCTTTTCTTCGCTGGGGCACAAAAATCATCTTTGAAGGCCGTTTTTTTAATCGAGCCTGGGCCGGAGCCCGAGGATGGATGAATAAATTGGGCTGCAAAAGTAAGGAATTTTTTAGGAGTAAGTGACAAAATGTCAGTTAAATTTATAATCCAGTCGCAAGGTTAAATTGCGCGGCTCTTCCAGCAGCCCTGGTCTAAAGGTATAAGCTATATTGGTCACATTTCCGAAAATTACGGAAGCTTTGAGTTGCTCAGAAAAGCGATAAGCTGCACGGATATTATGCCGCCAAAAACCATTTTCAGTCCTATCCCGGAAATCCTTCAAGCCCGGGACTATGATAAAGAAAATAGCATCGATCGCTTCCAATTGGCTATTGTAGAAACTTTCCAGACCAATACTGAACTGCTTAATTTCTGTTTCCAGATCCAACTTAAAGGTATGCTTGGATCGGTATTTCAAGATATTTTCCATGCTGGAAGAACTATTGGCATTTCGCTGTGCTAAAGTACCTCCATCGGCAGGTAAGGGTGAGTTGTCGAATTCACTGAACTTCGGATCTATGTAAGAATAGCCCGTTAGGATATTAGTGGGAAGTCCGAAGATATTTCCTTTACCGGCAATCGAAATTTCTCCTCCTGTGATGTTGGTTCCTCCAATATTGATGGCTTGAAAAGCCAATTGATTATTGATATTGAATTCGATCATGTCTTCATAGCGCATGGTAAAGGCCGCCAGGTCTAGAAAGCCTTCAAATCCACCTAACCTAAAGCCCTGTTTCAAACCCAATTCTGCCGACCACCCTGTCTCTGAGCCAAGGCTGGCATTGGGAACGATGGGAAAACCCGCCTGGGTGAAGATAAATTTCTCAGCAATGGTCGGGAAGCGGTAGCCTTGGCCCCAGGCACTTCTTAAGTAAGTGTATTCTCCCAATTGATAATTCAATCCCAAACGCAAGACCGGTTTTGACTCTTTTTCTTTGGAGGGTGCGATTTCTCCTTTGAGAAAGGCCCCATCATCGTAGCTGAATCCTGGGTTATTGAGTACATTATCTTCATACCTGAAGCCCAGAGAAACGTTCAAGCGATTGAAGAATTTCTTATCCAACTGCAAGTAGGCGGCGAGATTCTGCGAGGTGAAAGTAGTATCTCCATACAATTCGGCTTCCACCCGAGTAGCCCGGCCCACTAAACCACCGGTCAGCACCAAGTCTAAAGGCTGAAATTTTTTCTGATATTGGTACTCTCCGTATAGGGTATAAGAGTAATTCGATTGATTATTGTCATTGTTGTTATTGACCTCATGATAGCGGCTCAAGACTCGGTGCTTTCCACCACTGCCGTCAAAATAAACGAGGTAGGGGTCAATATTATACCGCACTCTATTTCTTGAGGTCGCAGTATTGGCATTGCCGATATAGGCTGTCGAATCAGCCGACCAATAGAAGAAACTAGCCGATTCTCCTACGTTGATATTGGCATTTACACCAAAAGAAAGGCGATCGGTGAGCCGATAGCGAGTCCCCACATTAAAGCGCCCATAGCGATTGTAATTGTCTTTATTGAAGCTTTCTTCTTTATTAAAAAAACCACCTAGTACCAAGTCGAATTTGCCGAACTTCTGCTTATGAGAAAGGCTGGCCAATAATTGGTAAGGGGCAGTATCCCACCACTTGCGGCGTTGGTCTTTAGGTGAAAAATAATTGGTGTAGGCAACGGAGGCTTTCGTTTCGGGTTCCAGGCTCGCATAGCTAGTTCTGACATTAACGATCCCATTCAAGGCGGCAGAACCATACAAGGCCGAAGCGGCTCCTTTTACGACTTCAATTTGCGCCACATTCTCGATAGGGATATCATCCCAATTGGGGAAACCTGCATCTGCATTCAAAATGGGGATATCGTCTACCAGCAATAGCACCCGACTTCCTGCTCCTTGCGAAAAGCCCGATCCGCCTCTAATATTAGCTTGACCATCAATCACCGTCACCCCTGGCACTTTTTGCAAAGCGTCATCCAAGGAAGGTTTGTTGGTGTTTTCAATTAGCGTAGGACTCAAGACTTCAAGAGAAACGGTTACCTCACCTAGTGGTTTGTCAAATTTCCCAGTGGTAACCGTTGCAATTTGCAAAAGATTGGTTTCCAAGGTCAGGCGCTTATCGAATTGAAGCGTTTCTCCTTTTTTTACGACAATGGTTTCACTAATGGATTCGTAACCGACATAACGAATAGTCAATTGATGGGTGCCAGGCGTAATATCCAGCGAAAAGTTTCCATCAAAATCTGTTAAGGTGCCTTTGAGGCCAATTTGAACGGTCGCTGAGATGAGTGGATCACTGGATTCTTCATCAATAATTTGCCCAGTTACTGTAGCGGATTCTTGTGCTAGTAGAAAACCACCCAACCAAAGCAGTAAGGTGGTCAATAGATGCCTTTTGTTCATATATTCCGGAGTTTGTTTTGGAATTAACAATGAATTATGCTCAGAAGAGTAGCTGGAAGATTTGAGTGTTGCTTAAGAATATAAAGTCTTAGGACCAAAGGGGTCTGGAAAGGTGTTCTACGGGGCAAATGTAGCATATTTCTTTAAAATCAAAGGAGGAATTTGGGCTTTGATTACTACTTTTTAAGGATTTGAAAAAAAAATAAATACTTTTTTTCGATAGGCTGAAAGCCATGTGATTAGGTTTAATTAATTGATTTTCAGTTGTTTGTGTTTTGCTTTTTTATTGTTAGTAATCATGCACTTAGATGTAAGTTGGCAGACGAAGTCGCTGCTGAGAAGTGTTAAAAAATAAA
>Ga0070726_10004160_pt1 | contig 11729 bp, 12 predicted proteins | sample tdAd471_FD_67275 | JGI IMG/M metagenome (GOLD analysis project Ga0070726, IMG submission 67275) | Marine sediment microbial communities from the Atlantic coast under amendment with organic carbon and nitrate - tdAd47.1 | ecosystem: Environmental > Aquatic > Marine > Coastal > Sediment | place...
TCATTTTTAACCAGTGAGTTAAAGACGGCTTTTCAAATAGGTTTTCTAATTTTTATTCCATTTTTGGTCATTGATTTAGTAGTAGCCAGTGTATTGATGTCCATGGGTATGATGATGTTGTCTCCCATGTTGATATCACTGCCATTCAAAATAATGTTGTTTGTCTTAATTGATGGCTGGTCCTTAATTGTTGGTACTTTAGCGGCTAGTTTCGTGACCTGACTTTCTTTTTTGTTAGTTGGTTTTATAAGTAGATTTTATAAATCAGATTGATAGGTCAGTTTAATAGAGAGACGTGGGGATAAAAGATGACGCCAGAATCGGTATTAGATATAGGCAGAGAAGCGCTGTACCTAACGATGATGATTTCTGCTCCATTATTATTGTCTGCGTTGGCCGTGGGTCTACTCATTGGTATCTTTCAGGCCGCAACTCAAATTCAGGAAATGACGTTAAGTTTTATTCCTAAACTGATTGTATTGGTTTTTGCATTGCTGATTGCAGGGCCCTGGATGTTGCGACTTATTACCGAGTTTACTCTGCGTTTGTTTGCCGAAATTCCCGGATTATTAGGTTAGGTATAGCATGTTTTCTGCCGAGCAGATGATGGTTTGGAGCCAAGGTTATTATTGGCCTTTCTTGCGTTTTTCGGCACTTTTTTTGGCAGCGCCTATTTTTAGTGCTTCATCATTCCCTGTTCGTGGTCGAGTGTTGCTGGCGGTATTAATTACGGCATTAATTATGCCTTCTCTACCAGATATGCCCGTTGTAGAACCTATGAGTGCTACCGGCTTGTTATTTGCGGGACAGCAGGTTGTTATTGGCTTTGCTATGGGCTTTATTTTACAAATGGTTTTTGGTGCTGTTGTTATTGCTGGTCAGTCATTGGCAATGACTATGGGGTTGGGTTTTGCAATGGCAGTTGATCCTCAAAACGGGGTGCAAGTACCAGTTCTTAGCCAATTGTATGTGATTTTTGCCACATTACTTTTCTTGACTATCGATGGCCATTTAATACTCATCCAGGTGCTTGCAGATAGTTTTATTTTACTTCCTGTTGGCCTGACGGGTTGGAGCGCTGATTTTGGTATCAATGTTGTTTTATGGGGCAGCCAAATGTTTTTGGGTGCTTTGTTATTAGTTTTACCCGCTCTTACGGCTATTTTGTTAATTAATGTGGCCTTTGGTGTGATCACTCGTGCTGCACCCCAGCTTAATATCTTTGCTGTAGGTTTCCCTGTCACCATCATGGCTGGTTTTGTTTTTATTACATTGTCCATGCCGTCTGTTTTTGAGCGACTTATAAATATGTTTGATGTGGCTCTTTCTCAAGCTTTAATAGTGCTTCAATAGGGGGAGCTGATGGCAGAAAATCAGAGCTCAAACGAACGCACAGAACAGCCGACGGAACGGCGAAAACAGGAATCGAAAAAAAAGGGACAGGTTCCCAGATCCCGAGAATTAAATACGATGCTCTCACTGCTTTCTGGTGCGGTAGGCCTTATTATTTTAGGTGGCTCAATTTCATCAGAGTTAGCAGCATTAGTAGAGTCCAGCTTTAGTTTCGATCGATCTGTTGCCTATGATAAGGAGATGGTGCCTGAACAACTTATGGGCACTATGATTTCTGCAATAATGATTTTGATACCTTTTTTCCTGGTGATGGTAGTTGGTTCTTTTATTGGCCCCTTGATGATGGGTGGTTGGTCGTTCAGCCCCTCTGCAATGGCCTTTAAATTAGAAAAATTGAGTCCTCTAAAAGGTATTAAGAGAGTGTTCTCTGCGAAAGGGCTACTTGAACTTTTCAAAGCACTTTTCAAGTTCATTTTGCTGACGATTGCCGCGATCATTTTATTTGATTTGTACCTCGATAAAATATTGCACCTGGGAGTGGAAGCTCCAAGGCAAGCTTTTAGTGATGCAACGAGCTTGTTGGCATGGAGCCTGCTCGCTTTGAGTTTTACCATGATTTTTATTGTGGTTTTTGATGTGCCTTTTGAGCTGTGGAACCATACTCGACAGTTAAAAATGACTAAGCAAGAAGTTAAAGACGAGCTCAAGGAAAGTGAAGGTCGCCCTGAAGTGAAAGGTCGTATTAGGACGTTGCAACGAGAGGCGTCTCAACGTCGTATGATGGACGATGTTCCCACTGCTGATGTGGTAATTACCAACCCTACGCACTTTTCTGTTGCCTTGAAATATGAGGACACTCCCGGTGCGGCACCTATCGTTGTCGCGAAAGGAAAGGATTTGATCGCATTCAAAATACGTAGTGTGGCCATTGAAAATGATGTCGCTATTTTTGAAGCACCACCCTTGGCGAGAGCACTTTATGCCACGACGGAAATTGGTGATGAAATCCCCCATAACCTTTATTTAGCGGTGGCTAAAGTATTGGCATATATCTATCAGTTGCGTATGTCTGTAGCGGGAGATGTTGTTACTCCTCCTAAGGACTTTGTCATCCCTGATGAATATAAGGATTACGTCGATGATTCGGAAACAGATAACTCAGAAAAAAGTGATTCATAAACGAGAGATCAAGAAACAAGAGATCAAGAAACAAGAGATTCAGGAATAAATGGTAATGAATAACACTACTAACAATGCTGCTGAAACGAATGGCGCTAGCTTTTCTATGGTAGCGGGTCTGGGGACACCAATATTATTATTTATGATGTTGGTGATGATGGTTTTGCCATTACCTCCTATTCTTCTGGATTTGTTTTTTACCTTTAATATTGCATTGGCCATGATTGTATTATTGGCGGCAGTGTATGCCGCTAGGCCCCTTGATTTTGCTGTTTTTCCAACGGTTTTATTAATCGCGACATTACTTCGATTGGCGTTGAATGTGGCCTCTACGCGGGTGGTCCTATTGGAAGGCCATGCTGGCACAGATGCCGCAGGCCGTGTTATTCAGGCATTTGGTGAATTTGTTGTCGGTGGTAGCTATACCGTTGGTTTAGTTGTATTTGCCATTCTAGTGATCATCAATTTTGTTGTTGTGACTAAAGGTGCGGGAAGGATTTCTGAAGTAACCGCTCGATTTACTTTGGATGCCATGCCAGGAAAGCAGATGGCCATTGATGCTGATTTAAATGCGGGTTTAATTAGCCAAGATGAAGCACTGCAACGGCGTGATGACGTATCCAGGGAAGCAGACTTTTATGGCGCGATGGATGGTGCTAGTAAGTTTGTTCGCGGTGATGCTGTAGCAGGCATTCTTATTCTCTTTATTAACATTATCGGTGGATTCTCTGTTGGTGTTTTACAGCATGATTTGAGTGCTGCTGATGCAGGCCATAATTATGTACTGTTGACCATTGGTGATGGCCTTGTAGCGCAAATACCGTCATTACTGCTTTCTACTGCAGCGGCTATTATTGTGACACGGGTTTCTGGCACCCAGGACATGGGTAATGAGGTCGTTACCCAGCTATTTAGTAATCCTAAGGTATTGTTTGTCACTGGTGCGTTGATTGGCATTATGGGGTTGGTCCCAGGTATGCCAAATGTCGTGTTTTTGGCACTAGCCGCCATGTTGGGGGCTTTAGGGTATGTACAGTTACAGCAACAACAGGTTGAGGTTATTCCCGTTGAACCGGAGCCTGTAGAAAAGCCCGTGGAGAGCCGGGATTTAAGCTGGGATGATGTTTTAGCCGTTGATGAAATCGGTTTAGAGGTGGGGTACCGATTGATTTCATTGGTGGATAAGAATCAAGGTGGTGAATTACTGGCCCGTATCAAGGGTGTAAGGAAAAAACTGTCACAGGAGCTTGGTTTTTTAATCCATTCCGTGCATATCCGAGATAATTTAGATCTATCCCCTAATGAGTACAGGATCAGTTTTCATGATGTCATTGTTGGACAGGGTGAAGTCTATCCAGGGAAAGATTTAGCCATCAATCCCGGTCAGGTTTATGGTGAATTGGAGGGTGTGGCAACTAAAGATCCCACATTTGGATTAGATGCGGTGTGGATTGATTCATCTCAACGTGATGATGCCCAGGCAATGGGATTTACTGTCGTAGATTGCGGCACGGTGATCGCTACCCACTTGAGTCAATTATTGAAAAACCAGGCCCACGAACTGATTGGTCAGGATGGTGTTCAGCAATTGCTCGATAAACTTGCCCAAACGTCCCCCAAATTAGTCGAAAACCTGGTACCGAAGTTACTTGGTTTGGGCGAGGTGACGAAGGTGATGCAAAATCTCTTGGAAGAGGGGGTTCCTATTCGGGATATTAGAACAATAGCCGAAGCTTTGGCAGATCAGGGTGGCAAGAGTCAGGATACTGACGCTTTAACCAGCCAAGTACGTATTGCTTTAGGTCGAACAATCTTCCAGACAGTCAATGGTGTGGGGGAGGAGATGTCTGTAATGGTTCTCGATTCTCAGCTGGAACAAATATTGCAGGGTGCTATGCAAGGGGCTGCCGGAGGTTTAGAGCCGTCATTGATGGAGAGTGTGATTAGCCAGGTCATTCAAGCCTCGGGACGAATCGAGGCTGAAGGTAAAAACCCGGTATTACTGGTAGCCAGTAATATACGGTTATTTTTATCTCGTTTGTTACGAGGGCGCATGGGCAATTTTTATATTCTTGGTTATGAAGAAATTCCGGCCAGTAAAAATATTAAGGTGGTAGCAACAGTTGGCAGTGGCCAGCAACAGCTTTAGTCATACTTAATTAGGCGTAATGTAGCTGTAGATTTAGGGTGAAATCGATGAAAATTAAACGCTTTCTGGATAAAGATAGTCGTAGTGCCATGGCTCGTGTCAGAGCTGAAATGGGTGGGGATGCTGTGATTTTATCGAGTAAAAACGTCAATGGTCAGGTAGAGCTAGTTGCCGCTATGGATTTTGATGAAAAAACTCTTGATGAGCGTTTGCAAGAGAGTTCTGGAGCCGTAGCTTCTGATGTAAATACCATTGCTCCTAATATTAATCAGGCGAGCCAAGTAGCCCACTCGTTTGATTCTCAGACAATTGCCCCACAAGTATCGGCAAGAGAAGAGCAAAGTCCGACGCTGACAGATTTGCAAAGGGAGTTGGGTAACCTCCGTGGTATGCTTGAAAGTGAATTAGCTCAGCTCTCATGGAAAGATATGGCAGATAGGCCATCGGTCAGGGCTGCACTCTACAACCGCCTAGCCAAATTAGGTTTATCCCGTGCCATATGTGGTGCAATTACAGATAAATTGCCTGCCAAGGGGGACCTTGAGTCACATTGGAAAAAGGCTTTGGGTATGTTGGCTCGCCGTATTAATGTTATGGGCGATAGCATGTTGAATGATGGCGGTATTGTTGCTCTGGTGGGGTCAACAGGAGTGGGAAAGACCACTACAATCGCCAAGTTAGCGGCACGTTTTGTGATGCGCCATGGTACTAAGCAAGTGGCTTTAATCACTACGGACTGTTATCGCATCGGTGGTCAGGAACAACTTGAAACTTTTGCTAACTACCTTGGTATTCCCATGATAGTGGCCACTGATGGTCAACAACTGAAAGCTGCTTTAGACCAGTTGTCATCTCGAAAAATGGTATTAATTGATACGGCAGGTATGAGCCAGCGGGATGTTCGGCTTTATGAACAATTTTCAACACTAAAATCTGTTGGATATGACGTCAATGCTTATGTGGTACTGTCAGCGACGGCTCAACAGGGTTCACTGAATGAGGTGGTTAAAGTCTTTGGTAAACAAGCATTGGCTGGTGCCATGATCACTAAGGTAGACGAGTCATCCAGCTTGGGTGCGGTGCTTGATGTGGTGGTAAAAAATGATTTGGAATTGGGCTATGTCAGTACTGGGCAAAAAGTGCCAGAAGATATTATGCCTGCTCGTGTTGAATACTTAATAACAAAAGCTGTGGAGCTGATGGAAATGGAAGCTCAGTTCGCAGAGAATAAACAAAATAATGATAGGGCTACTCGATCTGTAGCTGTATAGGTCTTAGATGATGAATCAAGCACAGGGGCTGGAACAAATATCAGCTCCTTCTTCCATTAATGTGGTTGCTGTAACGAGTGGTAAGGGTGGCGTTGGTAAAACAAACGTTTCTGTTAATTTAGCTGTGAGCCTTGCAGCTCAAGGTAAATCTGTCGTTTTATTTGATGCAGATTTGGGTTTGGCTAATGTTGATATTGCCCTCGGTTTAAAACCGAAATATGACATTCGCCATGTCATCTCTGGTGAACGTACATTGGAAGAAATTCTGATGGAGGGGCCTAACGGTATACGTGTGGTTCCCGCATCATCAGGTGTCTCCAGTATGACCAGCCTGACTTCTCAGCAACAAGCTGGGTTGATTCGAGCATTCAATGAACTGACTTTTCCTGTAGATGCGTTGATAGTCGATACAGGTGCAGGTATTGATCTTAGCGTTTTAACATTTACCAGTGCCTGCCAGGAAATCGTTGTTGTGATCTGTGATGAGCCAACATCCATCACTGATGCTTATGCCTTAATTAAAGTCCTTAACCGAGAGTGTGGGGTAAAACGATTTCAGTTATTGGCAAATATGGTGGATGACGATAGGCAGGGCCGCCAGCTCTATGACAAAGTGAGTCGGGTTGCGGACCGTTTTCTCGATGTTCATTTGGGGTATCTTGGTGCTATTCCTCGTGATGATTATTTGCGGAAGGCAGTACAGCAGCAAAATGCTGTGGTTCAGGCGTATCCTAGGAGCCAATCGGCTCAGGCGTTAACAAAATTAGCAAAAACAATTGATAACAATAGTAATCCACACCAAACCCCAGGGGGGTTAGGGTTTTTTGTTGAACGTTTAATTCACTACGGGACTCTTGGTATTGAGGTTTGATACTAGTTGTTGATGTCTGATTTAGGGGATAAAAGTTTGATGATAGAAGTAGAGTTCTATTCATGAACGAAGCATCTGTTTATGCGGAGACTCAACGGGATTGTTTAGACAACCTGGTTGAAGACTATTTGCCCCTGGTAAAAAAGATTGGGCTGCATCTTGTAGCAAAACTTCCAGAGAATGTGGAGTTAGACGACTTGTTGCAAGTAGGCATGATTGGTTTGATTCAAGCGAGGGAGAGTTACGATGTTTCCCAGGGTGCTAGCTTTGCTACCTATGCAGGAATAAGAATCAAAGGAGCAATGTTAGATGAAGTGCGTCGAAATGATTGGATTCCGCGTTCGGTACAACAAAAAATTAAGCAAGTTGGCGAAGCCATTAAACAGGTGGAAGCGAGGTTAGCTAGACCGGCTAGTGCAATGGAAATAGCCGAAGAGCTCAATATTTCACTGGCAGAATATCAAGTGATTTCCAGTGAATTAGCATGCTGCCGTATGACATCTTTAGATGATATTGAAACCGAAAGCGAAGAGGTCGATCCCTTTGCACAGCTCGAGGGTGATGGCTTTAAGCAAGCATTAGCTTCTGCTATTCAGGTGTTACCCCAAAAAGAACAGTTAATGATGTCCCTCTATTACAGTGATGAATTAAACCTGAAAGAAATCGGAGAAGTCTTAGGTGTTTCTGAATCCAGAGTATCCCAGATTCATGGCCAGGCACTGGCTAGAGTTCGTGCTCATATGAGTACATGGGTCAGTTGAGGGATATGTAAATGGCGGTTAAGCAATCCTCCTCAATAGACTTTCTAACTATTATAGGTGTAGCACTATCACTTGCGGCAGTTATAGGAGGTAACCTGCTGGAAGGTGGCCACACTAGCTCTCTGTTGCAGCTGACTGCTTTTTTGATCGTTTTTGGGGGTACTTTGGGTGCAATACTCGTTCAGACCCCACTGAATGTATTTTTACATGCCATGACGCGATTTCGGTGGATTTTTATTCCGCCGAAAATTGAACGAAAGCAGACGCTAAAAAAGGTTTTGGACTGGAGTAAAATTGCTCGTAAAGATGGACTGCTCGGTTTGCAAAAAATAGCGGATAAAGAAAAGGATAAATTTGCCAAAAAAGGATTGTTGTTGCTGGTTGATGGTAATGAGCCGGAAGATATCAGAAAAATTTTGGATGTAGAGATTGATAACAGTGTTGTCAATGAAATGAATGCTGTCAAAGTCTATGAGGCGATGGGAGGTTATTCCCCAACAATAGGTATTATTGGTGCTGTTTTAGGCCTTATTCATGTGATGAACAATCTATCAGATCCAGCGACATTGGGGCCAGGAATTGCTGTGGCTTTTGTTGCTACTATTTATGGTGTTGGCCTGGCCAATTTTTTCTTTTTACCGATATCGAACAAACTCAAAACATTATCCCGAAATGTAACGCAATATCAGGAAATGTTGATAGATGGCATCACCTCGATTGCTGAAGGTGAAAACCCCAGAGTCATACAAAGTAAATTAGAAGGTTATTTAACCTGATATGTCTCGAAGAAATCACCATGAGGAACCCGAAAATCACGAGCGGTGGTTGGTTTCTTACGCTGATTTTATCACCTTGTTATTCGCTTTTTTTGTGGTGATGTACTCTATTTCTTCTGTTAACGAAGGGCAATATAGGGTGTTATCAAATTCAATTGTTGCTGCTTTTCAAAATACTAAATCACCTCTAGAACCCATACAAGTTGGTGATTTAATACGTTCACCTTTGTTAATACCTGATCAAGTTACAGATGTATCTGAAGTGCCCGATGAGATTATTACTCCTTTAATGATCAAGTTTCAGAAGCCAGGATATGGTGGCGGTACAGATAAAACTGTTAATAGCAATGATGTGACAAAAGCTATTGAACAAGAGCCTCTGGAAGATGAAAGGTTTACGGAAGAGTCTCTAAATGCCGCTGAAAAAGAAATTGATGCCTTGGGCAGCGATGTTGAAGAAAGAATGGAAGAGCTTATTGATGAAGGCATTATTAATATAAAACGAAATAAATTCTGGCTTGAAGTTGAAATTAAATCGAGTTTACTTTTCCCCAGTGGTAGCAGTGGTTTGATTCCAGGTGCGGTACCGGTGCTTGATCAGTTAGCAGAAACATTTGTTAATCTGCCTAACCGTATTAATGTCGAAGGTTTTACAGACAATAGGCCGATTAACACATTTGCTTTCCCATCGAATTGGGAGTTGTCTGCGGCAAGGGCTGCTGCCGTAGTACGACTTTTTGAGCAAACTGGTATAGAGCCTTGGCGAATGGCCTCTATTGGCTATGGTGAATATCAACCTATTTCAGATAATGATAGCGATGAAGGTCGTGCTAAAAATAGGCGTGTTGTTCTTGTTGTCATGGCGTCGATGAAAGGTAGGCAAGATGAGAGAATTTATGAGTTTGAGTTGTTAAAGGATAAAGCTGCTGCAGAAGGACCGTAAAGGTTTTATCTCAGATTCACGTTAAGCTTTAGTTAGTATGAGTTTTTATTAACTGGTTGAAATATAAAAGGATAATACTATTTAGTGCAATTTAGGTGAAAGTTATGGTTGACCCCATTGGATTAAACAAAATTCATTCTATTCCTAAAACACGATCAACTGCCTATAAAAAGACAGAAAAATCTAAGCAGGATCCTGAGCAAAATAAAAAGGGAGGGAAAGGTAAGAAGGAAGAAAAAAAACGTATTGGTATCAATATTGATGAGCGCTGCTAACACTGCTGTGCAATTAATGTAAACTTATTGATTCTAACGACAGCTCTAGTTTTTTTCTTGGGCTTGCTTGCGTTTTTCCTCACCAATTTGGGCACATTGTTTTTGTACGATGTGTTGTATGAGCTGTTCTTGCGCCGAATTATTTTCTTCAAAGCTAACCCTAATTCTGTAGGGTTTATCAGCATTAGCTAATTGTTTTTCACATGAGATCACTTCGCCATACAACTCTAATGTAACGTTAGATGGTTTTAGAACCAATGATAGTTGAAGCTTGTCTCCAGTTTGTAGTTGCTCTGTGCATTTAAAGGAGATTCCACATCCACTAATATTAACCATCATATCATCGTAGGGTTCGATGCTTTGCTCTTCGTCCTGAAGACTGTGAGCTGCAATCATGGATAACTTTCTGTTAAGTAAGCCTAAGGCTTTTGCAGTAGCTGGGTGCTCATGCCAAAGTGAGTTGGTGACTTGGTTAAATTCATGATCTATTTCAGTGAGTAATCTTGTAAGCGATAACCCTAGGTTTTCTGATGGAAGAACTGGGTGTGGATCATTTCCATCTATTAACCGGTAAGTTAGGCCTACAATATCATTGATACGGTAGTAGCTTCTTCTATCAAGGTTCGATTCCATAACACTCACTGCAAGTTCCTGGTTGTCTATTTGTTTTCGAGATTTTTTATAGCTTCAGTATTTATTGTAGGTTCAGTACTTATCGTGGGTTCAGCACTTATCTTTGGTTTAGCATTTATCATAGGCTCAGAGCTTATTGCCGGTTCAGGAGTTATCGTAAGCTCAGGGCTATCATCGGGAGTATTGCTTAGCTCGTTGTTCTTAGGGTCGTCAGATAAATCTTTTTCGTCAATGTTCATAGAGTTTAAGGCGTCGGGATTTGTTTTTTGTATATTTTTTATTTCCTTTGTTGTTTCTTCATCTAAGCCTTGGCGGATAACAACTTCAACACGGCGATTTTTTGCTCTATTTTTTGGACTGTCGTTAGGTTTGTAGGGCTTTGTATCTGAATAGCCAATTACCATAAACCGGTTGTCATCAAGAGTGCTATTTTGAATCAACTCATGGGTTACCGATAACGCCCGAGATGAAGACAGTTCCCAGTTAGATTTAAATCTAGCACTTTTAATGGGGATGTTGTCGGTATGTCCCTCGACTGCAATTTTCCCAGAGATATCTTGTAGAGCCTCTCTTATGGTTGCCATGACAGGTTTAAAATCTGCGTGAAAATTCGCAGATCCAGAGGGAAATGTTCCTTTTTCCCTAATACGTACAGTGATGGAGCGGCCTTTTGATTCAATATCAATTTTACCGTCCTTAATCTCCTTGTTAAGAAGCTCCTTTAGCTTGTCAGCATCTTTCTTTGTGTCAGCTATCAGTGTTTTGAGCTTTTCTTGGAGTAGTTTTTTTGTTTGTTCTTTGCTGAGGTTACTGGCATCAATTTTTTTGATTTTTGTATCAGGTGCATCTGGGTTGCCAACTTTCAGAGACTGTTTGGTAATGGACGTAGTGACCTGATTGATTGTTTTAATTTGGGTTGGTTTTGGATCTCCAGGGCTGAACTCTTTGGCAATAATACTTGTGCCTTTAGGAATATCTTTTACTTTTACCTTGTCTTGTACACCAAAAGCATCTTTCATGGAGCCTGCGATTTGTTTGTACTTGAGTACGTCCATTTCAGAAAAAGATAAAAGAAGAACAAAGAAGCACATGAGCAGGGACATCAAATCTGCGAAAGTTGCCATCCATGCGGGCGAACCTGATGGCGCATCATCCCCGTCGTCAAGTTCAATCATTTAGGCAGCCTCTGCTTCTTCTGCTTCTTCATCCTCAGTGTTACGTTTGGCTGGAGCGAGGTAGGCCTTTAGCATAGACTCGATAATTCTTGGATTTTGTCCTTCCTGAATGGCAAGTACACCATCAAGACAAATAGCCTTTACTATACCTTCCTCTCTTTTTCTGAGTTCAAGTTTGTCGGCAATAGGCAGTGCAACCATGTTGGCAAGCATTGCGCCATAAAGAGTGGTCAAGAGAGCAACAGCCATAGCCGGGCCGATAGCTTTAGGGTCATCCATCGATGAAAGCATTTGAACTAGGCCGATCAGGGTGCCGATCATGCCCATAGCGGGAGCAACATCA
>Ga0070726_10004161_pt1 | contig 11727 bp, 11 predicted proteins | sample tdAd471_FD_67275 | JGI IMG/M metagenome (GOLD analysis project Ga0070726, IMG submission 67275) | Marine sediment microbial communities from the Atlantic coast under amendment with organic carbon and nitrate - tdAd47.1 | ecosystem: Environmental > Aquatic > Marine > Coastal > Sediment | place...
TCACCTTTTCCTTTGCTGTCAATTGTGGATTCATGAGCCATAACTTGCGGGGGGCAATGGCAGCCATTAGATCTGGAAGGTCATAAGATGTTAAAGCACCAGCTACAGTGGAATAGATCCAGGAGGTCGGATAGTCTTTGGTACTTGCTATAGCGGCATAGCTGAGCATTGGTTTCCATAAGAAGAGTTGGTCAATGCCCTTATCGGCTACGGCGGCATGTAGTAATTCACTGGCTAAAGAGCCCCCTGCTATAGCAGACACTCGCTTGTATTCTTCAAAATGATGTTTTAGTGTAGCTACCCATTTTAGAATATCCGAGGCACGTAGCCCCACGATCGATTCGCCCACTAAGATCCCTGCAAACCATTGATTGAGGGAAACCCCATCGATATAAGCATCCCCTCGCAAATAACCTGGCCCCAATAATCCAAGACCTGGGAGATCGGTACGGAAAACCGAATGCCCATCCTTCAATAATAAGTGAAGAAGCGTATCAGGGGTCTCGGATAAGCTATTTCCATCTAATAGGAGTACAAGTTGCTCCGATCTTTTCTGGGTAGGTATATACAAGGCGCCCGGAAGCATATAATCGCCCGTACCAGCGAGTAGGTATTTTTCTAGTATGTAATTCTCTTTTACGTAGCGCCCAGAAAATAGCAATTTCCCTGGGCCTTCGGGCAAAACGATACCCGCTTGCGTTTTGACATGATTCCCCAACTCGGCTATATGCGTCGCTTGCTGTCGTTGCTGCTGTAACTCAATTTCTAATTGCTCGACGTGTTTTTTATTTAAACTAAAAAGGGTTTCTCCTTGCAGGCTAGTCGCTACTTGCCCCGTCTTCGTTACCCAAAGCGCTTCTTCCTTGAAAGTCTCGACCTCGAGATCTGTAGGATCTCCAGCAAGACCAAGGTTTTTCTGAAAAAAAGCATACATCGCCTCTCTGTTCTTTTGGGTGGAGGCGTGACCCTCATCATCTTCCACCATCTGAATGGCCTCTTTTGCCAACAACTTTTCATAAGCCATTTTTACTTCTGCAAAAGTCTCCCGCGCTCCTTGGATACTAAAGAAGTCCCTAGTAGTGGTAAGCATTAAGGTCGGCTTAGGTGCTCGTACAGTCAATAAATCTGCATGATCTAGGCCTTCGACCAGCATGCGAGTTAAATTTTGCTCCGCATCTTGTGGCCCAATGGTTTTGAGTATATATTCCATACTGGTGATAAAACACTCGGGAGCGGCGGCCAGTATGCGATCGTCGACGGCGGCGGTATAAGCCGTTTGCGTGCCTCCACCAGAACGGCCAGTCATGCCAATTCGATCAGGGTCAACCTCTGGTCTGGTCAATAAATAGTCGACGGCTCTCATGCCATCCCAGACGAAGTAGTGAGTAGGGGAGTAGCCCGCTAGATAACACTGAGCGCCAGGGTAAGAATGTTCTTTGGTAGGACTAAAACGTGCCTTCCCGCTTTCTGGATCGAAGTATTGAAAGCGCTCGCCCTGTCCCACCGGATCGAAGGCTAGCACGATAAATCCTTTTTTCACTAGATTGATGATAATATGCTGGTAAGCCTCACTGCGGAAGCCTTGGGAGGCGTGGCCCGAGGCATAGATGATTGCCGGGCTTTTCCCTTTCCGGTTTTTAGGAATAAATAGCCCGGCGGTTACATAATAACCAGGAATAGATTCAAATAGGACTTTTTCGACTCGGAAATCTTCTCTTTCAAGCGTGCCCGTGACCTTTGCATTCAAGGGTGTTTTTTGGGGCAAAGGACCTAGTAAGTCCATCAGCTTTTCTTTTACCCATCGCTGACGTTCCTCCCAATCAGCTTTTGTGGATAGCTTTGCGATCTGCTCCTTTCGCTGAACCAAGTGAGTGAATGCCTTTTCGCTGAAGTGTTTGTAGAGTGTGTTTTCTGCATCCGAATAGTATTTCCAGTAATCAAAAAGAGCCAAGTCCTCTTGGGCTTGGAGGGAGGGGCTTATTGGTAGGAGTAAAATGAGCAGTAGATAGGAGTATTTCATAAGTTTTTAAGTTTGTAGGATGTCGTGAGTCTATGAGTCCGTAAGTCGGTATGTCTGTATGTCAGAGACGGGACAGGTTCCAGTTGGAAACCGTGAACCAACGCCTGGGGGATGTCAGTAAGTCAGTCGGTTAATGAGTTGTAGGTCGGGTTTGGAAATGTGAGGAGGGTGGGCGAGGCAGGTTCTGCTCGGAAGCCGTGAGCCAACGCTTGGGCCTCCCCACGCCGCCTTTTGATTTTAATTTTGATTTCGCTTTTCATTAGAGTCCTAGTTTCACTTCTCATTTTCCACCCAATAAAAGCGGCCATCCTCCGCACCAATAAGTAAGTCGGGGATACCATTGCCATCCCAGTCCACCGTTGTCGGGCTCGTCGTGTGGCCCGCCAAGGTTTGGGGATGAATCGGGCCTTCGTCCTTGAAAACTGTACTGCCATCGGCTTGGGTCGCCACATTCCGGAAGAAGTTGACACTGACACTATTGGCCAATAGATCTAATCGGCCATCTTGGTCCCAATCGACGAAGCAGAATTTACGCCTTCCACTACTTCCTCCTTCTCGATGATTGAGTTGTAGTGCAGCGCCTGCTTTCCCTTTTTGCGGCCTGTTTTTACCGTCATAAATGGACTCATCTTGTCCCTTAAATATTCGAGTAGGAGGCTTGAGTGCTAATCGTTGGCCGGTTTTAAAGCGTTCGTAGAAAGCTAAATAGCCTTCATGGTCTAACATGATGAGATCGTTAAGCCCATCTTGATTCCAGTCGATGACATAGGGCGTGGTACGCCATTGGGTAGCGAGTTCTTGATCATGGGGTGCCCACCAGTTCCAAGCGGGCTGGGGCGCGGCGGCGGGCCAGTCGACGGTAAGGGGGCGAGCAGCGGTAAGCAAGGGAGCCGTGCGCGTGCCGATATTCTGATACCAAATGACTTTCCCCCAAATGGAATTGACCATGATATCAGGTAAGCCATCATGATTCCAATCGGCCACACTTAAGGTCGTATAGCCCCATTTGGCTTCACATGGCCCTTGGATGGAGCCATTAGGGCCAGCCATAGGGCGAATGATTTGTCCATCGGCTGCTAGGTATTGGGGGGCGGCCCATTTAGGAGAGGCGGCACCATCAAGGTTTTCTATAAATCCAATGTAGCCAGCGGTATTACCACAAATCAAATCTTGATCGCCATCGCCATCCCAGTCAAAACTGAAAGGGGTAACTAAGGCACCAAACTTGAGATCATTAGCTTCTTGCTGAAAGTATTGCGGGGGAAGAAAAAGCGGAATTCCGTTTTCTTGCTTGCCAGTATTTTTAATAAAAGCTACTCGTCCATCTTCATCTCCGACAATCAAATCGGGATATCCGTCTTTGTTCCAGTCGATGGATACAGGGGTGATCATCTGTAGGTCAAGTTTAATCTCCTTCCGATGATGAGTCAACCGCTGGCCAGGGCCATAGACTGGTTTGGTGCGACTTCCGGTATTTTCAAAATAAGTGAATCCATCTAGAAACTCTCCACAGATGAGGTCAAGGTCACCGTCCTGATCAAAGTCATCGAAACTAGGCGAAGGCATGCCATATACGTCAATCACTTCATTATTGGCCTGTAGCTTTATCAGGTCTGCGTACTTAGGTTCGGTATCTGTTCCTGTGTTTTCGGCATAGTACACGTAGCCATGTAAAGGCCCGTTTTTCCACTTACCCTGCTGATCATAGGCATTATCCCAACCGTAATCTTCCCAAACGCCTAGGCCTATTACAATATCATGATCGCCATCGCCATCATAATCCAGGTACTTCCATTGGTTGGCTCGCGTCCGGCCATGGAGGGCCTTGAAGTCGACCTTTAGGGGAATGTCTTTGGGAGCTTGCAGCCCCTTTGTTGTAAAGTCGGTATACTGTTTTCCAGGACCTAAGACCAGTGGCTCACCATTGACCTGGGATAATTGCAGATTCCTGGCGGAAGCACTGATTTTTACTGGAGCCTTAAATACAGGCATTTCAAGGTTTCCTTCCGTGTTTTCAAAAAAATAAATCCCATTGTAAGGCACATCGGGGCAGGCTACAATCAGGTCGAGGTCGCCATCCCCATCATAGTCCATGGGTAATGGCCATGCCCATAGCCCCACCCCTAGGTCGACAGCCAGTTTGTCATTATTGTATGGAATAGGTTGTAGCGCTTGTGCCTGGAGTACTAGCGGGAGTAGTCCTAGGTAAGTAAATAGTAGGAATCGCATTGGTTATTTCGTTTTGTTAATCCGATGGAAGATAGCTAAAAAGACTGGATTGGCCTAGACGAAAATCGAAGAAAGAGCCTTTATACTAGGATTAATTATAGATCCTGAATAATCATAAATGCTGTCGCAGATCGCTTAAAAAGGCTTTTGTAAAAGTTTCCTTTTCTTCGAATATAGCTTGTGATGCAGGAAGTAAGCAGTGGAATTGTCCAATCACATGCTGGTCGATATAAGTTAAGGTTTGTTCAAGTGTTTGCCCGCGGGCCGTACCCGTGACTAATGATTTGACGATAAAAAAGGTTTTGCCCCCTTCCAAAAGATGGGCGTCATGCAGGATCTTACCCTCTATACTTTCGGCCGTCTCTTCTTTTTGAGAACCCCAGGCAATTTGAACCACTTGCTTGATCCGATCCGCAGTCATCCCTTCGGCTGTCAAAAATGCAACGACTTCCGCTTCTGCTACATAAATCATTCCATGGAAATAAGCGCCTAATTGTAACAATTCTTCATCATACTGATAAGCCTGGCCAATGTCTACTGCCAAGTTTAGAATTCGCTCAATATGAGAAAAATTATGCATGATATCTTTATCCTGGTAGTAGGGAGCCACCATTTGTCGGGCCTTTTCAAGTAAAAGCATAGGGCAATTTTGACGCTTTGGCAGTATGGGTTGATACTCCTCAGCCAAAATACGAAATAGAATGGATAAGCTAAGAGCATGTTTGGGCAGGCCTTAATTGCCTCCAAGCGGCAAATTTTCTTTTATTCTGCGTTAGATTTTTCGCCTAATTGCCCGCATTGGGCTGCAAAATCTGCCTTGTCTAAAATAAAATTTGTTCACTTTCGACTAATCACGCTTGCCTAAACATGCTCTTAACTAAAATAAGCTTCCTTGACGGGCAAAGCTCATCGGGTTTTCATGTTCGAGCAAACGGCGTTTCATGTCCAAGCCATAGAAGTAGCCATGCAAATCGCCATTTTTGGCAATCACCCTATGACAAGGTACAATGATAGCGATGGGGTTATTACGGCTAGCCAAGCCCACTGCTCTAACGGCTGTTGGGTTACCGATTTTTTCAGCTATGGCAGAGTAGGAAGCGGTTCTTCCAAAAGAAATATTGAGTAAGGCCTTCCAAACAGACTGATTGAAGGCGGTAGCCTCTCCCCAATTGAGTTTGAGGTCGAATATTTCGCGTTTCCCTTTGCAGTATTCATCCAATTGAACAACGCATGCTTTGAGTGCAGGATGGATGGGCCCCGTTGGACATGGCTTTTTACTCACCAGCTTAACCGATTGGATTCCCAGGGAATTGCCTTTTATTTCTATGCAACCAAAGGGTGAAAGATAATGCGCGGTGGCTATCATGCTTGAGCTATTTGTTGTTGCTAAAAGTACTAAATAGTTATTTGTACCTCCAAATGCGCTTTAATTAATAAATCTTTTTAGTAGTCACTTGAATTAACTTAAGGGAAGTTGTAACTTAGGATTCCACTAAAGTAAATCGCCTTTGGAAAATAAAGTTTTTGATCGGATTTCGGAACTGTTCAATACCCCTTTCCCCAAAGCGCAAACCTTTGAAGCTTATTTGGACAAGGTCATTCCTTTAGTTAAATCCAATAGTAAGAATTTGAAGGGAAAACAGTTTTATATCAACAAAGGCTGGGTTGAAGTGCAGGATAATGAAAAATTCCACGAGTTGGTTTTCCATTTTTTTAGCCCTAAACCTGAGTTGGAAGAGGATGGAGAAGTAATTGAATGGGAATATCTCAGAAGCACTGATGGGGAGGTTTGGCAAGGAAGGTGGCGCTATGTTGACAACAAGTTATTTATTGGCGATGAGGATTATCAAGATACTAAAGTTTACGAGCTAGCCTTCTTGGATGATGAATTTATGATTTTAAAATTATTAGCCAACCCCAAAAAGTTAGTGGAAGAGAAAAAGAATAAGTATTTCGTTATGGTCATAGAAAGACTCGGCCGAAAACTGGAATGGCTAGATTTGGTAAAGTACCTCTTTGAAAAATATAAAGTTAACAATCTTATTTATTACGTTATTCTAATTTTAATCGTGATGATCATTATTCTGCTACTGTATTAGGAATGAGGAAATAAATTGGGCACTTCTGAAGTCTTACTTTAGATGATCTTAGGATTACTTGCTATGTCGCTCTTTTAGCACCGCTATTACTTCATTTAGAGTATGACCTTTAGCGGTTAATAATACCAAGTAGTGGTACATCAAATCTGCCGCTTCACCTAAAAACAAGTCTGCATTATCATCTTTGGCTTCGATGACCAATTCGACCGCTTCCTCACCTACTTTCTGGGCCACCTTATTAATGCCTTTTTTGAAAAGAGAAGTCGTGTAGGATTTATCAGAAGGATTATTTTTCCTGTCCTGAATAATGGCTTCTAGTTGTTGTAAGAATTCCATGTCTATTTTTTTGTTTCGCTAATTGATTTTGACTAGCGAAGGTTTTCTTCATTGAAACAAGTATCTGCTCCGGTATGACAAACGGGGCCTACCGGATTGACCTTGATTAAAATCGTATCCTGGTCGCAGTCGACACGCATATCGACTACATGCAAGAAGTTTCCTGAGGTTTCTCCTTTCGTCCACAGCCGATTTTTAGTACGGCTAAAAAAGGTAACTACATTATCTGCTATCGTCTTTTCCAAGGCTTCGTCATTCACATACCCTAGCATCAATACTTTTTGCGTTTGAGCATCTTGTATAATGGCAGGAATTAAGCCATTGGTTTTTTCGAAATCTAGTTTGCTAATATCCATGTCGTTCATCAATCAAAATGAGAATAGAAATAGAAATCAAAATGAAAATGAAAATCAAAATGAGAATAGAAATCAAAATGAGGTGCTAGCTATCCGCGTACGGAGACTCCTTTACCCCGTAAATAACTTTTCAAGTCGCCAATTTCAATTTCTTCAAAGTGGAAGATGCTCGCTGCTAGCCCCGCATCTGCTTTCCCTTCTGTAAACACATCATAGAAGTGCTCCATGCTACCCGCTCCACCAGAGGCAATGACTGGGATAGACAAACTATCGGAAACCCTAGCCAAGGCCTGATTGGCAAAACCAGCCTTGGTGCCATCATGATCCATCGAAGTGAATAGGATTTCTCCAGCGCCTCGATCTTCAGCCTCTTTTACCCACTCCATTAAGCGTCGTTCCGTTGGAAGCCGGCCGCCATTGAGGTGAACGATCCATTCATCGCCAACTTGCTTGGCATCTACTGCTAGTACCACAAATTGGCTGCCAAAGTTCAAGGCAAGCTCTTCAATCAGCTTAGGATTGCGGACGGCAGCTGAGTTGATAGAGATTTTATCTGCACCGGATTCTAAAAGTACATCTACATCTTCCAAAGACTTGATCCCACCTCCAATCGTAAAGGGAATATTAAGATGTTTGGCAATATTTCGTGCTAAGGAAGCCAAGGTTTTTCGCTTTTCATGCGTCGCTGTGATGTCTAGGAAAACCAGCTCATCGGCTCCTTTCTCACTATAAATGGCGCCTAATTCAACGGGGTCTCCAGCATCGCGGAGATTGACGAAATTCACTCCTTTTACGGTGCGTCCGTCTTTGATGTCGAGGCAGGGTATGATACGTTTTGCAAGCATTTTTTAAGTCTTTAGGTCGAAAGTCTGAAGTCAGTATGTCTTTAGGTCAGTTGGTTTGGGTGTTTGTGAGTTGTTGGGCTTTAGAAATCTCGGAGGTCAGTGAGGCTTAGGTTACCTTCGTAAATGGCTTTGCCGATGATGGCGCCGAAGCAGCCTATTTCGCGAAGTTGATGTAGCTCGTCCATGGTAGTTACGCCCCCGCTAGCGATCAATTTAGCATTAGGGAATTGCGCCATGATTTCTTGGTAAAGTTCGACGGAGCTACCTTGAAGGAGTCCATCTTTGGCAATGTCAGTGCAAATAATGTAGTCAAGTCCTTTGGCGGTATATTTTTCCAAGAAAGGGAAGAGGGCTAAGTCACTTTTTTCTTGCCAGCCACTTACGGCTATATTTCCCTCTTTCACATCTGCACCAAGAATAATTTTCTCACTGCCGTAATGAGACAACCAGCCTAAGAAGGTCGTTTCATCTTTCACTGCAATCGTACCGCCCGTTACCTGCTGTGCGCCACTCTCAAAAGCAATGCTTACATCCTCATCCGACTTTAGTCCGCCGCCAAAGTCGATCTGTAAACTTGTACGACTCGCTATTTTTTCTAATACGGGGTAGTTGATGATTCGCTTAGCCTTAGCGCCATCTAGGTCTACCAGATGTAGGCGATTGAGACCAATGTCCTCATACTGTTTGGCCACTTCCAGCGGATCCTCATTGTATACTTTTTTCTGGGCATAATCACCTTGGGTAAGGCGCACACATTTTCCGTCAATAATATCTATAGCAGGTATAATATACATGGGTATCGTTTCTTAGAGGGTCAAAAAATCACGTAGTACTTGTTCGCCTACTTTACTCGATTTCTCAGGGTGAAACTGAGTTGCATAAAAATTGTCCTTTTTCAAAGCACAGCTAAAAGGGAGAACATAGTTGGTCAAAGCGGCCGTGTATGGCCCTTTTTCGACATAGTAACTATGGACAAAATAAGCAAACTCACCTTCTAAGTCGGGGCTAAACCAACTCCCTTCGGTTCTTTGAATCTGATTCCATCCCATGTGTGGTACTTTTTCTCCATTTTCAGGCTGGAAGAGGCGTACCTTTTGCGGGATAATTCCCAGGCAGGGGGTGTCATTTTCTTCCGAGTGATCACAGAGCAATTGCATCCCTAGACAAATGCCCAATACGGGTTGGGTAAGGCTACGGATCAATTCATCGAGTCCTTTTTCTCGGAGGTATTTCATCGTTGTACTGGCTTCACCTACACCAGGAAAGATGACCTTGTCAGCCGAGCGGATTTTGTCGTGGTCATCCGTCAGCATGGCATCGATACCTAGGCGCTCCATAGCGAATAAAACGGAGCGAACATTTCCTGCATTATAATTGATTATTGCTACCGACATCTTTATTCCAAAATTTTAAAGAATACCTTTAGTGGAAGGTAATTGCATATTATTGATATCACGTTTCTTAGCCATCTTGATCGCCCTAGCCCAGGCTTTGAATATGGCTTCTATCTTGTGATGTTCGTTGTCGCCTTCTGCCTTGATATTGAGGTTGCATTTGGCTGTGTCACTGAAGGATTTGAAGAAGTGGTAGAACATCTCAGTGGGCATCTGACCAATCATTTCTCGCTTGAAGTCGGCCTCCCAGACTAACCAAGGCCGGCCACCAAAATCAATGGCTACTTGTGCCAGACAATCGTCCATGGGTAAGCAATAACCATAGCGTTCGATCCCCATTTTATTGCCGACAGCTTGATAGAAAGCTTCGCCAAGTGCTAGGGCTGTATCCTCTATGGTATGATGTTCATCGATATGTAGATCCCCCTTGACCTTAACCGTAAGATCACAAACCGCATGTCGAGCCAATTGATCAAGCATATGATCAAAAAAACCAATTCCAGTATCATTATTGGCCTTGCCATCTCCATCCAAAGACAATTGGATTAAAATATCTGTTTCTTTTGTCTGGCGATGAATTTCGGCTGTACGCGCTGGCAATTTTATCCATTCATAAATGTCACGCCAGTTGGTGGTGGTCAATGCAATTACGTCCCCAAGTTCTTCTCTTTTCCCTTCTACTTCGGCTGCCCCGAGCGCTGGCTCATTATTTAGCCAAATGCCTTTTGCGCCTAAGTTTTTAGCCAATTCCATATCCGTCAAGCGATCACCAATAACGATAGAATTAGCTAGGTCATAATTGTCATTCATGTAGGGCTCCATCAGTCCCGTTCTAGGCTTTCGAGTAGGCGCATTTTCATGCGGGAAAGTACGATCGATCAAGACGTCTTTGAAAATGATTCCTTCATTTTCAAAAGCTTTCATGACCTTATTGTGAGCGGGCCAAAAGGTGTCTTCTGGGAATGAGGAAGTACCCAATCCATCCTGATTGGTAATCATGAGGAGTTCGTAGTCCAATTCTCTCACAATTCTACCCAAATAGGTAAATACCATGGGGTAAAATTCCAATTTTTCTAGGGAATCCAGTTGGTAATCTACAGGTGGTTCCAAAGCGAGTGTGCCGTCACGATCAAGAATTAATAGCTTTTTCATTTTTTATAGGCTTTTAGCGCAGCTAGTAGTTGTTTATTTTCTTCTGGCCGACCTACCGTAAATCGGAGGCAGCCTTCACATAATGGGACCGTCGACCGATCCCGGATGATAATACCCTTTGTGACCAAATATTGATAAAGTGCGAGTGGTTCATTTACTTTGGCCATCAAGAAATTGGCGTCAGAGGGATAGACCTTTTGCACAAATGGGAAAGCGGCTAAATGAGTAGCGAGGGCATCCCTTTCGCGTAATATAGTAAATACCCAATCTGTTCTAATTTTAGTATCATTCAAAGCTTCTAGCGCTGCCTTTTGCGTCAATTGATTGACATTGTACGGCGGTTTCACTTTGTTGAAGTAGTGGATGATTTCCTTTGAAGCAAAGGCCATTCCTAATCTGATACCTGCCAATCCCCAGGCTTTAGAAAAAGTCTGTGTAACCACTAAATTCGGGTATTGGTCAATATAATGACTGAAGCTCTTTTGCGAAGAAAAGTCGATATAGGCCTCATCAAGGACGACAATTCCAGGAAATTTTTCCAATAGCTCCATGACCAAATCCGGTTGCATGTCATTCCCTGTAGGATTATTAGGGCTACACAAAAATAGAATCTTAGATTGCGGTGTAGTCGCTGCTAAAATAGCGTCGACTCTAGGTTGGTAATCTGCTGTTAGTAATACTTCTTTTACGGCGATGTCAGCAATACTAGCACTGACTTTATACATACCATAAGTGGGGGGGACTGTAATGATATGATCCACCCTGGGTTCACAGAAGATACGAATCAGCAAATCGATCACTTCATCACTCCCATTCCCCAAGAAAATATTTTCTTTCGGAAGCTGCTTGAGAGGACTTACCTTTTCCTTTAATTTCCATTGTAGTGGATCCGGATATCGGTTTAAGCCGGTCTCGAAAGGATTTTCATTGGCATCGATGAAAACCTCGGCACTACCTTTGAATTCACTCCTGGCAGAGGAGTAAGGCCGAAGAGCTTTTATATTTGGGCGAACTAAAGATGCTATTGTCATGCGCTATGGTGTTTTGAAGTCGGAAGTTGGAAGTGGGAAGACGGAAATTCCCATTTCCCATTTCGTATTTCCCACTTCCCTAGATTGTTTTCAACCGAATACTAACGGCATTTTTATGTGCGATTAATTCTTCTGCTTCCGCCATTGTTTCTACGGAGGGGCCTAGTAAGCGAAGCCCTTCACGACTCAATTTCTGAAAGGTTATTTTCTTTACAAAGGAATCTAAAGAGACGCCACTGTACGAGCGGGCAAAACCATTGGTGGG
>Ga0070726_10004162_pt1 | contig 11726 bp, 6 predicted proteins | sample tdAd471_FD_67275 | JGI IMG/M metagenome (GOLD analysis project Ga0070726, IMG submission 67275) | Marine sediment microbial communities from the Atlantic coast under amendment with organic carbon and nitrate - tdAd47.1 | ecosystem: Environmental > Aquatic > Marine > Coastal > Sediment | place...
GCGTCGACTTGCCGCTCCCGGTGTGGCCGACGAGGGCCGTGGAGCTGCCCACGGGCGCGACGAAGCTCACGTCACGCAACACCGGCGGCCCTCCGTCGTAGCCAAAGGTCAGCCCCTCGACCCGCAGCTCCTGCTGAATCGGGGGCAGCTCGCGTGCGCCCTCCCGGTCGACGATCCGCGGGCGCAGGTCGAACACCTCCCAGGCCCGGTCGAGGCTGGGGAGGTTGTCCTGCAGCGTGTTGTAGGCGTTGGCCAGGGTCTTGGTCGGGCGGTACATCATCACGATCAGCACGCTGAAGGCGACGAACTGGCCCGCGTCGAGGCCCAACCAGCGCTGGGTGACGATGATCCCGCCCACGACCATCACGATGGGGATCGTGATCTCGTTGAGCAGCTTGAGCGAGGTCCGCGAGGCGACCCGCGCCTTGACCACCGACACCTCCGCGCGGTAGGCGCGATCGGTCCGCTCGCGGAAGCGCTCGCGCTCGAAGTCCTCACGCACGAAACCCTTGATCTCGCGCATTCCGCCGAACATTTGGTGCAGGCTCTCGAGCACCTCGGAGAGCGCGCCCTGTCGGGTGCGCGCGCTGCGGCGGATGGTCGTGCCCCAGCGCTTGATCGGGTAGACCACGAGCGCGGCGAGGAACACCAGGACCAGGGAGAGCTGCCAGGAGAGGTAGACCGCGACCCCGAACAGCGCCACCAGGCGCAGCGGCTGGAGGAGGAACACCGAGGTCAACGGCAACACGACCCCGTTGACCGTGCGGTTGAGGTCGCTTGTGATCCGCGTCAGCAGGTCACCCCGGTTGCGGCCCACCAGCTGACCCGCGCTGAGGGTCAGGAGCTGCTCGACGATGGCGTTCTGCATGTCGCGGTAGACGCGGACCACGATCACCCGCGAGATCGCGATGCTCAGGTAGCGGCAAGCGCCCAGGGCCACGGCGAGGATCAACGCCAGGATCACGATCCGCTTCAAGACGCCCATCGCCGACGTCAGGTTCGCCCTCCGCGCGACGCGCCGCGCCTCGAGGCTGAAGGCCACCGCGCGCGCCTGCTCCTTGGATCGAGGGGGATCGTCGCCGAGGGCCTGGGCCGCGGCGCGCTGCCAGAGCACCGCCCGGGCCAGCGCGCCTGCCGCCTCCAGCTCCTGCTCGGGGTTCGGGGCCTGCAGCCACTCCTGCAACCCGGCCGGGGGCGGCGCGCCCGGGCGCAGCTTGCCGTAGACGTCTTGGATCACCCGCCGGGTCCGCTCGAGAGCCAGGCAGGCCGGGTCCTGGTTCCAGGCCGGGTCGACGGTGCGCCCGGCGAAGCGGCGCAGCTCGGGCTCGGCCGTGGACGGCGACGCGGGGAGCGTGGCGGCGAAGGCCTCGCGCGCGCGGGCCAGGGGCTCGGGGTCGAACTGGCCCAGCCACTCGCCGTCGTCCTTCTCGGCCTGCTCGTCCGAGCCCCCCAGGATCACGCGGTTCATCAGCGGCTTGAGCAGCAGCGCCTGGCCTCCCTCGGCCCCCGAGGCGACCACCGTGGCCCCGACCGTCACCAGCAGCCCCGCGAGGTAGGGGCGGTAGTAGGGCAGCAGCCGACCTACCGAGCGCAGACGCGCCTCACGGGTGCGGGGGCGACCCGAGCCTGGGTCGTCGGGGTCAGGGGCGGGAGCGTCGCTCGGACTCACTCGATCCCGTAGCGCTTCATCTTCTTCAGGAGCCCTGGCCGCGAGAGCCCCAGGCGGCGCGCGGTCTCGCTGCGGTTGCCCTCGGCCGCGGCGAGGATCCGGGTGATCGCCTCGATCTCGAAGGCCTCGAGCACCTTGGCCAGGGGCTTGCCCTGCTCGATCACCAGCAGCAACGCGTCGGTGGCGTCGGAGACCGCGACCCGGCGGATCGCCGACTGCGGGCGGTCCGCCTCGCCGCCGCCGAGGAGCTTGGGCGAGAGGTGGGTCACGTCGATCTCGCCGCCGGCGAGGGTGTAGAGCTTCTTGACCTCGTTCTCCAGCTCGCGCACGTTGCCCGGCCAGTCGTAGTGCACCAGCAGCGGGAGCGCGTTGGGGCTCACCGTGGGCACGGGCCGCCCGTCGACCTTGGCGGCCGCGCGGAGGAAGTGGTCGAGCAGGAGCGGGATGTCGTCGCGCCGCTCGCGGAGCGGGGGCACGTCGACGGTCATCACCGCGATCCGGTAGTAGAGGTCCTCGCGGAAGGTGCCCGCGTCGACCATCTCCCGCAGCCGGCGGTTGGAGGCCGCGACCAGGCGAATGTCGACCTTGCGGATCTCGCGCGCGCCGACGGGCCGCAGCTCGCCCTCCTGCAGCACGCGCAGCAGCTTGGCCTGCATGCTGGGGGACATCTCCCCCACCTCGTCGAGGAACAAGGTCCCGTTGTGGGCGGCCTGCACCAGCCCGATGCGGTCTTCGTTGGCGCCGGTGAACGCCCCGCGCACGTGCCCGAAGAGCTCGCTCTCCAGCAGCTGATCGCTGAACGCCGCGCAGTTCTCGGCGATGAACGGGCCGTCGCGGCGCGGGCTGTTGTAGTGGATCGCGGTGGCGACCAGCTCCTTGCCGGTCCCGCTCTCGCCGTGGATCAGCACCGGGTGGTTCGTGTCGGCCACCCGGTCGAGCAGCCCGAACAGGGTCTTCATCGCCGCCGAGTCGCCGATGATGTTCCCGTAGCGCTCACGCAGGCGCAGCTCCTGCTCGCGGGTGCGCGCCAGCGCGGCGCGGGCGCGCTCGAGCTCCTCGTCCTTGGCTTGCAACAGGAGCTGACGCCGCACCGGACCGGCGATGAGCCGCGAGAAGGCCAGCACCAGGTCCTGGGCCTCACCGTCGAAGGCGCCGATCCCCTCGCGGCTGTCGAGGTAGACCACGCCGGCGACCTCCTTGGCCCACACCACCGGCACCGCGAGCACCGAGCGGATCCCCGCGAGCATCAGGCTCTCCGCGTCCTTGAAGCGCGGGTCCTGGGGGGCGTCCTCCACGTTCAGCGGCTGGCCGTCGTCGAACACCCGGCGGAGCACGGCCTGGCTGGGGAGCGAGCTCCCGCCCTTGCCCGGCGCGCGATCGACCTGCACCCGCAGCCGCGCCGCGCCGCTGGGCGAGCGCAAGAGCACGAACCCGCGCTCGGCGTTCACGGCCTCGAGCAGCACGCCGAGGCTGACCTCGAGCAGCGTGTCGAGCTCGAGGTCCGAACCGAGGGCCTGGGCCACGAAGCCCAGCAGCGACTGCCCCGCGTGGCTGAGGGTCAGCGGGCGCAGGCGCTCGGTGGCGGCGTCCCCCTCGAGCTCGACGGTCTGCTTGGCCGGGTTCCACAGCCCCGAGGCCGCCCACAGCCCCGAGGTCTTGGTGTCCTTCAGCGGCCCGATCCGGGCGGGGCCGTCGAGGGTGTCCTTGGCGGCGTCGCGCTCGGCGAGCTCGACGCGGTCGCGCCCGCCGCGCTTCGCGGTAGACAGCGCGGCCTCGGCGCGCAGCAGGAGCACGTCCCAGGCCTTGGCGTCGCCGGGGACCTCGGCCACCCCGGCGCTGAGGGTCAGGGTCGCCTCGCTCAGCGCGCCGGGGAGCACGCGCTCGTTGATCCGCGAGCGGGCCAGCTCGGCGAACTCGGCGCCCTGGGGCGCGCGGGCGCCGGGGAGCAGCACGAGGAACTTGCCCCCGGCGACCCGGCCGACGAGGGTCCGGGCCACCGGCAGCTCCGTGACCGCCTCGCTCAGGGCCCGCCCGACCTCGACGATCACCTCGTTGCCGGCCCGCATCCCGAACATGTCGTTCAGCAGCCCCAGGTAGTCGAGGTCGAGGAGCACCGCCGTCACCGGGTCGTCGTGCTGGGTCAGCCGCTCGAGCTCGCACACCAGCGCGGGGTAGGAGCCCAGCCCGGTCAGGGGGTCGACGGCGAGGGCGTCGGGGTGCGCCATCGCCTCCTGGCGCTCGCGCAGCTCCTGCTCGAGGCGCTGCGCGGCCTCGAGGGAGCCGTCCCCGGGCGAGGTGAAGGCGACGAGGGTCCCCCCGATCCCGACCACGTCCCCGGGCTCGACCGGGGCGTCCTCGACGAAGCGCCCGTTGAGCCGCGTGCCGTTGCGGCTCTTGAGGTCGGTCAGGACCCAGCCCTCGTCCTTGCGCTGCAAGACGCAGTGCTCCCGCGAGGCCGCTGCGTCCTCCACGACCACCGTGTTGTCCAGCGCTCGACCGAAGGAGACCCGGTCGGCGCCATCCTCGAGGGCCTGCGACCAGGCCTTCGTGCCGTCATCGATCACGATCCGCATGGCGCGCAGTCTACACCCTGCCTCCGGCGAGCGGCGAGTGAGCAGTTCCCAGATCAGGTGTTAGAGTAGGCGCCCCTTGGAGGTAGACCGTGGTCCGTAGTCGGTGGAGCGCTGCCGCGCTCGCTTCTCTGCTCACCCTGTCCCTGGCTGGTTGCCCCGGCGAGAGTCCACAGACCCCACCCGCCGAAGCCTCGCCGGCCGAGGCCGCCCCTGCGGAGGACGCACCGGCCGAGGACGCCCCGGCCGAGGACGCGCCCGAATCTGCTGACCCGATCCCCGCTGAGGAGACCTCGCAGGACACCGGGCAAGCCGCCGACAAGGCCTTCGAGGACGGCCTCGGCGACGGCTCCAACGCCGAACAGGTGTTCACCTTCAACAACGGCGCGGAGCCCGAGACCCTCGACCCGCACCTCGCCACCGGCGTCCCCGAGGGGCGCCTGCTCGACGCCTTGTTCGAGGGCCTGGTGACCTTGCACCCCGAGACCCTCGAGCCCGTGCCCGGCGTGGCCAAGAGCTGGTCGGTGAGCAAGGACGGGCGGGTCTACGCCTTCAAGCTGCGGCGAGACTCCAAGTGGAGCAACGGGACCGTGGTCACCGCCAAGGACTTCTTCGCCTCCTGGAAGCGGGCCCTGACCCCTGCCACCGGCTCCCAATACGCCTACATGTATTACGCGATCCAGGGCGCAGAGGCCTTCAACAAGGGTGAAAGCAAGGACTTCTCGACCGTCGGAATCGAGGTCGTGGACGACTTCACGTTCAAGGTCACCCTTACTAACCCCTGCGCCTACTTCCTCCACCAGGCCGCATTCCGCACCCTCTGCCCGGTGCCCATGCAGCTGGTCGAGAGCGAGGGCGACGCCTGGTCGCGCGAAGGCAAGCTCATCGGCAACGGCGCGTTCAAGCTGGTCGAGTGGCGCCCCAACGACAAGATCGTGCTCGTGCCCAACCAGTACTATTGGGCGCGCAAGGAGGTCCGGCTCGACCGCCTAATCGCGCTGCCCATCGAGGACATGGAGACCGCCTACAAGCTCTACCTCCAGGGCGACCTGGACTGGATGACCGCAGTCCCCGCGGCGAAGGTCGAGGAGATCAAACGGCACCCCGACTACTACGCCTCGCCCTACCTCGGCACCTACTTCTACCGTTTCAACGTCACCAAGCCCCCCTTCGACGACGTGCGGGTGCGCAAGGCGTTCTCCATCGCGCTGAACCGTGAGTCGATCACCAAGGACATCCTCAAGGGCGGGCAGATTCCGGCAACCTGGTTTTGCCCCGAGCTTCCCTCCTACAAGCCCCCCCAGGGGCTAAAGGAGAGCCGCAAGGAGGCCCAGCGCCTGCTGGCCGAGGCTGGCTACCCCGGCGGTAAAGGCTTCCCCGAGGTCGCCCTGCTCTACAACACCAACGAAGCGCACAAGCAGGTCGCCGAGGTCGCGGCCCAGCAGTGGAAGGAGAACCTCGGCGTCACCGTCAGCCTGCGGAACACCGAGTGGAAGGTCTACCTCGACCTCGTCGACCAAAAGGACTACCAGATCGCTCGCGCGGGCTGGATCGGCGACTACGTCGACCCGAACACCTTCCTCGACTGCTTCGTGACCGACGGCGGCAACAACAACACCGGCTGGTCCCACGCGAAGTACGACGAGCTGATCCGCGCCGCAGCGGCCGAGGCCGACCCCAAGAAGCGCGCCGCGATCTTTCACGAGGCGGAGCAGATCCTGATCGAGCAAGAGCTCCCGATTCTGCCCATCTACATTTACGTGAACCAGGGCATGCTCCGGGACACGGTGCTCGGCTGGGAGGAAAACGTGCTCGACTCCCACCCCTTCCGCTACATCTCAATCGACGACGAGTAGGCGCGGAGCGTGGGCCGTTACCTCTTCAAGCGCCTGATCCAGGTGCCCGTGGTGCTGTTCGTGCTGGTCACGCTCAGCTTCTTCATGGTGCGCCTCGCCCCCGGGAACCCGTTCTCGGGGGAGAAGAAGATGGATGAGAGCGTCCAGCAGGCGCTCAACGAGAAGTACGGCCTCGACGCTTCGATGGGCGTGCAATACCTTCGCTACCTCAAGCGGCTGGCGATGTTCGACCTCGGCCCCAGCTACAAGCAGAAGGGGCTAACCGTCAACGAGATCATCGCCGACAAGGGGCCGGTCTCGGCCGTGCTGGGGCTGAGCGCGATGATCGTGGCCCTCGTGCTGGGGCTGACCGCGGGCGTGATTTCAGGCATCCGGCAGAACTCGAACTTCGACTACGGGTCGATGGCGGTCGCGATGGTCGGCCTCTCCGTACCGACGTTCGTGGTGGGTCCTCTGCTCGCGCTGTTCTTCGGCCTCTACCTGGGGTGGTTCCCGACTGCGCGTTACGAGAGGCTCTGGGGGCCGATCCCGTATCCGCAGTACCTCGTGCTGCCCACGATCACCCTCGCGCTGCCCTTCGCCGCGCGGATCGCGCGCCTGACCCGGGCGGGCATGCTCGACGTGATCAACCAGGACTACATCCGCACCGCCTGGGCCAAGGGCCTGCGCGAGCGGGTGATCGTGATCCGCCACGCGATGCGCGGCGCGATGCTCCCGGTGGTCAGCTTCCTCGGCCCTGCCGTCGCCCAGATCCTCACCGGCTCGCTGGTGGTCGAGCAGATCTTCCAGATCCCTGGGATCGGCACCGAGTTCGTCAAGAGCGCGCTCAACCGTGACTACACCCTCGTGCTGGGCACGGTGATCCTGTTCGGCGTGCTGCTGGTGCTGTTCAACCTGCTGGTCGACGTGATCTACGGCTTCCTCGATCCCCGGATCCGCTACTCGTGAGCGACGCGACGAACAGCGAGGGGACCCAGGAGATCGAGCAGGGGGTCAGCCTCTACGCCGACGCCTGGCGCCGGCTGAAGAAGAACAAGATGGCCATGACCTCGGTCGTGATCATCACGGTCATGGGTGCGCTCTGCACCCTCGCCGGGCCCGTGGCGGATTGGGTCGGGGTCAGCCCCACCTACGGCTTCCGCTGGATCCGAGCCCAGGCGCCAGGGTTCACCCACGTCGACACGCTGAACCTCAGCGGGCTGACCGTGGGCAGCGAGGCCAACGTCCGCGAGCGCTACAAGGGCGCCTCGGAGGTCGTGTTCGAGACCGTCGACCGCGAAATCAAAGAGTTCCGCCTCACCTGGCGGCGGAAGAAGGTCAAGTCCATCAGCATGACCCTCGGCGCCAAGCCGGTGGACGAGCTGCAAATCGAAGGCGGCGACGTCTACTGGCAGGAAATCGACGCCGATGGCAAACCCATTGGCGAGAAGATCTTCGACGCCGCGTTGAAGAAGAAGGACCCGCTGCCCGAGGTCTTCGGCGAACGCGAGCGCTCCGGCGTGATCGTGTTCCGCCAGGTGCGGGAGGTGCCCGACGGTGTGCGGGCTTACACCGTGAAGCTCGACGACGGCCAGGTCACGAGCCTGCTCGACAACGGCGAGCCCATCGAGGAGATCGAGATCGAGGGGCGGATCGTCAAGCGGGTCCTCGCCGACGGGGTCGAGCAAACGATCACGCACCCGTTGGGCACCGACCTCAGCGGGCGCGACCTGTTCGTACGCATCCTCTACGGGGGGCGGATCTCGCTCCTGGTGGGGCTGGTCGCGACCTTCGTCAGCCTCTTGATCGGCGTCGTCTACGGCGCGATCAGCGGCTACGCAGGTGGCCGGGTCGACGCGCTGCTGATGGCCATCGTCGACATCCTCTACGGGATCCCCTACATGTTCCTCGTGATCCTGCTGCTGGTGAACTTCGGGCAGAGCATCCTGATGCTGTTCTTCGCGCTGGGCGCCGTGCAGTGGTTGACCATGGCGCGGATCGTGCGCGGGCAGGTGCTCTCGCTCAAGCAGAAGGAGTTCGTCGAGGCCGCGCGGATGAGCGGCTCCAGCCCGGCCTCCATCATGTTCAAGCACCTGATCCCCAACACCCTCGGGATCGTGGTCGTCTACACCACGCTCACCGTGCCGGCGGTGATCCTCCAGGAGTCGTTCCTCGCGTTCATCGGGCTCACGGTGGAGTGGGAGGGGCAGAGCCTCGACAGCTGGGGCGCGCTGGTCAAGGCCGGCTCCGACGCGGGCCTCACGCGCTCGTGGCTGCTGGTGTGGCCCTCGCTGGCGATGGCGGTGACCCTGTTCGGAATGAACTTCCTCGGCGACGGGCTGCGCGACGCGTTCGACCCGCAGCAGCGAGGGCGCACATGAGCGAGCAAGGCGCACAGCCGGTCCTCGAGCTGGACGACCTGCACGTGCGGTTCAAGACCGACGGGGGCCTGGTCCACGCGGTCAACGGGGTCAGCTACGTGGTCAATGAGGGCGAGGCCCTCGGCGTCGTCGGCGAGTCGGGCTGCGGCAAGAGCGTGACCAACATGACGGTCCTGCGCCTGATCCCGACCCCTCCGGGCGAGGTCTCCAGCGGCCGCATCAACTACCGCGGGACGAACCTGCTCGAACTCTCGGCCAAGGAGATCCGCAAGGTCCGGGGCGGGAAGATCGCGATGATCTTCCAGGACCCGATGACCTGCCTGAACCCCTTCCTCCGCATCTCGAAGCAGCTGACCGAGGCGATCCTGCTCCACTCGGACATGACCCCCGAGCAGGCCCGGCAGCGGGCGATCGAGGAGCTCGACCGGGTGGGGATCCCCGACCCCGCGGGGCGCATCGACAGCTACCCTCACGAGTTCTCCGGCGGCATGCGCCAGCGGGTGATGATCGCGATGGCGCTCTGCACCGACCCCGACCTGCTGATCGCCGACGAGCCGACCACCGCGCTGGACGTCACGATCCAGGCCCAGATCCTCGACGTGCTCCGCCGGCTGCAGGCCGAGAAGGGCATGTCGCTGGTGCTGATCACCCACGACCTGGCGGTGGTCGCCGGCATGTGCTCGCGGGTGGTGGTGATGTACGCCGGGCGGATCGTGGAGGAGGCCCCGGTCGACGACCTGTTCGCCGACCCGCGCCACCCCTACACCAGCGCGCTGCTGGCCTCGGTCCCCCGCCTCGACGACCCCCTCGGGCGGCACCTGAACCCCATCGAGGGCCTGCCCCCCAAGCTCGCCGAAGAGCCGACGAGCTGCGCCTTCGCCCCCAGGTGTCCCCACGCCGAAGACCGCTGCCGTCGGGAGCTGCCCCCGCTGGCCCCCGACGCCGACGGCCGGCTGCACGCCTGCTTCTTCCGCTTCAAGGACGGCGAGAAGCTCCCCCACACCGACGGGGGTCAGGCGTGAGCGGTCCCAACAACGGCCACGGCGCGCCGAGCGCGACCCCGGCCAGCGAGCACAGCGAGCCGCTGCTGGAGGTCAAGGACCTCCACATGCACTTCCCCGTCTACGAGGGGATCGTATTCCAGCGCGAGGTCAGCCGGATCCGCGCGGTGAACGGGGTCAGCTTCGACCTCCGCCCGGGGGAGACCCTAGGGCTGGTCGGGGAGTCGGGCTGCGGGAAGTCGACCACCGCCCGCGCCACGCTGCAGCTGCACAAGCCGACCTCGGGGCAGGTGCTGTTCGACGGGCGCGACCTCTGCCAGCTCCACGGCGCCGAGCTGCGCGCGGTCCGCCGCGACCTGCAGATGATCTTCCAGGACCCCTACGCGTCCCTCGACCCGCGCTGGACCGTGGCCTCGATCATCGCCGAGCCCCTGCGCAACTACGGCCTCGCCCGCAGCGGGCACGAGCTGCGCGAACAGATCAGCGAGCTGATGCTCACCGTGGGGCTGAACCCGAGCTTCATCGGGCGCTACCCCCACGAGTTCTCCGGCGGCCAACGCCAACGGATCGGCGTGGCCCGCGCGCTGGCCCTCGAGCCCAAGGTGATCTTCTGCGACGAGCCGGTGAGCGCGCTGGACGTCTCGGTCCAGGCCCAGATCGTGAACCTGCTCCAGGAGCTCCAGGAGCGCCTCGGCCTGGCCTACGTGTTCATCGCCCACGACATCGCCGTCGTGCGCCACCTCAGCCACCGGGTCGCGATCATGTACCTCGGGCGGATCGTGGAAATCGCCGACCGCGACTCGATCTACGGCGAGACCCGGCACCCCTACTCCAAGGCGCTGCTGGGCGCGGTCCCGATCCCCGACCCCAAGATCGAGCGCAAGCGCGAGCGGATCCTGCTCGAGGGCAACCTGCCCTCCCCCGGCGACGCCCGCGAGGGCTGCGACTTCGCCTCGCGCTGCGCCCTGCGCAAGCGCGTCGACAGCGACGACCGCTGCCACACCGAGCGGCCGCAGCTGCTCCCGCTGGCCGGCGACCCGACCCACAAGGTCGCCTGCCACTACCACGACCAGGACTGAGCCCTAGCCGAGCGCGGCGCGGACGGCCTCCAGCCCCAACAACCGGTAGCTCACGATCGCCGGGTGCTGCCGCTCCCAGCTCGACTGGGCGAGCTGCGCGTCGTCGAAGTGCCCCTGCGCCAGCAGCACCTGCTCGCGCCCTGGGAGCGCGACCGCCCGCAGCAGCTCGACGTCGTCTTCGGCGGTCCCCGGCACGTAGCTGAGCTGGGGGTCCCCCGCCGGCGGGCGCGAGGCGTCGAAGACCCCCAGGCCGTCGACCCCCGCGGCGACCAAGGCCAGGCTCCCGAGCATGTCCACCGCGTGCCAGGCCCGGGCCCGGGCGCGCGCCTCGCCGCCGGGCTCGAAGACCCGCTGCGAGACGTGGAACGCCTCCTCCAGGTCGTCGCGCCGGTAGAAGGCGAGGAAGGTGTAGGCGCCGCCCATGCCCCCACCGGCGGAGAGCACCGCCAGGTGCGACTCGCCGAGGGCGGCCCCGTTCACGTGCTCGTAGGTGTAGTGCGCGCCGAGGGTGCTCACCCGCTGAAAGGCCGGGCGCAGCGGGTCGCTCACGTCGAGCACGAAGCAGTACTTGGGCAGGATCATGTCGTCGACGGCGATCAAGCGCTGCCCGTCGAGGACGAAGGCGTCGATGGCCTTGCCCCAGCGGAACTCCTCGCCCGGGAGCTGCACGTCGCTCCAGCCTGCGTCGAGGTCGTCGAGGTCGCGCACCAGCAGCCGTTCGCCGTTGGTCCCCACGTAGAGCGCGCGGCCGCAGAACCCGACCGCGTGCCCCTTCAACTCACGCTCCCCCCCCGGCGGGAGCTCGAACCAACGCGGCCCCTCCCCCTCCAGCTCCAGGACCCCGACCCCGGCCCGCTCGCCGTCGAAGCCGGCCACCACCCGCCGCTCGGGGTGCAGCGCCGGGGGAGGCTGCGCGAGGAAGGGCAGCTCGCGCAGCGCCGCGACCCGCGTCGGCGACGCCGCGACCAGCGCGCTCAGCCCCTCGTCGCCGGGGAGCACCGCCAGCGGCGCCCGGCTCTCGAGCACGCAGCCCGTCGCCGCCTGGGGGTCGACCTCGGCCGCGCGCAGCCCAGCCTCCTGGGCCTCGTCCCAGCGGCCGGCGCGGGCCAGGGCGCTGGAGGCCGCGATCCAGCCCCCCGGCTCCCGCGGGTTGGCCTCGGCCTCCCGGATCCGCTGCTCGACCCGCTCGTC
>Ga0070726_10004164_pt1 | contig 11724 bp, 7 predicted proteins | sample tdAd471_FD_67275 | JGI IMG/M metagenome (GOLD analysis project Ga0070726, IMG submission 67275) | Marine sediment microbial communities from the Atlantic coast under amendment with organic carbon and nitrate - tdAd47.1 | ecosystem: Environmental > Aquatic > Marine > Coastal > Sediment | place...
GCTCGGCGGCTCGGCGAACTACGACACCGATCTGGTGCTCTACTCCGCCCCCGGGGCGCCCTGCCCGCCGACCGACGCGTTCCTGATTGACTGCAACGACGACGACCCGAACAACACCTGCGGAACATCGGGCGGCGGCTACCGCAGCACGATCACCGCGAACGTGGTCGCGGGCGAGCAGTACATCATCCGCGTCGGCGGATTCGGCCCCGGCAACCAGGGCTCGGGCAACCTGCTCATCGAGTGCGGCGCGACCTGCCAGGGCGACATCAACGGGGACGGCTCGATCAACCTGGCCGACCTCAACCTGGTCCTCGGATCCTTCGGGTCCGACGCCGGCGGCGACGCCAACGGCGACGGGGTGACCAACCTCGAGGATCTGAACATCGTGCTCGGAGCCTTCGGCACCAACTGCTGAACCCCGGCCGATAAGAGTCTCACCCACGCACGCGCGGTCCGGCTTCAGGCGGGGCCGCGTTTTCTATGCGCCTGTCGCGACCCCCTGCCCGAACCGATTCTGGTCCGGATTTCGTCCTGCGCCGCCTCTGAACCGAGGTACCTTGCTTGAAGACCTCGGAGGATCCGACGATGCGCATAACGAGTTTGATCGCCGCAGTGGCGACTGGATTGACCGCAGTTTCCGCTACTCTCGCTCAGGACGCCCTGCCCGCCCCGGCTGGAGGCACGCCGGTCGACGCGCGTATCGATTCCGGCTTCGTGTTCTCCGAAGGGCGCGACGCCGGCACCGTCATCTTCGAGACGCACGTGCACGAACCCGGCGCCGCGTGGATCCGCCTCCACTTCGACGATGTCCAGCTCGCGGGCGCCGCCGGCTCCGACACGCACAGCGTCCTCCGACTGACATCGTTGCTCGACGGCGCGGTGCAGGAACTCGACCCGATCGAACTCGTGCAGTGGCAGAACTCGTCGGCGTACTTCAACGGCGACACGGTACTCATCGAGATCGTGGCGCGTGGCGCCTCGGGCATCAACTCCCTTCGGATGAGCGAGTTCATCGCCGGACCCGATGCCGGCGTGCCGGCGGAAGTCCAGCGGTCGATCTGCGGCAGCGTCGACGATCGCGTGCTCTCGAACGACCCCCGTGCCGCTCGCCTCGCTCCCATCGGCTGCACCGCGTGGATGATCGACGACTGCAACAATTGTTTCCTGACCGCTGGCCACTGCACCGGAAACGGCTCGCAGGTCGTGCAGTTCAACGTCCCGCTCTCGAACCCGAACGGTTCGTGGAACAACCCGCACCCCGACGACCAGTACCCGGTCGATCAGAACTCAATGCAGTCCAACGGCGGGCAGGGCATTGGCAACGACTGGGCCTACTTTGGCGCCTTCCCCAACAGCAATACCGGCCTGCGTCCGGCGGATGCGCAGGGCGAGGTGTTCACGCTCGCGTCGCCGCCGCCGGTGAGCGGCCAGCAGATCCGCATCACCGGTTACGGGACGGTTTCGCCGCCGGTCCCGGGCACGTGGAACTCGGTCCAGAAGACCCATGTGGGCCCGTTCGCGTTGAACTCGGGCACGCGGCTCTCCTACAGCACGGACACGACCGGTGGAAATTCGGGGTCCCCGGTCATCCTGGAGTCGACTGGAGCCGCGATCGGTATACACACGCACGCTGGATGCAACTCCGGCGGCGGTGCGAACAACGGCACTTCGATCTTGCAGCCCGATCTCCAGAACGCGCTGGCGAACCCGCTCGGCGTCTGCTGCGAGGGGGAGCCGCAGCCGCCCGGCGAATTCGACTTGCTCCACCCGGCACCCGATTCGGACAGCGTCGAACGCAACCCCGTGATGCAGTGGGCGAGCGCCAAGAATGTCTGGTATTACACGATCTGGGTCGCGGATAACCCTGATTTCATCGGCGCCGTCGTAGACGGCTTCGAGACCTCGAACACCCAGATCAGCCTGCCGCCGAACTACCTCGACGAGGCGACCACGTACTACTGGCAGGTCCAGGCCGTCAGCCCGAGCGGCGCAACCCGCTACGGGAATCCAGAGCTTGCCACGTTCACCACGATCGGCCTCGATGTGCCCTGCCTCGGCGATGCCGACGGTGACGGCATGGTCGATCTCGCCGACCTCAACGCGGTGCTCGCGAACTTCGGCCAGTCCGGGGTCGTCGGAGATGTCAACGGCGATGACCAGATCGACCTGCTCGACCTGAACATCGTGCTGGGCGCGTTCGGCGTACCGTGCCCATAACTCAGATCGCCTGCTGACCAATTGGACCGACTGACCTACCATGCCTCCTGAAAAGGAGGCATGTGTGCTTTTTGACTCGCTGCGCCAACGCCTGACCAATCTATTCGCCATCACGCTCGCGGCGTGCTGCGTGCTCTCGCTGAACCCGCTCGCGACGGCTGCGCCGGCGCCGGTTTCAGTCGCCGACAGCATCGACCCCTCGCAGTATCCTGACCAGAGCGTCGTGATCGTGCACTACCACCGGCCGGATGGCGAGTACGCCGACTGGAACCTCTGGGCATGGCCCGACGGCGGTGCCGGTCAGCGGTACGACTTCACCGGCGAGACCGAATTCTCCCGCTACGCCACGCTCGTGCTCCCTGAGTCAGTCCCACTGATCGGAATGATCGTTCGGGAGGGAGAGTGGAGAGCGAAAGATGTCGACCGCGACCGCTTCGCACGGATCAGTCGCGGCGGCGTGACTGAAGTCTGGCTCGTCGCGGGCAACGAGCGCGTCTTCCTGACCCCCGCGTCCGTCGACCTTTCGGCCCGCATCTTCGGCGCGTTCCTCGACTCCTCCGATCTCATCCACTTCACCACGAGCACCGCGCTCGATGAGAGCACATTGCGCCGAACCGTGCTGGAGAACCGGCGCGGCGAGGCGGTCGAGTACGAGATCGTTTCAATCGAAGAGGCTGACGCGAACCCGTCGCGCGGCGTCACCTATGCCGCGAGGCTCAGCAGCCCCGTCGACGAGGAACACCTCGGGCATCTCCGTCTGAACCCGCCCGATATGGATGCGACGACCGTCTTCGCACGCGACGTGCTCACCGAGGACCGCTTCACCGCCCTCGATGCCGAACTCGGTCCGATCTGGAGCCCCGAGTCCACCACCTTCCGCACTTGGAGCCCGGTCGCGGATTCGGTCGACCTGCTACTGTTCGAGAAGCCCGACTCCAAACTGCCGTTCCTCGCCGTTCCGCTTGAACGAAAAAACAACGGCGTCTGGGAGACCGCGGTCACCGGCGATTTCCACGGCATGACCTACCAGTACTGGTTCAAGTCGTACGGCGTGGATCGGGTTACCGCCGACATCCACTCGCTGGCGGCCACGACGGACAGCCTTCGATCTGTGGTCGTCGCTCCGGATCGGACCGATCCGGACAACTGGGACCGATTCGAACCGCCGCAGATCGCCAGCCCGACCGACGAGGTGATCTACGAGATCCACGTCCGCGATTTTTCCATCGCGGATCCGTCGCTCGACGCCGACCTTCGAGGCACCTACGCCGGACTGACTCATCGCGGCTCCGTCGAGGTCGACGGCCGGACCGTCCAGACCGGTCTGAACCACCTCGAAGAACTCGGCGTCACCGCCGTGCACCTGCTCCCGGTGCAGGACTTCACCGCGCCGCTCGACCAGTACAACTGGGGCTACTGGACCGCACTGTTCAATGTGGCCGAGTCCAACTACTCGACCGATCCGGGCGATCCGCTGCAGGCCATGCGGGATCTCAAGGCCGCGATCGCCGGGCTCCACGAAGCGGGCATCCGTGTAATCCTCGATGTGGTCTACAACCACACCTCGACCAGCTACGAACTGTCCCCCTTCGACCAGTCCGTCCCCTATTACTACTTCCGCACCACGATCGACGGCTCGCTCCGCAACGACGCGGGCGTCGGCAACTCCATCGCCGACGAGCGCCCGATGGCCCGCAAGTACATCGCCGACTCGCTCGAGTACTGGACACGCGAGTACAACATCGACGGCTACCGCTTCGACCTGCTCGGCACGCACCAGCCCGATTCGGTCCGCGAGTGGGTGCAGCGCATCCGCAGCGTGCGACCCGACGCCACCATCTACGGCGAACCGTGGACCGGCGGCGGACCGATCTACTTCCCCAAGGGCGCTCAGCGCGGCATGGGGATCGCCGTGTTCAACGACCACCTCCGCAACGCGATCCGCGGTGACCTCGACGGCACCGCGCAGGGCTTCGCGACGGGCCCCGCCGGCGACACCGGCTCCATCCGGCGAGGTGTGATGGGCGCGATCGACGACTTCACCGACGATCCTACCGAAACCATCAACTACGCATCCGCCCACGACAACCTTACGCTCTGGGACAAGATCGTCTTGACGCAGCCGAACGCCACCGACAAACAGCGCCGCGCGATGCAGAAACTCTCGCACGCGATCGTTCTGACCAGCCAGGGCGTCCCGTTCATCCACGGCGGTGCGGACTTCGCCCGAACCAAGGGCGGCAACCACAACTCGTACAACGCCGGTGACGAGGTCAACCTCTTCGACTGGCAGCGCAAGGGTGAATACCACGACATCTTCGACTACATCCGCGGCCTGATCGAACTGCGCGCCGCCCATCCGGTCTTGCGACTCAGCGATCGAGCCGATGTGCGCGAATCACTCCTCTGGCGCGAATTCCCCGAGGGCACGCCCGACGCCGTCATCTCTTTCACGCTTGATTGTGAAGCGACCGGTGATCAACTGCAGGTCATCTACAACGGCACGAATCGCGAACTGTCTGTACCGCTCGGAACCGGACAATGGGCGGTCCTCGTCGACGATCAGAACGCCGGGACGAAGCCGCTTCGCAGCATCCGTGGGAGCATGGCCCTGCCGCCATTCTCGGCATCGGTGTTCCTGCTGGAACGAGACTGAGCGATCGGAGACTTACGCCCTGCCGACCGTCCGGCGCACGTGTGCTGAATCGGCGATTGACTCCCACGGCTCATCGATGATCGCGGCGAGGTGATCAGGCGTCAGTTCGTCGGGCCGATCAACCCGGATCGCGCCGATGTTCGAACTGAACCGCACGCCGCGGACTTTCTCGCCGGGCCAGCAGTCGAAAAGCACCTCCGGTCCGTAGACAGCGCGCTCGCTCGCGGGGTCTCGCTCGAGCATCGCGCGGCTGAGGCGGATGTCGTGCAGCAGGACCCACGCTCCCGGCGCGAGACAGGGCCCCAGATCGATCAGGTCCGCAACGGGGGCGGGATGGCCGTGGTTCGCGTCGATGAATGCCAGCCGAACGCTTGCGTTCGGCAACTGCTCCCCTGCTGTTCTCGCGCCGCCTCGCTTGAGCAGTTGGTCGCCGGCCAGGCGAGCCACCATCTCCTGCACCGCCTCACCGACCGCGCGGCTCTCGTCGAAGTAGCAGCGGGTCATGATGTCGTAACTGTGTAAACGCGGCCCGTCGCTGGCCCCGATCGTCGAGAGCGCGCTGAGCAGCGCTGCGCTCGACACTCCCGACGCCACCCCAACTTCCACCACAATCTCGGGCCGGATCGCGCGCACGAACAGGTCGAGCACCGCTGCTTCGACAAGGTTGATCCGTCCCTGAGGCCAGTCCGGGAGCGTGAAGTCCTGGGCCAGCCGCTCTGCGTGCTCCATGTAAGACTCGGCCTCTAGGGAGATGCCCAGGGCCTCCGCGAACGGGTGGAGCACCTCGATGCAGTCGATCAGGCTTCGCGCCCGCTTGGCCACATCCGCACCGCGGTCTGGCGAGAAACCGAGCCGTCGCGAGTCGTACCTCGCTTGTGTTCCCATGGGACTCATGCCTCCTCTATCGACGACCCCGCCCCGACCGCTGTACAGAGTTGCCCCGGCCGGAGACCCCGCCATTGTCGGCCCCTCCGATGTCGGAGTACGATGACGCCCTCGCCCACTCAGCCGGAGGACCACCGATGCCGCTCGACCGCAACCAGCTCGCCATCCGCGCCGCGCAGGAGCTCGAAGACGGCTTCATCGTGAATCTCGGCATCGGGATCCCCACCCTCGTCGCCAATCACATCCCCGATGGTATCGATGTCTGGCTCCAATCCGAGAACGGCCTGCTCGGCATTGGCCCGTTCCCGACCGAATCGGAACTCGATCCCGACCTGATCAACGCCGGCAAGCAGACCATCACCGCACGCGACGGCGCCGCATTCTTCTCTTCTTCCGACTCATTCGCCATGATCCGCGGCGGTCACATCGATATCGCCATCCTCGGTGCCATGGAGATCTCCCAGACCGGCGACATCGCCAACTGGATGATCCCCGGCAAGATGATCAAGGGCATGGGCGGCGCGATGGACCTCGTCGCCGGCGTCAAGAAGGTCGTCGTGGTCATGGAACACACCAACAAGCACGGCGATTCCAAGATCAAGGCCGAGTGCTCTCTCCCCCTCACGGGCCTCAAGTGCGTGGACATGGTGATCACCGACCTCTGCGTGCTTGAACTCGATCGCGAAGCCGCGGGTGGCGAAGGGCGCTTCCGCCTGATCGAACTCGCCCCGGGCGTCACCAAGGACGAAGTCCTCTCCAAGACCGAAGCAGAGATCCTCGTCGCCGATGAACTCGCCGAGGTTCCGGTGTGATCACCGACCATCGGCCCTGGAGCGAGGATCCGCTTCGCGCCCCGCTCGGTGCCGAAACCATGCTCAGCACCGGCGAACTCGACTTCCTCCACTGGCTCGGTAAGTCGCAGTATTCCGGCGCCGGTCGCGTCGTCGAACTCGGTTCGTTCCTCGGCGGCAGCACGCTCGCGCTCTGCCACGGGCTGTCGCAGAACCCGGCATGGACGCAGCCCCTGCTCGCCTATGACCGGTTCGTCATGTTCAACGACCAGGAGGGTCGTTACACGCACATCGCCGCGCCCGGCGAGTCGTTCCTGCCGGCGTTCCGCCGGAATATCCGCGCGTTCAGCGATCGCGTCACCACCCGCCCCATGTCGATCCCCGCGCCGACGCCAGGCGTCGACCACACCGAAGCCCTCTACCCCGAGCGCGAGCCGATCGAAATCCTGTTCATCGACGCCGCCAAAACCTGGCCGGTTCACATCACCATCCTCGATGTCTTCGGCCCGCATCTCATCCCCGGCAAGTCAATCGTCATCCAACAGGATTTCAAGTGGGCGACGGTCTTTTACCTCCCGCTGCACATGCACCAGCTCCGCGAGTGCTTCGAGCCGGCCTTCGACATTCCCGACGGCGCGAGCACCGCCTTCCGCTACCTCGGCAACATCGATCGCCATCTCGGCACGCTCTGGCAGCCGACCGACTTCGATATCGCCGGTGCCAACGCCGTCTGGGACGCCATCGATCAGTACTGGGGCGAGCACGCCCGGGGTGATCTCATCCACATTATGCGCCTCCTCCGCGCCCAGCACTTGGCCTCCCTCGGGGATCTCGATCAGGCCCTTTCTGTCATTGAGTCCGCCATCGCAGCCGCCATCCGCGACGACGCATCGCTCGCTCTCGAGGCCGTCCGCTACGCCAGCTCAGGGCTGCGCAAAAACTCCGATGCCATGTCGAACACCGAACGCCTCATCGCACTCGAACACACCGCCGCCGCGTCGATAGATGCCCTGCGTTCGGTCCGTCAGGGTGCCGCGGTACGCGCGTTGCTCGGGCGGATCGATCGCGCACCGAACGCCCCCCGTCCGACTGCGTTCCTCTTCGGCGCTGGCCAGATCGCCCGACGCATCCTCGCACTCGATAAGGCGAAGCTGCCGTTCAAGCCGCTGGCCGTCATAGACGACCACGCCCCACTCGAAGACATCGCCAGCGTTCCGGTCATCCGCCCGTCTGACCTCGCGCCGCACGCCGGCGCCGACCTGCTCATCATCGCCTCCGACGCCCACGCCGACGCCCTTGAGCAGCGCGCCCGCGCGATCTTCCCCGGCGACACACCCATCGTCCGCTTCGACCGACCGGCACCCGTCGCCCGCCACGCCTGAAAGCCGCACCACGATGCAGATTTTCGACGCCCACCTCGACCTCGCCTACCTCGATGTCAACCGGCGCGACCTCACACTCGCGCTGGACAAACTCGGCCCGGAAACGACCGGCCCGCACCCCCCCGCCGCGATCACGCTCCCCGAGCTCCGCGATGCCAACGTCCGCTGGGCCCTCGGCACCGTCTTCACCGAAGCCGGCGGCGACGGCCCCGAGGGCTACGAACCGATGGATGTCGAAGCCGCCGTCCTCGCGGGCGAAGCACAGGTCAGCGTCTACCGGCGCTGGGCCGATGAGGGCCACATCACCATCGCCAACCACGGGCGTTTCGACCCCGAGCCCGACGAGGCCGACCTCATCCAGATCGGCATTCTCGTTGAGAACGCCGACCCCATCCGCACGCCAGACGAACTCGACTGGTGGGTCGCCGAAGGCGTCGTCGCGATCGGGCTGTGCTGGGGCAAGCAGTCCCGCTACGCAGCGGGCAACACGTGCGAACCCGGCCTCGGCCTGACGCCGATGGGCGTCGAGATGCTCGAAGCGATGCACGCCGTCAGCATCGTCTGCGACCTGTCGCACCTGTCCCAGCGGGCGACCGAAGAAGCCCTTGAGCGCACCAGCGGCCCGGTCATCGCCTCCCACTCCAACTGCCGCGCCCTGCTCGGCGGCGACGACGCGAAGAACTGGCAGCGCCACCTCTCCGACGAGGCCATCACCGAAATCGCCCGCCGCGGCGGTGTCATCGGCCTCAACCTCGCCCAGTGGTTCCTGAAACCCGGAGTGACCGACGACGGACCACGCCCCTCCATCGACGACGCCCTCGCCCACATCGAGCACATCTGCGAACTCACCGGCTCCAAACAGCACACCGCCCTCGGCACCGACATGGACGGCGGCTTCAGCGGGAAGCAGCTCTGCGAGGGCATCGAGAAACCGACCGACCTGCACCGGCTTTTTGGCGCCCTACGCGGACGCGGCTGGACGGCAGAGGAACTCAGAGGCCTCGCGAGTGGGAACTGGCTCAGATTCTGGGAGCGGTGGAACGCGGATCGGCTAGACTAGTCAGCCTCGGGTACCGGGTGCGTGGGAAGCTTCCCGCAGTCGTTCATACACCCGCTCATAGAGCTCTGCATCCAAAGGAACCAGAGTTCGCATCTTGAGTTTCCACTCCGGCAACGGAGGCCGAGCGATAACATCGATCGCCATCATCCTGGCGTGGTTCTTGATTCTGGGCTTAGCCCCAGAATCGAGCAGGATCTCAATTGCGGGGGCATCGAGACGCCTCGCTGCAGCAATAAGTGGGGTGTCTCCGTTGTCGGCTGTGCGAGCATTAACATCTGCCCCCAGATCGACTAGAGCTCGAATCATGTTCGGCTCCAGCGGCCGGTGAAGAGCGGTCCGACCATCACTGTCCGACTTACCGAGTGGAACACCTTTCTCGATTAGATACTCGACGACTTGAAGTCGCATCTGGGCGGTGTCTTCGTACATTGCTCTGTGCGGTGACTGCGGAAGACTTGAGGCAAACCGGGATGTCTCGGCTGCCCCCGAGTAGGCTTCCATTGCCATTTCCAGCACGCCTCGCCCATCGTCCGCCAAAGCAGCAGTGTCCGCGCCCTCGGTGATCAGGTATTCGAGAACCTCTACTCCGCTCACCATCGCGGCAGCACGGAGCGGTGTAAGCCCCCTCGCTCCGGTCAGGTTGATCTGATCGGTCTCCTCACAAAGGTATCTCAACTTGTCTGTGACGTGCTCTCGGCACGAAAGGACCTCGCGGACAAGTGCGGTGTTGCCGTGGCTGTCACGCTGCTCCAGTGACGCGCCCAATTCGACAAGTTCACGCACCACCTCGACGTCTGAGATGTGCATCAGTATGGGCGATCCGTGAGGTGTCAAGAAGTGGTTCGGATCAGCGCCGAGTTCAACCAGCACCTCCATAAACTCGATGGCGTGCTGGTACCTTTCCTCTGCTCTCTGCAGCCGATCTTCCGAGTCGCTGGCTCGCAACACATCGCGACGGCGCGACTCGGCAAACCAAGCCGCCTGGTGGAGGAGAGTCCGATTGCCGTTGATGGGGGTGTCGATGTCGAAGCCGAAGTCGACCATGACCCGGAGCACATCCCAGTGCACCCCGATATCGCTGAGTAGTCCCCCGCGGACATCATGAAGTTCTACGTCGGCTCCCGCGGAAAGAAGCAAGCGGGTCACGTCAGCCCGCCCCGCGTGCATCGCAACGAACAGCGGCCAGTCGTGGTCACTCCGGAGCGGACTCTGGCCGGCATGTAGTAGAAGTTCGATCGCACCAATGTGGCCCGACTTGGCAGCCTTCGTGATCGTCCGCTTCGGATAGTGCTCACTCCCGACATTTACTCCCGGGTCGATTCCGAGCGCGAGCGCGAGTTCGGTGCGCTTCGGAGACGCAAGTATGTATGCCCACGCTAAAGGCGATTTCCTGCTGAACAGATCAACGTCTTCAATGCCTACGCCCTTGCCGAACAGAAACTCCCTGAGGGTATCGCTTCCTTCTTCAAACTCATCCGCATGGAGGATCGTCAATCTCAGGAGGTTCTGATGCGTCACCCGATCGCCCATCGCATCAACGACCGCGCCGAAGAGGTCAAGATCGCCTTGAGTCGGAATCTCTCGAAATAACCAGTTGACCTCAGAGTGGCTCGCGCCGAGCACAAGACCTGAGTCCGCGAGCCGCCGAACGGCAGCCGCTGAAAGATGGCGTGCCCCGTACGTGAAGATCGAGATGCCTCGGCGCGCAGGACGCGACAGGTCCGCGCCGCCCTCACGAAGGAGGATCAGGGAATCTTCCAAGGTCTCTGGGGCGTCCAACGCGAGCTGCGCGGCGGATCTGCCTTCGCGATCCAGCAGATCAACCTGCTTGGCCTCTGCTACCACCATCCGCAGCAACGGGACCTCTCCAGAGAGGGCCGCCCAATGGACAGAGGTCATCCCGTGCGAGTCGGGGAGATCAACGTCGATACCGCGGCTCAATAGCTCTCGAATCAAGTCCCGTCGGTCCTGCTGAAACGCGAGGTGGATCGGGCGCTTGCCCTTGGCGTTCCGCAGTGGGATCAAGTCTCGGCGGTCCGGATGGTGCAACTCGTCTCGGAAGTTCGCTTGAATCGGTACAGAGACATCAGGATCCGCTCCCGCATCTAGCAGCGACATGAGCACATCAAGTTCGAGCCGAAGGGCAACCGCCCGGTGGAAGACCCGATCAATGTCCGCCTTGCGAAGCCGGGCGAACAACTCGTCGTTGCGGAGAAACCGCTCAAGAACCTCCGGAAATAGGTTCGGCGACGCCCAATCCAAAATGGTGCACTTGTCGATCGATGTGCGGCTCAGGTCCGCGCCATGGTTGAGCAGGACATCCATGACCGCGGAGTGACCGCCGGCTGCCGCAAGCATCAGCGGTGTGGCGCCGTTGCGCGAGTCGGCCTCATCGACTCCGTCGCCGGACTCAAGACGCAGTCGAACACGATCCACGTCTCCGAGCCAAGCCGCGACCTGCAGCTCCGAATGAACGCCGTCGGCGTAGGCCGGGGGAGCGTGCCGCGGGGCGGCCCAGGCCACCGCCGGGATGACGGCCAAGAGGGCGATTAGCAAATAGAGCAGCCGGGTCTTCACCATGGAATCCTCGTCTGGAGGGTCGACAGTCAGGGCCAGCCCGTACTATGACCGCCCTCACCCCTGAACGCGAGCAAAATCCGTAGACCGAGCCAGACTATACCCCCTTCTCGCAATAGGGATATTGCCGGCCACCCCTCCCCGCCTTGCAGC
>Ga0070726_10004167_pt1 | contig 11720 bp, 7 predicted proteins | sample tdAd471_FD_67275 | JGI IMG/M metagenome (GOLD analysis project Ga0070726, IMG submission 67275) | Marine sediment microbial communities from the Atlantic coast under amendment with organic carbon and nitrate - tdAd47.1 | ecosystem: Environmental > Aquatic > Marine > Coastal > Sediment | place...
CATTCGCGATGTATTTGGCCGGCAGTTCCAGACCACCGGCCTGGACAGTCCGCAGGAAGCACACGAACTGGCGCTGCTGTTGCGTTCCGGTGCCCTGGCCGCACCGATTCGTATTATCGAAGAACGCACGGTGGGCCCAAGCCTGGGGGCGGAAAACATCGAACAGGGCTTCCAGTCGGTGGTGATCGGGTTTTTTCTGGTGTTGATCTTCATGGCCCTCTACTACAAGGCGTTTGGCCTGGTGGCGGATCTGGCGCTGGCATTGAACCTGGTGTTTATTGTAGCGCTGCTCTCCCTGCTGCAGGCGACCCTGACCATGCCGGGTATTGCCGGAATCGTGTTGACGGTGGGTATGGCGGTGGACGCCAATGTACTCATCTTTGAGCGTATCCGTGAAGAGCTGCGCAATGGCAACACCCCGCAGGCGAGTATTCATGCCGGTTACGCCAAGGCACTTTCCACTATTGCCGATGCCAATGTCACCACCCTGATCGCGGCTATTGTACTGTTCAGCTTCGGCACCGGCCCGATCAAGGGCTTTGCGGTCACCCTGTCGCTGGGCATTATCACCTCCATGTTCACCTCGATCATGGGCACCCGTGCAGTGATCAACCTGATCTACGGCAGACGCCGCCTGCAACGGCTACCGATTTAAACAGGACCTCAACATGAAGATTCTCAGTGGCACGACACAGATCGATTTCATGGGCAAACGCAAGCTGGCGCTTGCCTTTTCTCTGGTGTTGATCATCCTCTCATTGGGTTCGTTGTTTACCCGTGGTCTCGCTTTCGGTATCGATTTTACCGGCGGTACGCTGATCGAGGTCGCTTACCCGGACTCGGTCGACCTGGGTGGGCTCCGTGATGTGCTGGAAGAGGCGGGTTACGGCGACGTACAGGCACAACACTTCGGTACCTCGCGTGACATATTGATCCGTATTGCCCCACGGGCAGACCGTGCCAGTGCTGAAATCAGTGAAGATATCCTTGCTGCCCTCGCCGGCGCAGATGCCGCGGCGGAAATGCGCCGGGTTGAGTTTGTTGGTCCGCAGGTAGGTGAAGAACTGACCGAGCAGGGCGGTCTGGCCATGCTGTATGCGCTGATTGGCATCCTCATCTATGTGGCCCTGCGTTTCGAGTACCGCTTTTCGTTTGGTGCGGTGGCGGCGCTGGTTCACGATGTCATTATTACGCTCGGAGTGTTTTCCGTGCTGCAGATCGAATTTAACCTGACGGTGCTGGCTGCGTTGCTGGCCGTTATCGGTTACTCATTGAACGATACCATTGTGGTGTTTGACCGCATTCGTGAAAACTTCCGTAAGATTCGTAAAGGGACACCCGAAAAGGTCATGAATAACTCGATCAACCAGACGCTTTCGCGTACCTTGATGACGTCTCTGACCACCTTGCTGGTACTGCTTGCGCTGTTCTTCATGGGCGGCGAAATCATTCATTCCTTCGCGCTGGCGTTGATCGTCGGTGTGTTTGTCGGTACCTACTCCTCGATCTTTGTCGCCTGTTCGTCGACCCTGGCGCTGGGCGTCAGCAAGGCAGACCTGATGCCGGTGGAAAAAGAAGGCAAGGAAGTCGACGATCAACCGTAGGAGCGCCGCCCTTCGGCGCGATATCGCGGCCAGGAGGCCGCTTCCTACATGGCCGGCTTAGTCCAAGCCTTTAGCCGTAGATCAGCTCGGACCAGCGTTTCTGCTCGATCATTTCCTCTCGCATCCAGCGCCAGCGGACTTCGGAGCCGGTGACTTTGGCCATGGCCCGGTAGAAATCCTCGGCCGTTTTCGGCAGGCCGGCAAGATAGACGTGGGTCTTGGGGTCCTGCATCAGTGTCCAGATTTCCTGCGCGTTATCCTCCAGCAGCTGGCTCAGGCCGTTGCCCTCTTTATTCATCCAGGGCCGGTTGCTCAGGCCCTCAAACGCTTTGAAAGTCTCCTTGTCGTAATAATTGGCGAGGTCATTCTTGAGATCGTTCTGATAGAGTTTTTCGGTACCCGAACGGGCACCATAGAAAAGCCGCACCTTGCCCAGCCAGCGCGGCTGTTTTTCGTAGATGTGCTGGATGAATGCCCGGAAGGGCGCAATGCCGGTACCGGTGCCTATCATCAGCAGATTGGCGTCGTTACAATCGGGCATACTGAAGGCATCGCCATAAGGCCCGGTGAAGGTGATCTTTTCCCCGGGCTTGGCATCACACAGATAGTTGGAAGCCAGGCCCGGGTACTCTTCGCCGCTGACTTCGTCGATATAGAAACAGCGCCGCACGCACAGTTCGATGTCGACATCGCCGTTTTCATCCGGGCGGGGTGTATTGGCGATGGTGTAAAGCCGGAAGTGCCCTTTATGGCCGTAGGCGTGTGTGCCGGGCACCATGACGCCGATATTCTGGCCCTCCACATAGATAAGGCGGGCGTGTGGAAGCGTCAGCAGGATGCTGCGAACCTCCGGGGTGTCTTTCGGGGTAATGCGGTGGTTTTCCTTGACCACCGCTTCACACGCACGACTTACATCATAGTTGCTCAGCTGCGTCACGCTGTCATCCTCCTGCTTGTCATTATAGACCTTTAGCCGAATGCTCAGTCTATCTCTTTAACCCCTTTTCTGCATTGGCCGTGACTGCAGGAACAACTCGTTCCGCAACCGCCGCCTTCCTCTTTTGCCGGGCCGAACTGCGGATGCCGGGCGGCAAAATTACGTGCCGCCTGCTGGACCAGTATCCAGCCCGCCAGCACCAGCAGTATCAGGCCGATGGCGAGCAGGTAATCAAGCATGCTGTCCACCCAGTCCGGCGAATCCCATGAATGCCAGTGATAACAGCCCCGCCAGCATCAGCGTCAGCGCAGCGCCCTGACTGACATTGGGTACATTGGCCAGTTCCAGCCGCTCGCGCAGGCCGGCCATCAGGGTCAGTGCCAGGGTAAAGCCAATGCCTGCACCGAGGCTGAAGGCCAGGCACTGCAGAAAGTCGTATTCACGGAAAGTCTGGAACAGCGCCACTCCGAGGATGGCACAGTTGGTGGTGATCAGGGGCAGAAAAATGCCCAGCGCGCGGAACAGGGCCGGACTGAATTTCTTCATCGCCATTTCCACCAGTTGCACGGCCGAAGCGATGACCGCGATATAGCAGATCAGGCGCAGGAACTGGATGTCGAAACGTACCAGCAGCCAGTTGATGGCGTAGGCACTGATTGAACTCACCAGCATCACGAAAATGACGGCAAGACCCATGTGCCAGGCAGTATCACGCTTGGCCGAGACACCCAGAAAAGGGCAGATACCAAGAAACAGGGCGAGCACAAAATTGTTGATGACCGCGGCGTTCAGAAAAATGAAAATCAGCGAATCAGCTGCCACTGGCGGTTGCTCCCTGTTGTTCCATCAGCTTGCGTTCGCGGTGTTGCCGGTACCAGTTGAACAACAGCAACCAGCCACCCAGTACGAAGAAACCACCCGGTGGCAGGATCATCACCACCCAGGGCTGGAAATTCTCCCCGAACAGGGGGAATCCAAACAGACTGCCGGCGCCGAGAATTTCCCGAACGCCGCCCAGGCACAGCAAAGCGATGGTGAAGCCGACGCCCATACCCAGGCCGTTGACGACAGTGGCGCCGAGGCGCTGTTTCGAAGCGTAGGCTTCCGCCCGCCCCAGGATGATGCAGTTGACCACGATAAGCTGGATAAAAGCGCCCAGGGCATTGTAGAGGTCCAGGCTGATGGCCTGGATGCTGTAGTCCACAATGGTGACAAAGGTGGCGATAATGACAATGTAGGTGGCGATGCGTACCTGTTTGGGAATCAGCTTGCGCATCAGCGAGACCAGGATGCTGGAGCAGAGCAGGACGAAGGTCGTGGCCAGCCCCATGGCCAGCGCGTTGATGGCCGAGTTGGTGACTGCCAGTACCGGACACATGCCCAGCAGCATCACGAACACCGGATTCTCTTCCCACAGGCCGCGCAGGAAAGTGTCCGCAGTAACTTTTTCTTCCTGGTTAGGCAGAGTCATTCTGTCTCCCCGCCGGCATCCTGCAGTCGATCCAGATAGGCCATGATTTTCGGAACCATCCGTTGTGCGCTGTCGTTGAGCATACGCGCTACCGCCCGCGAGGAAATTGTCGCCCCGGAGATGGCGTCGATCTGCCAGGGTTCGGTCCTGGTGCCGTGTTTGACCATGAGGATGTCGTTGGCCAGAGCGCTGGCGTCGGCGTTGAGCCGGGCATCGAGTCGGACAAAATTTTCCTGGAACCGGGGGTCCTTTGCAATCTTGTCACCGATCCCCGGGGTCTCTGCCATTTTCAAGACCTCGATACCGCGTATGCACTGGCAGGCGGGATCGAAGCTGTAGAGGATGCGGATGACATCCTGGTAGCCCTGGGCGGCGGCTTCCAGCGCGACACCGATGAGTCGGCCCTGCTTGTCGTAACCGGCGTAGATGAGCGTGCCTTCGCCCGTGCCGTCGCCTGTGGCAATGATGTCCCCGGCGGTGGTAACAAAGTCGCGGCGCGAGACCGCCCCCGGTATCACCTTGAACAGTGCCCGTTCGATGGCGATGCGTTTGTTCTCCTCGATCAACGGCAGCGTGATCTGGTAGGCCAGCACCACCAGCAAGCCGGATAAGCCGGCCACCAGGCTCAAGGTGCGCAGCATGGCAAAGCTGGGGGTTGCGGTAACCAATCCTGAAGTCTGCGGGGCGGTTGACTGGTTCATGGCCGCGAGTCTTTTCTGGCGGCGCCGAACACCCGCGGCTGGGTGACCGTAGCGATCAGTGGCGAGATCGCGTTCCCGAGCAGGATGGCGTACATCACACCCTCGGTAAGCCCCCCGAACAGGCGAATGATGACGGTCAGCACACCAATGAACAGACTGTAGATCCACACTCCGCGCGGGGTGACCGGCGAGGCGACCATGTCGCTGGCCATGAACACTGCGCCCAGCATGAGTCCGCCGGAGAAAAGCACGAACAACGGATCGGGGTAGCGCAGCGAATCCATGAGCCAGAAGGGCAGGCTGGCCAGGGCCGCTCCCAGCAGCACGCCCAGCGGGATGCGCCAGTCCATCATGCGGCGGGCGGCAAGATACAGTCCGCCGGCGAGGATGATCAGGGCGGAGGTCTCGCCCGCAGAGCCGGCGGTCATGCCGGTGAGAAGATCGCCGACCGGGGTGCTGATCTGCTCGAACTTCTGTAACGCCAGCGGCGTGGCGCCGCTGAAAGCATCCACCCGCGTCTGCTCGATCCAGTCGCCGAGTGCCGGCGGCTGCATGAAGGGTGCTGTCAGCGTGGAAGGAAGGAACTCGGTGAACCGCTTGTCAAGAAACGCCGGTGTCCAGGTGGTGATGGCAACCGGGAAAGCGGCCTGCACAAAGGCGCGGCCGATCAGTGCCGGGTTCATGACGTTATAACCCAGTCCTCCGAACAGGGCTTTGCCCAGGCCCACCGCTACAATAGCGGCGACCGCCGCCATCCATAGCGGGAAACCGGGTGGTAGGGTCAGGCCGAGCAGGAGTCCGGTAATGACGATACTCCAGTCGTTCACCGTGTTGGGCTTGCCGGACAGCCGGCAGAACAGGGATTCGCCGAGTACGCAGGTCAGCGTCGTTACCGTCAGCAACGCCAGCACGCTGATGCCGAAGGCGTACACCGCGAAGGCGCACACCGGCAGCAGGGCATAGACCACATTGCGCATGATCTGTTCCACCGCCACCGTCTGTTTCAGGTGTGGCGAGGTACGCAGTTCAATCTTGAGTTTGGTATCCATCAGGCGGCTTTTTCCCGGTTGATGGCCTTGGCGATACGGAAGTATTGCACCAGCGGGATGCTGGATGGGCAGACATAGCTGCAGCAGCCGCATTCAAAACAATCATTGAGGTGGAACTGCTTTGCCATCGTTTCGTATTCACCCTTGGCCGCCAGCAGCCCCAGGGTGGACGGGTTGAGGTGCATGGGACAGGCTTCGACACAATAGGCGCAGCGGATGCAGGGCTGGACCTTGACTTCGCGGAGGTCGGCATCGGATGCTTCCAGCAGCACCATCCCCGAGACTGCTTTGGTCACCGGCACGTCCAGAGACGCCACCGACATGCCCATCATCGGACCACCGAGGATGAGTTCGTGTGCCTGCGCTGTCGAGCCGGCGAAATCCAGCAGAAAGCGCACCGGGGTGCCGATCGGCACCAGGTAGTTGCCGGGTTGCCGGACGCCGGGCCCGGTCACGGTGACCACCCGTTCGATGACGCCCTGACCCATGGGCAACAAGGCACCGATCTGCGCCAGGGTGCTGACGTTGAATACACTGACGCCCACCGCCGAGGGGAATGAACCGCTGGGAACACGTCGCCCGAGCAGACTCTCGATGAGCATTTTCTCGGCGCCCTGCGGGTATTTGGTCTGCACGGCGTGGACACTGATCGGACTGTTCGCGGGGAGCCGCCCGGCGATGGCGTCTACGGCATCCATCTTGTTGTCTTCGATACCGATCATGGCGCGTTCGACACCGAGGGCGCGCATGACGATGTGAATACCGCTCAGCAGATCATCGGTTTGTTCGAGCATCAGACGGTGATCGCAGGTCAGGTACGGCTCGCACTCGCAACCGTTGACCACCAGGGTGTCAACCTGGTGTTCCGGCGGTGGTTTCATTTTCACGTGTGTCGGAAAAGCAGCGCCTCCGAGTCCCACCATGCCGGCGTCCTGCACCGCCTGGATGATTTCCGCTGCTGTCATGCTGTCGACGTCGCGCGGCGCGCTGTACAACACCTCCTGGCTGGATCCCTGGTAGACGTGAATGATGATGGACTCTGTTTTAGGTCCCCGTGCACTCGGCATGAGCTGAATGCTCTCTACCACGCCGGTGGCAGGGGCATGCACGGGGACTGAGACAATGCCGTCGGCGCTGGCGACAGGTTCACCCCTGACCACCTCCTGACCAGGGCTGACCAGCGGAATGGCCGGTGCGCCGGCATGCTGGGACAGCGGCAGGATCAGCGTCGGTGCGAATGGCAGACGCCGGATCGGCAGTCTGCAGGTCAGCTCCTTGTGCTCCTGCGGATGGATGCCGTGTTCGAAGCTATTGCGTCGCAACAGATTCAGAATGCCCATGATTCGCCCGTGTACTGTACAGCATCAGTCCGGCCTGGCGGCAAGCGGCTGCTGTTTCCCGCCACTGCTGTCACTGAAATTTTTCCGCCCGCTTGAGCAGCCGTTCCAGGCCGCTTTCCTTGGGGTTGAATGGTGTGCCGGGGTGGATACACTCGGCAGTGCATTTCTCGGCGGCACGCACGATGTCCTTGTAGGAACCGCCCCTGGGGTTGACAACGATGGCTTTTTTGTCGTTATTGTAGGCGAAGATTTTCGGGTTGATCTGGGTGCATTCGTCACAGGCCTGGCACTCCGGTGTATCGATCCACACCGCTTCATACTCCGCTGCAGGTGCTGCGGCTGCCGTCGCTACGGCTGCGTCACCGGCGGCTATTCCGCCCGCGTCGAGCAGACTGGCGGTATCGCCGGACGAAACCAGTGCCAGCAGGCCGGCGCTGAGTTTCTGCGCCATCTCGGCGCGAGCCTGGTTGACGATGGCGTCCTCGTCGACGATTCTGTCGACACCGACCAGCGATTTGAGTTGTTTCCAGTAGTGCAGCCGGTCTTCGCTGGAGTGCACCAGTTCCTCGGAGACCATGACGCGCATCAGCCGGTTCTTGCCGTCCATGCCCCAGATATAGGGATACAGGCCCTCGCGCTCCTCCGCTTCCAGCCCGAGGAATTCGTGCAGGGGCATCATATTCTCATTCCAGGTCTCGGGCGGCGCCTTGCGGAAGTGTTTGCGGAAGCGCCCCTCGGTGACGGCGAAGTCGGCGAAGGTCATGGGCAGTTCCATGGTCTGCACGTTGCCCTGTTCGTCCTCATACCTCAGTTGATAGCTGGGCCAGTCGTCGTCAATGGCGGGGTTGCCGTCGAGGCTGCAACATTCCTCGAAGGTGGTGCCGGCGTCCGGGTCGAAACGGAATAAGGGATAGGCGCGCGACTCCACAGCCAGCTTGTTCTGGGTCTCCGAGGCATCATCGCCGATACCGTGCTCCGGCTGGCAGCTGGCGTAAATGTTGAACAGGGTGGGGCGGCGGCTGTTCAGGCCCTCGATGTAGCCTTCCAGCAGGTGGGTTATGTTGGCCATCGAACTCTGCAGGACATAGGCGTTGCGGTGCGCCATGCCGATCAGCCCCAACTCCTTGCGGATTTCCGCTTTGCCCTTGCCGACCTTGCCGTAGGCCGCCATATCCGAGACCTGGCCGGTGAATCCCGAGGTACACGCCTGGCCGCCGGTGTTGGAGTAGACCTGCGTGTCCAGCACCAGGATTTTGATCGGCATCTGGGTCATCAATACGCGCGACAGGTTCTGGAAACCGATGTCGTACATAGCGCCGTCGCCGCCAATCGATACCACCGGTGGACACAGCAGCCACTCTTCCTCACTGAATCTCTGCCAGTTGAAGTAGGTGAAGAATTCATCGTGTTCCTGCACCTTGTATTCACCGGCCAGCTCCAGTTCGGCCTGGCGGACGGCCTTGAAGCCGTCCGCCATCTTGGTCATGTGGCCCTGAAATACGCCCAGCGCGACGGAGGGCGAGTCCTGGAACAGGTGATTGGCCCAGGGGAAAGGGTAGGGGTTATAGGGGTAGGTGGAACCCCACACCGACGTGCAGCCGGTGGCGTTGATAATACCCATGTCGGCCCGCCCCTGGCGGGTCTGTCCTTCGGTATACAGCCATTTGAGATGGCGCAGTTTTTTCAACAGGCTGGTGGTGGTTTTCAGCCACTCGGTGTCCACCGGTTGGGCGGCGTGTGCGCTGTCCAGCGATTCGGACAGTTCCGACAGGGTCAGGTCGCTGTTTTTATGCGATTCCAGCACTTCGGTGACGACGGCGGTATCGGTGAAATCCATGCTTTCCGAGAGTTTCAGGCGGAGGTGCCGATCCAGCCGTTCGCAGAGGTCGTCGATCTTTGCCAGATGTTTCTTCACCCGCGGTTGCATCAAAGCGGTCACCGTTGCGGTGAACAGGTGGATAACGCTTTTTTCGCCACAACCCAGGCAGGCCCCGTCGCCGCATACCAGTGAACCGTAATTGCGCTTGTCCAGCAGCAGGGTTTCCAGCGCCCCGATGCGCTCGTCCAGGTCATCGATGCGTATGAACTCCGGCCGGGTGGTGGGCAGAGACAGCCAGAAGTCCCAGTCCTGACGCAGCCGGGCGATGCTCTCGGGTGTCTGTGGTGTGGCCACCAGCGCGTCATCGTTGCACGCCTCGATACATTCCATACAACCTTTGCAGGTGTAGGGATTGATGGTGATGGAAAACAGGCCGCCGCTGTTTTTCGCCTTTTTCTCGCGATTGAGGTAGTAGGGTTTGGTGATCGCGAACTGGAAGTCACCAATGGCTTGCCTGAACCAGTCCAGTTCCTGTTCCAGGCGCTCTTTTTTTTCTTCTTCCAGGTCGGAATCGGACAGCGCTGCGACCAGCGACTGCTCCAGTAGTTTGTCCACTTCGGCGCTTTCACCCACCGGCTCGATCAGGGCGCGCAGGCGTTTTTCCACGTCGCGGACGGCGCGGCGCAGATAAACGGTCGGTTGTCCGCGGGTCTCGATGTGTGAGATGGCGGTGTCAAATACGTCGCTGACGCTGTTAACCAGTCCCGGGATGGCGCTGTCCGGACAGACGCTGAAACAGCTGCCACAGGCGGTGCATTTTTCGGCAATAAACTGCGGATAGTCGAAGCGGATCTGGGTCATGTCGCGGAAAACGCCCGAGGAAGCTGGAATGACGCCCAGTCCAATATAGGGGTCCGCCAGGTTCTCTTCGCCCTGACCGTTGATGTAGAAGCTGCCGGTCTGTTCCCAGAACCGGTGTACGTCGGAGATGCCGCCGTCCGCTTCCGGTAACTGCTTGAGCATGACCGGCAGGCCAGCCGCTTTGCGCTCCGGCTCGTGGCTCGCGGCGTCCATGTTTTTGTCAGTGATTTCCCGAATTTCATCGAAGCCGCGCCGCACCACGCGCAGGTTGTCCTGGACGATGCGTTCACCCTTGTCGCCGAACTTGTGGCGCAACTGTTTGTCGATGGCTTCGAACAGGCCCTGTTCGTCCAGATTGGCCTTCTCCATCAGGGGTGAGGCCGCAAAGAAGGCACCCTGGAAAGCGTTGCCCTGCATGCGATACTGCAGGTCGGGATTGGAGGCTTCTTCACGGGCGATTTTGAAACCGTCCAGGAAAAACACCCTGAGTTCATTGTCGATAATGGTCTGCCGCGTGTGACGCGGAAAGCTCGCCCACAGCTCATGTGCCTGTTCAAGACTGCTCTGAATGATGAAAACGCCGCCTTTCTTCAGTCCGTACAGGGGATTGGAGTGGCTGAATACATTGGGATCCGGCGACATCGCCACATCCACGAAGTGGTATTCGCAGTTCAGGCGGATCGGTTCCGGTGCCGCCGACAGGTAGTAGGTGGTCGGCTGGCCTTTCTTTTCCGAGCCGTATTTGGGGTTGGCCTTGATATCGAAACCCAGCAGGTCGAACAGGGTCATGGCCAGGTTCTTGCCGGTGGTGATGGCGCCCCAGCCGCCCACCGAGTGCAGGCGCACAGTGATGGAACCTTCCGGCGTCAGGTTGGGGTTTTCGCTGCCGTGGATGGCCAGGTTTCTGATCTGCGGGTAGGCATCGATCAGCTTCTGCTGGTGGATCTCCTGCTTGGGCGTGCCGGCCTGATCGTGTATGAAATCGACCGACAGGTAGAAAAACGGTTTCTGTCTGCCGCCGGGCAGCATGTTTTCGATGGCGGCGATCAGGGCTTCGGGTTGCAGATCACGGCTGCCAAGACCATAACAGCCCGAGTACAGTCGCGGCATGTCCTCCAGACGGTAACTCGCGTAGTCCGGGTAGGGTCGGCCGGCTTCGCCCGCCATCTGGTTTTCCAGGCACTTGGACAGGCTGGCGCGCACTTCACGCATCAGCGGCAGGTCCTCGGCGAGCGGCTGGTCGACACGTTCCAGCACCGCCACAGCCTTTCGGTTTTTCAGCATGTTGCCCAGCAGGTCGCCGGGAAACGGCCGGTACAGGGTGAGATTGACGATCCCCACCTTGATGTCGCGCGATTCGCGCAGGTAATCGGCCACCGCCTCCGCCTGCACGATCATGCTGCCCTGGCCGAGGATCAGGTATTCGGCGTCTTCCAGGCGGTAGCCACTGAGCCGCCGGTAACGCCGGCCGGTGAGCTGGTAGAACTCATCCATGACCTGCGTGGCGATGTCAGCCACGTGGTCAAAGAAATAGGGGCGTTGGGCAACCACGGACTGCATGTAGGAGTCCTGGTTCTCTACCGGCCCGGCCAGCATCGGGTTGTCCACGGTCCACAGTTCCGGTACGCGTCGGCGCGTCTCGCCGTACAACAGGCGCTGGGCCGGTGTCGGGCAGTCGATAATGTCCTCCGGTCGCCCCAGGAACTCGGCGATCAGTTCGCGCTCGGGAACCTGCAGCGGCTCGATGAGGTGCGTGGTCAGAAAGCCGTCCTGGGCGACCACGGCCGGCGTCAGAGACAGTTCCGCGAGTTTGCGGCCGATCAGGTTCAGGTCCGCGGCCTCCTGCGCGTTCTTGCCCATCATCTGGGAAAAGCCGGTATCGTCGATGCAATGGTAGTCATCGTGGCCGCAATGGACATTAAGGCTGGATTTTGTCAT
>Ga0070726_10004168_pt1 | contig 11720 bp, 6 predicted proteins | sample tdAd471_FD_67275 | JGI IMG/M metagenome (GOLD analysis project Ga0070726, IMG submission 67275) | Marine sediment microbial communities from the Atlantic coast under amendment with organic carbon and nitrate - tdAd47.1 | ecosystem: Environmental > Aquatic > Marine > Coastal > Sediment | place...
CAAAAGCTTGATTTTTCAGATTTGAAAATACACGAGATCATAGTGACTGGAGCGGCTAGTAACTGGACAGAGGATAGTTGGACCATGAAGAAAATTAGCCGCAATAAGTATCAATTGCGAAAGAAGATTTGGGAATTTAATGATCCTTTTAGCTGGGAGTTCAAGTTTTTAGTGAATGGCCGTTATGTGGCCGAACCCATTCCCGGCGCACACAAGGGCAAAATCTTGTCCAATGACTTTCTAGAGGATACCTATGATTTGAAGTTATACGATGTGAAGCCCGATATAAATGGTAATGCTTATTTTTATTTGAAGGGCTTTCTTCATGTAGAGAAGGTGATCCTAGCGGGTTCTTTCAATGGTTGGGATGAAGAATCTTTGAGAATGAGTCGGACGGATGAAGGCTGGGAGTTACGCCTTAATCTATCCCCCGGCGAATATCAGTACAAATTTATTGCTGACGGACAGTGGCTTCATGATCCGGCCAATCCCAAAAAAGTGCGGAATGAGCACAATACCTTCAATTCAATCTTATCTATTTCCAAGGTCATCAACTTCCAACTGGCAGGTTTTGCCGAAGCTAAAGTAGTCATCCTTGCGGGTTCTTTTAACGGCTGGAATACGCACAAAACCAAGTTGAAACGGCAAGACAACCGATGGGTGTTGGCTTTGGATCTACCTCCAGGAAAACACTATTACAAGTTTATTGTAGATGGGAAGTGGATGACCGATCCTGCAAACCCACTGAAGGAACAAGATCATGCGGGCAATATGAATTCGATTTTGTTGGTGCGATAACTAGGTTTAGACTTCAGAAGTTTTCTGGGGCGTGACAGCAGAAACTTCTGAAGTCTTGCCTAAATTCATCATTCATTCAAGCCCCGAATAATCACATTCCCCGTCCCATTCTTATTACAAGGATACCGAAAATCCCGAAGTCGCGCCTTCCGATTATTGATCGTCTCATAGAAGCCATCAAGAAACTTGACGGTAGTAGAAATATACCGAGCATCCAATAGCGGATTCTTAGTATAAAGGCGATAAATCGCTGGCTTCAAGCGATTGAAATCAGCAAACACATCTTCAAACTCTTTCATGTCAGCCACACAATAACCCCGGTACCTGCGATCTTGGAGCGACCTCAACTGCAAAGCTTCGGCTGGGCGAGCATAGGGTGCCCGAACGATGCCTGCATGGTCAAAATCATAAGGTACAGTAGTGGGTCGAATCGAAGAATCTCGTACAATCAATTTAATGTTGTGTTGATATTGAACGGACCAATCTGTATTACCAATTAGGTATTCGAAGACGGCCATGCGTAGGAAGGGTTCTTTCTCTGTTTTATTGGGGCGTACATTATTTCGGTTAAAGATTTTGGCCTGGTTTCGTTCGGCCATTTGATCCTTATCCTCTATCAATATTCCATAGAGCGGATCGCTAAGTTTATCCTTCTCGGAATCCTCATAAATTACTTTCACCAACCTAGCGTTAAAACTTAAAGGAGTAAGTAGGTTATATAATTTATACACCAGGTATTCATGGATCACATACTTTTGATCACGGCAAGGGGTCACTAGTTTGATCTTATCTTGCCCAGTGAATAAGGTATTGGGAGGTGTTTTACGCTTAGAGAAATTGAGACGTAAAGGCGGATAATAGCAATTCGATTTGTCCCTTCGGAAATTTCCTCTTGTTTTGACCTTTAGTGGAATGCTGATGATTTCTCCTTCCTCGTTGGTGTAGGAAATATCCATTTTATGATAAACGGCATCATCTCCCCGGTCATTGAATAAAGTTTGAGTGGGCCCTTTTAGGCGTAGTTCAAGAATGTCATCAGTGCCAAAGAGATCCGTTTGTCCAAAGGCGCAAGCGGAAAAAAAGCAAAGGCAGAAAATAAGGAAGGGTGTTCTCATAATGGAAAGGTATAAAAGCTAGACCACTTTAAGTTTCTCAAATTAGTACGATTAAACATGCTCTTAGCCCAAATTTAAGGAAAAAGAGGAGGGATTGTTTAGGTGCCGGTGCTGAAATGAGATAATCAAACGGGAATATTTTCACTTCTAAGCCAAAAAATCTTAGTTTAATGTCTACACATTAGAACCTGTTCTTAGCCAAAAATAAGTAGGATGAAAAACCGGGGGAAACATTTAATTCTGGGACTGTTCCTGATCGGAATGTATGCGCCGCAGGGATATTCAATGACAGATCCCTATCCCAAGAACCCAAACATTGATGCCCTCAATTATCGCTTTGAAATTGAACTGTCTGATGAGAGAGATGAGATACTTGGAAAAATGACGATGGATGTACGCTTTTTGACGGATAGTATACTCAATCTTCGACTTGATCTAATCAATAAATCTGCTGCACTGGAAAACAAAGGCATGCAGGTCACTGCAGTCGAATCAAATGTATTTACTATCGATGTAGAGACCGAACCAGAAAAAATCAAACTTGATCCTAATACATGGGTACTCATGGATGTATTAGATTTTGTGAAAACACAATAGGTAAATAGTACACCAATAAGATTACATCCAAAATCCATTTTGCTATGACCATCGCTATCTGGATCACTCTCATTTTATTGTCAATATTCTTTATCTATGTACTAGCCAAGGATTTCTTTGCCCATCAAAAGGTATTGGAGGATGTAAGTGTAGCGAAAACGGCGATCATTGGCTTTGTGGTTAACTTTTTTGATGTGCTGGGCATTGGCGCCTTTGCCCCGCAAACGGCCTTGTTGAAATTTACTAAGCAGACAGCCGATCAGGTTTTGCCAGGTACTTTGAATGTGGCCAATACCATCCCGGTTTTAATCCAAGCCTTAATATTTATCCGAATTGTCGAGGTGGAGCCGATTACGCTCTTGGTCATGCTTTTATCGGCGACGGCCGGAGCAGTCCTTGGTGCGGGAATAGTGTCCAAATTGGCGGTAAGGAAGATTCAGGTAACCATGGGGTTTGCCTTGCTCGTCACGGCCTTCTTTATGCTGGCGGGCCAAATGGAATGGATACAGGGCGGGGGAGAAGCGATTGGCTTAAGAGGATGGAAATTAGCCTTGGCCGTTGGCGTGAATTTTATTTTGGGTGCATTTATGACCGTAGGAATAGGATTGTATGCTCCTTGTATGGCACTCGTTTATGCCTTGGGCATGTCTCCGCTGGTCGCCTTCCCGATTATGATGGGGTCTTGTGCGTTTTTAATGCCTCCCGCCTCCGCTAAGTTTATCAAAGAAGGCGCCTATAACCGAAAGGCTGCGGTATCGATGGCTATTCCAGGCGCTATTGCGGTTTTAATTGCTGCCCTGGTGGTGAAATCGTTGCCACTTGTTACCCTACGTTGGATCGTAATTGTCGTAATCATTTATACTTCTGCGGTCATGTTTAGATCCGCTATGCCTAAGCGGGCTTAAGTCAACATAGCAATAGTGGGGCAGGTCGAAAACTTAGGTCGACTCTAATTTAGAATAACCGCCTCCTTTAAAATACATAATTGATTGAAAAGTAGCTGTTTAAGCTTTCGGCTCTCAAACTACTATAAAAATGAAAAAGACAGCAGCATTAAGAATAGCCTGTTTCATGCTCAGCTTGCTAATGGCGGCATGTGGTGAAACCCCCATCGAAAATGCCAGACTTGATAAATCCGTTGATCCGGCAACGCTAATGTGGTATAATCAACCCGCTGAGCAATGGGAAGACGCTTTACCTGTGGGGAACGGAAGAATTGGCGCCATGGTTTTTGGTAAATATGGAGAGGAAAAGATTCAGCTAAATGAAGAAACGTATTGGTCCGGTGGCCCTTATTCTACAGTGGTAAAAGGCGGGTACAAAAAGCTTCCTGAAATTCAGAAAGCCATTTTTGATGGCGAACCGATTAAAGCCCATCAGCTTTTCGGGCGGCATTTGATGGGATATCCGGTGGAGCAACAGAAATACCAGGCCTTGGCGAATCTCCATTTATTTTTTACTGATCAAGACACAGCTACTCATTACCGACGATCACTGGATTTAAAAACAGGCCTAATATCGGTAAGTTATCAGGTCGATGGAGTCACCTATAAGCGAGAGGTCATTGCTTCTGCACCTGATCAAACTATTGCCATCCGACTAACGGCTGATAAACCAGGAAGTATCTCTTTTGAAACACAGTTGCGTGGGGTTAGAAACAGTGCTCATTCCAATTATGCTACCGATTATTTCCGAATGGATGCTTTAGACAATAATGAGCTCAGGCTGACGGGGAAATCAGCCGACTACCTTGGGGTGGAAGGTCAATTAAAATATGAAGCGAGGGTAAAGGCCGTGAATGAAGGAGGATCTATTACGACCGAAGGAACAAGACTTAAAATCGAAAATGCGGATGCGGCTACCTTGTATTTTGTGGCAGCTACAAATTTTGTGAATTATAAAGATGTAAGTGCAGATCAAAATGCCCGGGTCCTTGCTGATCTCAGTCAACTGGAAAACCAGTCATTTGAATCCGTTAAGACCAAGGCCATTGGCGATTATCAGGCCTTGTTTAAGCGAGTTTCACTGACCTTGCCGGAGACGGAATCCTCTTACTTACCAACGGATGAGCGAATGATAAGCATTCAATCTACTCCCGATCCCCAATTGGCATCATTGTGCTATAATTTCGGTAGATACCTACTCATTGCTGCTTCCAGGCCTGGCACGCAACCTGCCAACCTTCAAGGAATTTGGAACAAAGACATGAATCCTTCTTGGGATTCAAAATACACGACCAACATCAATACCGAAATGAATTATTGGCCAGTAGAAACAGGAAATTTATCAGAACTGGCCGAACCCCTCATCACCATGGTGAAGGAACTCACAGATCAAGGTGCGCAGGTAGCCAGGGAACACTATGGTGCAAAGGGTTGGGTGTTTCATCAAAACACGGATATATGGAGAGTAGCGGCCCCAATGGATGGACCCACTTGGGGGACCTTTACAGTGGGCGGTGCTTGGTTAGTTACCCATCTTTATGAGCACTATCTTTTTACCCAGGATGAGGATTACCTGCTGGAGGTTTATCCCGTGATAAAGGGTTCTGTTGAGTTTTTTATGGATTTTCTGATCGCACACCCCAATGGTAAATGGCTGGTTACCAATCCTTCCAATTCACCGGAGAACCCGCCTGATGGAAAAGGGTACAAATATTTTTATGATGAAGTCACAGGCATGTATTATTTTACCACGATTGTAGCTGGCGCTACCATGGATATGCAAATATTGAAGGATCTCTTCGCCTATTATGTAGCCGCAGCTGAAATACTTGATATAGATCGTCAATTTGCAAAGAAAGTGGGCATTACCCGAGAGCGTCTGGTGCCTTCTCAAGTCGGGAAAGATGGCATGCTTCAGGAATGGACGGATGATTTAGGACAACTGGAAGATAAGCACCGGCATTTTTCCCATCTATATGGTCTATATCCTGGAAATGTGATCTCTGCCCGCCGTACTCCTGAATTGGTAGAGCCGGTAAAAAAAGTATTGGAGCAACGCGGAGATGGAGGAACTGGTTTTTCAAGAGGTTGGAAGATGGCGCTATGGGCCAGATTGAAGGATGGAGACCGGGCCAATAGTATTTTCAAAGGCTATTTAAAAGAACAATGTTATGCCTCATTATTTGCCAAATGTTACACTCCCTTACAAGTCGACGGGACATTTGGCGTAACGGCGGGGATAACGGAAATGCTGATCCAATCACAGGAAGAAATGATTGACCTCTTACCTGCTTTGCCTACTGAATGGTCTGAGGGGGCAATGAATGGGGTCTGCGCCAGAGGAGGCTTTGAATTGAACTTTAGGTGGAAAAATAATGAATTGACTCAAATAGAAGTGCTTTCTAAAAGTGGAAAACTTTGCCGTATAAAGGTCGGAAAAGAAGCCCGTGTATTTTTAAACGAAAAGGAGGTGAATAGTAAGCCAAATAGTGACGGTTCCATTGAGTTTTCTACGCTAAAAGGTAGCCGTTATTCTATTGAACTTTAAACTACACTATTGGATATTTGCCCTTTTAAAACCCTTCACCTTTTCAACCACTTTAAGGAAGGTGTCCAATCGGATGCTCATACCTAAAAAAAGCTATTTATGAATATTATACTCAAATCTTTGCTAATCATTTCCCTTGGTATGCTATCGATATCCTGTGAAAAAGAAGCAAAAGAAATACTGCTCTTTGCGCAGCTCACAGATAGCAATCGTGCAGCTATTGAAAAGGCTAAGGCAGAAATAAAAGAACTGGGAAAGACCGAACCTTTCACGGTAACATTGACGGAAGATGCCAATAACTTAACCGAAGATTTCCTCCGTGAATACGCCACCCTTATTTTTCTATATACTAGTGGAGAAGTACTAGACGATGTGCAAAGAGCAGAGGTGGAAAGATTTGTCCAAGCTGGCGGGGGATTGTTTGGCATTGAAGCGATGCCTGCGGTGAAAAATGAATGGGCCTGGTACCATGAGCACATGAGTATGGAATCTTCGCAGCTGGCTATTGATTCGGATCAACTGTTAGCTCAGCTTCAGGAATCAATGGATGGAAGTGGGTTGAATTACCAATTGGCAAAAACACTACGGGTGCCGGAAGAGAACCGTTTTGTCAAAGAAGTATTAGATTTCAACCTGAATGAACCCATGGAGTTAGATGAGCTTCCTGGCAGAGGAATGCTTTTTGTAGAGCGAAGAGGAGCTCTCAAATTATATGATTTTGAAACGGCTACGACTAGAAAAATTGCGCAGCAACCGCTGTTCTATGGGAATGAAGATGGACTACTAGGTATCGCAGTTGATCCCAATTACGAGGAAAACAACTGGATCTACTTATTCTATTCTGCCGAAGGAGAGGAGCCTATTCAACGTATTTCTCGTTTTGATTTGATTGGGGATTCTCTTCATCCTTCCTCGGAGAAGATATTGCTGACTGTACCAACTATTCGAAAATGCTGTCATAGTGGAGGGGCATTAGAGTTTGGACCAGCTGGTAACTTATTCATCACTTTGGGAGACAATACCAATCCCTTTGAATCTTCGGGTTATGCGCCTATCGATGAACGAGAAGGTAGGGCCCTATGGGACGCTCAAAAATCGGCGGCCAATACCAATGACCTGAGAGGTAAAATCCTTAGGATTAAACCCGAAGATGATGGGACTTACTCCATTCCCGAAGGCAATCTTTTTCCTCCTGGAACGTCCGATACTCGCCCCGAGATTTTTGTCATGGGGTGTCGCAATCCGTTCCGCCCTTCTATTGACAGTAAAACAGGCTATCTCTACTGGGGAGATGTAGGACCGGATGCTGGTAAAACAGACCCTGACCGAGGCCCAAAGGGGATGGGCGAATTCAATCAGGCTAGAAAGGCCGGGTTTTGGGGCTGGCCCTATACCCGGGGCAACAATCAACGCTATAATGACTACGATTTTACCGCCGAAAAAGCTGGTGAAAAGTTTAATCCTAGTAAGCTCGTCAATAATTCACCGAACAATACGGGCTTGCAAGAACTTCCTCCTGCACAAGAATCCCTGATCTGGTTTTCTTATGATTCCTCTGAGGAGTTTCCTTGGTTGGGTAAAGGTGGCGTGAATCCGATGGCAGGACCTGTTTTTCATGCTGCTGATTATGCCGAAGGATTCCCTGAGTACTTTGAAAATAAACTCTTCCTCTATGAATGGATGAGAGATTGGGTCTATGTGGTCACCCTGGATGATAACCAGAACTATGTCAAAGCGGAAGCTTTTATGCCCAATACAGAATTTTCTCATCCTATGGACATGCTTTTTGGAGCAGATGGTAATTTGTATGTATTGGAATACGGACAGAAGTGGAATGCTCAAAATATGGATGCCCGCCTGAGTCGCATCCGCTATATTAAAGGCAATCGAACGCCGATTGCCAGAATAAGGGCGGATAAAGAAGTCGGCGCAACGCCCCTGCGTGTGCAATTTTCGGCTGCTGAGTCGGAGGATTTTGACCATGATCAACTCGAATACAGTTGGTCATTTGATCAGGAAGAGGTGCAATCTACCGCCATTGATCCAAGTTTTACTTTTGAAAAAGAAGGCATTTATACGGTACAACTTACCGTCAAAGATCCTGGTGGGGAAACTTCCACTACCACACAGAAAATCATGGTGGGCAATGAACCGCCCTTGCTCTCCCTTCAGACCGCTGCCAATGATAACATCTATTGGGATCGCCGAGAGATCAACTACCAGGTAGAGGTCAACGATCGAGAAGATGGGACGACAAAAGACGGCAGTATTGATCCTGCAAAAGTCAAAGTTACGCTGACCTACCTGCCAGAAGGAGAAGACATTGTTTTGGCGACAATCGGTCATCAGCAGAATACTATCCCCGAAGGCAAGCAACTCATGGACGCGTCGGATTGCCAAGCCTGCCATGCGAAGAATGAAAAGGTGAATGGGCCTTCTTATATGGATATCGCGAAGAAATATAGCTCCAAAGACAAGAATTACTTAGTGAGTAAGGTGATCAAGGGAGGCGTAGGCGTCTGGGGCGAAACGATGATGGCTGCGCACCCGCAATTGAAGGTGAATGAGGTGGGCAAGATCGTTGATTATATCCTCTCCCTGGGCCCCGATCAAGCGTCTGCTGCTAAAGGCTTACCCCTTTCTGGTTCCCTGACCTTTAAAGAACACATGGGGAGTAAGAGTAAGGCTGGCGGCAAATATATCTTGATGGCTTCTTACCTGGATGAAGGTAATCCGAATGTAGAAAGTAGTACCCTTTCTGCCAGTGAGCAGTTGATTTTTATTGCGCCTAAAATTGAGGCAGAGGATGCCGATGAAAAAAGTGAGGGATTAGGGGTTTGGAAAAACATGGGCGCCACTTTGGTCGGCTCCATTGCCCATAACTCCTATTTGAAGTTTGATAATATCGGATTCAATAACCTCCATAGCCTCCAGCTGGCGGCGGCCTACAATGCCAATTATCCTTATGCAGGAAAAGTCGAGGTCAGAGAAGGTGCTATCGATGGAAAAATCATTGGAACGGCCGAATTGGGCTATTCTCATCCTGACAAAGGCAGTATGAAATATTATGATATACCACTGGACGCCACCATCGACAAGGGGCCTTTATATTTGGTGTTTAAAAACCCAGCTGACAAGGATCAGTATGTCCTGAATGCCAATTGGATTTTGTTGAATTACGAAAGATAAGTGCTTGGATTGAATGTCAAATTCACCAAAGCCCTGAAAAAAAATATTTGTTGAAATGCACTGGCAGGAGATATGTTTCAACCCGCCCAGCCCTCGCGATCCAAGCTTCTGAAATGGATAGCTTCAGCGAGGTGTTCGTGTTTGATTTTATCACTGCCAGCCAGATCGGCGGCGGTTCGCGCTACCTTTAAGATTCGGTCGTAAGCTCGGGCGGAAAGCTGGAGTCGCTCCATGGCTTTTTTGACGAGCATTAATCCTGCTTTATCCACGGCACAAACTTCATGGACCATCCGGCTTGGCATTTGTGCATTGGCATAAATAGTGGCTTCATCTTTGAAGCGTTCAGCTTGGCGCTCGCGAGCCAGCAGGACGCGCTGGGCGATATCTTCGCTGTTCTCGGAAGGCCGGTCAAAGGAAGCAAGTTCGTCGTAGGAGACTGGCGTGACCTCGACATGCAGGTCAATGCGATCGAGCAGTGGGCCCGATATTTTACTGAGGTAGCGTTTGACGACACCTGGGCCACAAACACACTCTTTCTCAGGGTGATTGTAGTAGCCACATGGACAAGGATTCATAGACGAAATGAGCATAAAGCTAGCTGGATAATCTACCGTGATCTTAGCCCGCGAAATCGTAATGCGTCTTTCCTCCATCGGCTGCCGCAAAACCTCTAATACCGCCCGCTTAAACTCTGGCAATTCGTCGAGAAACAGCACCCCGTGATGTGCCAATGAAATTTCACCGGGCAAAGGATTGCTACCCCCTCCCACCAAAGCGACATCACTAATCGTATGATGAGGACTGCGGAAAGGTCGAGTGGAGACCAGTGAAGCATTCTTCGGTAATACCCCTGCTACAGAATGGATTTTAGTTGTTTCAAGGGCTTCACGTAGATTGAGGGGCGGGAGTATCGTTGGAAGCCTTCGTGCTAGCATCGTTTTCCCTGCGCCAGGAGGGCCGATCAAGATCACATTATGTCCACCTGCTGCTGCAATTTCGAGCGCCCGTTTGATGTTTTCTTGCCCTTTTACATCCGAAAAATCAACGGCATATTGGCTTTGATTATGGGCAAATTCTTCTCGGGTGTCAACCGTCGTTGGTTTCAGTATGAGATCACCATTAAAAAAGTCGATGGCTTCGCGTAAGTTTTCAATACCATATACTGCTAAGTCATTGACGATGGCAGCTTCTCTGGCATTTTGCTTGGGAAGGATAAGGCCTTTAAATTTTTCCTTTCTGGCTTGTATGGCAATGGGCAGTGCCCCTTTAATGGGGCGCAGGGTCCCATCTAGGGATAGCTCTCCCATCAATACATATTGGCCGATTTCGGCTTCCTCCATCTGATTGGTAGCCGCTAAGCAAGCAATGGCAATTGGTAGGTCATAGGCCGATCCTTCTTTCCTAATATCGGCTGGCGCCAAATTGACGACCGTCCGCAGGCGTTTCATTTTACAACCCACATTACTCATGGCCGCTTCGATACGGCGGAAGCCTTCTTTTACAGCATTATCAGGTAAACCAACGAGGTGATAAAATTGAGCACCAGAGGCTACGGCACCCGTATTCACTTCAACGGTGATGGTAAGTGCATCGACGCCTTGTACGGCGCTTGCAAAAGTTTTGACTAGCATTTTCTTATTTATGAATGAAGGCGCGGCAGGAAAATAGGAAAAAGGAAGGAGTAATGGAAGGTTTTGGGGGAAAGATTGAATTTGGGGCGGTTTGGAAAGTCGGAAGTCTGGAGTCTGAAGTCGATAAGTCGGGAAGCCTGGTGTTGGAAGCTTGTATGCTTGTCAGTTGATAGATAGAAGACAGATGAGAGATGAGAGAAGAGAGTTGTCGGGATATCTGGCTGCGGGCTGATTTCCTTTTTAGGAGAATAAGTTGCGGGTTGTTGGTATGATTTCTGCCCAACAACCCGCAAAACATTAGGTGTGAATACGCACTATTTACTTGTTAACGATGACTTTGTGCGACTGTTTTCCTTTTTGATCCATTACCGTATAGTAGTATACACCATTCCGTAATTTGCTCATGTCAACGTCGAGCTGGTATTCACCTGCATCTTTGTTGCCCTCAAACAAAACTTCTATGAGTCGTCCACTTTCATTGTGCAATTCTATGCGCAAATGACCGGCTTCTTTCACACTGTAACTGAGTGTATTCTGATTGAAAGTAGGGTTGGGAAATACCTTGATTTCTGTCACAGCCTGTTGCATAGTCGGGGTAGGTGTCGCCGGAGCATTGGGGTCTAGCAGTAGGAAAGACATTTTAGACAATAGTACATGGCCTCTTTTGTCTCCTCTATCGCCCATTCTTGCTTTACGGCCACCTTGCCCTTGCTTTTTGCCTTCCCCTAAGTCTTTCTTATGCTGGCGTTTTTTGGCATCGGCAGGGCGGTTTTCAGCGGCTATTTCTTTCATCTCTGATTTCCACTCTTCTACTTGTGGCTCGATTTCGGCGTAGAGCGCATCAATGTCTGTTTCGTAGGTTTTGAGTAGGGCCTTGATTTGCTCTTTATGCGCTTGT
>Ga0070726_10004172_pt1 | contig 11710 bp, 10 predicted proteins | sample tdAd471_FD_67275 | JGI IMG/M metagenome (GOLD analysis project Ga0070726, IMG submission 67275) | Marine sediment microbial communities from the Atlantic coast under amendment with organic carbon and nitrate - tdAd47.1 | ecosystem: Environmental > Aquatic > Marine > Coastal > Sediment | place...
CCGATTGACCAAGAGACGCCTATGCGTTCTGCATGTGACGGGCGAGTGCCGTGACCTTCTCGTCAAGGAAGGCCCGCACGTCACCTGTGACTCGGTTCTCGTCAAGCGCTCGGTCCATACAGGCAAGCCACTGATCTACCTCGGTGCTGCCGATGGAGAACGGCAAGTGTCTCGCCCGCATTCGTGGGTGGCCCCGCTCAGAGGAATACAAGTCAGGACCGCCCATCCATTCAATGAGGTAGTCGCCGAGCTTCCGGCGTGACACCGAGTCATCGGAGGGGAGCATCGCTCGAATCGTCGGCGCATCAGACGCAATCAGGTCGTAGAAGGATTCGACGATCTGACGGATCGGCGCTTCCCCTCCGATTTCATCAAACGGAGTATCCGCGAATCCCCAGGCGTGACGCTCGCTACTCATAGGCGCGAGGGTACGACACCAGCGTGTCGATCCACATCACAGAATCAGGCATCATTCGACAGCGCATGGTGTGACTACCATCGCGTTCGTGGCGCAGCTGGAACACCTCGGATCGGGCAAGGTTCGCGAAATCTTCCGTGTCGACGATGGGCACCTTCTCATCGTCGCAAGCGACCGCATCTCTGCCTTCGATGTCGTGCTTGGCGAGGACATACCCCACAAGGGACAAGTGCTGACCGGGGTGTCCGAGCATTGGTTCGACATCCTCGATATGCCCCATCATTTGGTCTCAACAGACACTGCGACGATGGACTTCCTCACCAACGATCAGCAGCGGGAATACGCCGGCCGTTCGATGTATGTCAAGGCAGCTGAGGTGATTCCGATGGAGTGTGTCATCCGTGGCTACCTCTACGGGTCAAGTTGGAAGGAATACGAAGCCGGCGGTGGCCCGACCACCGAACACCTGCCAGCTGGCCTCCAGATGGCAAGCAAGCTCGTCGAGCCGATCTTCACTCCCGCCACGAAGGCGGAAAGCGGTCACGATGAGAATCTGACTGAAGCGGATGCCAGAACGTTCGTCGGAAACGCCCTGTATGAAGACCTCAAGTCTCGATCCCTCGCCATCTACAACTCTGGCGCTGCGTACGCAGCAGAACGGGGCATCATTCTCGCTGACACGAAGTTCGAGTTTGGCCTGGTCAACGGTGAGGTAACTCTCATCGATGAGGTCTTAACCCCGGATAGCTCCCGATACTGGCCTGCGGATGCATGGCGAGAAGGTGCGACGATGCCATCGTTCGATAAGCAACCGGTGAGGGATTGGCTCGAGACACAGGATGGCTGGGACAAGTCACCGCCAGCGCCACCTATGCCGGCTTCAGTGGTTTCGGAGACATCGGACCGATACATCGAGGCGTACCAACGACTCGTCGGGTCCCCATTCGACGACTACCTCCGGGGCATGGGTGCGACGTGACCTATTCCTTCGAGGTCATGATCAGGCGAAAGCCGGGGCTCTCGGATCCCGAGGGGGCAACAACACACAAGGCGCTGAAGGATCTCGGATTCAGCACGGTCGAGGACATCTCGTTCGGCAGAGTCATCACGATCTCGCTTGAGGGGAGCGACGAAGCGACAGCGCAGCAAGACGTCGAAGCCATGTGTGAAAAGCTTCTCGCGAATCCCGTCATCGAGAGCTACGCCATCGTTGCCACAACGTGAGGCAGTGATGTGAGCATCGCCGTCGTTGTCTTTCCAGGTACGAATTGCGAACACGACATCGTGCATGCACTTTCGCTCGTAGGTGCAGACACTGACCTGGTGTGGCACACAGATGCCAACCTCGCTGGCGCCGATGGAGTGATACTCCCTGGCGGCTTTGCGCACGGCGACTATCTGAGGACCGGTGCGATTGCCAGGTTCTCACCGGTGATGTCGGAAGTGGCTCGCCTTGCCGACAGCGGGGTCCCCGTGCTCGGCATCTGCAACGGATTCCAGATTCTCTGCGAAGCTGGTCTCCTACCGGGCGCACTCGTCGCAAATGCTGATCTCAAATTCATTTGCCGCCCAATCCACCTCAGGGTCGAATCAACCGACAGCGTTCTGACGAGAGCCGCTGACGTTGGACAGGTACTGCAAGTGCCACTCAACTCCTTCGAGGGAAACTTTGTGGCCGATGACATCAATCGGATCGAGACAGGCGACGACGTCGTCCTTCGATACTGCGACAGCTCCGGTGACGTCACGAGCAGCGGAAATCCCAACGGTTCGACCAATGCAATCGCTGGCATCACAAACGGGGCTCGCAACGTTGCGGGTCTCATGCCGCACCCCGAGCGGGCATCCGAGGCGATTCTTGGATCAACAGACGGCATGGTCCTCGTCGAGAGTTTTGTTGAGTCCGTGAGGATGGCGACGGTTTGACAGCCAAAGAACAGCCAGCGCACATTCAATTGGGTATGACCGACGGTGAATACCAACGGGTGATCGACGTGTTGGGTCGTGAACCGCTTGCCGCCGAGCTTGCCATGTATTCGGTGATGTGGTCGGAGCATTGCTCCTACAAGTCCTCCCGCACGCATCTCGGTCGGTTCACATCCGAGCAGCCATGGGTTGTGGTCGGCCCAGGGGAGAATGCCGGCGTTGTCGACCTCGGAGATGGGTGGCTGGCGGCGCTGCGTATCGAGAGCCACAACCACCCATCGTTCGTGGAGCCATACCAAGGCGCTGCAACAGGTGTCGGTGGAATCTTGCGAGACATCTTCACAATGGGAGCACGGCCGGTCGGAGTGTGGGATCCACTCAGGTTCGGACCACTCGACGAACCGCACAACCGGTACCTTTTCGAGGGGGTCGTGTCAGGCATTGCCGGCTACGGCAACGCCGTGGGTGTTCCGACCCTTGGCGGGGAGGTCGAATTCGCCGACAGGTTCGCAAAGAACCCGCTTGTCAATGTGATGGCGCTTGGCCTCCTGAAGAAAGAGCAACTTGTTCTGTCTGCTGCGTCCGGGGTTGGCAACAAGGCGATTCTCCTCGGCAACGCAACGGGAAGAGACGGCATCGGAGGTGCGTCGATTCTCGCCTCAGCCTCCTTCGAGGAAGGGGACGAGGAGAAGCGACCGAATGTTCAGGTCGGCGATCCTTTCGAGGAGAAGAAGCTGATCGAGGCGTGCCTTGATCTCTATGAACGCGGGCTTGTCGTCGCGATTCAGGATCTCGGTGCTGCGGGGATTTCGTGTGCCACCTCAGAGGTCGCTGGCAACGGTGGCATGGGCATGGACGTCGATCTCAACCGAGTGCACGTCCGAGAACACGATATGACTCCTGGCGAGATTCTGATGTCTGAATCACAGGAACGCATGCTTGCCATCGTGACGCCAGAGAACGAGGCCGAGGTTCTCCAGCTGGCAGACCGATGGGAGATCGAGGCGTCAACGATCGGCGAAGTCACGGAAGGTCCGCAACTTCGCGTCTTCGCCGATGGAGAACTTGTTGCAGAGGTACCGGCAGCGAGTCTCGCTGACGACGCTCCCAAGTACCAACGACCGATGGAGCGCCCGACAGACCTCGACGACCTATGGGCAGACATGCCGCCTACGCCTGTGGGCGAGAACGTCGCCAACCTGCTCCGTCGACTCCTCGACGATCCTGCACTCGGGGACCGTTCCTGGATATCGGATCAGTACGACCACATGCTGTTCTTGAACACGGTGATCGAGCCCGGTCACAACGGATCGCTCATGCGAATCAAGGGAACGACCAAGGGTCTCGCTGTGTCGACTGACGGTGACTCCTTTCGAACGTGGCTCGACCCACGACGTGGGGCCGCTCGCATTGTGTTTGAGGCGGCACTCAACGTCGCCGTAACCGGTGCAAGACCGTATGCCGTCGTCGACAACCTCAACTTCGGGAATCCTGAGAACCCTGAGGTCATGTGGCAGCTCTCCGAATCGATCGAAGGCATGGCGCTGGCATGCGATGAACTCGATCTGCCCGTCGTTGGCGGCAACGTGTCGCTCTACAACCAGACCGATGGAGTGGACATCTACCCGGCGCCAGTCGTCGGCATGCTCGGATTCTGTGACCCGATGCCATTGACGCCCCCTCGCCTCGACAGGGCCGAGGAAGGAATGACGATCTGGGTCATCGGACCCGAGGTCGAGAATGACTTCGCAGGCTCTGCATATGACCGAGTTGTCAACGGTGCGGTGCGCGGGCGTCCAACCGACGTCGAGGGCGACGTCGCACGACGCTCTATTGCAGCCGCCGCTTCGCTTGCCTACACAGTTCCTGTTCTCCATGACGTGTCAGCTGGCGGGCTCGCGGTTGCGCTCGCCGAGATCGCGATCAAGTCGGACATCGGCTTCATCATCGACGGCCTTGGCAGCGCTGAACTGCTCGACGAGACACCCCTGAGGGTCATCGCTCTGACGCCGGAAGACGAACTCACGACGGGTGAACCACATCGACGAATCGGAACGATGACAGGCTCGCTTCTCGACTTCGGGGATGCAGGGTCTATCAGCATCGCAGAAGCAAGGGCCGTCTGGGCAAACGCTATTCCGCGACGGATGCACTAGTGCCAGACGTCGTCGACCTCAGGGCCGTTGACCAGGCGGGCATGCTCCGTCGCAGAGAGATTTCTGCGGTCGAACTACTCGACGCCCACCTCACGCGCATCGATGCTGTGAACCCGCAACTCAACGCGATTGTGACGCTGGTCCCTGACATTGCCAGGTCGATGGCAGAAGCAGCCGATGTCGTTCTGCAGCGGGGCGGCATCGTTCCTCTGCTCACTGGACTTCCCGTGTCACACAAGGACCTGCACGAGACTGCTGGCATCCGGACCACCTTCGGCTCCCCTGCATACGCACACTTTGTCCCTGATCGCACCACGCTGATTGTGGACCGGATGCAAGGCGCTGGAGCGGTCACCCTCGGAAAGACAAACACACCGCAACACGGAGCAGGGAGCCAAACATTCAACGAGGTGTTCGGCGTCACGCGAAACCCGTGGGACACCGATTTGACTCCTGGAGGTTCCAGCGGTGGTGCTGCGGTGGCTGTGGCGGCAGGGATGTCGGCCCTTGCCGACGGCTCTGACTATGGCGCTTCGCTGAGAAACCCAGCTTCTTTCACCAACACCGTTGGGTTCAGACCCTCGCCAGGCCGTATTCCAAGCTGGCCGAGCAAGGACGTCTGGTGGACCCATTCGGTACACGGTCCGATGGCGAGGACCGTCGAGGACATCGCACTCTTCATGGCAGCGACGGCCGGCCCAGACGCCAGAGTTCCCATCTCAATCGAACAGGATCCTTCACTGTTCGCTGTACCGCTGTCAGCGGATTGGGCGGATGTTTCGCTTGCGTGGTCCGATGACCTTGGAGGACTTCCCATTGATCCAGCTGTCACGGCTGCGCTGCAGCCAGCACGTCAGGTCCTCGAAGACATCGGCTTCGCAGTACGAGACGCTACACCCAACTTCTCGGGAGCCGAGGAGTCGTTCAAGGTGTGGCGTGGCTACTACTACGCGAAGAACTTCGGCGATGTGATCGACCGCAACCCGGAGATCTATAAAGGCACCATTCGATGGAACACCGAATACGGTCTCGGACTTACCGCCAAGGACATCGGACGGGCGGCGGCGGCTCGCACGCGCCTCCGCCAGCGGCTGCTCTCCTTTCTCGACGAGCACCGCTTTCTGGCGATACCAACCTCGGCGGTTCCTCCCTTCCCCATTACCACTGAGTACCCGACACGGATCAACAACATCGAGATGGAGAACTACACGTCGTGGTTCGCGTCGTGCTACTACATCTCCGAATGTGAGCTGCCAGCCATCTCCGTGCCAGCCGGATTCACGGCGGACGGGCTTCCCGTCGGATTACAAATTGTCGGAAGGCATCATGCAGACCTCGATGTCCTTCGCGCTGCCTTTGCCTTACAGCAGGCGACAGAACTGTGGAAGCGCCGAGCGCCACTCGTCGCGACGCTGAATCCTGCGTAGGACTGACGCCTGAGGCAGGTGAACCGGTGATCGTTTCCTGTGCTCTCGCCGCCATGGGGTGGAGATGATTCTCGCCAGCAGGGACGATCGGAACTCGCTCCCACGAACGCAATGGCATGCTAGATGCTGCCGCTACCGTGCCGGGTAGGGTCGAGCCACGAGGTGGACATGATAGAAACGGAACAAGGAAGGACGCTGCGCCGCACCGTACCGCGTTCAAGCCACGCTGACTGGAATCCACTGCCGAGACGGAGATCCCCCGTCGAAGTAATCACCTCCCAGAACGAGGATCGCATCGACTGGCTGATTCCTATCCGGCACCAACGAATGGCCGCGTCGCCGTTTACATTCTTTCGTGGGGCGGCGCGCATCATGGCACTCGACCTCGTGGCCACACCGGCGACGGGTATCCGACCTCAGATCTGCGGCGACGCTCACCTGTCGAACTTTGGGGCCTACGCAGCGCCAGACCGGAGTCTCGTATTCGATATCAACGACTTTGACGAAACGCTTCCAGGACCGTGGGAATGGGACCTCAAACGCCTCGCAGCTTCCCTCGCCATCGCTGCGCGGAACAACGCCTTAGATCTGGACGAACAACGGTCCATGGCAGCCCAAGCGACTGCTGCATACCGCGAAGGCATGCGAGAGCTCGCCTCATACTCAACTCTTGACGCCTGGTACCTACGGGTCGATGTCGATCAGATCATCGGCTCCATCGGAGGTCACCTCACCAAGAAGGAACGGAAACACAGAGAGAAGTGGGTTGAGAAGACGAGGAGCAAAGACAGTCTGCATGCTCTAAAAAAGCTCGGGGAAACCGTTGACGGCAAGACTCGGATCGCTTCGCAGCCACCGGACGTGATCCCCCTTCGAGACCTCGCTTCCGATCATCATCCCGAGGCGTTGAGAGCCTCCATCGAACGATCGTGGCTGGCCTACCTCTCTTCGGTACCCAATCACATTGAGGCGCTCCTCAAACGATTCACCGTTGCTGACTTCGCCGTCAAGGTGGTCGGCGTGGGAAGCGTCGGAACCAGGGGTTTCATTGCGCTTCTGCAAGGCGCCACTGCCGACGATGTTCTCTTTCTCCAGATCAAGGAAGCGAAAAGATCTGTGCTTGAAGAGGTTCTACCCGACAGCCCCTACACCGACCCGAGTCAAAGGGTTGTCGAGGGGCAGCGCCTGATGCAAACAGCCACAGACAGCTTCCTCGGCTGGGCAACGCACGCGGAAAGCGGCCATCACTATTACTGGCGCCAACTCAAAGACATGAAGGGTTCCGTCGATGTCGAATCCATGTCCGCTGCCCGTCTCGGGAGGTACGCAGGGTTGTGCGGTTGGACGCTTGCACGGTCCCATGCCCGGTCCGCACGGGCTTCAGATATCGCTGCCTACCTCGGAAAGTCAGAGGTCTTCGATGTGGCGCTAGCCGATTTCGCCGTCGCCTACGCCGATCAGAATGACCGGGACTTCGCCGAATTCACTGACGCCATTCGAACCGGAAAAATCAGAGCCGGCGAGTAGGGGCAGGCCTACGAGCCGGGCGGTGCCCACACCAACGTGTCGGGGTGGAACTGACTCCATGCGAACCAGAACGCCTCGTGTCCACCCGGATCGGAGCCATCGGCCCTGACTGCCGTTATTCCCGATCCGGCGGGCCTGACCTCAATGCCCCTGAGGCTCACCGACACCGACTGATCAATGGCCGCCCTCGCCTCCTCGACTGGAAACGCAATCGGCGTACCGTCCGACGCGATCACACCGAGCACCCTTGCCTGGACTGGAAGACGCTCGTCGACATTGCCGATTGGGAAGACAGGCCCGTCGTCGTCTCGGCCTCTGAGCGGATCCGCGGCGTAGGTTCGCCCGATGCCGCCGTCCTCAGCAACGATCGTTGTCTCGGGATTCGCTCGCCGCCAATCGCCCCACGTCGAGGTCACCACCGACACTTGCTCAAGCTCTATCCGGGCATCGAGCAACGGCCCCGACAACGCCTCACCGGTGAACGTGTCGAATACCGAATAGGTATTCAGGTCGTACATCACTTTGTTTGAGCGCGTCAACAATCCGGAGGTGCGAAGCAGCGGAGCCTGGGCGCCATCGGTCAGGTATGCCTGGGCCGAGCCGCACAACGTGCAGTATGGGATACCGAGGCGCCGACCGCCGAGGGTGTCGTTCACCATTTCGTGAACTTCCATGATGTTCTTCGGGTAGGCGCGGGACTCGCCGTTGACCGTCACCCCGAACACGACGGCGTCGTCTGGATACCAGGAGCCGGAAGCCGCGGGCGTCACCGCCGGATCGTCGAGCGCAGGGATGCACCCGCCAACGCACACCTCGGTTGCACCGAGCGGACGATCGTCGATGAGAACACCGCCCCAACTCACGTGACGCCAGTCGATCGCTGCGTCACTGTCCTCGAAGAAAGGTGCCCACCTCGGTTCAACGAGCAGAAATATCTGTGACTTCCAGTCGACATACCCAGGAAGCGCCTCAAGATCCCATGCAATCAGATGATCGGTCATCGACTGCCAGAGACTCCGATCGGTAACGGGATCCGCGTAGAGATTCGCTCCGGACAACGTCTCGAACACCTCGATGGCGGAGTTGCGTGCTCGGCTCGGTCCGATGAAGCGGATGAGGTCTGACATCAGCCAGAGCGTTCTTCCGTCACCAGATGCAATCACCGCCTCAAATGCCTCCCTTGGAGGTTCAAGACCGGCCGGATAGGCGCCAAAGATGGTGTCGAGCGCCGCAGAGAGCTCAGTGCTTGGCTCACCGGCGACAGGGGCCGGTGCAGGTGGGAAAGAAAATCCAGCTTGATTACGAAGGGCTGCAGAATCGGCCGGCGGGATACCGACACCCTCTTCGGCAGGGACAACAGCAGGTGGAGACGTTGGAGGCAGAGAGTCTTCTTGCACGGAAGTACACGCCGTTGCAACGCCCGCGAGGACCACTATCAATGCCACGGTCATCCGTTGGTTCATCCCACGAGCCTATGGGCTCACCTCAGATACACGGACGGTCGAACTTGGCAATCGGTATGCGGTAATCGCTCGCCTCACTACCTTCCCCTCATGACAGACCACACCGCCGTCACGTGTTATCGCCACCCTGAACGACCAACCCGTCTGTCGTGCTCGACGTGTGGCAAGCCCATCTGCGTTGAGTGCTCCCACGATGCGTCCGTCGGCCAGAAGTGCCCAGACTGCTCGCAGCAGGATCCACGGGCAAGGATTGTGACCGCTCGCTCGATTACGGCTGGACCGTCGTTCCAGACAACACCCGTGTCATTCTCGATCATCGCCATCACAACAGCGATATTCGTGATCGGATATCTCTCAGGTGATGCCGAGCGGTGGCTGTTCGAGACCTTCGCCCTCATCCGCCCAGGGGACACAGGACTCGAACCCGAGGTGTACCGAATCTTCACCGTCGCTCTGCTCCACGGTGGTCTGATGCACATCCTTTTCAACATGTACGCATTGTGGATCTTCGGTCCGCGGCTCGAGATGCAAGTCGGGAGCCCAGCTTTCGCCTCGCTCTATCTCGCATCAGCCGGTGCCGGTGGGCTCATGTCGATCGCTTTTGGGACAGTCGGCTTTTCTGTCGGAGCGTCGGGGGCCATCTTCGGGCTATTCGGAGCTTGGATGTTCGTTGCATGGAAGATGCGAGGGTCCCCTGGTGGGCGTGCCATGTTCAATCAGCTCGGAATTCTCATGGCCATCAACATCGCTATCCCGTTTATCAGCCCAAATGTCGATTGGCTCGGACACCTCGGCGGATTCATCGCCGGTGTCGGGATCGCTGCCCTGTGGTCCGTGTTCGCCGTTGGAAAACCGAACGCCCGCAGCATTCGAACAATCATCGGCGTCGCGGTCATGGTCGCCGTTTCCGTCGCAGCGTTCATCGTTACATGAACCGTGCAGCGGCGTGGGTACAATCGCACTCGTGACCGAAGAACCGTTGGTTACCCCGACCCTCGAGCGCCCAGGCGAAGCGTGTGGGGTGTTTGGGATAATCGGACCAGACACTGACGCAGCCAGACTGACCTACTTCGGGTTGTTCGCACTCCAACACCGTGGACAGGAAAGCGCGGGCATCGCCGTGAGCGATGGCGACAATTTGACCGTCTACAAGGACCTTGGACTGGTCGCTCAGGTCTTCGACGAAACAACGCTCGCGGGGCTGCCTGGCAATCTTGCGATTGGCCACTCCCGGTATTCGACCACGGGCTCCAACAGCTGGGAGAACTCCCAACCCGTGTTCCGACACCTTGGCAACAACGGCATCTCCCTCGCACACAACGGGAATTTGACCAATACCGCCAACCTCGCCGAACATGCAGATGCCGGAATTGCATCGACGGACTCTGAGCTGATGACCGACGCTATCGGTGCCGCTATGTCCGACGGCGGCTCGCTTTCAGATGCATTGGCGACGGTTCTCCCGACTTTCGAGGGGGCGTTCTCGCTTGCCGTGATGGACCGAACCACTCTCGTCGGTGTGCGTGACCCTCATGGCTTCAGACCACTCTGCCTCGGACGCCTCGACGACAGCTGGGTGATTGCTTCAGAAACGGCGGCGCTCGACATTCTCGGCGCCGATTTTGTCCGTGAGATCAACCCGGGGGAAATGGTTGTCATCGACAAGGACGGCCCGAAGAGCCGCTTCCCGTTCTCGGAGGCGACCTCCAACCTCTGCATCTTCGAGTTCGTCTACTTCGCCCGCCCTGATTCGTTGTTGAGAGGGCAAACCATCCACACCGCAAGACAGCGGATGGGCCGACGCCTCGCAGAACAGGCACCGGTCGACGCCGACATCACCGTCCCTGTCCCCGAGTCAGGGATCCCCGCGGCGCAGGGCTTCGCCGCAGTTTCGGGAATTCCCTATGTCGACGGGCTTGTAAAGAATCGCTATGTCGGTCGGACGTTCATCGAGCCGGCGCAGGCACTGCGAGACCGCGGCGTGAGGATGAAGCTCAATGCCATGCCGGGTGTCATTGATGGAAAGCGAGTGGTGCTTGTCGACGATTCAATCGTCCGCGGGTCGACGACAAAGCAACTGGTTGCGATTGTCAGGGAGGCAGGGGCTACAGAGGTCCACCTTCGCATCTCCTCCCCTCCGTACCGATGGCCATGCTTCTATGGCATGGACACTGGAGATCAGTCGACCCTGCTCGCTGCCGGGAAATCGGTTGAAGAGATCTCTGAGCACCTCGGCGTTGACTCGCTCGTCTATCTCGAACTCGATAATCTTGTCGAGGCGACGGGTTCCGATGCCGATGCCTTCTGCACGGCATGTCTGAGCGGGAACTATCCGACGGACGTGCCAACGACCGACAGCAAATTCATTCTTGAGCGGACACCATGACGAGTTACCAGAACGCAGGCGTGAACCTTGACGCAGCAGACGAACTCGTCGAACGCATCGGCTGGAGGGTCACGTCCACCTGGACCGAGGATGTCGTAGGTGGTTTCGGTGGGTTCGCAGCTGGCATCCAAGTTCCTGCCGGGTACAAGCATCCCGTGTTGATGATGGCAACCGACGGTGTCGGAACAAAGGCCGAACTCGCTAGGCAAACGGGACTACTGGAAGGTCTCGGATACGACGCAGTCGCCATGGTTGCCGACGACCTCGCAGCGGCAGGAGCAACACCAATAGCGTTGACGGACTACATCGCAATGGGTGTGCTTGACCTGGACCGCGTTGAAATTCTCGTCGAGTCGATCACTGACGCATGCTCGGATTCTGACATCGCTGTGCTCGGGGGCGAAACT
>Ga0070726_10004177_pt1 | contig 11699 bp, 10 predicted proteins | sample tdAd471_FD_67275 | JGI IMG/M metagenome (GOLD analysis project Ga0070726, IMG submission 67275) | Marine sediment microbial communities from the Atlantic coast under amendment with organic carbon and nitrate - tdAd47.1 | ecosystem: Environmental > Aquatic > Marine > Coastal > Sediment | place...
GGGCGGGCGCGCAAAAAGGCACGGAAAAAGATGCGAAAATGCTTGATGCCTTTGTGGCCCAGTCTATCCCGGGATTCACCGCCCTGTGCGAGTATGGTGAACTGAAGGGGCTCAATGTCATCATTGAGAACCATGGCGGGCCGTCTTCCTACCCCCATGCCATGGACAAGCTCATGGCGGCTGTGGACCATCCCCGCTTCGGCACCCTGCCGGACTTCGGCAACTTCCCGGCGGACGTGGATATTTACGAAGGCATCGACAAGTTGATGCCCTATGCAAAAGCCCTGTCGGCCAAGTGCTATGACTTTGATGCGGCCACGGGTAAGCACACGGACAAAGACCGCAAGATGGTGGACTTTGAAAAGATGATCAAAATCTGTGTCGACAAGCACAAGTACAATGGCTACATCGGCATTGAGTATGAAGGCAGCATCATGAGCGAGATCGACGGGATTGCTGCAGCGAATAAACGCCTGATTGAATTGCGCGGGTGATTGAATAGTGAATTTAGAATAGTGAATTGAGAATTTTTCTCGAAGCGGGCGGTCGCGTTGGTGGCCGTCCGTTTTACTTTTTGGGATATCTTTGGCGGCTTAGAACAACCAATCGCCTACGATAAAGGCACCGTAGCCCTTGGTTCCATCGGGCAGGAATTGCAACTGCCTATCAACCGCCTGCTTGCGTTCAGGGTAGGCAAAATCCAGTAGCCCATCAGGATCCGTCACGCCGCCATCGGGGGACCAATCACGGGAGGCCAGGAAGGCGATGCGAAGGCCAAGCATGTGGTAGACGTACCGTTCGTCATAGTCCACCCCAGGCGTGCCCGGGGGTTGTGCAGAAGACAGCCCCCCATCGGTGCCGCCGGGTCCATTACCGATGAGTACGAAGCCATCGTATTGGCGCGGCGGAAAACTCAGGCCGGGTCGCCGTAAATCGCTCACGTCGTAATGCACCCCAAACTCGTCCTCAGTAGCGATCCAGAATTCACGCGCGGCGGTGAGTTGCTCGGAATTGAAGGGGATATAGACGAAGGGGCGCTGTCGGTCTAGACTTAATTGAACTTTGACTTCATTGACGCTGCCTGACCGGGGTTCGTTGGTCCCGTCGTACAAGGTCGCGGAAAAGGTGTAGACACCGGTGTCTGGATTTTTGTATCCCATTGGCTGGTATTCCAACAATTCGAGGGTGCCATTCCTGTTCGTGTCGAAGCTGATTGAAAAGGGCTGGAGCTGCCACGTATCTACAGCGTCGTGAAGCCCGATCGTTACGGTGTATGGTTCCAGCACATGGTCGCTATCGGTCAGGGAATCGATAGGTTTGCCAATCGCATCAGGACGAAGGTAGCCGTAGGCCGGGGGATAGCCCGTCGTATTTTTGGTGCGCGCGGCGTAATCGGACAGGGTTTCGGCAACCGACCGCATGTTGGATTCGGTTGCAATGTCATAGCCATGGCCGCAGCCTCTTGAAGGCCCTACAGCGGCTATGGTAATGGCCGTGAGAATGGCGAAAATCGCAATTGCCGTCAACAGTTCCGGCAGGGTGAACCCATTGCGATAGCTGGTGGCTCGTCGATTGAGGTGGTGGATGTTCATGGGGGCTCCGCATGCGTACTATATTTTCACCATAGCATGGGGCGGAAATGTCGTCAATCGTTCGGTTGCTACAAGAGGAGCCAATGGGACTTATGGTTCCACGGGTTCCACCAATCGCCCTCGGCTTGCCATTCATCGCAGGGCATCGATAATCCAGGGGATGAACTGGATGTCAAACAACAGCTGCACGCCCGCCACCATTGTGAGCACCATGATAATGCGGCTGAACCACCACTCGGAAACGCGGTGGTGCATCCAGTGTCCGAGCCAGGAGCCGAGGGGGATGAGGGCGACGAGGCAGAGGTCGAAGAGGAGCACGTCGGGCTGGATGAGTCCCACGTAGGCGTAGAAGGGGAGCTTGGTGAGGTTGATGAGGGTAAAGGTCCAGGCGACGGTTCCCACGAAGAGTGTCTTTCCGAAGCCCTGGGAGTAGACGTAGAGGCTGACGATGGGGCCGGCGGCGTGGGCGATGGTGGAGGTAAAACCGGAAACGACCCCGGTGACCATAGCGGTCTTGGGTCCCGCGCGGTGGTGGGCCACCCAGGCCATGGAGCGGTCTTTGGCGATGATGTAGAGGCCGAAGATGATGGCGATGACGCCCACCATCCGTTTGATGAGCAGGGCATAACCGGCGATGCCCTCCTGGCCGATCTGCCACCACACCGCCGCACCGAGGAGGATGCCCCCGCAGGCGGGGATATAGATGCGGAGAATCTGGGTCCAGTCTTTGTTGTGGCGGTGGTGATAGATGGCGTTGAGGTCGCAGAGGATGAGCAGCGGCAAGAGGGTGGCCGCCACTTTGTCGACGGGCATGACGAGCATCATGAGGGGCAGGGAGAGGATACCCGCGCCTCCGGCGAAGCCCGATTTGCTGATGCCCTGGATGATGATGGCGATGGCCACGAGGAGCCAGAAGAGTGGGATGGGAATTTCGGGGGCGATGAAGGTGTCGAACATGGGTCATCCGCAGGGGTAAAAAGAAAGCGGCAGGTCCGAAGACCTGCCGACAGAATTGTTGGGGGATGTTTGGGTCGGGTTATTGGACGACCTCGATGAAGGCACCGTAGCCCCGCGTGCCATCGGGAAGGATAGCGGGCGTATCGGCGTTCTTGCGACCGCGGTAGTCATAGTCGAGCCGCTGGTCGCCATCCAAATCACGGGTGGCGAGGAAAGCGATGCGGAGGGCCAGCACGTGATAAATGTGGCGGGCCTCATAGTCCGTGCCGGGCGTGCCGGGAGCCTGAATGGCGGTAAGCCCGCCATCTGTGCCGCCTACGCCGTTACCGATCAGCACGAAGCCGTCATACTGGGACGGAGGGAAGAACATGCGTCCCTGCAATGCGGGGTCCGTGTTGGCCGGGAAACTTGCGCCGCCAACCGGTTCGTCGGCTTCGCCGTTGTCAATCCAGTACTTCCGGGCCGTGGCCAGCTGGCGGGAATTGAAGGGCACATAGACGAAGGGGCGACCATCACCGAGCGCCAACTGCTCTTGCACTTCATTCACCGGGCCGGACATGGGGTTGTTACTTCCCGTGTAGAGGTCTGCGGAGAAGGTGTAGCTTGTGGTGGATGGGTCCAACTGCCCGATGGGGGAATATTCCATCAGGCTGAGGGCCTTGTCCCTATTGTTATCATACGACTGCGCGAAACGGGCGACCTGGAAGACCCCCGTGTCGCCGTGGATACCGATAGGCACCGTATAGGGAATGAGGACGTGGTCGGCATCGGTCAAGGCACCAGCGGCTACTTCGCGCGATTCGGCTTTGATAAAGCCGTAAGCGGGCGGGAAGCCCCCGGTGTTATCGGAGCGGGCGGCAAACTCAGAAAGGCCTTTCACGGCGCTCTGCATGTTGGCTTCGGTTTGTACGATCTTGGCCTTTTCCAGGTACTGCGGAATGGCAACGAGCGAAATACTCGCAAGCACGGCAATAATGGCGATGACGGTCAAGAGTTCAATCAACGTGAAACCCATGCGACGGGCACGATGGTTTACACAGTTGGAACAGTTCTTCATAGTTGGATCTCCCTGCCTCGAAAGGGCTTCAGCTAAATTGATGATACCATTGAAGCGCCCCTTGGTCAATCCCTATCTCGGTGCTAACTATAATGCTGAAAAGAGGATAGGGCGTAAAGTGTGATATTTGATGTGTTCGAGGCACCCTATTTATTCAAGATGGGGGACAACTGGGCGCGGTTATCCTGAATCCACCGGCAGATATCTTCCATGATTTCCGGGACCGTTCGGGTCGGCTGCCAACCGGTGAATTGGGTGATACGCTGATTATCGGTGATATAGAGGGGAATGTCGGCCGAACGGTTCTCGGGGTCTTTCTCGATGGGGATGGTGTGGCCGGTGCATTGCTGGCAGAGGCGGGTCAGCTCCTGGAGCGACGCACTCACGGCCCGCCCGCCCCCCACATTAAAGGTCTGTCCGGTGAGGGCGTCCAGATGTTCCACCTGGTAGGCGACGAGATCGACGAGGTCGTCTACATGGAGCATATCGCGCACTTGCTTGCCTTCCCCACCATAGCCGATATAGCGCAGGGAGCCTTCAAAGACATGGCGGGCCGCCCAGAGGACCACGACCCCCTGGTCCACTTTGCCCATTTGCCAGGGCCCGGTGAGGACGCCGCAGCGGTTGATGACGCCGCGGAGGCCATACATGGCCAGGTATTCATTGAGGATGAGTTCGGAAGACAGTTTGGTGGCGCCATAGAGAGAGCGGAGCCCATCGAGGGGGAAATTTTCGGCGATGCCTGCCGCACTGGCCCCTTCCACCGGTTGCGCATCTTCCAGCTCCAGGCGTGTCGCTTCTTCACGGTAATTGAGCCGGGCGATGGTCTCCATGGGGTAGACCCGACTCGTGGAAAGAAAGAGGATATCACTGCCATGACGGCGGGCCGCTTCCAGGCAGTGGAGGGTGCCGACCAGGTTGGTGTCGAGGACATACGACGGGGCGCTGTCGTAGCCCGCGAGGACCGAGGGCTCTGCGCTGCATTCGAGGAGGAGGTCAAAGGTGCCGACCTCGGCCAGGTCCGCTGGTTGGCGGATGTCGCCATGGTGAAAATCGACCCCGGCATCGGTGAGGCGTGACAGGCTGAGTTCCGAACCCCTGCGTCGCAGGTTGTCGAAGGCCACGACCCGGGTGTCGGGATAGCGTGCCTTCATGCCCATGGCCAGGTGAGCGCCTACGAAACCTGCGCCCCCAGTAACCAGAATTGTTTTCATGGGTGTTGCCCTTTGACTGTTGACAGTTTCGCAACCTTCTGCGTTAGAATGGTTTTTTCAGTTGCGGAACGGGGTTCGTGTAGAAATCGCCAACCCTCAACCAGATAGTGGGAGCGTCTATGGGTGTCGTATTGGTTACCGGCTCAGCCGGATTAATCGGGGCAGAAACGGTGCGCCAGTTCATTGCAGCAGGGTACACCGTCGCCGGCATCGACAACAACATGCGCGCGTATTTCTTTGGGGAAGAGGCGTCGACCCATTGGGCGGTGGAGCGGCTCCAGGCGGAATTGCCCGCGTATCATCACCATGCCCTCGATATTCGAGATGCGGGGGCGCTCGAGCCCGTGTTTAAGCGCTACGGCGAAGACCTGGAGTTGGTGGTGCACACGGCGGCCCAGCCGAGTCATGATTGGGCCGCCAAAGAGCCCCTCACCGATTTCGGGGTCAACGCGGTGGGCACCATCAATTTGTTGGAATTGACCCGTCAACATTGCCCCAAGGCGACCTTTATCTTCACCTCCACCAACAAGGTCTATGGGGATACGCCCAATGCCCTGCCCCTGGTGGAAGGGGAAAGCCGCTGGGAAGTGGCGGAAGAACACCCCTACGCGGCCCACGGTATTGACGAAAGCATGTCGATTGACCAGTGCAAGCATTCGGTATTCGGGGCTTCCAAGGTGGCGGCCGATGTGATGGTCCAGGAGTATGGCCGTTATTTCGACATGCACACGGCGGTGTTTCGCGGGGGCTGTCTCACCGGGCCGGGCCACTCGGGCGCCGAGCTCCATGGCTTCCTGTCTTACCTGATGAAATGTGCCATGACGGGCAAGGAATACCACATCTTTGGTTATAAGGGAAAGCAGGTTCGGGACAACATTCATTCTCGGGATTTGGTCAACTGCTTTTTTGAGGTTCACAAAAAGCCCCGGGTTGCCGAAGTATATAACATTGGCGGAAGCCGCCACAGCAACTGTTCCATGCAGGAGGCCATTGCCCGGTGTGAAGCGATTACGGGCAACAAAATGAATGTGTCCTATGAAGAAGACAACCGCATCGGCGACCATATCTGGTGGGTCAGTGACGTCCGTAAGTTCCAATCCCACTACCCCGATTGGCGCTACGCCTACGATATCGAGGCCATTCTTACGGAGATTTACCATGGCTTCGAAGGCCGCATCTAAACTTCAGCCGCTTCCGCCGAATACGCTGAAGTACTCCATCCTGATTCCGGCGTATAACGAAGAGAAGAATATCATCCCCACACTGGAGACGCTGGCGGAGAAGTTGCGCGCGGAAGCGATCCCCTTTGAATTGCTGGTGGTGAATGATAACAGTACCGACCAGACCCCCCAGGTGATTGAAGCAAAGGCGTTGGAGATACCGGAAATCAATCTGGTGCACAACACCCCACCCGGTGGCCTGGGCCGGGCGATTCGCTGTGGGCTTGCCCACTTTACGGGGGATGCCCTGGCGGTGGTGATGGCCGACAGCTCGGATCATCCCGACGATGTGGTGCGCTGCTATCGGAAGTTGGAAGAGGGCTACGACTGCGTTTTCGGCTCCCGCTTTGTGCCGGGTAGCAAGGTGACCCACTATCCGCCGGTGAAGCTGGTGGTTAATCGCCTGGTGAATCGGGCCATGCAGGTCTTGTTCATGACCCATCACAACGATCTTACCAACGCCTTCAAAGTCTACCGGCGTCACGTGATTGAGAGTATCCTTCCCCTGCAGGCCGCCCACTTCAATATCACCATCGAGATGTCCCTTTCGAGCCTCATCCGGCGCTATCGCATTGCGGATGTACCCATTACCTGGTCGGGCCGCACCTGGGGAGTCAGCAATTTGCGCCTCCGCAAGATGGGGCGACGGTATTTGTGTACCTTGTTGATGATTTGGTGTGAGCGAATCCTGATCCTGGATGACCTGATGATGGAAAACAAGCAGCCGACGGGCGAAACATTGGATGCTGACCGGTAGGGGCATGTTTTAGGCTGCACCTAAAACGAGGGGGTATTTTTATTGAATGGCCCCTGTTTTCTGGTATACTGCACCCGTGGCAAAATTGTTTGGAACCTTTTGTAACCCGAGAGGATATATTCCCATAGAACTGTGTGGACAGCCCGTGGGGATACAATAGACATCATGGCCGAAGGAATGGAAAACGTAGTCCAGCTGAAACCGGAACCGACGTTACGCGTTGTAGAGCGCGGCGAAGGGCCCCTCAGAGACTGGACCGACGAAGCGTTGATGCTGGAGCATGGAAAAGGGTCGGAAGAGGCCTATTCCGTATTGGTCCATCGCCATCAGCGCGGCGTCCTCAACTATACCTATCGCATGGTACAGAACCGTCACATCGCCGAGGAGTTGACCCAGGAGGTCTTTCTCGCGCTGGTGAAGAACGGTGCCCGCTACCAGCCGACCGCTAAGTTTACGACCTATCTGTACACGATAGCGTCGAACATTGTTTCGAAAGAATGGGCACGTCGCAAGCGTCGCCCGAAATTCTTCAGTCTTTCCAGTTGGTGGAATCAGGAAGACGACGAGTCCTTCAATCCCCTCGATCACGTGGGCGATGAGAAGGCGAACGTATTGGCGGCCTTCCAGCGGGGAGAAATCTCCGAAGCGGTCAATGAAGCGCTCCGTCATCTTCCCGAGCATCAGCGGGAGACCTTTGTATTACGGCGTTTCCAGGATCTTTCTTACGAAGAGATTTCGGAAGTGCTGGAGGTGCCGGTGGGCACCATTAAATCACGTATCGTACGTGCGGAACGGGCGCTGCGGCCCTACTTGGAAAAATACCGCGAGTACGTGTGAGCGTGAACGGTCAGACGGACCTGGCAGGCGCATGGTTTGTGTGATTCGGGGCGAGTTACGCCCGAGACTTGGTATCGCGTCGTTTGAAAAGGCAGAACGCAAGTGCAAGTGGCATTGAAAATACGAAATCACCCCAGTAAGCAGGCGCTGCTGGTGTATGCGGAGAATATGCAGGATCAGGGTGGGGCCATTGATCGTGAAATGGCATCCCATCTTCGTGTCTGTGCGACCTGTAAGGCGGAAGTAGACGCCATGCGCGCGTCGCTTTCCTTTGCGGCGTCGGCACCCGAGCTCGACGTGAACGCGGACATGACGGCCCGCATCCTCATGGCCAGCAAGACAACCCGCTCTGAGATGAAACAAAAGGCCACGCCCCTTCGCAAGGCCTTTAAGGTGGCCCAGGCCACAGCCTGCGCAGCGGCCATGTTGCTGATTATGGGCGTGACCTTTAATGCCTTTCTGGGTTCCTCTGAGACCGAAGTAACTACCCCCGCCTTTGCAGAGTCGGTCCCGGTGGTAAGCGCGACGGGCCGTTCTCCCGAGGCCTTGCGCCAGGCTACCGTCGAAGTGGCGGCCGAAGTGCGTACCCTTTCTGCGGCCGTTACCGGTAAGCGACATGAAGCGCCCACGCCGGAAGCCCTCGAAGAGATGCGCGTGGTCCAGTCCCGCGATGCCGATATCGCGGCAGCCATGTCGGCCCTGGAGCGCAACCCCAATAGTGTGCGTGCTACCCATGTGGTCCATGCCACGCTCAAGCAGCAGGCCGAATCGCTGCGCAACATCTACGTTGAGGGCGGCAGCCTCTAAGGAACGCCGTCGCAACGGCACGGCCTTTCCCCCCATCCCTGCGGGCTATCCGCGCCCTGTAAAGGGGGCAACCCCGCTGCTATACTGGCTCCTCGTTGGCGGGTTTTGAAACCGAATGCTCTTCGCCTGCCGGGTTCCGGGTCACGACGTATGATCGGATAGAAGTTATGGGTATGCGAAAATCTCTCACCGTCTTACTGGCTATCCTGTGTTGCAGCGTCGCCTTTCCCCAGGAAGGTTTCCTCGAAAAGACGCAAAGTCTTTTTGATGAGATGGGCAAGGGGATGCGTAAGGTGGGTGAAAAGGCCGGGGGCCTTTTCGGGCCGGGCCTTGATATCGGCAAGGAAAAAGAAGCGGCCCACACCGTCGACCGCGATTTCAGCGACCAGCGCCAGACAGGCCCTTCTCCCGTCGTTAATGTGACCAACGAATTTGGGGAGATTCACGTCGACACCTGGGAAGACCGGGTGGTCCAGGTGAGTGCCAAGGTTATCGTGGGGGCCGAATCGGCCAGTGTGGCGGAGGAAGTGTCCCGCGCGATCACGGTGTCCATCAGTGAGCAAGAAGGCGGGGTCTATATTCGCCCCATCTTTCCGGAGCATCACCGCGACATGGGCACCATCACCAAGCAGGTCAACCTCTACATCACGGCCCCGCGAAATGCCCAGGTGGTTTCCGAAAACTTTTTCGGGGATACCTACATCCGGGGTGTGGACGGTCTGGTGGCCCTCGAATCCCAATATGGCATCGTTGACCTGGCCGAGCTGGGCGGGCCGGTCAGTGCCCGGCTGCGGGGGGAGTTTCCCTTGCGGGTCCTGGGTTTGGAGCAAGGCGGCACCTTTCAGTTGCACGGGAGCGGGGCGCACTTTGGCCAAATCGCCGGTGCCTTGCGTATTAATGCCTTTGGTGGCAGTGTGACCGTGGGCGCCCTCGAGGTAGACGCCGAGCTGGATGTAGTCAGCGAAAGCAGCACGACCACACTGGTGTTGCCGAAAGGAAGTGCCCCCGACCTGACGGCGGTGACGCGATATGGCTCCATTGCCTCAGACCTGCCGGTGGCCCGTTCGGAACAGGGTGCCCGCATCCTGGCCCGCCACGGGAGTCCCGAAGCCCGTCAGCGCATCGATATCAGCGGCACCTTTTCCGACGTGCAGATTCTTTTTGAAGGCGAGGCCGGCGCAGCGGCTACGGGCGCTGAGACGGCTGATAAACCCATCAGTGAGACGGTGCGTGAAAATGTCGTGGTGACCCCCTACACCAAGATTGCGGTGGAAGGGGTTATTGGTGACATACAAGTCATTGCGACTGACGACCCCGGTGTGCAGATCGCGGCCACCCGGGTGGTGTGGGTGCCCAGTGCCTCCAAGGCGACCGCGGCGTTGGAAGCCCTGGCCCTTCGGGTGGAACAGGATAAGAGTACCGATACCTTGTTGATCCGGACAGTGCTGACGGCGGATATGGAGACCCTCCAGTGCAGTCAGTATCGTGTGAATCTTGAGCTGCGTTATCCCCGGCATTTGCCGGTAAACGTGGTGGCGGAAGAGGGGCATACCCAGATTAGCGGCAATGTGGCACCCGTCGAAGTGGATCAGACGGTGGGTACCATCAGCGCGCAGCGCTTTGCAGGACCCCTGAATCTCACCAACAAGAATGGCGGGGTGCGGATTACGGGGGGGACGGGTTCCGTGACGGCCTCGGCGCGCTACGGCGATACCCGGTTCGAACGGGTGCGGGGTGATGTGTCGGTGACTTGTGTGCAGGGCGATACCATCGTGGACAGCCCCGGGGCCGGGGTGATGGTGCGCAATAACCTGGGGAACGTGCGCATATTGGCCTTGAAGGGTGTGGCGGGTGACTATGATGTCCTGGTCGAAGAAGGGGACCTGAGTCTGGTGCTGGGCAATCTGCCCACGGCGAATCTCAGTGTGGCCGTGGATGGGGGCACCATCGACAGTGCCTTTCCCCTTTCCGGTCAGATTTTGGGGCGGCGAAAGGAAGAATTTCGCAACTATATCGGAGAAGGGGCCCATTCGATGCAACTCGAAGCGCGAAATGGGGATATAGTACTTGACTAACGTGATGGGTCGGTAGCCCCACACCCTGCGTCGAGAAGCGGTCCCGGTATAAATTCTGTCCACCGAGGGCACTTTTCATCGTTGTTGGTGTTAAAGCGACCGAATCCACGTGCCCTGTGGAAGAGGTGCTGTTGGTGGTGGGTGTGTACACCCAGATATGGTCAATTTCGCCACCGAATAAACAGCCGACCACAGCGGTAGACTTTCCAACACCCTGCGCACAATAGGGTTGTATCATTTCAGCATCATGGTATCGATCTTGCGCAAGGCGTGTGGAACCAACATGAACACCGAGAATGGAGTTTCTCTCATGCCCAGTACCTTGTTTCTGGAATCCCCCGTGCCTTTTCACATTTACTTCACCTGTCCTCACTGCCAGGCCGTGCGTCAGGTGCCTGAGCAGTATGTGGGCCAGTCGGGTTCCTGTAACACCTGCGGTGGCGCGATTACCATCGACGCCAACACCGCGCCTCCCCTGCCCCGGGTGGCCACCGATTCCCAACCCAAGTCGTGGTATCGGGAGCGGCTGGCCTATTTCGAGTATTGTCGGGACCACTACGAAGAGGCCCAGCGGGCTTTCGCCCAGACCACGGACGACGCCCATTGGAAGCAACGCATTCAGGCGGCGGCACGCTGTCAGGAACGGAGCGAGCAGGTGGCCTTCTGGGAGCGCCTGGTGGCGGAAGGTATCCCGTGGTCGGTGGCCTTTGAGTATCTCGTGCACTATTACGTCAAAGAGCACGACTACGAACGGGCCTTCTATTTCTGCACGGTGTACTTCACCAGCGACCGGTGGAAGAATCCCCAGTGCATTGGCAGCAGCAAGATGCTGTTGAAGACCATGCGGAAACTGGATAAGAAATTGTTTGAGAATTAAAAGTGCCCTCGGGTGCGGTTCGGGCAGCCACTAGAGTCAATCCAAATAGAACGGGATCCCTGCGAGGGCAGGGATCCCGTTTCTTGATAGACAGGAAATAATTTGGGAAGGACTGATGGGTTTCAAATGATTTGACGTGGGACGTGTCTGCCCTCAGGCCAACCGCCCCGAAAGGGGCACTACAGCTTGAGCAATCGGGCACATGGTTTACGTTTTAGACCGGGCACATAGTTTACAATTACTCGTTGTGGTTTAAGCTTTTGTCTTTGTTTTTGGGCAGTTTAGCCCCTCCTCCGGAGGAGGGGC
>Ga0070726_10004181_pt1 | contig 11692 bp, 8 predicted proteins | sample tdAd471_FD_67275 | JGI IMG/M metagenome (GOLD analysis project Ga0070726, IMG submission 67275) | Marine sediment microbial communities from the Atlantic coast under amendment with organic carbon and nitrate - tdAd47.1 | ecosystem: Environmental > Aquatic > Marine > Coastal > Sediment | place...
ATATCGCGACGGTCCCGGTCACGCAGAAGCGACTGGTTCGCAAGGCGCACGAGTGGGGTAAGCCGTGCATCGTGGCGACGCAGATGCTCGAGTCGATGATCAACTCGGCCTCGGCGACGCGGGCCGAGGTGTCGGACGTGGCCAACGCGGTGCTCGACGGCGCGGACGCGGTCATGCTTTCGGCGGAAACAGCCATCGGGCGGTACCCGCACCTGGCGGTCGAGACGATGCGCAGGATCGCGGTCGTGACCGAGCAGTCGCTGCGCGAAGAGAAGATTCTGCCCAACCCGCCCAAGCGTGCTCAGGAACTGAGGCAGATGATCCCTGCGCTCGCGCACGGGGCGTGGCACATGGCCAATGACATCGGGGCGGAACTGATCGTGGTCTGGAGCCAGCGCGGCGGCGGAGCGCGGTACCTGTCGCGGAACAACTTCCGCGTGCCGATCGTGGCGTTCAGCAGCGACCCGAAAGCGGTGCGCCGGATGACCATGCTTTACGGCGTCTATCCGCTGCTCGTGAAGAAGGTCCCCGAGCACCGGTCAGACTTTGCCAAGATGGTGGACACGATCGTGCTCGAGCGCGGCCTCGTGCAGCGTGGACAGCCGCTGGTGCTCCTGGGCGGCAAGCCGCTGGATGTGCCGGGCTCGCTCAACACCGTGGCGGTTCGCTACGCGGGCGATCTGATGACCGGCTGATTGAGTCTGACGACTGTTCGTCTGCCCGCGCATCGACCTCGGCGGCACCGGTTCAGCTTCCATCCTACTGTTGCCCCATGAGCGAACCCTCGCAGCGCACCCACCGAACCGCGTCGATCCTGTCCATCGGTGACGAACTGGTCATCGGGCAGTCGCTGGATACCAATTCGAAGTGGCTGTCGTCTCGCCTGACGGATCTGGGGGTCCGGGTGGTCGAGCACGCGACGGTGTCCGACGAGCCGGATCTGCTTCGGGCGGCGTTCGAGCGGCTGGTGTCGGGCGTCGACCTTGTGCTCGCGACCGGCGGGCTCGGGCCGACGGCCGATGATCTCACGCGCGATGTGCTGTGCGCCTGCATGGACGACGAACTCGTGCGCGACGACCGCCAGCACGAGCGACTGGTCGAGTTGTTCCGCCGTCGCGGACGTCCTCTGGAGAACGGCAACGACCGGCAGGCGCGGCGTCCGGCATCGGCGGTCTGCATGGACAACGATCAGGGAACGGCGCCCGGGATCGCGGCGACGCTTGGCGGTGTCGATGTGTATCTGCTCCCCGGCCCGCCGCATGAGAACCAGCCGATGTTCGAGCGGTTCGTCGTGCCGCGTCTGCGGACCGACCCGAAGCGGGCGATCACGACGCGCCTGATCCGGCACTACGGCGTCCCCGAGTCGAACGCGGCGGTCGCGCTGGGCAACCTGCTCGATCGGGACCGGATCGGGCGAGGGCTGCCGCTGGTCGGTATTACGGCGTCGGACGGCGTGATCACGACGCGGCTCAGGCACGAGGGCGATCCGGCGGACGCCTCGGCGCTGCTCGATGAAACGGATCGACTGGTCGGCGAGCGAATCGGTCGTTTCCGGATCTCGCCGGAGCCGGGAGAGCCGCCGAGCGACGAAGACCTTGTCGAACTCACGGTACGGGCACTCAAACGGGCCGGGCACGGGCTGCTCACCGCCGAGTCGTGCACGGGCGGGATGATCGGCGAGGCGGTGACCGGCGTGTCCGGTTCGTCGTCGGTGTACCACGGCGGCTGGGTGACCTACTCCAACGAGCACAAGGCGGCGCATTTGGGGATTGAGCAGTCGCTGCTGAAGCAGCACGGCGCGGTGAGCCGACCCGCCGCGGAGGCGATGGCCCGCGGCGCGATCGATCGCTCGCCCGCGGTGTTCGGCCCCGACGGCGCACGCCCGCGACACGCGCTGGCGGTCACGGGCATCGCCGGGCCGGACGGCGGAACGCCCGAGAAACCGGTCGGCACGGTCTGGATCGCGCGGGCGAGCGAGGGAGTTGGCGAGATCTCGGTCGAAGCCCGCCGGTTCGTCTTTCCCGGCGACCGGGCCACGATCCGTCGCAGGACGGTCAGCACGGCGCTTGCGATGCTGCTCTTGCACCTGCTTGAGAAGCCGATCGAGAAGTTGCTCTGGGAGATCGATTAACCCTTCAGATCGCGCGCTTCTCCCCGGGTTGGATGGGCGCGACCGAAGACGGGTCGAGTTCCTCGGCACGCGTTGCGGTGCGCGGGTTGATCTCCAGCACGCAATCCGGCGAGCCGTCGGTGTTGCGCGGGACCTCGATGCCGCGCGATTCGAGCCACGACGCGGCGCGCTCGGTCTGGATGCGGGCCGACGACTCGGGCGAGTCGTTGCCCTCGGCGTTCTTGATCGGCGCGAACTCGTCGGTGCGCTCGACCTCGTAGACGATCGACTGCCGGCAGAGCGGGATGGCGTCGAACACGAACATCTCGAGCTTGATGCCGTTCGGCGAAGTCGGGTCGATCGGCTCGCCGGTTTCGACATCGATGCACGGCACCTTCTTTTCGGCGCGGTGGTAGGGCAACGCCAGGTCACCTGAGGTGACGCGTTCGACGAAGGATCGCGAGAGCATGTGCAGCGCGATGTTCCCGGCCCGCAGCGTGAGCGTGCCGTCGGGGTTGCGCTGGGCTGCGGTGGCCTCGGGCAGGTCGGAGTACTCGATGACGCCGGGCTTGCCGTCGATGGTGCAGACCACGCCGACTTTTTCGCCGGGCTCGGTCTTGGCGACGACCTTGGTGGACATCTCGCCAGAGGAGTCGGGGGCGGCGGCGTGCAGGCCGATGAATACCGGGTCGACGACGCGCGCCAGCGGGTTGTCGATCTGGACGTAACTGATGTGCTCGACGCCGCGGCGCTTCATGTCCTCGAGCGCGCCCGAATGCGCGAGAGCGCGGAGCGAGCCGCCATGCCCATCGGGGTTGGTGGCGACCGTGCCCTTGCTCGCGAGCAGGATTTTGCCAGTGGCCATGTCGAAGGACGGCAGCACGCCCTGCGCGAAGAACATGATGTTGTCCGGCGAGAGCCCGAAGTGGTCGTGCTGCTTGAAGAACGCGACGGTGGCTTCGTGGTTCAGCGGGCTGGTCATGATGTACCACGGCACGGTCGCGCCGTAGCGGTCCTGCGCGGAGTGGATCCAGTCGGCGAGGCACGCGAAGAGCGGCTTGCCGGTGACCGCGCCGCCGGGGTAACACCCCTTCGGCCCGTCGTAGCCGAGTCGCGAGCCCTGACCGCCGGCCACGGTGAAGGCCGCGACTTTGCCCTCGCGCAGCAGTTGCTCTCCGGCGGAACGGAATCTCTCGATGTCCCAGTCGCCGCCACGCATGTAGCCGGGCGGCGGCGCGATGGTCGCGCTGCCGGGGTCGAAGGACGGTTTGCTGTGTACGTACTCACGGACGAGCGCCGGGACGCTCTCAAGATCCAGCGCTGCGATCTGCGCGCAGAGGGCCTCGAGTTCTGCGGGCGCCAGGTCGTCGGCGAATCGCAGAAGGTGACCCTGCCGGATCTCCGACAGGCGAACTCGGAGGTCTTCGAGTTTTGGTGTCGCGCTCGTGGTGCCGGGCATGCTCACCGCCTCTCACTTCTCGTCGTCGAAGTCCGGTTCGGACGGTTCGGTCCAGTGTTCGTCGGTGTGACGCACGATCTTGCCGGTTTCCACGTAGATCACCTGCTCGGCGACGTTCGTGGAATGGTCGGCCATGCGGGCGATCGCCGCGGCGACTCTGTTGAGCGCGAACGCGTACTCGGCCGAGCGGTTGCCGCTGGCGAGTTCTTCTTCGTTCTCGCGGAGGATCGCGTCGCGGAACGCCTCGGTCGCGTCATCGGAGGTGAGCACGAGCCGTGCGGCGTCGGTGTCCATCTGGTCGAGCGACATGATCGAGTGCTCGATCATGCCGACGACGCTGTTGGCCATCACGCGGAAGCGCCGTGGCGGATCGCCGGGGAGTTTGAGCCACGCGCCCATGCGCGTCACCATCGCGACGGCGAGGTCGGCGATGCGCTCAAACTCGTTGTTCACCTTGACGATCGTCAGGATCATGCGGATCTGGTAGGCACTGAGCGGGGGCTCGGCGTTCGCACCGCCGGCGGCACAGAGCTGCATGGACTCGGTGAGCAGCGCGACCGCGGCCCGCTCGAGCTGGATGTCGACGCGGTCGACGATCTCGTCCTCATCGACGACCTTCTTCGCGAGCGAACCGTCCTTCTCAAAGATGGACTGAACCGCGGCTTCGACGATCCGTTGAACATGCCGGCCCTGATCGACAAGGTCACTTTTTAGCTGGACCAGTCGATCTCCGAGCGGTCCGTGGCGCAGTTCTGGCACGCGGTTTCCTCCGACTCAGGTGCGGGCGGTCACTGTAGCGTATGACCGCGGATTGTGGGCCGGAAACGGCGACGATGAACTGTCGCTGGCGGTATCATCCGGGCGCATTCAGCGCTCTCACCGCCTCCAATCCAAGCATACTTCCGGAGCATCCACCATGCCCTTCGATATCGAAGCCGTCCACGCCCGTCAGATCCTCGATTCACGCGGCAATCCGACCGTCGAGGTGGAAGTCGCGCTCTCCGGTGGCGCGATCGGTCGGGCCGGCGTCCCGTCCGGTGCATCGACCGGCGAGAACGAGGCCGTCGAGCTCCGCGACGGCAAGAAGGACTTCTTCGTCGGCAAGTCGGTCCTGAAGGCCGTCGAGAACGTGAATGATGTGATCGCTCCCGAACTGTTCGGGTTCGATGCCCGCGATCAGGAAGAGATCGATCGACTCATGATCGACATCGACGGAACCTCGAACAAGGGCAAACTCGGCGCGAACGCGATCCTGGGCGTGTCGATGGCGGTCGCGCACGCCGCGGCCGAAGGGATGGGCCTCCCGCTGTTCCGTTACCTCGGCGGGACCGGCGCGAAGACCCTGCCGGTGCCGATGCTCAACATCCTCAATGGCGGAAAGCACGCCGATAACACAGTTGATTTCCAGGAGTTCATGATCCAGCCGTGGGGCTTTGACACCTTCCACGAGGGCCTCCGCGCCGGCGTCGAGATCTACCACACGCTGAAGGGGGTGCTGAAGTCCAAGGGGATGTCGACCGCGATCGGCGATGAGGGCGGCTTCGCGCCGGACCTCAAGGACAACGAGGACGCGCTGAAGGTCATCGAGGAGGCGGTCGACAAGGCCGGGTACTCCTGGGGCGAGCAGATCTTCGTCGCTCTCGACCCGGCCATGAGCGAACTCTGGAACGAGGCCGAAAAGGACGGCAAGCAGGGCTACAAGTTCTTCAGTTCTTCGCAGGAGATCCTGTCGAGCGAAGACATCGTGTCGCTCTGGTCCGAGTGGTGCTCGAAGTACCCGATCCGCTCGATCGAGGACGGTCTGGCGGAGAACGACTGGCCCGGGTGGGCGAGCCTGACGGCGAAGCTCGGCGAGCAGGTGCAACTCGTGGGCGACGACCTGTTCGTCACGAACAAGGAGTTTGTGGCTCGCGGCATCCGCGAGAAGTCCGCGAACGCGGTGCTTGTGAAGGTGAACCAGATCGGATCGCTGAGCGAGACCTTCGAGACGGTGAATCTGGCCCAGCGAAACGGCTTCAACTGCGTGCTGAGCCATCGCTCAGGCGAGACGGAGGACGCGACGATCGCCGACATCGCGGTCGCGACCAACTGCGGCCAGATTAAGACCGGTGCCCCGGCGCGAAGCGACCGGAACGCCAAGTACAACCAGCTCATCCGCATCGCGGAGGATCTCGGCGACAACGCGGTCTACGGGTCTTCTACTTGGAACAAGGGCTGACCCGGAGAGCGGGCCGGGACGTCCGGTAACCTCAAGATGGCAATGCGGCAAAAAAGCCGCATTCGGCTTTTTCGCAGTGGCGGTTCTGGGGTACAGTTCGTTCGGAGCGACTGTTTTCGGCGTCGGATCACGAAGATTTCGCAACATTCCGGCGTTTTCTTCGTTGAATTGAAGAAGCGGTTGGATCATCACGCTGGCCGATTGCGAATGGCATGACTGGGAATCATCCCGAGGACGGCGTTCGAGAAGCAATCCCTACTGTCACTATCAGTAATTGCTGGACCGAACCACAGGCGACGGGGATGCTCGTCAGGAGAGAACAATGGAAGATCAGCTTTTCAACGATGCGGTGTTCCGGCTTGGGCAGCTCGGGGCCGACCGTGCGCTGACCAATCACAAGCTTCTGCGGCGCGTCAGCCGCATTCTGGCTCGGTACACGGGCGTCGAGGTCGCCGGCGTTGCGGTGCACAACGACGGCATGAAGCACCCGGCTTCGCAGACCTACGTTGTGGGTCCGTGGTCCGATGAGCAGTCGTCTCAGTTTCTCGACTGGTCGTCCTGGGCGGACTCCGACTCGGACACCGCGACGAAACTCTCGAGTTTCAAGCGCAACACCATCCACACGCTCGATGAGCTATTCGCGGATGACGGATACCAGAAGTCTCGCTTGTACAACGAGTTCCATCGCCCGCTGAACATCATTGACCAGGCCTACGGCATCTTCCGTCGCCCGGACGGCTGCGAACTGTTCATCGCCATCAACGCGCTCGAGGCCGATGGCCCGCTTTCCGAGAAGGCCCTGACCCGATTTACGAAGATCGCGCCGTTCATCGCCAAGGCGTGGGCTGCTGGGTGGCGACGGGAGCCGAGTTGGGTGAAAGGCCTCAAGCCGCACTGCCGGGCCGTGCTCGAACTGGTGCTCGAGGGCTTCGACGACGACCAGATCGCCGACAAGACCGGCCTGACCTACCACGCGGTTCGCGCTCACCTGAAGCGTCTTTTCCGCGCGGCGAATGTCCGAAGCCGCCTGCACCTCATGCAGGCCTACAAGGAAGAACGCGCGGGCCGGCCCGACAACTCGCCTCGGGCGGACCAGCCGAACGATGTGGTGACGGTGGTGGACCCGATGGACACGGCGTTCGGCCTCAGTTTTTCTGCCGCGTCCTGACCGGCCTTCCGGGATTCGAATGATGCGATGTGCGCCCGGCCCGCGGCCGGGCGTTTTCATAGGATCAGCCCATGATCAGAGCACACCTTCTGCAGATGGACCTCGCCTGGGAAGACCGCGGATCGAATTTCGCGAAGGTCGGGTCGATGCTGGGCGGGATCGAGCTGAATCCCGGGGATCTGGTCGTGCTGCCCGAGCTGTTCGACAGTGGGTTCTCGCTGAATGTCGATCGGACCGCTGACGTTGCCCCGATCGGGCACGGTGAGACGCAGTGTTTCCTGGCCGGTCTGGCGCGGGAACGCGGAGTCTTTGTGCACGGGTCGTGGACCGGGCTTGTCGAACCCGATGCGGGTGCGCGCGGATTGAACATGGCCTCACTGTTCGCGCCCAGCGGCGAGGAGCTGTATCGCTACGCGAAGATCCACCCGTTCACATACGGGCGCGAAGGTGAGCGGTTCGACGGCGGCGGCGAAGTGGTGTGCGCGGATGTTGCGTTTCGTGAGAACGAAGCGCTGCGTGTGTGTCCGGCGGTCTGCTACGACCTTCGGTTCCCCGAGCTCTTTCGCAGGGGGCTCGATCTCGGCGCGGAGGTGTTCGTGATCGGCGCAAACTGGCCCGAGGCGCGTCGGGCGCATTGGCGTGCGCTCAGCGTTGCGCGCGCGATCGAGAATCAGGCGTGGGTGTTGTGCGTGAATCGCGTCGGCAGTGATCCGCACCTGCGCTACGCCGGGGGCAGCATGATTGTTGATCCGCAGGGTCGCGTGCTGCAGGAAGGTGATGCGCGCGAGCGCGTGCTGTCGGCCGTGATTGACACGGGCGCGGCGCGGCGCTGGCGCGAGGAGTTCCCCGCGTGGCGCGATCGCGCTGACTGCCTGCGATGAGCGTCGCTCCGTCCGCCCCGGGTAGTGCGAGGGATGCCTTGACTCTGGGAGGACTGGGAAAACTTGATGAGAAAGTCGGGAAGTGCGGGCTTGACGCGGCCCGTTCATGTGCTACTCTGGGATCGATCGCTGCTCTCTCTTGAGGGTTTCGCGGCCGGGTCCTGTGAGATGCTCGGCAGTGTTGAAAGTGATCAGAGAGAGATCCCTGGAGATCGCCTTCGTAACTGACTCCTCGCAGCGCGGGGCGTTATCGGTGTGCAACGCATCGATGCTCCGCACTCCCTGCGAGTACCCTGTGCTCACTTCGCCGGAGGGAAACCTCCGGCGAAGTGATTTTTTTTTTTTTGTGCGTGTGCGTGCTGATGTTTCGGCGTTGGGACCGCGCGATGCGAGGGATCAGCCGCCGATACCGGCGACGCGGTCGACCTCGTCGAGCGAGGTGTTGCCCTCGGCGGCGAGGAGCCAGCCGGCCTGCTGAAGCGTGCGGAAGACGCCCTGCTCGACGATGCGGCGCATCGCCTGGATGGACGGGCGCGTGAGCACGCAGTCGCGCAGCTCGTCGTTGAAATCGAGCATCTCGAAGATCGCTTTTCTTCCGACGTAGCCGGTCTTCAGGCAGCGCCTGCAGCCGGTCGCGCCGTAGGTGTGGTCCTGATCGCGCAGGTAGCGGCCGAGACGGGTGGCCTGGCCGGGCGTCACCCGAATCTCGCGCTTGCACTGGGGACAGAGCAGGCGGAGCAGGCGCTGTGCGATGATCACGTTTACGGAATTCGCGACGAGGTAGGGTTCGACGTTCAAGTCGAGCAGCCGGAACACAGCGCTGATCGAGTCTTTGGCGTGGACCGTCGAGAACACGAGGTGCCCGGTCATGGCGGCCTGCATGGCGGTCCGCGCGGTCTCGTCGTCGCGGATCTCGCCGACGAGGATGACATCGGGGTCCTGTCGCAGCACCGACCGGAGCAGGTCGCCGAAGCCCTGGCGATCGGAGACGGGGATCTGGGTCGTGTGGTCGAGTTGGTACTCGACCGGATCCTCGATCGTCACGACGTTCCGGACCGTGCGGTCGATCGTGCGCAGACAGTTGTAGAGCGTTGTGGTCTTGCCCGAGCCGGTGGGACCGCAGGCGAGGAGCATCCCGGCGTTCTGATCACAGAGTTGGACGATGCGCTTTTCAACGAACTGGGGCATGTCCAGTTCGCCGATGGATTGAGGGGCGGTTCGTCCGTCAAGGATCCGGACGACAAGTTTCTGGCCGTGGACCGTGGGCGTAAACGAGGCGCGGAAATCGACGCGTCGGTCGCCGACATCCGCGGCGAAGTGGCCGTCGAGAACGGCGTCCCGAGCGGCCTGTTTCATCTGGCAGGCGGTCTTGATGACGCCCATGGTGCGTTCGCCGACTTCGTTTGGCAGGTCGACGACGTGGACCATCCCGCCATCGACTCGGATGCGCACGGACAGGTAATCGCGTTTCGGCTCGAGGTGGATATCCGTGGCTCGCCCTTTCGAGGCGAGCACGAGCAGCAAGCGGACTACTTGGGAACCGTCCGCCGAGGACTCGAGGGCCGGCGAAAGTGTGTCATCGGCGTTGACGAGGACGATGTGCTCGTCGTCGCTCGACTTCGGCGGGATGTCGTCGATCGTGGCTCGGAGTTCCTGGGCCCAGGGCGCGAGTTTGCCGGGCTGGGAACTCAGGGGAACGCGTTTGCGTCGCGGCTTCGGGGTCTCGGCGTAAACGACAAAGGTCTGTTTGCCGACCTGAACGGTGTCGCCGCTCTTGAGTTCCGCGGTCGAGATGCTCTTGCCGTTCACATGTGTGCCGTTGCGGCTGCCGAGGTCCTTTAAGAGGAACGAGCCGTTCGGGCCGGGTTCGATGACACAGTGGAATCGCGAAGCGACATCGTCCTTGCCGAGGCAGAGGTCGTTGTCGGGGTGGCGCCCGATGGTGTATTTCTGGGTCGGGGAGAGGTCGACCTCACCGAGGCGCTTGTCCTTGAAACGAATGCGGGTCTTGGCCATCGGGCAAGATCGTAGCGGAACCCGCGTTGCGGTCGTGATGAGAGTCGGCATTCCCCTTTGGATGCCCGAGATCGGCCCGGGTTCCCGGAGAATCGCGGGATCATGGCCAATCTTCGCGCTCGGACTCCAGTCGAGGCTGCTCGCTCCAGCCGACGATGCGGGGGCGGGCGGTGCCGAACGGGGTTCGAAACGATCCCTCGGGTATGACCGACGCGGATGGGTCGGACGGACCCTGCCACATCAGGACGAGGCCGGCCCAGTCAGAGTCTTCGAAGTAGAGAACCTCGAGATCGTGCAGCCCCTCCGTCAGGTAGACGTCGGCGTCGTGGTACTGAAAGGTCTGTTGCGCGTCGGTTTCGATGATCGCCTGGCCGTTGATTCGCAGGCGCGAGCCGTCATCGCTTCCCAGTTCGAATCGGTACACGCCCGACTCAGGTACGACCAGGCGCGAGCGTGCCCTGAGCGCGAACCTGTCGTCCGGTGCACCTTCGAGAAACCCGCTGTCGTCGCGGTTGGGCCAGTTCAGCTCCGCTTCGGCGGTACTCCGATCGGGGGTCGACCAGTCGACATCGTCGAAGTTGCTGATCGCGTGGCTCTCGTAGAACCAATCCACCAGGATCGGAGCGCTGACGTTGGCGAACGCCTCTTGTGGCACTACGGAAAACGATGAAGCCCCCGGCGGACGCCATTCCAGGATGAGGCCCGCTGAGTTGTACCGATCGAAGTAGTAGATCTCGATAGGTACATAGTCGCCCGTCAGCGTCACGCTCCCTTCGACCTGCGTCATCGAGTGTGTGCCGTCGTTGTCGATCACCAGTTGGGCGTCGACGAACAGGCGGGACCCGTCGTCGCTGGTCAGGCGGAAGCGGTAGAGTCCGTCGGCGTGTGCGCGGATCGCGGTTTCGATACGGACGGCGTAGAGATCGTCGGCGGCGCCCGGTTCCCACGGCGCGAGCGTGGCGGCCCAGTTCACCTGGTCGGCGTTTGACACGCGATCGGGGTCCGACCAGTCGATGGTGTCGAGCGTGGTGTGCTCGCCGATGCTCTCGTACCAGTAGACGGTCAGTGCGTTCCCGGTGTCGCTGTTCAGGGCTGCGTCGACGGGCGGGGCGATGAGGTGCAGCGCCAGGAGGGCGAGCGCGACGGCGACGGACTGTTGCAGGCGGTTGTGCATGCGGTAAGGTCTCCGACCCGGTTATCGACCCCGCGAACCGGCGACTTCAGGCCTTGCGCGCGTCCGGAGGGATATGCAGGTGCAACTCACCGTCTTTGACGACACGCCCTGCGAGCTGGGGGAGGGTGCGTGCTGGGATGGTCCGGGGGCGCTGCTCTGGGTCGACATCCCGGCGGGCCGGGTTTTTCGCAGGTCGGCCGCCGACGGGTGCGCCCGCCGGGTCGATCTTGGGCAGAGCGTCGGCTGCGTGATTCCCTGCGCGGGCGGGGGGTACATCGCGGGGCTCCGGGACGGGGTCGCGGTGTTCGATTTCGACCGGGGGGTCACGGGATGGCTCGATCGGTCCATCGCTGGGGATCCTCACACCCGCTGCAATGACGGGGCGATCGATCGTCGCGGGCGGCTCTGGGTGGGCGTGATGCGGGACGACCAGGCCCCGGGGTCGGGGAGCCTGCTTTGTGTGGAGTCGGGCTCGCCGACTCGGGTGGTTCGAGAGGGGCTGACGGTTCCGAACGGGCTGGCGTGGTCCGGCGACCGGCGGGTGCTCTATCACATCGATTCACCGCGCCGGGTCATCGAGGCGCTGGAGTTTGACGAGGAGCGGGGGACTGTGGGGGCGGTGGTCGCCGAGATCCGGACGCCCGACGGGTGGGGTTATCCGGACGG